>Ga0315289_10000265_pt1 | contig 83232 bp, 69 predicted proteins | sample YL17G11_40_MG_FD_203452 | JGI IMG/M metagenome (GOLD analysis project Ga0315289, IMG submission 203452) | Sediment microbial communities from Yellowstone Lake, YNP, Wyoming, USA - YL17G11_40 | ecosystem: Environmental > Aquatic > Freshwater > Lake > Sediment | place: USA: Wyoming | collected...
TCCTAAGCATTACACTTTTCGAGAAAGTACAGTTAAAACAAGCACTTACGGAAATTTCTATGCAAAAACAAAATTTTCGAAATTGTAACCAATTATCCTTGTTCAACTTATGACCGGACAGTAATGTTCAGCAATATAAAAATCTTTGTAAGTCATTCCGGACACCGGCCACGGACCTTCGGTATTAATGCCCGTATGGCCGACGTTATGAATCACAGAGTTAGTAATCCGGACATCTTCCCAGCCATCGTAAGTGTCAGGATAAGTACAGGCAAGGATCCCAAAGCCGACGTAGTCAGTTATCTCCACGTTATCAATATAGACATGCTGATGCTTATAACCGTAGTTTTTTTCCGCCCTCAACAATATACCCGTGTTCGCTTGCCACAGGTTACCGGTGTTCCCGGCACCTACAAAAATCAAGTTGTTTATATTAAGGCCTCCGCACTCGTAAATCGTAAAACCACTCGACGTGTCTGACCACCTTGCTGTTCCCATATAAGGGTTATACAACGTTGCTCGGCCGCTGCCGTAGGAGCTTACAGTAATCGGGCTGGTCGGCGTCCCACCGGATTTAAAGAAAAGTCCTCCCCTGACCGTTAGAGTGCCGGCTGTGTAATATTCAGGTCCTGCGGTGAATGTCTTGCCACCTTCAAACAATATGCTGTCACCTGCTGCAAACGTCATACTGTTTACCTTGGCAGTCGTCTTCCACGCCGTTGATGTTGAGGTTCCGGCGTTGTTATCGTTGCCCGAAGGACTGACATAGTAGGTTGTAGCCTGAACCATACCGGCCAGACCCAAAACTAAAATAAGGGTCGTTAAACACAATAGCTTCTTACACATAAAAAATCTCCTTTCTTATCTTTGATTAAAACCTCCGTTCCGCTTCCCGCCTCTTAAGCTTTCTCTCACCTCCTTTCTAAAGTGGGATTAAATTACTACAAAATCCGTAATTCAGTACTACTAAATTTTATTTTGAATATGCGCCAACCGCGCAGATTTGACCATAGAAAGCCCTGAAGGCACTTAATTATTCCTCCAAAATTAACTGCTGTAAACCCGCGTACCTCATTTTTACTCCTCACAGAGAACATGTTGTTTGAGGCCGTTTTCCTGTGGTGATGTATTACTTGAAGCGGTAAAGATATAGTCAATCCTGCCTGTTATGTCAATAAAATTTTTTATTTTTTTACTCTTTTTATCTTCCGCTGTTTGTGGTACTGATTTTGGCCTTGCAAAGTCGGCTTAGGTGCTTTACAATTCGTAGTTTATGGCGGTAATTGTCTGCACAGAATTATCCCGACAATACCCCTGTTTTTATAGGAAAAAGTCGTGTTTGAGTCGTTAACTGAAAAATTCAGTTCGGTTTTCCGGTCGCTGTCCGGCCGAGGCAGAATCACAGAAGCCAATATTTCCGACGCTATGCGCGAAGTCCGCAAGGCGCTTTTAGAAGCCGACGTCAACTACAATGTCGTAAAGAATTTCTGTAAGGACATAACACAGGCGGCTGTCGGCGCCGAGGTGATAAAGAGCCTGCACCCGTCCCAGGTTATGATAAAAATCGTCAACGATGAGCTTACGAAACTGATGGGGCCGGTTGACAGCAATATCTATCTTGTCTCGCCCGGGCCGACGGTGATTATGCTGGCCGGCCTGCAGGGCGGCGGCAAAACCACCACAGCAGCAAAGCTCGGCAAATACCTCGTCGATAAAGGCAAAAAAACCCTCCTCGCCGCCGACGACCTGCGAAGACCGGCCGCCATCGAACAGTTAGTCATTCTCGGTCAGCAACTGAACATCCCGGTCTATAGCGAGCAAAGCAGCGATTCCGTAAAGGTTGCCAAAAACGCCGTCAAGCACGCACAGGACAACGGCTTCGATGCGGTTGTCCTCGACACGGCCGGTCGGCTGCATATCGACGAAGAGATGATGGCCGAGGTGGCAAATGTCGCCAAGGCAATTAACCCACACCAGATTTACTTAGTTTGTGATGCGATGACCGGCCAGGATGCCGTCAATTCAGCCAAGGAGTTCAACGAACGGCTGGAGCTCGACGGCGTCATCCTTACCAAGCTCGACGGCGATGCACGCGGCGGAGCTGCGCTGAGCGTAAAGGCGGTGACCGGCAAACCCATAAAGTTCATCGGCGTCGGCGAAAAGTTAGACAAGCTCGAAGAGTTTCACCCCGACCGAATGGCAGGCAGAATCCTCGGGATGGGCGATGTCGTGACACTGGTGGAAAAAGCGCAGGAGCATTTCGACCGGGAAGAAACCGAGAAGCTGCAAAGGAAAATGGCAAAGGGCAGCTTCGGCTTCGATGATTTCCTAAAGCAGATGCAGGCCGTCAAAAAAATGGGCGGCATTAAAGACACGCTCAAAATGATGCCTGGAATGGGCAGCCAGCTCGGTGATTTCGACATTGACGATGCGGATTTTCAGCGAATGGAGGGAATTGTTCATTCGATGACGCTCACCGAGAGGCAGGAGCCGGAGATAATAGACTCATCGAGGAGAAGGCGAATCGCCGCAGGTTCCGGCGTGCAGCCAAACGATGTCTCCACGCTGGTCAAGACCTTCAGACGCAGCAGGGATATGCTGAAAGCAATCAGCGGTGGAAGCTTCGGCGGGCTAAAAAGCCTGTTCTCCGGCGGATTCGGTATGGACGCTATAAGCGCAGCTATGAGCAGCGGTAGAAAAATAAAACAACGCTCTAAACGAAAAGTAAAAATCGTCCGCAGAGGAAAAATAAAACGAAGGTAGAAAAAGAAATTTCGCTCGAGCAGTACCTTAAAAAGGTTTCCACATTCGCAGACAGCGGGTATGGCAAAATGATAAGAGGCCGGTTCAAGGACTATAAGGGCGGCAGCGAGCTGGCGATGCTTGCATCGCCGAGCAAAGCGGAACTGGAACAGTTGAAAAAGGCCGTGGCGATAATGACGCCGGCTGAAAAACAAAACGCCGAAAATTTGACCGATGAGCAGATTCAAAAGATTGCAGCCGATGCGCAGGTTGACCCTGCTATCTTGGCAATATTCATAAACGGCTACGTCCTGCACTGCAAACGATAGTGTACGGGCCATCTAAAACAGAAAGACAGGGAACTCCATCGATGCCCCTTGGCAGATAGCTTTCAGAATGATTGAAAAGTTAAATTAGAAGGAGACCGAAAAATGGCAGCAATAATAACCTGGCTTGTTCTGGTAGCGATAATTATCATTATATCGCTGGTAATTGTCTGCATTACAAAAAAGCCGATGCAACAGCTTTTGTCGACCAATTCGTATATCCTGCCCTCCAAGGACTTCTATGTGCGCACCTTTGCAATAACAATCTTTCTTGTGGCTGCCGCCGGCGTCTCCGGTGCAAATATGCCTGGGGAGGGCAAAGCGTTTATGGAATATGTATGGTTGGTAACCAACGCCTTGGAGCAACCGCTTTTTTATATGAGTATCTGGGTAATACTTTATGCTACAATATTAACTATTCTGTATGCTGTTCTCGGGCGGTTTCATGACTAACGAACAATTTCTTTACCTTACATATTTTGGCGCCACAGTTGGGGGCGTTGCACTTGCCGCGTGCACTGCACTTTTATTGGATAGGTCTCTACGTCAGGCCTTACAGTCCGGCCATGTCAGTAAATTGCTTGGGCGTCTTTTCCCAACGTGGCTCATTATGGTAACACTTTTGGGCTTTATGTCGGTTAGTTATATGGAATGTAAACAATACTCTGATGTTATCTCTGACCGCCAGTATCTTATTGACAAAGCCCAAGATATAGTGTACCGAATGGCCTTGGCGCTCAAAATTGCCCTATTTGCTTATGCAATCGTCGTAATACCGCATTTGTGGTCGGCAGCTAAATCGTCTTGGTCAGACAGAAAACCGTGAGTAGTTACTGTTTAATTGGTAAGTAGTGAAGTTTAGCTGTGACCGGAATGGCGACGGGTTCCCACTGTCGTACCAAGAGTGGCTAAATATATAGGTTTAAAATGCGTGGTAATCTGTGTTTGAATAAACTTACAAACGTGTTTCGTCCCGCACCAATTGTGCCGGTTGCAGCCGGTCGGTTAATAAAACTGCTCGTGGCGGTTAATGGCGGACAATTGGTGCAGGATGGAAATTTATTATAAACGACAAGTTCAGGAGAAGATTATGTCAGTGAAGTTGAGAATGGCGCGAATGGGAAGACGGCATCGGCCGTTCTTCAGAATCAATGCGGTCGAATCGCGGACGCCCCGTGACGGGAAGGTCATCGAACAACTTGGCCGCTATGACCCGATTGAGAAAGACCAGGCCAAACAGGTGGTGCTGGACCTCGAACGAGTAAAGTACTGGCTCGATAAAGGAGCAATACCGTCCGAGACGGTCTCGCAAATCCTGCTTCGGCTCGGTATCAAAAATAAATCCGCAGAAGTCAGAACTACCCGGCGGGCAAGGGCCAAGGCGCTGGCACGCGCCAAAGGCAGGTTCTTTACAAAGGCCGAAAAGGTAGCTGCCGAAAAGGCCGAAGCCGATGCCAAGGCCCAGACAGAAGCAAAAGCAAAGGCACTGGCTGAAGAGAAACGCCAGGCCGAAGCGAAGGCAAAGGAGGCCAAAGCCCAGGCCGAGGCCGCACAGCAGCCTCCAAAAGAAAACGGACAAAGCTGATGAGAATCGATATTCTTACGCTTTTCCCGGAGATGTTCGAATCGCCTCTTAACTACTCCATATTAAAAAGGGCGCAGGAGGCGGGCGTAGTTGAGATAATCCTTAGCAACATAAGAGACTTCGCCGCCGACAAATATAAAAAGGTGGACGACAAACCATACGGCGGCGGGCCCGGTATGGTTATGATGCCCGGGCCTGTCTTTGACTGCTTCGAATACGTTGACAAGCTCTCGCCACAAAAAGGCCGCGTTATTCTGCTCACGCCGCAGGGACAGAGATTCAACCAGGAAAAAGCCGTTGAATTAAGCAAAGAAAACCGGCTGATTTTAATCGCCGGCAGATACGAAGGCTTCGACGAGCGGATTCGTATCGGCCTTGACGCCGAGCAGCTTTCGGTGGGCGATTATGTTTTAAGCGGCGGCGAACCGGCGGCTATTGTAATCGTCGACGCCGTCGTCAGGTTATTGGCAGGCGCATTAGGCGATGAAGACTCGACGAAGGACGATTCTTTCAGCACGGGCCTGCTGGAATATCCGCAATATACAAGGCCGGAGGTTTTCCGTGATATGAAGGTGCCGGACATACTTTTAAGCGGCGACCACGGCAAAATAGCTGAATGGCGCCGCCGGCAGGCAATGGAGCGGACAAAAAAATGGCGACCGGACTTATTAAAAAACAGCTATGAGTGAAGAGGGGAAATGACAAACATAAATCGACGCGAATTTCTTGCTATAGCTGCTGGCGGTGCCGCAGCGGCGGTCATTCCTTTCAGCGGTTGTGACAGTGAATTCGCCGGCACCGGAAATGCAGCAGCAAATCGCCCGAACATCATCTTTATAATGGCTGATGACCACGCCTCGCAGGCCCTGAGTTGTTATGGCAGCAGGATTAACGAAACGCCCAATATCGACCGGCTCGCCAAAGAAGGAATCCTTTTTACGAACTGTTTTTGCACCAATAGCCTCTGTGCGCCCAGCAGAGCTGTAATACTTACCGGCAAATACAGCCATATAAATGGTGTCATTAACAATAAAGTAACCTTTGACGGTGCTCAGCAGACCTTCCCAAAGCTACTGCAAAGGGCCGGTTACCAGACCGCCGTAATCGGAAAGTGGCACCTCAAAAGCGAGCCAACAGGTTTTGACTACTGGAATATTCTGGTAGGCTCCTGGGGACAGGGCGAATATTTTGACCCGCTTTTCAGCAAAAAAGGTTATGAGGGTACGGTCAAAGGTTATGTTACCGATATCATTACCGATTTTAGTATCGACTGGCTCAAACAGCGAAAGGGCAACAGGCCCTTCTGCCTCTTGTGTCACCATAAGGCCCCGCACCGCAACTGGCAGCCGGATGAAAAGCACGTGAAGCTGTATGAAGACGTAGAAATACCTGAGCCAACAACATTTAACGATGATTATAAAACCCGTAGCGAGGCAGCCCACCGGCAGGAGATGACTATTGAGCATCACCTGACGCCGGACGATTTGAAAGCAACACCACCAAAGGAGCTGCCCGGCGAGGAAAGAAGGGACTGGGGGAAAAAAGGTATCCACGGGGAGTACTGGAGCCCATCGGTTGATTTGTGGGGACAGCCCCTGAAGAAATGGAAGTACCAACGCTATATCAAAAACTACCTGCGATGTGTTGCTTCTGTTGACGACAATGTAGGGCGATTGCTGGATTATCTTGACCAGGCTGGGCTGACTGAAAATACCATTGTCGTCTACACCTCCGACCAGGGATTTTTCTTAGGCGAGCACGGCTGGTTCGACAAACGCTTTATGTATGAAGAGTCACTGCGTATGCCGCTTCTTGTACGCTACCCGCAGGAGATTAAGGCAGGGTCGGCGAATGAGGAAATTGTGCTGAATCTGGACATTGCTCCAACACTGCTGGACCTTATTGGCATTGCCAAACTGGCTGATATGCAGGGCCGAAGCCTTCGCCACCTGCTGAAGAGCAATGCACCAAAAAATTGGCGAACATCAATGTACTACCACTATTATGAATATCCGGACTGGCATTCAGTCAAACGGCACTACGGCGTGCGCACCAAACGTTACAAGCTGATACACTTCTATTATGACATCGACGCCTGGGAACTGTATGACTTGGAGAAAGACCCGTATGAACTCAACAATATCTATGATAATCCAGTATATACAAGCGTTGTCAAGCAGCTTAAAGACGAGTTGAAGCGTCTGCAGAGACAGCTCGGTGACTCGGACGAATTGACAAAGGAGTTTCTGCAAGTGTAGTTAAGATAAGGACAAAGGGCGAACTGTGGGCAATCAAACAAGAAGAGAATTTCTTACCAGCACATCTCTTGCAGCTATTTCAGCAGGTGCATCTTCTATATTGCAGAGTTGTGTGAGTATTGGCACCGTATCAGATGTGAACAAACAAAAACCTAATATCATCTTTATTCTTGCTGACGATTTAGGCTACGGTGACCTTGGCTGCTATGGCCAGCAGAAAATTCAGACGCCAAACCTCAACCAGATGGCTGCCGAAGGGATGCGCTTCACGCAGCATTATGCAGGCAGCACCGTCTGCGCACCATCGCGCTGCGCTCTGATGACCGGCCTGCATACAGGTCATTGTGTTATTCGTGGAAACGCTCTGGTCCCGCTGAGACCGGCAGACGTTACCGTCGCACAGCTTCTGAAAAAAGCCCGATATACTACTGGTTTAATCGGCAAGTGGGGACTCGGTGAAGCTGATTCCACCGGCATCCCCAGAAAAAAGGGATTCGATTACTTCTTCGGTTACCTTAACCAGGCACATGCACACACTTACTATCCAAGCTACCTTTGGAGAAACGAGGAAAAAGTTGAACTTGAATCAAACGTCGCCGGCCAAAAGGGCACATATTCTCACGACCTGCTTACCGACGAGGCACTGCAGTTCGTCGAGCGTAACAGGCGACAGCCGTTCTTTCTTTACCTGGCCTATACGATTCCGCACGCAGAATTAGCCGTCCCGGAGGATTCATTGAAGCAGTACGAAGGCAAATTCCCTGAGAAACCATTCGAAGGTGGTCACTACGCTGCCCAGAAGACACCGCGTGCCGCCTTTGCTGCAATGGTAAGCAGGATGGACCGTGACATTGGACAACTCTTTGACAAGCTAAAAGAATTCGGAATAGATGAAAACACCATTGTTTTTTTCAGCAGCGACAACGGTCCACATAAAGAAGGTGGCGCCGACCCTGACTTTTTTAATAGTGCCGGTCCGCTGCGGGGAATCAAACGAGATTTATACGAAGGTGGTATCCGTGTGCCAATGCTCGCACGCTGGCCGGGAAAAATCAAACCTGCCTCGGTCAGCGACCATATCTCGGCGTTCTGGGACTTCCTGTCAACCTGCACCGAGTTGGCTGGCATAAAAACTCCGGATAATATTGATGGCATCTCCATGGCACCGATGTTGCTCGGAAGGCCAGAGCAGCAAAAAAAACACCGATTCCTTTACTGGGAATTCCACGAGCAGGGCGGCAAGCAGGCGGTACGTATGGGCGGTTGGAAGGCTGTCAAACTTAACGTGCACAAGGATCCGGACAGCCCTATCGAGCTTTACAACCTCAAAAATGACATCGGCGAAAACCACAATATCGCCGACCAATACCCGGAAATCGTCACAAAGATTAAAAAACTTCTCAAGACCGCACGCACGCCTTCAAAATATTTCCCTGTATGAAAAGGCTCGCAAATAACCTGACAAACATAAATTAGCCGACAGTAACAAAAAGCAATCAGCAGAGATTGAAGAAAGGATATTGCGATGGAAAAAGAAATAAATCGGAGAGAATTCCTGCAATTTACGGCAGCCGGAGGCGCACTGGTCCTCGGCGGTTCAAACATTTTAGCACTCGGCGAAGAGCAAGAACCATCGAGACTTATAAGCCCGGGCGCCAGACGCTCAAAAGTTAAAGTCGCCAGGATTTACCTGGCAGAGCCAAAAAGTCCCTGGAATCTTTGGCCCAAACCTAACCTTAATCTCGAAGAAGAAATTCGATTTTATGAATCGGAGTTTGCAAAATTAAAAGATGAATTGTACGACGTAGAATTTATTGTTGATGAGCCGGTCACGTCTGTGGAACAGGCCACTCGGCTCAGAAGCAGGTTAAAAAACGCTGATGGTATCCTTGTGATTCAGCTTGCGATGGGAATAACTGAGATTCTTAGAGAAATTCTCGGACTTGGATATCCTACAATGGTTTTTGCCGTTCCATATTCCGGGCATGATTGGTCATCATTCGGCGCATTACAAAAACAGCAGCTTGGGGCTAAAATGGGATGTATGCTCACAAGCGATTACAAACAGCTTGCGACTGCCATAAGACCTTTTCGTGCGATTCATCATTTAAGAGAGGCTAAAATCCTCAACCTTACAACTGCTGCATTTACTGATTACGCAGCCGATATAAAAAATAAATTTGGCACGAAGATTAAACAAATCGAGCTCCAGCAAGTAATCGACACTTATAATGCTGTCGCCGATGACCAGGCGCGAGCCGAGGCAAAGCGATGGGTCACACAAGCCGAAATGGTTGTTGAGCCTTCCGAAGAGAATATATTCAAGGCCTGCAAACTTGCTCTTGCTTTTGAAAAGCTTTTGGACGAAGAGGATGCAACCGTGATGACCATCGATTGTTATGGTACTATGTGGGACAAAACCATAAAACTCCCCGCTTATCCCTGCCTCGGTTTTACAAGGTTGAATAATATAGGATTAGGCGGTATTTGTGAATCGGACCTGCGGTGCGCTATGACCCACATACTGTTTCAGGGCTTGGCCGGAAAGCCTGGCTTTATAAGCGACCCAACAATAGACGAATCTAACAATAGTATAATTCTGGCCCATTGTCTGGGGACAACAAAAATGGATGGGCCGGATAAACCGGCCGCTCCGTATAAGCTGCGAACGGTTATGGAACGGCAGGAAGGAGTCGTCCCGCAGGTAAAAATGCGAGTCGGCCAAAAAGTTACTCAGGCAATACTGGTTAGTACGGACCTCCTGCTGTATTTCACGGGCGAAATCATCGATGCCCCGGTTTCCCTCGAGCATGATAGAGGCTGCCGTACTAAAATTGCCGTCAAGGTAAACGGTGATGTGGAAAAATTATGGAAAAACTGGTCAGGTGGTCTGCACCGCCAGACCTGCTATGGAGATATTACCAAAGAACTTGAGCATTTCTGCAGATTGAAAAAAATTAAATTGGTGAATGAGGCAGTATAAGCCCAGAGCCGGCTGTTTAGATGGTCGTGTGACTAATTTGATGTGTTTTTAGCCGTGAACTGCCTGGGTAAAACACTGCAAAAAATTGCTTGTTTTCAGAAAAAAAAAGGGTAGAATACCCTCTTTGTGCATCGTTAAGCAAGATGCGAAACCGTAAAGATTGAGCAGCTAAACCCCTGTTACAGATCAGATAACGGGGTTCAAGGGTAAAAATATGGCGAAAAAAGAGACCGTTTCCAAAGCAACAATAACAGAAATGCTGGACGCCGTCGAAGGGCTGAGCCTCAAAAAAACTATACCGCATTTCGAGATAGGCGATACGGTGGATGTACGCTGCAGAATCGTAGAGGGCGACAAAGAGCGCATTCAGGTATTTACCGGCACGGTAATTGCGCACAAAGGCCGGGGAATAAATGAAACCTTCACCGTCCGCAGAATCGTGGATAACGAAGGCGTCGAGCGAATATTCCCAATTCATTCGCCGAATGTCGTGGATGTAAAGCCGACTCGAAGCGGCAAAGCAAGACGCGCAAAACTGTATTTCCTTCGCAAGAGAACCGGAAAAGCTGTTCGCCTGACACAACGGCACGGCAAGCATACCGTCTCGAATGCCACGTAGCAAAGTTTCGACCTCGAGCAAACCGAAAGGATATAAGCGGAATTGCCTAGTTGGCTGCTGAATAGACGCAGGCTTCTGGCCGACAGAGAGCTGCTCGGCCGATGGGGTGAAAAACGCTGTGAGCGGTATCTGAAAAGAAAAGGCCTGCGCAAGCTCGTCCGCAATTTCTCCTGCAGGGCCGGCGAGCTCGACCTTGTTATGGTCGATGGCGATGGAGGCATTGTCTTCGTCGAGGTCAAAACAAGGGCGGGCGAAGATTTCGGGCCGGTCGAGTCGGCCGTCACTTTCGCCAAAAAAGCCCGAATGAAAAGAGCCGCCCGGTATTTTCTTGCAACCCACAAGATTGAAGATAGACCCTGCCGTTTCGATATTGTCACGGTAGTGCTTGGGCAGTCCGGCCCTGCACAAATCAGGCATTACGAAAACGCTTTTACCCTCGCTTGAAATTGGGTTCGTTTGGGTTCGTTTTGACCAAGTGTCCATTGTTCATATTTCGTTGTAATTCGTTGTTAATACTAATGTTGCGACCATTTGACTTTTTGGGAAATTGGGTTCGTTTCGCATTTTTTTAGTAGCCACAGATTTCACAGATTCACACCCTACTTCGCCGAAGCAGCTACGCAGGGCAGGCGGATTTTTTAGCCACAAAAAAGCTCAAAAGGCACAAAGGCAAGAAACTCGTAAAGCGGTTGCGGTTCCGTCTTCGCTAAGAGCTACGAACGGACAAGTGCGCAGCTCGTACGGTTGCGGTTACCGTAAGACGTTTCTATAACATATTAACTTGTCAAAGTTGCGGGGACGGAGTTTGAGCATCCCGTAATAAGGGCGGACTTGCGCGTTTGATGTGAAATTTGGGGTGATTTTGACAGGATTGACAGAACTAAACTCTTGTCAGTAAAGAGCTTAAAATTTTTTGAAATTAGCCGTTTTTGGTGTGGAGGTAGGTGCGCTTTTGATTGAAATTTTTAGACGCGGACAGACAAAAGAATTAACCACGAATTAACCTGGCGCGGCCTGAAGGCCGCAACCAAAATTATTAGACACGGATTTACACTGATTAACACTGTTTATTGAAAGATACGCGAGAAACGCAAGGACGCGAATAGAACGTAAGATATTACAAATAAAGATGTTATAAGGGGACAAGATAAAAAACGTGCAGAAAAAACGAGAAGTTGACGGATAGTAGTACAAATAAACACAAAAGAATTCTTTAGACGCTGATTCCTTCGACGCGCTTCGCTTGCTCAGGACAGAGAACGCTGGTTACGCAGAAGGACTCTTAGTAAAAGTATATTAGCATATGCATACATACTAATGTAGTGCTTTAATAACCACTGCTTTAAGAGTGAAGGTTTTTTAGATGCGGATTCCGGCTTCGCTACGCTTCCGACTTCGTCCTGATAAACGACATCGGGACTACGCCGAGACAAGTCGGCGAGGCAAGCCCTACTTCGCCAAGGATTCCGGCTTCGTTAAAAACTACGCCGAGGCAGGCAGATTTTGGGGGGGGTGGGGTAGGAGGTAGGATCCACCACGAGCAGGGCTTTTTTCAACCTGCCTTAAGTCAACACTGCCGTTTTTATGTAAGTAAGACAAGCCGTTTTTTTCGCCAAAACCATCAAATCAAGGCACCTTTTGGTTGGTGAAAAAATATCAAAAGTCCCATAATTTCATTGACGGACGTGCCTATAATCGAGTAAGATTTCTAATATCGTCAGGCTAAAAAAGTGGCAAGAGGTCTTTTTTTGTTTTGTTAAGCCTTTCATCAACAATAAAATGTGGATTTGTTCAAAGGATTGAACGATTTCAAGGAGTAAATACTATGTGTGGAAAAGCACTTTTTATCATCGTTCTTGTTTTGGAACTTGCTGCAAGTGTAGCAGTTGCTGTTGACTATATTGTTGTCGACAATTTTGACTCATATACAGACACGACTGCTCTCAAAAGCGTATGGAACGACTCAACAAACGGTGCAGGCGGCACCGGAATGGTCTATATCAATAAAGACGCAAACTTTGCTGTCGATGGCAACTCGATGCAGTTTGAATACTGGAACGACGGTGTACCGTACTACTCTGAAACAAAAAGAACCTATTCCACCGCCCAGGATTGGAGCTATGCAGGGGCTGGCGTTACGTGCCTCGAGATAAACTTCATCGGCGATGTGAACAATGCGCCAGACCCACCGATGTATGTGACACTGTCCGACGGCACAGTAACTGCGCAGATCGACAGCCCCGATTTTAACGATTTCCTTGACGAATGGGAGCATACATGGAACATCCCTCTGAAAGACTTCAGTGCCAAGGGTGTGAACCTGGCGAAAATCAGCAGCATCATCCTCGGCGTAGGTGACAAGGTTGCCGAATCGGGGCCGCCAGTAGAGAAAGGTACCATATACTTTGACGACATCGTTGCAGACTATATCCTCGTCGATGACTTCGACACCTATACTAACACGACGCAACTGAAAATTGTATGGAAAGACTCCACGCCTGGACCTGGTGGCGGCATCGGAGGTTGTGGATATATCTGTCTCAACATGTTTGACCCCAACTTCGCTTCCGATGGCAACTCGATGCAGTTTGAATACTATAACAACGGTGTACCGTACTACTCGGAAACCAAGAGAACCTATTCCACCGCCCAGGATTGGAGTGGCGTTACTCTGTTAGATATAGATTGGTTCGGCGATGTGCACAACGCACCAGACCCGCCGATGTATGTGAAGCTGTCTGACGGCACCAAGACCGCGCAGGTCAACTGCCCCTATCTATGCGAGGTCAATACGCCGTGGGCCGAGCAATGGCAGCATACCTGGAGCATGCCTCTGAAGGGCTTCAGCGATAAGGGTGTGACGCTGTCGAATATTAACAGCATCATTCTTGGCGTAGGTGACAAGGTCGCTGATAGCCCGCCACCGGCTGAGGAAGGTATCATATACTTTGACGACATCAAGCTGTTTCCGCCCAGATGCTTCCCTGAGAACGCAATAGGAGATTTAACCGGCGATTGCATTATTGACTTCAAAGATTTTGCCATCATGGCCTCACATTGGCTTGAGAACAAGCTCTGGCCTCTGCCATAGCCTAATAATTTGATTTTACGACGTTTTCTATAAAAGTTTGAGACTATTCAGGTTTTTTAATCATCTTGAAGATAGTATTCATCAGCAATCCCGTCTTATTTGACCAAGTGTCCAGATAAATTAAAAACGGCTTTAGCAGTATTAAAAACGGGGTTTTGGCCCCTCCACTTGACTTTTTGACAAATCTTACTATATGTTTATGTAATCGATTGTCGATTGATAAGTGATTATTTTCCGCCAACTCATAGGCGAATACCTTATTCAAACTATCGAACATCACTCTCAGAGGGATTTGCGATATCGCTTAAATGGCAGGTTTATACGACCAAACTATTGTTAGTCAGGTTCAGCAGGCCAACGACATCGTTGACATCATCGGCGAGCACATCAGCTTAGCCAAAAAAGGCAGGGAAATGGTCGGACTCTGCCCCTTCCACGAAGACCACCGCCCAAGTCTCTATGTCAACAGCGTCAAGCAGATATTCAAGTGTTTTGCCTGCAGCGCAGGCGGCGATGTATTCAAGTTCCTTCAGATGCGGGAAAACCTGACCTTCCCCCAGGCAATAGAACGGCTGGCCGAAAGGGCGGGAATAAAACTGCCCGCAGGAGCCGCAAAAGCCCGCACCGCTAACGAGCCGGCCGACGTTGACCCCAACGAGCTGGCAAGAGTCAATGAGTGGGCGGCCAAATACTTCCAGAAAAACCTCGCGGATAAAGATAAAGGCAAAAACGCCTGCGATTATATCTCCGGCAGAAAGATAACGCCGGAAAGCGTCAAAAAATGGCGGCTCGGCGTAGCAGTCGCAAATGATGATTTACTGAAGGCCGCAGCACAAAAAATCCCGACTAAACTCCTCGAACAGGCGGGGCTGATTGCCGCCCAAACGGACACCGGCGGATTCGGCGATAAGTTCGTGAACCGCCTTATGTTTACCATTACCGATGTGACCGGAAGAGTAATCGGCTTCGGCGGACGAACGCTCGACGGCAACGGCGCCAAATACATAAATTCGCAGACGACCGCCTTGTTCGACAAAAGCAATTGCCTGTACGGCCTGGAGCAGGCACGCCACCGCATCGGCTCAACGGGACTGGCCGTCATCGTGGAAGGTTATACCGACTGCATAATGGCACACCAGTGCGGATGTGAAAACGTCGTTGCCTCTTTAGGCACCAGCTTCACCGCCGGGCACGGGCGAATCCTCCGCCGGTATGCAAAAAAAGCAGTCCTGCTCTTTGACAGTGACACCGCCGGCATCGAAGCCGCCAACAGGGCGCTGGAGGTTTGCATCTCGCAGCGTATTGATATCAAGCTTGCCTCGGTGCCGCAGGGAAAAGACCCATGCGATTTTCTCGTCGCAGCAGGCAAAGAGCCATTCGAGCAACTGGTGGCTGACGCTACAGACATCTTCGAGTTCAAATGGAACCGGCTTAAGGAATCTTTCGGCAGCGGCGGGACGCTGGCGGACAACAAGGCCGCCGTGGAGGAGTTTCTGCAGACGGTAGCCGCAGCCGTCTGGGCAGGCAAGCTGCCGGCCATTGACAGGGGTTTGATTGTCAACCGCCTTTCGAAGATTATCGGCGCAGATACCCGGGAGATAAATGCCGAGTTAGCTAAAAAAATCAAGACCGCAGCAAGACTTGCCGGCTGGCCCAATACAACCGCAGCGAAAAATCAAAAGGCGCAAAACACAGATTTGGGCAACGGCTTTTTCGCCGAAGCTCAACGGGAGATTCTGGAAGTGCTTCTGAACGAACCGAAGCTGTTCGAGACTGTAAAACTGAAAATTTCCTCCGAGGCTTTCGAGGTCCCGATATTAAAACAAATTGCAGCGATAGTCTTTGAGGCGATAAGCCGCAATCCCGATATTCGCCTGACAGATATATTAGCTGCGGCGGAATCGGTGCAGGAAGGAAACGTCATTGTTGACCTGGCCCAGGCCGGCGAGGAAAAAGGTAATTTCCAGTCCCGCTTGGCAGGGGCCCTCGATGCGGTAAAACGGCACGAGGCACAAAAAAGGAAAAGCTGTATAAAAACAGCCGACGGCCAGACCGAGTTTCTGCGGAGCGTCAGCGAAAACACGGAAAAGGAAAACCCATACAGCATAGGAATGGTTTAGCGAACAATCACTCTGAAATACTCGTAAAATTGAATGTTTAAGGCAGATTGTGATGGTTGGTTTGGAATTGTCGGTGTTTTTTGTGTCAGGTCATTGTAGTTTAATTTTACAAATTATATGTAAGGGTTTTGATTGTGGCAAGAAAAAGAATAAGAGCGAACAGGCCGGACATCCTTGATGAACCGGAAGTCGATGACGGGTCCCCGGCTCCTGCCGGCCCCGACAGAGTCAAAAATGCCGAACAGCAGATAAAGGCGATTACCGAGAAGGGCAAAAAGAAGGGTTACCTTACCTACGAGGAGATGAACGAAGACCTTTCCGACGAGGCCATTACTCCCGCACACCTTGACAAGCTGTTAGAGACCCTCGATGAAATGGGGGTCAGTCTGCTCGATGAAGCCGATGTGGAAAAGCCGCCGGAGGTGGAAGAGGAGTTTGTCCCGCCGGAGGGTGAAGAAGAGGTTGTCAAAGATGAGCAACTCAAAGAGGATGAGCTGCTGGAAAAACAGCTTGTCGGCGGAGAGGCCTCTCGGCGGATTGACGACCCCATCAGAACCTACCTGACCCAGATGGGCGAGATTTCGCTGCTTACGAGGGACCAGGAAATTTCGCTGGCACGCAAGATAGAGCTTGCGCGGAAGGGCTTCAGGAGAAAAATGCTGCAGAGCGATTATTGCGCCAGTGCCGCCGTGGAAATCCTCCAGCAGGTCAACGAGGGCGCTTTGAGCTTTGACAGAACGATGAAGCTCAGCACCGCCGAGAACCTCGTAAGAGGCGTGATAAAAAAACGCCTGCCGGAAAACCTCGAAACGGTAAATAAACTGCTGAAAGCCAATGAACGTTTGTTTAAGAAACTATTGCTGTCCGGCAACGGCAGCGGGGGCTTCGACAAGTCGGATTTGAGACGGATATACAGAAACAAACGCAAAATTGCAACATTGCTGGAGGAGCTTAGCCTGCGAACCAGCAGGATTCAGCCGATAAAAAATAAGCTGCACGGCATCAATCAGAAAATGCACCAGCTTGAGCAGACCATCGAGAGAGGCGCCTCAGGTGATATCACCAGCGAGGATATCGAGGCCGTCAAACAGGAATTGGCCGGCCTGCAGGACCTCGTCCTCGAAACCCCAAGACAGCTCGATAAAAGACTCCGGGCCATCGACAGGGTCTTTAACCAGTATGAGCAGGCAAAACGCTCGCTGTCATCCGCAAACCTCCGGCTGGTGGTTTCCATCGCCAAAAAATATCGAAACCGCGGTCTCAGCTTCCTCGATATTATCCAGGAGGGAAACACCGGCCTGATGAGGGCAGTCGATAAATATGAATACCGCAGGGGCTATAAATTCAGCACTTACGCAACCTGGTGGATTCGACAGGCGATTACAAGAGCGATTGCCGACCATGCACGCACGATTCGAATTCCCGTCCATATGATAGAAACGATGAGCCGGCTGCGAACCGCCGGCAAAACTCTGCACCAAAAGCTCGGCAGAGAACCTACCATCGAGGAAATGGCCGTCGAAGCTGCGATGAGCGTGGACGAGGCCGCCAGGGTAGTCAAGATGTCCAAGCATCCCATCAGTCTCGATAAACCGATAGGCGAAAGTGAAGACAGCTATTTCGGCGACTTTATTGAGGATGAAGGCGTCGATTCGCCGGTATTGTCCGCCACTCAGGAGATGCTCAGGGAAAGAATTGACGCTATTTTGAAGACGCTTTCATACCGCGAACGCGAGATTATCAAGCTGCGATACGGAATCGGTGACGGCTATACCTACACGCTCGAAGAAGTCGGCAGAATCTTTAAGGTGACCCGCGAGCGGGTCAGGCAGGTCGAGGCAAAGGCCATACGCAAGCTGCAGCACCCCGTAAGAGCACGCAAGCTCGAAGGGTTCCTTGACCACAAAACTGCGTAAACGGCGTAAAGCTCGCATAACCCAGTGTGAAACCCGGCCCTTTATCCCGCTATTTATCTGGTTCGGTTTTTTTTCTCTGGCAACATCAATTACAAAACAACTATGGCCAAAGCTGCCGGAGTGATCACCGCCTCTATCGCCGCCGAACACTGGCAAAAACTTGCCAAAACAGAGGCAGAATAAATAATATATATTAGTGCAGACCTATTGCCTTTAAGCGGCAATAATGTTATAATTTCCCGCAATTGGCGGATTTAAGAAGTGCATCGGGCAGCCGCTCTAAAGGCTGCCCCTTATTATGAATATGAAAACTTTCAGGAGCTTTGTATATGGGTTGTAGTTTGGCAATAGCAGGTGTGACAGGAGCTGTCGGACAGGAATTTCTGAACGTCCTTGAGCAGCGGAATTTCCCTTTTGATTCCCTGAAAGTCCTCGCCAGCAGCCGCTCGGCCGGGAAAAAAATCGAATTCAAAGGCAAAAAATACATCGTCGAAGAACTGACTAAAGACAGCTTCAAAGGTATTACCATAGCGCTTTTCAGCGCCGGCGCAGACCGAAGCAAAGAATTCGCTCCCGCCGCCGTAAATGCCGGCACAGTCGTCGTCGATAATTCCTCCGCCTTCAGGATGGACCCCGATGTCCCCCTTGTTATCCCGGAAATAAATCCCCAGAAAATCGCCGAGCATAAAGGCATCATCGCCAATCCAAACTGCTCGACGATTATCGGCATCGTCCCCGTCTGGCCTCTGCATAAAGCAAACCACGTCAAAAGAATGGTCGTCAGCACCTACCAGGCCGCCAGCGGCGCAGGATACCAGGCTATGCTCGAACTGGAAAATCAGGCGAGGGAAATCCTCAATGGAAAAACACCCACCTGCAAGGTATTCCCCTACCAAATCGCCTTTAACGCCTTCAGCCATAATTCGAAACTCGGACCAAACGGCTATAACCTCGAAGAAACAAAATTAGTCGGCGAAACCCGCAAAATTTTCGACTGCCCGGACATCGCTATTACCGCCACCTGTATTCGTATCCCCGTATTCAGGGCACACTGCGAGAGCATCAACCTTGAGTTCAGAGACCCCATTACGCCCGACCAGGTCAGAGACTTACTCAGCACCGCACCGGGCGTTTCTGTCCTCGACGACCGCGAGCATAACCGCTTCCCTATGCCTATCGACGCCACCGGCAAAGACAACATCTTTGTCGGACGTATCCGGCAGGATGAGTCCATACCTGACAATCGCGGCATCAACATCTGGGTCGCAGGCGACCAGCTCCGAAAAGGCGCAGCTCTCAACGCTGTCCAAATCGCCGAGAAGCTGCTATAATCGGCGAAATGGCGGTTCGCAATATAAAATTAACAATCAGCTACGACGGCTTAAATTACTCCGGCTGGCAACTCCAGCCCGGCAAACGAACCATCGCAGGCGAGCTGCAGCGTGCCGTCAGCGAGCTGACCGGTTCCGTCACCGAGGTAAACGGCGCCAGCCGGACCGATGCCGGCGTAAGCGCACTCGGCCAGGTCGCCAACATCCTGAGCGACTCGCCCATTCCAGCCGAAAACCTCGCCAAAGCAATCAATCACCGCCTGCCCAAAGACATCGTCGTCACCGAGGCGGTCGAGGTCAAACAGACATTCGATGCTTCTTCTTCTGCTAAAAGCAAGCTGTATCGTTACAAAATCTTCACTGGAAAAAATCCGAATGTCCTCGAAACGCGAAACTGCTGGCACCGCCCCGGCGCACTCGATGCCGCCGCTATGAGCGAAGCCGCCGCGATGCTCCTCGGCCCGCACGATTTCAAGTCCTTCGCCTCGGCCGCTGATAAACGCGACAGCTCAGTCAGAACCATTCTGCAATGCACCGTTGCGCAGAAGGAGAAGTGGGTTTATATAGATATCGAAGCCGACAGGTTTTTGTATAATATGGTGCGAAATATCGTCGGGACTCTCGTCGAAATAGGCAGAGGCAGATGGAAACCGGAAAAAATAAACGAAATCCTCCAAGTTAAAGACCGCACCGCCGCCGGCCCAATCGCTCCTGCCGCCGGCCTGTGCCTGATGTGGATTAAATATTGAAAATCGTTCATATAATAACCAGACTTATTCTCGGCGGGGCGCAGGAAAATACCCTTATTACCTGCAAGCTCCTCGCCGACCGCGGCCACGATGTCACGCTAATCACAGGCCCCGCACTCGGCCCTGAAGGCGAGCTCTTCGAGCAGACCAAAAACCAGAAATATAATGTTATCATCATCCCTAAAATGCTCCGTGCCATTTGCCCGCTATACGACACGATAAGCTACTTCCAAATCAAAAAACTTCTAAAAAAGATAAGGCCCGACATCGTCCACACCCATTCCGCAAAAGCCGGCATCCTCGGCCGTTTCGCCGCTTATAAACTTAAAACTCAAAACTTAAAACTCAAAACTGTTCACACCATCCACGGCTTGGCTTTCCACCCATACCAAGGCAACTGGTTAAATAACTTTTACATCGCTGTCGAAAAAGCCGCCGCAAAACGCACCGACTTCTTCATAAGCGTCGCAGATGCGATGACAAATCAGGCCCTCGCCGCAGGCATAGGTCAACCCAGCCAGTTTATAACCGCCTATTCCGCTATTGAAGAAAATGATTTCCTCAATCCCATCCCCGAAAAACTCATAAACGATTTCCGCAGAAAATATAATATCAGCGAAAACGCCGTCGTCCTTATCACCATTGCGCGCCTGTTTATGCTCAAAGGCCACGATTACATCATCGAATCCGCAAAAGAGTTATCAAAACGATTCCCTAATGCCGTCTGGCTTTTCGTCGGCGATGGAATCCTGTCGGACAGATACAAACGGCAAATCCGGCAATCAGGCCTTCAGAACAGGTTCCGGTTCACAGGATTGCTACCGCCGAGCCAAATCCCCCTTGCAATTCAATCCTCCGACATCCTCGTCCACTGCTCGTTAAGGGAAGGTCTCGCCCGCACACTCCCGCAGGCTATGCTCTGTGGAAAACCGGTCGTCTCTTTCGACATCGACGGCGCAAGAGAGGTTGTAAACCAAAACACAGGCCGACTCATCGAACCAAAAAACATCCGGCAGCTTACACAGGCCTGCGCAGAGCTGATAAACGATAAGGCCCTCAGAGATAAACTCGGTAGGGCAGGACTGGAGTCCGTAAAAGAAAAATTCGCACCCGAAACAATGGTTAATACGATAGAATCAGTTTATAATCGCATTGCTTATTCCTGATATGCAGAGAAGGTTTTATGCAGGGTGATGTATGAAACGCATAAAAAAATTATTTGGCGGTGTTGCCGTACTGTTAGCCGGTGTTTTTTTAATTCTTATTATCGCTACAAGCGTGACCGGCATATTAGTCCGGAACGCCAAAATACCCGGAATGCTCGGAAATAGTCGCGAAAACATCTCTTTCGTCGAAGGAAATACTGACCCCAACGATTTTACTTTTGCAGTTGTTGGCGACCCCAAATGCGGCACCGCCACCTTTGAAGCATTACTTGACATTTTAAGGTTAGACAAGCCGGCTTTTGTTATACTACTCGGCGATTTTGTAAGTCACTACCTCCTTATCGAGCATAAACTTTTCGCCAATGAAATAGCTGAACACGCAGAAAAAACTCCGATATTTCTCGTCCCGGGCAATCATGATATAAACGAAGAAGAGGGTTTTGGACTCAAGGACTTTAGGGCTATTTACGGCACGGAACAATTCAGCTTTACCATCGGCAAAAATCTTTTTATATGTCTCAACGATATTCCTCCTTATGCGAATTCGGGACAATATGTCAATTTCGCCGGACAGGAAATTCAAAAAAACTTAAACAAAGTAAAAAGAATTTTCGTCTTTATGCACATCCCAATTTGGCTGCTGGACAATCCTTCAATTTGCGACAAGAATATGCCCGGAAGCAATGAATTCCTGGAACTGGCCAAAAAATATGACATTGACTATGTTTTCGCCGGCCACCATCACGCGTATGTAAAAGCACAGCGGGATAATACCACCTTTATCGTGAGCGGCGGCGGTGGGGACAGATTGCGCGGCATCCACGGCAGATTTCATCACACAGTAAGGATTGCCGTAAAAAATGACTCGGTTACGGAAACCGTATTGGGAATTGAGCCGCGACTGGAAACTTCAGAACTTATAGAGCGAAATATCGTGGTTTATCTCTGGCCCGCAATGGTCCAAAATATCATACCCACAAGTATAATATCACTTCTGGCAATATGTATTATCGCCGGACGGTTTCACAAATTTCTTGTTAAGAAGCAAAATGGAATCTAATAAGTCATTTTATCCTGCAATAATTCTATCGGCGGCATTGCTTATATGTCTGGCTTTTCTGTTCCAGGGCAGCCGGGGTATCTGGCAGCCGGATGAAGGTTATTATGTCGGCACGACTGTAACGATGATGGAAAAGCAAACGCTGTTTATACCATATCTGGGCGAGGACGAGATATTTCTTGATAAACCACCTATGATTTACTGGTGTATCATCGCAGGGTTAAAACTTTTTGGCCACAGCGAGGTTGCGGTAAGATTTTTTCACGGCATCAGTTTTATTCTAACGGCAATATTGACGGGGCTTATCGCTTGGGAATTTTTCAAGGATAAACCGACCGCTTTGCTTGCCATGCTTATCTACTCTACGATGGTTGTGCCTTTCATTGCAGCAAATTTTGTAACGCCTGATACCCTGCTCACCTTATGGACGACTATGGCGATTTTGTTTTTCTGGAAAAGTGTAACATCAGACCATAGAAAATTATGGCAAATGCTTTTATGCATGGCAATCGGGCTTGGATTTCTCGCAAAAGGCCCTGCCGCCTTAATCCCCTGCGGCGGAATGCTGGCCTTTCTCACTGTGCGAAAACAGCTTATCAAATATTTTAAGACCTACTGGTCGATTATTGGGCTTGGGTTATTTATCATCGTCGGGCTCGGCTGGTACTTCTGGGTATGTATTAAGATTTCTGGGGCATTTAGTTATTTCTTAGACAGCCATCTTTGGGGTCGCCTGATTTCTGAAAAATATAAACGCAATCCCGGCTTATCAGGGGCTTTGATTTATCTGCCCGTTTTGGTTTTCGGCACACTGCCTTGGTCTATCATCTGGATCGAAAAAAGAACTTTGTTAGGTAAAACGCTTTTTGTCAAAAACTGGTGGAAAACCTTAGCCGACAGGTCTGCGGCTTTGTTCCTGTTCTGCTGGTTTTTCATAACTCTTTTAATTCTATGCCTTGCCAGCTCCAAATTAGGATTATATCTGCTGCCTGTTTTCCCGGCGATAGCAATTGCAACAGCTAAAATATGGCGAGAAAAGTTTTTTTCTACTGATAACTTGCCGCATATAAAAACTCTTTTTCGTCCAGCGGTTTTATGCTTTGTCTGGGCGGTATTGCTTGTCTTTTCCAAACTCGCCCTAGCTTACTACCCTACCGCTGATGATATGAAGGTTCTCTGGGCACACTTACGTCCCCAGTTGCCCCAGGCAGATTATGAAATTTGCACCATTGACAAGCGGGTCGATGGACTTTTATTCTACGGCGCCAAAGAAGTCGAACATCTTACCGCCAAATCGAACCCGTATCCAACGTTCTCAAAAACAGAATATATCCTTCACGAGACAAAAGAAATGGCAAAGGAAAAAGAAGTCGGATTTCTGCTTATACAAGGCGAGGATAGAATTCCAAACGTTTGTAATATCCTCAAAAATGCAGGAATTGATTTTCATATCGTCAATCTTCCTTATCACAGAGCATTGTTGGCGCTAAAATTTGATACCTCAAAAAGAACGTTATGAAAACCTATCGAAAAGAACTCTGGTTCAACACCAAAACAAGGCGGGAATTTATCAATATCACTGCCCAGCTTCAGATGTGCCTTGCTGAAAGCGGCATCAAGGAAGGATTCCTCCTCTGTAATGCTATGCACATCACCGCCTCCGTCTTTATCAATGATGATGAATCAGGCCTGCATCACGACTTCGAAACCTGGCTGGAAAAACTGGCCCCCGAAAAACCCCATTCGCAATACCGCCATAATAACGGCGAGGACAACGCCGACGCACATCTCAAACGAACCATTATGGGCCGCGAAGTCGTCGTCGCTGTCACCGATGGACGGCTCGATTTCGGCCCGTGGGAGCAGGTCTTCTACGGCGAGTTCGACGGCAAAAGAAAAAAACGCGTGCTGGTAAAAATAATCGGCGAATAGCTTGTAAAAAGTAGTCATTGATATGAAACTGCTGTTTTTTCTTATTCAGGTATTTGTAATATCGCTCTCCGGCGCAATGGCGCCGGGCCCGGTCACCACCGCAGCCATCGCAATGGGCGCCCGCTCACGCTATGCCGGCGCACTTCTCGCACTCGGCCATGCCATTCTCGAATTCCCGCTTATCATCCTGATTATCTTCGGTATGGCTCAGTTCCTCAAATCCTCAAAAACGCAGATTGCAATCGGCTTGGCCGGCGGAATCTTCCTGCTGATTATGGCAATCCAAATGCTCAAAGGCCTGACGAAAACCCAAAACCTTAACAATAAATCCGCCAAACATAAACCCATTCTCACCGGCTTAATCTTATCCGCCAGTAACCCCTACTTTCTCATCTGGTGGGCTACTATCGGCCTTGCCCTCGCAACCACCGCCGGCTCGTTCGGCGTCTGGGCCTTCGCCTTATTTGCCCTCACCCACTGGCTGACAGACCTAATTTGGCTGCAGGCCCTCTCCTACGCAAGCTTCAAAGGCACAGCCCTCCTCAGCCCAAAATCCCAGAAAATTGTTTTAGCGATATGCTCCCTTGCCCTCCTTCTCTTCGGCCTGTTCTTTATCTACAATTCCACAAACAACTGGCTCAAACTGCTCACCTCAACAAAATAATTTTCAGATGTCTGCTCTGTCACCCAAGGTTTGCTTCACATTATATTGCGCCAAAGAACTCCGCTGCGACCTTGTTATCTGCTCAAGTAACTCGCACCGTTCACGAGGCATCTGCGCAAAACCCACTTTACTAACAGCGTCCGCCATATCGGATAACCTGATATTCGCAGGGTCTCTGGCCGGCATAAAGCCGACCTTCGGCTCACTTGTCCTTGCGATAAGCCCGCACTCAACAAGATGCCTCATCACCTTCTCTCCGAACTCCGCGGGTATATTCAGCCGGCTCCATATAACCTCCCCTTCAATCGGCGACTTATCATCCTCGAACGCCGCTGAAATCTCCCTGACAATATTTATCACCGTAAGGTCATTCGCTATAAAATACTCTTCCCTTTTTTTCGCAATAGCAATCTCAGCAGCATCAAGACTCTCTATGTGCTGCATCGTGAAAGTAAGCTCCAGCCCGAACAGTACGATAAACCACGTAATAAAAATCCAGAAAACCCCCAGCGGTATAAGACCCAGCACGCCGTAAATCTGACTATATGGAATCAGTTTGGTGACATATAAGCCAAAACCCCACTTCGCAAATGACCAGAGCAAAGCAGCCGCTGCCGCTCCGAATATCGCCGCTCTCGCCCGCACCTTCGTATTCGGCAAAATAAAGTAGAGCAGAAAGAACGCAGCAACAGCCACCGCGTATGACAAAACCGCCGGGCCGATATGCGACAGGACCGTCCTTTGAAGCCGACCGACCGCCGCATATTGCGTCGCTATGTATATGCCGGCCCCCAAAAGTAATGGCCCAAGCGTCAATAGCGACCAGTAATTGATTACCCGATGCAATAAGCTCCTGCCCTTCCCAACCCCCCAGATGCTGTTAAACGCCTGCTCTATTGTCATCAAAAGCTCCATCGCCGCCCAGATAATTAATATCCCGCCCAATAGCGCAATCGTCCCCTCGTTCATCCCTTCAAAGACCCTCCCTATTATCTTATCAAGGTGCTCCGTGACCTTTATGCTTCCCTGCGGATTCGCAGGGTCGGGATACTCTATCGTCGAAAGGTGAAGCTGCCCATAGACCAGCTCCTTAACCCTGTCCCCAACCCCCTTATACGCCGGAAATGACTGGAATATCAAAAGCGTCACAACCGCCAGCGGCACAAGCCCAAATATCGTATGATATGAAAGCGCAGCCGCCTGCTGACTCGCACGGTTCTTTATCAGCAGCCGCACACAGTGCCACCACAGCTTAATCTGGAAAACTACAAACCGGCTCACCTTGCCCAATTGCCCGGTCGGTGTCGATAAAAGTCCCTTAAGCATTTTTATTCCCTTCAATCCCTGTCCGGTTCTGTCCGCGCACCTATGGCTTAAGCAGCTTGTCAAGCTCATCCATCAGCTCTTTTCTCAACTGCTCCTCTAATTTCCCTTTCAATTGCTCATCCAGTTTTTCCTTTACCTGCCCTTTTAATTGTTCTTCAAGCAGCCCGGCCGTATCGAGTTCGGGCTTGTCGATTGTCCCCTTAAGCGGCAGCATTATCCTTGTCCCTTCGCTTTCTTCGCCGACCTTAACCGTTCTGCCCCTCGTAGTATATGGCAGAATAACCGCCATATCCAGACCCCCGTCCAGCCCAATCGCCCCCTTGAAATTAACCGGGTTGTCACCGATTGCCATTTGCATATCTTCATAACGAAGAAAACCGTCCTGTAAAACAAATCTCGTCGGCGAAATAACAATATCCTGACCACGCCTGGTAATCCCCGCCAGCGAAAGAATCTGGCTAAGCAATCCCGAAGCTTCCAATCGCAATTGGTTTATCGAAACCGTCCCGATAATCTCAATATCGTCCTGACTGCCCCCGCTGACCGGCACGGCAAAACGCTCACAGCTAAAATCCACCGACCCGCTGATATTAACGGCATTTGCAAAAATCGGGTTCAGATACGCCAGAAATTTCTTTGTCACCTCATCAGTGATTTCCACGCCCTTGACTATCTGCATTGGCCCGGTTCTCACAAGCATCGTCGGCTCCTGCCTGAAGTCCGCCTCGCCCGCAAAATTAATCTGTCCATTATTTACTGCCGTAGAAAAATTGCCTATCTGCAGCAATCCATCCTGCATCTGAATATTCAGCTTTGTCGCCCCGAACTTAAGCCCCATATACTGGGCATCTTCAAAGCCCGATTCAGCCCATACCGCAAGATTTGTCAAACTTCTCTCTATCCCTCCCGCTGGAAAGCTCACGGTCATTGTCGTATTTATCCCGCTCGCTTCGATAGTCCCGCCCTGACCTCCCGCCACCTTCAAACTTCCGCCCCTGACAACTATGCTGCTCACTTCCACCGGCAAAACAATCCCCTTGCTTCCGCCGCCGGCAGTCCCTTCAGGCACGCCGCCCTTTTGCGGCTGCTGAACGCCGGGATTTATCTCTATCCTCGGCTCGTCAATTATTATCTCGCCGAATGATATTCTGCCCCGCAAAAGCGAACCATACAGGGGCCTTGCAGTAGTCTCTTTTATCTCGACCTGCCCCCGGCCGGCGCTGTCCCTGAAGTTAAATCCGCTGATGCTGATACCCTTCCGCCAGCTCATCGAAAGCTCATCAAAATATACCTTGCCGGCAACAAGACCATTGACCTTGTTCAATATTATCTGACGGCACCATTGTGATGATACCAAAACAGGCGCAAAGAAAACCGCCGCCGCAATCAAAATAACAGCACAGAGCAATACTATCCTGAGTGCTCGCCTGCCTTTTTTCTTTACCGGTCTGTCCTTAGAGCTTTCCTCTGCTCTCATCATTATTTGTTCCCCCGAAGAAAATATATCTCAAAATATTCAGCCCCCGGCACTTGGGGGGTCTCGACGTGTCCCGGAACAACACTAAATTAAAAATCAGTCTAACAGCACTTCGTCCGATTTGCTCTTTATAGCCGTGTCAACCTTGCCGGTGTAATCCCTGGTAATATCATCAATGTGCTTCTTGCTTTTTTCCACATCATCTTCCGTGATGACCTTGCCTTCCTTCTCGTCCTCAAGCTTCTTGTTGGCGTCTCTTCGTGCATTGCGAATACTGACCTTCGCCTGCTCGCCTAACTGCCTGGCTTGGCCGACAAGCTGCTTCCTTCGCTCCTCGGTCAGCGGCGGAATCTTCAGTCTTATCATCTTCCCATCCACAATCGGCGCAATGCTCAATTCGCTGTTTTTTATCGCCTTTTCTATCTCCTTCACCGACGATGGGTCAAACGGCTTAATCACAATCATATCCGCCCCGGTCACCGATAATGCCGCCAGCCCTTTCAGCGGCGTAGTCGTCCCGTAGTATTCAACCTTGATATTCTCAACCAGCCCCGTTGACGCCCGCCCCGTCCGAACCGTCTTTAGCTCATCATGCAGAACTTCAACCGCCTTTTTCATCCTCGATTCGCTCTCAGCGATAATTTCCTTGACCGGCATCCAAAACCTCCCTGTTTGTCAAACTTGACGAAAATAAAACCGCACACTACAAACTAAAAACTTAAAACTAAAAACTACGAACTAATTAATGTCCCCACCCGCTCCCCGCAAATCGCCCTTTTTATGTTGCCCTCTTTGAAAATGTTCAAAACGATAATCGCTATATTATTCTCCCGGCAAAGACTTATCGCCGAATGGTCCATCACCCGCAGGTTCTGCCTCAGGATATCGGCGTAAGATAACTTGTCAAACAGCTTTGCTTTGGGATTCTTCTCGGGGTCGTCGCTGTAAACGCCGTCAACCTTCGTCGCCTTTATCAACAGCTCCGCCTCAAGCTCCGACGCCCGAAGCGCCGCACAGGTATCTGTCGTAAAAAAGGGATTGCCCGTCCCGCCCGCTAATATCGCAACCCTGCCCTGCTCGAGGTGATGCAGCGCGCGCCTGCGTATGAACGGCTCGCATATCGCCGATACCTCTATTGCGCTCAGCACGCGCGTCGGCTGACCCAGCCGCTCGAGCGTCTCCTGCAATGCGCACGCATTGATTATCGTCGCTAACATCCCCATATAATCCGCCGTGTTCCTCGGTATCCCGCTGACCTCCGAAAACCTCTCGCCCCGCAAAAAGTTCCCCGCCCCCACTACTACCGCAACCTCAGGCCCGAGCTTGCATATCTCCGCTATTCTGCCGGCTATCGACTCAAGCGCCGTCTTGTCTATGCCGAACTCGCCTGGCCGGCAAAAACTCTGCCCCGACAGCTTTAGCAGCACCCGCTTATATTTAATCTTCCCCATGTCCGTTGTATGCTTTCTGTCATCCGACTTCAAACCGCACGAATCTTTTTATCTTCGCCGTGCCGCCCGCCTTTTTTGCCGCTTCTTCCAAAACCTGCGAAACCGTCTTGCTGTTGTCTTTTACAAACTGCTGCTCAATAAGGCAGTTCTCGGCAAAAAACCTCTTCACCTTGCCATCGATAATCTTATCAACTATATTCGCCGGCTTTCCCTTGACCTGCTCGGCGTATATCGCCCTTTCCTGCTCAATTACCTCAGGGCTTATCCCATCCTTATCCAGTGACAGCGGCTTTGTCGCCGTAATATGCATCGCTATATCCGCCGCCGTGCGCTTCAGCTCATTTGCCGTCGCAACTGCTTCATTGCTGGTGTCAATATGAACCATTGTGCCGACCTTCCCGTTGAAGTGTATGTATGTGCTTATAAGGCCGGGACCGTCGAGGCAGAATCTTGCATAATCTCCAACTACCATTTTCTCGCCGGTTTTGCTGACAGTCTCAGTAACTACCTCCGAAAATTTCCTGTCGCCGACCTTCGTTTCACAAAGCGTCTCCACCCCGCAATCGGCGTTGCATACCCCCATATATTTTTTAACGGCCTCAACCGCCGCTATAAAGTCATCGCTCCGGGCTACAAAATCAGTCTCACAGCAAATCGTTGCCAATGACGCCCATCCGTCTCCTTCGACGCCTATAACCACTCCCTCCGTCGTCTCCCGCTCCGCCCGCCTTGCTAATACCGCAAGTCCTTTCTTCCTCAATATCCCCATCGCATCCTCAATATCTCCGTTCGCTTCCTCCAGCGCCTTCTTGCAGTCCATCATCCCCTGCCCGCTCATTTTCCGCAGTTTCATCACCAGTGAAGCTGATATTTCCGCCATTTTTAAAAACTCCTTCTTCGTTTTTGTTATATCTCTAACCTGATGTCCTGATATTCTGATATCCTCTCTCGGTCACTACTGGGCTTCTCCGGCATCTTGCGAACTTGATTCTCCGGTCCTTACTGATGGCTCTTGGGCAACGGCAGTTGCCTCCGATTTGCCCTCGTCCGCCCGCGCCATCACCCCTCGCCTTGTGCGGACTCGTCTCGGCCGCTGCCTTACCTCACGATGCGGCGATACTATCGTCTTGCCTATCGACACCGCATCGCCAAGCTCGTTTAGTATCAGCTCTATCGCCCTTATCGAATCGTCATTCGCAGGTATTACTACATCCACCGTATCAGGGTCCGAATCGGTATCTATTATCCCCACCGTCGTTATCCCAAGTTTGCCCGCCTCGTGCAGCGCAAGATATTCCTTCCTCGCATCTACCACCACAACCACTCCCGGCAGGCTCGTCAGCTTCCGCACCCCCTCCAGGTTCCCCTTTATCTTCTTCATCTCCCGCTTCAGTTTCGACGCCTGCTTCTTGCTTTCCTTTTCGAGCGTCCCTTCCTGCTGCATCGCCTCTAATTGCTCCAGCCGCTGCAGCCGGGAGCGTATCGTTCGAAAGTTTGTCAGCATCCCGCCCAGCCAGCGGTCGGATACGTAGTGCATCCCGCACCGTTCCGCAACCTTCTTGACCGCCTGCTGCGCCTGCCGTTTGGTCCCTACGAAGACAACGTCTTTGCCCGAAGATACCACGTCGGAAAGCAGCTTTTTGGCGACCAGCATTCCCGCCAGCGTCTTTTTGACATCTATAATATGGATGCCGCTGCGCCTCGCAAAAATATAAGGGGCCATCTTCGGATTCCATCGGCTGACGCCGTGTCCAAAATGAACCCCTGCATTGATTAGTTCACGAACAAGTTCTTTAGCCACAAAAACCTCCAAATTTCACACAATATCTGACACTTGCCCTGCACCAGGGTATCTCAGTTCAGGGCTTGCCTGCTACGTACAGGCAGCTTAAACTCAAAAACCTAATCCAACCGGACAAATATGTCAAGTCTTTTCGCTAATTACAGTAATTTTTAACCCTTGTGTGAAAAAATAGCCGAAACCCGGGGTTGTTTACCCCGCACCACATTGGTGCGGGGTTATTTAGCCCCCGAAGTTCTTGACTTCGGGGGTCCGACCTGCACAGCCTGTCCCGACCTGTCCTGAGTGCAATCGAAGGGTCACTGCGGGGCACCCGGGGTCGAAGTGGTGGTGCGGGGTTATTTAGCCCCCGAAGTTCTTGACTTCGGGGGTCCTACTTGTCCTGAGCTTGTCGAAGGACCCGTCCTGAGTTTGCCTGCCCCGATCTTGCCTGTGGTGAGCGAGGCCTGCCCTGAGCGGAGTCGAAAGGTCGAACCGTCCGAAGGGTTGACTTATCAAAAAGGACTGTTTGCATTTTGGATGTTATGGTGATAAAATTACCGGCTAATGCACTCTATAAAAACAAAAGAGGAAATAACAAGATGAGAGAGAAATTGCCGCAGGACGCCAGTTTCATACGATATAAAAAAAGAAGGAGCGACTAAATTTAATCGCTCCTTGATAGTTATAATATGAGGAGATGTCAAAGACAGAGCTCCGCATCTTCCGAAGAAGATTTATTATAACTTGCTCTCAAATTAAACTATAAGCTGACTAATTTTAAATGTCAATAAAAAAGTGAGGAAAAATAATGGATAATGAAAAGGTTGTTTTGGGGTTGGATATCGGGGTCGGCTCGGTCGGCTGGGGCTTGGTTAAGCTCGCGGAAGAAAAATATACCGATGAGAAGCCGGACGGGACAAGCTATGAAAGATATAGGATAACAGACGGAGAAATAATTGATACAGGGATTAGAGCATTCCAGCTTCCCCAGGACAGGCAGAAGAAAAGTCTGGCACTTCAAAGGGGTTCTGCGAGAAGAAGCCGCAGGACCATAAAAAGAAAAGCCCGAAGATTAAAGCAGCTTATAAGAATTGCGCAGGAATTTAATCTAATTTCAGAAGATTATAACCGCGACCAAGCTCTCATACCCCAAAAAGGCGACAAAAAAGAGAAATGGGATATCTGGCGATTCAGAAAAGAAGCCCTTGAAAGAAAACTTACGGACGATGAATTATTCAGGGTACTTTATCATATAGCAAAACATCGGGGAGCTTATTTTCATACAAAAGCAGAATTTTTGCCAGAAGAAGATGAAAAGAAATTAAGTAAAAATAAAAAACAAGAAACAGAAGAAAGCAAAGAAGGAAATGAAAAAGAGAAAGTTAAAAAGGGACTTGGAAAAATCCAAAAGCTGTTAAGGGACAGTGGGTATAAAACCATAGGAGCGTTGTTCTACGAAACGTTCAAAAACGAAAGAAAAAGAAACGCCCCCGATAAATATGAACATTCGATACGTCGGGAACTGCTGCGTGATGAGATTATAGAAATTTTCAAAGAACAGCAGAGATTAGGCAATCTAAAGGCCAAAGAGGAACTTAAGCAGCGATACATAGAAGACATTTTGATGAAAGAAGAGGGTGTTGATGATGAGAAACTTCAAAAGATGATGAGTACCTGTGAGTTTGTCCCCGGCAAAAAATGCGCACCGAGAGAAAGTTATACCGCTGAGCGAAAGATGTTGTTTGACCGGCTTAATACTTTGGGATTAGTTGACGAGCAAAATAGAAATGGTCGTTTGCCGCTTGATAAGGGCCAGAGGGATAAAATTATTGCCCTGGCATATAAGAATGCAAAAGTGACCTTCGCCCAAATAAGAACAGAGTTGGAACTGCAGGACAAACTGCATTTGAGATTTAATCTTTGCTCATACCGTGAAAAAGATCCTGAATATAATAAAAAAATCAAATGTGACGTAAAAGGCGGTCTGCTTCAATTTGAGGAAGAGCACAAAGTCCCAATTGTTGACATCGAAACAGGAGAAATAAAAATATTAGCTCAGGAAATAAGAGATATACTTCAGAAAAAGCTTAAACCCAACTACACACACGTAACTCTGTATTATTCCGATATCAGAAAAGAACTGCAAAATTTAGCGGATTTCGAAATTCCAGATTTCAGGTTTGTTGACTTAAAGGGATATACAAAATCGGCGGCGGAACTGGGCGGTGAGGCAAAATATATAAAGCAGTTTGAAGACGATACCTTTGTAGAACTTAAAGGGTACCATAAAATCAAACATGCGATTGAAGGAAAATGCGGAAGTGAAAAATGGGGGCAATTCAGCAACGATATTGCCAAGCTTGATACGATAGCGGAGGCATTGACTTATTGCAAAAGTGATGAGACAAGAAGGGAATATTTGCGGGGAAAAGACATATCAGACGAAGGTATTATTGAAGCCGTGTTGACTATCAATATGAAACAACTCGCCAACCACTCAAAAGAAGCGTTAAGCAACCTGTTAAGGCATATGGAGACAGGCGCATTGTTCAATGATGCAAAAGAAAAATGCGGATACGGCAAGATAGAGTATGACAAGCAGGCAATACTGAAGCCGTACAGCGGATTCTTTGAAAAAAATCCGGTCGTAGCAAGGGTAATATCGCAGACAAGAAAACTGATAAACGCAATCGTGCGAAAATATAATAATGAGCATCCAATAGACCAGATACATATCGAGGTAGCGACCGAGCTGGCAAACAGCGAAAAAAGAAAAAATGAAATTGCACAGGGACAGAAAAGATATAAAGACGAGAAAAAGGCGGCAGAAGAAAGATGCAAAGAAGCAGGATTGGACCCGGAAGAGGGGCAGAACCTTCTGATGTTCAGATTAGCAGAGCAGCAAAGGCAATTATGCCCATATACCGGAAAACATATAACCTTTCAGCCAACCGGCACAAGCAATGAGGTCTGTATAAGGGATTGTGAGATTGACCACGCAATACCGATGAGCAGGTCGTTTAACGACAGTTTGAATAATAAGGTGTTATGTGCTCCGGAGGCCAACCAAAATAAGACAGACAGGATACCTTTCGAGTGGTTCGAGGATATGTATGGCAAGGATAGCGTGCAGTGGCGGGATTTTGAAAACACGGTAAAAAAGATGTATGGGATGCCGTATCCTAAAAGGAAAAATCTGATTAGAAAAAGCTGGACGGAAGAGGATAAGGAGAAATTTTTGAGCAGGGACCTTAACGATACCCGCTATGCGGCAAGACATATTGCCGATTATCTGCGGAAGTATTTTGATTTTTCAAAATCCAAGAGGGATGACATTAACCCATTAAGCAGGATACAGGTTCGCAGCGGCGGCATTACCGCATTTTTGAGACATATGTGGGGACTGAATAAGGACAGGGAAGTGAACGACCTGCATCATGCCGTCGATGCCCTTGTAGTCGGCTGTTCAACTTATGGGCATGTTTATTTAGTATCGAATCTTGCCAAGGAAATAGAGATAAAGGGGAAAAACTGGTATAAACATTTCGGCAGGGACAAGTTTAAGCCGTGGGCTAATATCAGAGAAGATATTCAAAATAAGGTAAACAATGTATTCATTTCGAGGATGCCGCGACATAAAGTTACTGCGGCAGCCCACAAAGATACTGTTGAAAGTTTAAAAGAGATACCAAACAACAAAAGGGTCATCAGAGTGAATAAAGGGTATGCGGAAATAGGAGAAATGGTTCGGGCGGACGTTTTTACAGACGACAAAGGCAAGAATTACGTTGTCCCTATTTATGCCGTCGATATTTTCAGTAAGAAACCACTGCCGGATAAATATGTGCCTGATGATGGGAAGCCGCCCCACGAACAATGGCCAAGCGTTGGAGATATGAAATTTAAGTTTTCTCTCTTTAAGGATGATTTAATAAGCATTAATGATAAAATGTACTATGTAAGTTTTTTTGAGGCGGCCACTGCAAATGTTAATGTTAAAAATATAGACGGCTCAATTTTTTCAGACAAAATAGGCGCTCAAGACCCTTACACGAAAAAAATCTGTTATAGGCCGAAAAGCAAAACGAGAAGATGTATTTTGAAAAAATATTCTGTCGATATGCTGGGCAATTATAAAGAAATTTTGCAGGAAAAACGGATAGGCAACGAAGGCGTAAAGCGTGTAAAACACCGAAAAAAACGACCGAAAAATGAAAATTAGACAAGGGAAAACAGCGTTTTCTGGCACTTCAAACAGGCACAACGTCTTTTGTGTCAAGTAGTTACATACCTGCTATTATAGCAGATATGAATTTGAGAGCAAGTTATAACGGCAATAAGCAGGACAAACTTGTCCAGATAATTATAGCAGATATGAATTTGAGAGCAAGTTATAACAACATTCAGCAATGGGCGAAACATATTAACATTATAGCAGATATGAATTTGAGAGCAAGTTATAACTGGCGCAGAGAAGGGGTAATAACTTCCTGCATTATAGCAGATATGAATTTGAGAGCAAGTTATAACGAAAAGTTGTCCAGTATCCAGCAGAGAAATATTATAGCAGATATGAATTTGAGAGCAAGTTATAACTAAAAAATTAAGCGTGAGGAATATAAAATGATTATAGCAGATATGAATTTGAGAGCAAGTTATAACATTTTTCTCTTGACATACAACCGATAAAAGATTATAGCAGATATGAATTTGAGAGCAAGTTATAACCTGTCTGGCCGTATCAGCGAAGACCTATATATTATAGCAGATATGAATTTGAGAGCAAGTTATAACATAATAATCTCCAAGCATCGTAAGCATACGATTATAGCAGATATGAATTTGAGAGCAAGTTATAACACTGAAAGAAGGGACGCCGCAAGTGACAGTATTATAGCAGATATGAATTTGAGAGCAAGTTATAACTCTCTATCGACAGGTCTTCTGGCACTATAAATTATAGCAGATATGAATTTGAGAGCAAGTTATAACGCCCATAAACCGATTTTGATTTCAACCAAAATTATAGCAGATATGAATTTGAGAGCAAGTTATAACCATCTGGTAATAATAATTTCAGTAAGAAAGAGCCGATACTATGGTAATCCAATCTGAATTTGAACTTCTGGATTCCTGCTTTCGCAGGAATGACATCAACAAACAATCGGCTATTATCAACTGTAATTGATATAATTTATCCGATAGGTGAATTAATTATAGCAGATATGAATTTGAGAGCAAGTTATAACAGTGACCGTTAACATCCGGCTTAATGGGGCATTATAGCAGATATGAATTTGAGAGCAAGTTATAACACAATTTCCAGCACAGGACAAACATAATAATTATAGCAGATATGAATTTGAGAGCAAGTTATAACTGTTACTGTCCAACGAAATCGCCATCGTCCAAAAACCTTCATTCTTAGAACAACGATTATTAAATCACTCCATAAGTATATATGCATATACTAATATGCTATTGTCGCAGTTGCCAAACTGAATTAGTGTTAATCTTGTGTTCATCTCCGTAAGGAGTCCATAGGACTGTGGCAAAAAAATTCGTGTCCATTCGTGTTTATTCGTGGTTACTTATTTTCTGCGCAATCAGCGTCTAAAAAAAGCAGTGAGTTTTTAGTTTCAACTTTTGGGGCAGATGTTCTTTGTGGCTAAAAAAATCTCCACCTCAAATCCCTCCCTCAAAAAACCTTGATTGTTAGATCGCTCCATAAGTATATATGCATATACTTATATACTATTATCGCAGTTGAAAATCTCCCGCAACTAAATCCGCGTCAATCTGGGCAATCTGACTTCGACGAGCTCAGTCGAGTCGTGGCTGATTTTCTTTGCCTCTTGTGCCTTATGCCTTATGTCTGGGGTCTTGCGTCTGGTGTCTTTAGTCAGTGCAAAATTATGCACAATTTCTATATGGTTTTATATAATTTCCACTCTGTTTGTATATCGTTTTATCTAAATTTCATATCGTTTTGCAAAATTATGCAACATTCTGCAACGTTTCCCCCAAAAAACCTTCGCTTATGCGTAAAAACACAGTCTAATCCCACCACCACAACCATAAATCTCACATAAAAAATCCCCCAATTTAACTTTATGGCAACATATCAGTAGTGTTTTCACTTAATTTCCGTAAATAAAAAACCCCGCGGCGCATCCTTTCGCCACAGGGCCACAAAAATCAATCTGTAGAACTCCCCTCTTATTTTTCGGACTTCTCTACCATTTTATCCAGCTTCTTGGTGTTTTTCTCGGTCTTTCTGGGTATTTGGACAGCTATGCCCATCCGTCCCAGCTCGCCCGCCACCTCCGGCTGATTGGGATTAAGCTGGAAACTGCGCGTCAGGTAGTTCTTCGCCGTCTCTTTATCGTTCTTGCCCAAATAATAATAGCCTATTTGCCGGTTTATCTTTGCGGAATTCGGCGCCAGACGCAGCGCCTGCTGATAGCACGTCATCGCATATTCATCGAGAGTTTGTTCCTGAAACGCCAGTGCAAGCCGCAGCGATTCCTCCGCCGAATCGGAGGCCTGCCTGATATATTCGTCAGCCAGCAACTTTGCCATCGTCGCATCGCCGCCGTCCATCAGCACTTTTATTCTCGCCGCCTGTGCTTCCCTGTGAACGGGGTTGAAATTCAGCGCAACTTCATAATGGTGCAGTGCATACGCCCACAGCCCCTCGGCCTGATACACTCGGCCCAGCTCATAATGTGCGTCCGGGTTCTCGAATTTGCGGTCGATTTTCTTCAGCAGCCGGGCTTTATCCTTCTCGGCCGGTGTTTTTTTAACCTCAACAGCTTTTTGTCCGCCTGCGGCTTTATCCTTGTCGGCGGAGTTACAGCCCGCAAGTAACAGGGCAAAACCCAGAAAGGCAAGGCCCAGGACTCTCGTTTTGACTCTCATTTCTGCGCCTCCAATTAAAATCCTTTTCACCCCTCCCTGTTCGTTCCATCGCGCAGCTCTCCGCACACTCGCAACACTCATCAACAGAACTCGCCCACATTTTGCAACGCTCTCAACGCCTTTGCAAGCAAAATTTCAGTTTTTTTGTAATAAAACATATCCGCCTTACATGGCAAGCCGACTGCCCGGTAATAAACTGTGAACAGCCTATCTTCTTTTTGACTCGCGTTTTATTTCTTTAGATTCCGCCTTAATAGTATTCAGCCATTCCTCTAACGGCTGAACCGCCATCTCCAAATCAGGATACTTTTTAGCTATGGTTATCAGGGTCTTGCACTCAAGCTCGGCCTCCCGCAAAATCTTAAGCGCTTTCGGCGCAGGCACCCCCTTCTCCGCTTCCTTTATTTTGAGGTCTATCGACGTTCTTATCCTTTTGACCTGACCATCCGCCCTTTTCAGCTCCGCTCTCGCATCCTGCATATCCTTATTTGCGACAATCTCGGCATCGGCGGCATCCAAATCTCGCAGGACATCATCCCGTGATTCGGCAACCTTGTCGGCCATCATACACTGGACGGCCTCCGCCGCCGTCAGCGTCAAAAGCGAACCCTTCTGGCTCCAGGTATGAACGAGCTTCTGCTGCGGTTCTTTGTTAATCGGCTCAATGAAAAGCCGTTTGCCGGCCTCGGACACCTCGATAACCTCGAGGTCTTTATCAATCATTGCCTTTGCCAAAAGACCCGGCCTGCCGTTCTGCTCGGCAAGCGAGGCAAGTTTCGCCTGCCAGGCGGAATCGAACTTCTCCGCTATGGTCTCGCCAAAGGCCTGCTTGAGGTCCTTGATACCTTTCTCATCGACTATAATAGTTGTCGCGGCGCCGATAGAGGTTGCGCTTGCCATATAAATCTTGTTGCACGCAAGGGCAACAGCCGCCCCTGCGGATATGGCCCCTCCGTAAGTGCCGGTCTTCACAAAAGCAATGACGGGACAATTTCTTGTCCCCATAATCGCACCGCAAAGCCGGTTGGTCAGGTCTTTGCGTCCGCCGGGGGTGTTAATCTCAAGCAGAATAAATAAAGGCCCCTCATCCGCCGCTGTGACGAGCGCCCTCTCGAAGGCGACGGTCTCTATCTCCAGCGCAATTTCATCATCAAGGTTGAAAACGATGACCTTGTGATTTCTGCCGCGGCTGTCGGTTGCAATCTGCCACTCCACCAGGTTCAGCCCTGTCGGGCCTTTTTCCTGCGTATGCACAATCGTATTGCCGTCCTGTGTCCGGCTGGTTGCGTAACCATGCAGGACTTCTCCTGTCCGGCGGTGCATAAACGTATCCGCAAAGCACGCTGAAATACAAACCAGCGCCGTTATAGACGCCAAAAAGCAGCTCTTAAACAGTCCTGTATTCTCGCTGATTTCCATTCTTTCCTCCGGTTCTGTTTTATCTTTATAAAAAGAGCATATCCTGCCGGATTAAATGTCGAGGTATTGAACTTCGAGGGCATGGTCGCGGATGAAGTTCCGCCGCTGCTCCACATCATCGCCCATAAGGATACTAAAGAGCCGGTCGGCTTCTCCGGCATCTTCGACCCTGACGCTGCGCAGCGTCCTTGTCTGCGGATTCATCGTTGTCTCCCAGAGCTGGTCGGCGTTCATTTCGCCCAGCCCCTTGAACCGCTTTATTTCAACACCCCTGCCGCCAATCTGTCTTATGCCGGCGCAGATGTCACCGAGCGAGGCGACATCATATTTGTCCTGGCCGTTTATAAGCTGAAACTTGGTCGCCACATCCTCGCCGGAGACGGTCTTGGAGGGTTTTAATAAAAAATCCTTCAAGTCCAGTCCGAACCGGCCCTTGAGCTTTTCATTTATCTGGTTGATGCGGGCCGCCTCGTGCAGCTCCTCGGCAGCTATCGATTCTGAATCTTTGGCTTCATCGCCGGAGGCGGCGCCTTTGGTCAGCTCATCAAGCCGTTTCTCATATTCGTCCCTGTCGTAGTAAATCTCCTCCTGGCCTTCAACGCGGATGCGGAACTGCGGAAGCTCAGCGCCGTTATAGTATTTCTGCACAAAATCGGCGAAGTTAATGCCCCGCCTTACCAGAATGGTTATACTGCGTTCCGCATCGACGAGAAGCTTCAGGAGGTCGGATAATTCTTTGCCTGTGACCTTACGGGTCTTTCTGTCCTTTGCGCCCTCTTTGCCGTCCCTGATGATAAGGTCTGTGCCTTCCAGGCCGCTCGTAATCATCTGCCTGTGCATCCGGCTTTCGCTTAATACATATTCCGACTTCTTTTTGCCTTTGGACCTGATTTCATAAAGCGGCGGCTGGGCAATATAAATCAGGCCGTTGAGAATCAGCTCCTGCATCTGCCTGAAGAAAAACGTCAGCAGCAGCGTGCGGATGTGAGCGCCGTCAACGTCGGCGTCGGTCATCAATATTATCTTGCCGTATCTGCACTTGCTCAAATCGAACTCGTCCGTTCCGATGCCGGTTCCAAGCGAGCTTATAATCGTTCGAATCTCTTCGTGGGCGAGCATCTTCTCTAACCGGGCCTTCTCGACGTTGAGGATTTTTCCTTTCAGCGGCAGGATTGCTTGGGTGTTTCTGTCCCTGCCGCCCTTTGCCGAGCCGCCCGCCGAGTCGCCTTCGACAATAAAAATTTCAGTGGAGGCCTTTTCCTTGCTTGTGCAGTCCCAGAGCTTGCCCGGCAGGTCGGCGCCGCTTAATGCGCCTTTTCGCCGAGTCAGCTCCCGCGCTTTTCTTGCGGCCTCCCTCGCAGCGGCGGCCTGAATGGCCTTATTTAGAATATGCCTTGCCTCGGCAGGGTGCTCTTCGAGAAAATGACCGAGCTGTTCATTGACGGTCGTCTCCACAAAACTGCCGACCTCCGGATTGGTCAGCCGCACTTTTGTCTGTGCCTCGAAGTGAGGGTTGGCAAGCTTAACAGCGACCACGGCGGTCAGTCCTTCCCGAAAATCCTCGCCGCTGGCGACCTGCCCGTTCTTTATCAGGTTATTGTTGCGGGCATAAGAATTCATCGTCCGCGTCAACGCCGTCTTAAATCCTGAAAGGTGTGTGCCGCCGTCGATGTTGCGGATGTTATTGGCAAAAACAAGGGTGTTTTCGGTATAGCCGTCGTTATACTGCATCGCCACTTCGCACTGCAGCATCGTCTCGGCATCTTCCCGGCTGAAATAGATGACGTTCGGATGCAGCGTTTCTTTGCCGTCGTTGAGGTGCTTGACAAATGCCTTAATTCCCTCCTCGAATCGGAACGTTTCTTTTTTATCGTTCCGGTCGTCCCTGAAGGTAATCAGCAGGCCGGCGTTCAAATAGGCCAGCTCACGTATTCGCTTCAGCAGCGTATCGTATACAAATTCCGCATCGCCGAATATCTCCTCGTCGGCCCTGAAGGTGATTTTTGTGCCCCGCTTATCGCTCGGCCCAATCTCTTTAACCACGCCCCTGGCAACACCTCTTGCACACTCAAAATGATAGTGTTTTCCATCGCGATAGACGTCGGCGTGGAGCCATTCGCTCAGGGCGTTGACAACGCTGACGCCGACGCCGTGCAGTCCGCCGGCAACTTTATAGCTGTCGCTGTCAAACTTTCCGCCGGCGTGCAGGGTGGTAAGGACGACGTCAAGGGCGCTTTTTTTGGCATCCTTGTGCTCCTCGACGGGTATGCCTCTGCCGTTGTCCTCGACGGCGCAACTGCCGTCGGCGTGAATATGCACGGTAATATTATCGCAAAATCCGGCCAAGGCCTCATCGATGGAGTTATCCAGCGCCTCATAAACCAAATGGTGCATCCCGCCGACGCCGCGGTCGCCGATATACATCTCCGGGTGTTTGCGGACGGCGTCTATGCCCCCTAGTATCTTTATATTGCTCGCATCGTACTTATGCTCTTTCTTGGCCGACAACACAGTGGATTTCCTTTATTCCCGCCCTCGGACATTGTTCTTGTATCTCTTTAAGCAGATTTTGACTGTGCCATCTCATCTCACTTGCAAATGACGGCGAGTCCGCAAGAATCTTCAGCCCTCTGCCGGATATGCCGGCAATTCTGCAGTGCCGGCGCAGCTCGGCCGGTATCAGCCGCTCCCAAAGCTCGGTTATCAGCCCGAGTCTTGCCTGTAGCGGCGAAATTCTGTCAAGAAGCTCCTGCATTACATTGCCCAGCTTCGTCGCCTCGGTCGGCTTTTTCGTTCGCCATCTGGTGACATTACATAACTGGTCGCTGCTGTTTAACATCCTTCAATACCCAAATTGCCGTTGTGAAATGGTGAAATCCGTTTCCTAAAACTTTATCCTCGCCCCTATATCTTCCTGTCGGAAGACAGGAACAGGGGCGGGATTTACCGTTCCCTGTCAACCCAAATTAATCGGCATCAGGACATAGAGGAAGTTTGTGCCGCTTTTAATCAGGCCGGGTCTGTCCGGCTGGCCCAGTTCCAATCCGAACTCTGGCGTCTGTATAACCCGCAGGGCATCAATCAGAAACTGCGGGTTAAAGCCTATCTCAATCGGCTCGCCCTTGTAATCAGCCGCCATCTCAACCTGCGCATCTCCCGCCTCCGGCGCCCTTCCGGAAAATATAATTATCCCCTTTGTTATCGATATTTTAATTCCCCTGGACTCTTCACTTGTCAAAAGCGCCGAGCGGCGGACTGCACTGAGGGTCGCCTCGGTTGACAACGTCAGCTTCTTGTCATAGTCCGCAGGTATTATATCTTCATATTTCGGGAATGTCCCCTCGACAAGGGTTGAGCTTACAACCACGTTCGCACAACTGAACAGGATATGACTATTGACAAGCTTGACGGCAACGGTATCATTCTTATCTGCCCCTATCCTTCCCAGCAGTGACATTGTTTTGGCCGGCACTATTACCTTCGCCTGCTCAAGCTTTTTGGCGGGGACCGCCATCAGGCTGACTTTGCAGCGTGCTAATCTCCGTCCGTCCGTTGCAACCATTGACAATTTCTTGCCGGCAATGTCCCACAGGACGCCGTTCAGCGCATATCGCGTGCTTTCTTTCGCTGTGGCAAACAGGCTCTGCCCTATGCCGCTCTGCAGGTTGCCAAGTGTAATCTCCATGTCCGGGGCGCCGTCGAAGCTCGGTATGGCCGGGTATTGGTCAGGCTCCTGCCCATAAATTGTGAAATGGCTGTCCGCCCCTCGTATGCTGCAGATGCTTTTTTCCACCTCGAAGGAGATGACCTCATCAATACTCTCGCGCACAATTGCGCTTATGCTGTCCGCTGGAACAACTGCCTCACCCTCTTTTTCTATCTGGACCTCGGATACAAGACAATTGATGCTGACTTCTAAATCAGTTGCGCAAATCCGAACATCTTTGCCTTTGGCGGTAATTTTTATACACCGAAGTATTGGCTTTGGCGTCCGGCTCGGTACCACAGAAGTCAAAAGACCCAGCGCTTCTGCCAGTCCTGCTCTGTTAAATGCGACTTTCATAACAAACCTCAATACATTAAAAGGGTTAAAAAGAATACGCTTCTACAAACTACACAAAAATAACACTGTAGTTTACATCAGGCAAGCCCCGTTCACAATCTTTTTTTAAGGAAAAACATCCTAAAATTCTTACCTCTTTTACCTAAAAACTGTTGCACTTGGCAAGGTTGTTCTATAATCCCTTTTTTACCGATTGTCTGAAAAAGGTTTTCGGGGTAAGACAAATACTATAGTATTAAGATATAAAATAGTAATATAATTATAACCTGTAGAATTGTTATTTTCTAACAGAGATTATTCTGTAAGAGCAGTCGACATATCAGGTTAAAAAAAGAAGAGAAGCAGGATGTTCTTGTGGATAACCTATTAGAAAAAGGGCTTGTTTATTATATAGGGACAGCCGCAGGAGAGATTGTCCTATAGGGTTGTTTCAATAACCTTGTTTAGTAACAGGTTTCTTAACAGGATATCAACAGTGTGGGCTTGCGGTTTTGTAAGGAGTGTTTATAATAAAACACAAAACAGGAAGGGTTAATGCAGCCAAAAAAGACGACAATAGGACAGGTGGCGGAAGGTGCCGTCGAGCGACTTCGGGACAGACATAATTTGTGTCTTGGTGTGGACATTGGCTCCACGAGCAGTGACGTGGTCGTCCTTGACGACTCCAATAATACTGTGTTCTGCGATTATCAGCGTACAAAAGGCAGGCCGATAGAAACCGCCCGCTCACAGTTAGATAAGGTATTCAGCCAAATAAATCCATCAGATTGTGTTCTTGCCGCTGCGACTGGCTCCGCGGGCCGATTTTTCGCCGAGCTTCTGGGCATACCTTTTGTGAACGAGGTCCCTGCACAGGCGGCGGCAATATGTCACCTGTACCCAGACCTCCGCGGGGCAACCGTTATTGAAATGGGAGGACAGGATACAAAGCTCCTTTTCCTCTCAAGCGACTACGGCAGAATCCAGGACTTCGTGCTTAATGCCGTATGTGCAGCGGGGACAGGCTCGTTTCTTGACCAGCAGGCACAGCGGCTCGGCATTGATATCGAGGATGAGTTCGGCCGTCTGGCGATGCAGAGTAAATCCGTGCCGCGAATGGCCGGGCGATGTTCGGTCTTCGCCAAGAGCGATATGATTCATCTTCAGCAGCAGGCCACGCCGACCGCCGATATTATTGCGGGACTATGCCTCGCCTTGGCGAGGAACTTAAAAGGCAACACCGGCTGCGGCAGAGAATTCACCAAACCCATCATATTCACCGGAGGTGTGGCTGCGAACATCGGCGTCGTCAGGGCTCTGGAACAGGTGTTCGAACTGACAAAGGGCGAGCTTGTTGTCCCCGAGCAGCACTTCTTTACAGGAGCCATCGGCGCTGTGCTGGTCGCTAAAAGCAGGGCGGGACAATCCGGCAATGCCGGTCGGATTCAATTTGACAGGATAGACAATTACCTGGCAAATCGCACGTCCGCCATAGAAAGTGCCCCCCGCCGCGACCGGCTGGATAAACCGACGCTGCCGTATCCCCAAAGCCCCGTTTACGAGCATCTGCTTTTAAATCAAACCGGGCCGGTCGGCGCATATCTCGGTGTTGATGTCGGCTCGATAAGCACCAAAGCCGTAGTGATTGACGAGCAAAAACGAGTGCTTGCCAAGATATATTTAATGACGGCGGGCAAGCCCATCGATGCGGTGCGCCAGTGCCTTGATATTGTCGGCAAGAAGGTGGCGGGAAAGGTGAAAATTTTAGGAGCAGCAACCACTGGCTCTGGCCGATACCTTACGGGCGATTTCATCGGCGCCGACATCGTCATAAATGAAATCACCGCACAGGCAACCGGAGCAGCGATAGTTAATCCGAAGGTCGATACGATATTCGAAATCGGCGGGCAGGACAGTAAATACATCTCGCTCGAAAACGGCGTCGTCGTTGATTTCGCAATGAACCACGCCTGCGCAGCGGGGACCGGCTCATTTCTCGAGGAGCAGGCGCAGCGGCTTGACATAAACATTAACGAGGAATTTACGGACCTTGCCTACAGGAGCCCTGCCCCCATAAAGCTTGGCGAGCGATGCACCGTCTTTATGGAGTCGGACCTTTTGAGCTATCAGCAGCAGGGAGCAAAGACGGAAGACCTTGTGGCAGGATTGAGCTACTCGATTGTTGCTAATTATTTGAACCGTGTCGTGGGCAGGCGAAGGGTCGGCAGCCACATCTGCTTCCAGGGCGGCACGGCCTTTAATAAGTCGGTGTGCTCGGCCTTTGAGAAGGTGACCGGCAAGCCGATTATGGTGCCGGACCATCACGAGGTGACAGGCGCCATCGGTGCTGCGGCCATCGCTGCCTCTTGTATGAAAAATAAAGCCGCCGAAGAAGGCGGGCCCGTCGAAAGCACATTCAGGGGCTTTGAAAAACTCGTCTGCGTCGATTATACGGTCGAATCTTTTACCTGTGAGCATTGCCCGAACCATTGCGAGGTTAAAAAGGTGCAGTTGGCCTCGGCAGAGCCGCTGTATTACGGCTCGCGGTGCGACAGATATAATCTGAAAAAGAAAGTAAAAAAGGCAAAGGGCCTTGACGCATTTGAATATCGCAATCGAATACTGCTGGAGTTTGCAGGTATAAACAAATCAGGCACCACCGGCCAACGGACAGTCAAAGATTCGAACCGTAAAACAATCGGTATTCCGATGGCGCTTGTGAACTGGCAGCTTTTGCCCCTTTTTGCCCGGTTCTTCAGGTCGCTGGGGTTCGAGGTTGTCCTGTCCGGCCGAACGGACAATCGCATAATCCGAAGCGGCGTGGAATCCGTCAGCGCCCAGCCCTGTTTCCCGGTAAAGGTCGCTTACGGGCATATCCTCGATTTGATTGACAAAAAGGTTGATTACATTTTTTTGCCGAGCATCGTTTCAATGAAGGCGGCCTTCCCCCAGAACGAGTGTAATCAGTTGTGTCCCTTTGTGCAGACGCTCGGCTACCAGGCAAAGACCGCTTTTGCCGATAAGCTCGCCGGCACACAAATCCTTAGTGTGCCGATTCATCTTGGCGAGAGTAACCGGCTCCTGCATAAAACCTTCGCTGCAATCGGCAGAGAGCTGAAGGTTTCCGCCTCGGCGGTCCGCAGGGCCGTCAAAGAAGGCCTCTCCGCACAGGCCTCCTTCGAGCAGTCCCTTGTCCAAAAGGGCCGGGAAATTCTTGACCGGCTCGATGCGCAGCAAAAGTTATTTGTGCTGGTTTCCCGACCGTATAACGGCTGCGATGAAGGGATGAATCTGCAGTTGCCGAAAAAACTTTTTGAGCATAATGCCGAGCTGCTCCCGATGGAGATGCTTGCTCTCGACGAGGCGCAATTGGGTGACGAGTCGCTTCACCGGCAGGTCTATTGGTCGTCAGGCCAGAAAATCTTAAGGGCCGCCGAGATAATCAAAGACGACCCCCGGCTTTTTGCCATATATCTCTCGAACTTCGGCTGCGGGCCCGACTCATTCCTGCTGACATTCTTCAAGGACATTATGGGCGATAAGCCCTCTTTACAATTAGAGATTGACGAACATTCCGCCGATGCCGGCGTGATTACCCGCATCGAAGCGTTTCTTGAGAGTCTCAAGCATTATCGTCAGCAGACCGCGCCTCCGCGCACGCCGGTAAAAATGGCGGCTGCGCACGGCATCGACCGCCGCCGCACAATGTATATCCCGTATATGGGCGATTGTGCCTACGGAGTGGCCGCCTGCTTCAGGGCTTATGGCCAGCCGGCGGAAGTTATGCCGCTGGCGGACGAAGCAACACTCCTGCAGGGCAGGGCGTTCACCTCCGGCAAGGAGTGCCTGCCCTGCGCAATAACTTCAGGAGATATGCTGAAAGTCATCAGGGCCGATGGGTTTGACCCGGCGAAAGCCGCCTTTTTTATGCCTGCCGCATCAGGACCCTGCAGGTTCGGAATGTATAGCTGCCTTCACCGGCTTATCCTGAGATATGCCGGCGCAGACGGCGTCCCCGTCATCGCCCCCAACCAGGACAGCGGCTTCTACAGGGACTTCACCGGCGGCAGCATCAATGGCTCTGCAAAGGGCAGTTTTATGAAGGATGTCTGGGTGGCCGTTGTGGGTATAGATTTGCTGCATAAAGTGATATTGCACCTTCGACCCTTTGCCCTGGATGCGCGCCGGGTTCAGCAGGTTTACGAGCAGTCAGTTGACCGATGGATAAAGGCCGTTGAGGGCCGCCATAGCTTCGCTCAGATGCGTCAGCTTATGAAGGTTCTTGCCGATGATTTTGCAGCGGTGGAGCTCGACGGGAGCGTGCAGAAGCCGAGGATCGGCATTGTCGGGGAGATTTATGTCCGCAGTCATCCGTTTGCCAATATGAATGTGATTTCGCGCCTCGAACAGCTTGGAGCGGCCTGCGATTTAGCTTCGCTGGCGGAATGGATTTACTATACGAATCTTACGCGGGGCTGGACGGCCCTTCGCCGCGGCAAAATCAGCGACTGGTTTACTAATGTATTTCAGCACCATTTTCAGTACAAAATGGAAAAGGCGCTCGCAGAGCCGCTGGAAAAACGGTTCGGCAGATTAGCCGAAGGGCCGATAGAGCATGTAATCGAGCTTGCTGAGCCGTATATTCATCGTTCATTTGAAGGCGAGGCCATACTGAGCATAGGCAAAACAATAGAGTATCATCATCAGGGCTACGGCGGGGTCGTCAACGTGATGCCTTTTGGCTGTATGCCCTCGACGATTGTCAGCACCCAGACGATGCGGCTCAGCGCTGACTGCGGCGATATGCCTATTTTGAACTTGAGTTTTGACGGCCAGGAAGATTCCACCTTAACGACGCGCCTCGAGGCGTTCGTTGAGCAGGTCAGGCAAAAACAGGGCGCAAGTGTAAGTGTCGCTGAGATAATGACGGCTTGACGCACGCCTGATTGCCTGCCCTTTGAAATAGGTTCGACACTTCGACTTCGCTCAGTGCAGGCAAGCTCACTACAGGTTGGGTTCGTTGGTTCGACTGCGCTCACCATAAATTGGGTTCGTTTGGGTTCGTTTTTACCAAGTGTCCATTGTTCATTTTTCGTTGTAATTCCTTGTTAATACTAACGTTACAACCCCCTTGACTTTTTGAAAATTGGGTTCGTTTCGCATAATTTACTCTTCTTTGATTGAAATTTTCGCTCAAGGCAGACAATCTCCGTGGCCGCCGAAGGCGGACGAAAGACACAAGACGCCAGACCACAGAGACAAGCGAAAAATTCTAAATCCAAGTCATAAACGAATCCTAAACTCCAAACACTAAATCCCTTAAGAGGGCGCGAAATGCGTCCCCTTCTATAATTGGGTGGACTTGCGCGTTTGATGCGAAAAAGCGATTCCGCCTTAGGCGGATAAATCTCGTAAGTCGAGGCGAGACAAGGAGTAAAAAATTTTTCGATTCTGCCGTTTTTGGTGCGCAGGTAGATGCGCTTTTGATTGATTTTTTCCCACCTTCGGCGGCCTCAGGAGGCACTACGCTGGTTCCAAACTTAATTTTTCGCTTGATTTTCATCCTCACACGCCTATTATAAAATACTTGAAATGATACAAGGAGTATTGTCGAGAATGGAATCACGCACAATTGAACTTACAAAAGCAGATATCACAAACAACAAGCTCAATATACGACCATGCGGCAAAGATTTTTTCCCTAATGACGTCTTTGGCAGCCCATCCAAAAAAAACAGCCCCGGAGTTCCAATTACCTTGAAGGTGGATGGCCTACCTAATCCTATACAGACCGACATTCCCAAAGACGCGACCGGAAGACCTCGTTGGCTTTTCAGGGAAAGAGCTTGGGTTAAGAAATTTGTACATGTTAATAAACTAAAGCCTAGTGACGTTGTTACAATTTCACGTATAGATAATAGGACATATAAAGTAATTCCGGGAAATGGAGCTTCAACAATGACACCCGAAGTAGCTACATTGACAGAAAAACACACTCAGAAAACAGTTCAATTACATAAGCCACGAGATGTCAAACAACTTGATATTGCACATATGAGGATGTGTAATTGTCCAAAGACGCATATTAACTGTATTACCCCGAAGGAATGGCTAAAGTGCCAATTAGGCGTCTGGCAGTTCACATATGGGGGTCGAGATATAAGAGATAAAACAGTCCACCCTGCGACTTTTCCTATATCACTTGCACGTAAAGTCATCGAGCTTTTTACTCATAAAGGAGAATTAGTGCTTGATCCCTTTGTTGGTAGTGGCACTACACTTGTGGCAGGCCAAGATCTCGGCAGAAACAGCGTTGGGTTTGATCTTCAAAAGAAATATATTAAGCTGTCTGAGTCTCGTCTTAAAGAAAATTCGCAGCTTTTCTCTGATGCGAAACAGATTGCCGTATGCGAGGACGCATTGAATATATCACAGTATTTACCCCATGAATCGGTCAGTCTTATCCTTACTTCTCCGCCGTATGCAAACCTTTTGAATAGACAGCGTAAGAATAAATCTCGGCGTAATCGAAATAATGAACAACTCGGTAAAGTTGAGCAGTACTCACAAGACCCACGCGATCTTGGGACTATGTCCCTCGATGAGTATACTGTGAAAATGGGTGATATTTTCGAGCGTTTGCTTCCACTTATGCGGTCAAAGGCACATTGTGTTATAAATGTGCCCGATATGTGGTGGGAGAATCATCGAATCACCATTCACGTCTCACTTATTGAAGAACTTCGACGTCGAGGATATGAATTACGTAATGTGATTATATGGGATCGTACTAACGTGGTTAATCGGATTGGTATATTTGGCTGGCCCAGCAATTATATCACGATGGGAGTAACGTTTGAATACCTTCTGGATTTTTGGAAGCCCCCCGAAAAAAATTAATATAGAAGGACATTAGTGGATACCTATACAAAAGAAACGTTGATTCAAAAGCTGCGAGAAATAAAGTCTATGGGCTGGATCATTTCCGCCAGACAAGGCAATGCTGGCGGGGTCGGCAACACATTAGAAGATTTGCTTGGAATCAAAGAGAACAACTTACCCATACCCAACGCAGCTGAATGGGAACTTAAGTGTCAAAGATTGGAAACAACTTCTCTGACAACTTTGTTTCACATGGAACCTTCTCCTCGCGCTATGAGATTTGTCCCCCAGATTCTTTTGCTAAAATATGGGTGGAAACACCAAGAGGCAGGGGCAAAGTATCCCTGCAACGAAATGAGTTTCAGACAAACGATAATGGGCACGATAAGGAGCGATAGAGGTTTTAAGGTCGTTGTTGACCGCGAGCAACTAAAGGTGCTTATTTCTTTTGATGCAAAGGCTGTTGACCATAGACATGCCACGTGGCTTAAATCAGTAAAAAAACGCGTTGGTCTTGGTGAATTGACCCCGCAACCATATTGGGGTTTTGTTGATCTCGAACATAAAGCTGGTACTAAACTGCTGAACTGTTTCTATGTACAGGCCAGAACAAAAATAGAACATGGAAAAGAATATTTTTCTTATGAAAAGATTTTTATGCTAAGAAAGTTTAGTATTCGTGCTTTTACTGATGCCATCGAAAAAGGATTTGTTTATGTAGATTTTGATGCACGAACGGGGCACAATCATGGGACCAAATTCAGATTAAGACAGGACAAACTTGCAGAATTGTACGAAGATGTACAAACAATTTGAAGGTAGAAAAAAAACTATTTTCCCCCTCTTCCTTTCACTTTTGAACCCTCATTATCCAAAATCTCACCGCCCCATTTTACCCGCAAATTAAAAACTCGCAACCCTTAAAATCTCCCGCGAAATCAGCGGAATCAGCGTCTCGGTTAATCCTGCAAAATTATGCACAATTTCTATATGTTTCGCATACGTTTTTACTCTGTTTGTAGAGCGTTTTATGCAATTTTCAGAGCGTTTTTGTAAATTCTTGAAAGTTCTTGTAAGTTTCCACCCCTATTATTGCACAAAGCCGCGGTATTGGCATAATAAAAGCGGGTGATGGGAATCGGACCCACCTGACCAGCTTGGAAGGCTGGTGCTTTACCACTAAGCTACACCCGCAATTATAATTGAACTATTGAATATTGATTATTTACCATTTTATCACAAATCGTCAATAGTTGAATGGAAAATAGGTAATACCGCACCTATTTAATTTTTGCGCCGTTAGCCCCACACCGAGCCGAAGCGTCTGGTGCAGGGTTAGTATGGTCTAAATCTTTGGCAACCAAGCACTTATTTTTATTGTGAGCGCACTTTCTAAATAGGTGCGGTATAAATTCCAAAATGGGTATTACACAAAAAAGCGTGGCGGCTAAAAAAACCGCCACGCAAAAACACACGCTTTCTGTCACAGCCTATGGTATGGGCGTGCCGGTAACCTCAACGGCATCAACCTGGGCCCATTCCTCGTTCATATTGCTTGTCAGGCAATAAAACCTTAACTTGAAGAATGAATTATCATTGGCGCCGGCCCCACAGAGCTGGTCACGCGTGCCCCACTTACTCTTGGTATCGCCCAACTTCTCAAGAGTATTCCAATTACTGCCGTCATACCATTCAACGTAAAGGTATTCGCCGGAATCCAGACCCTTGGTGCGGCGAGCATACCTGACGTGGATATCTGTAAAACCTGATGTGCTTAGCGTTTTTTCTATCCAGGACCCGCCGGCATCAAAGTTGGCGCCATACAAGCCTGAATAAGCTGCCTGAGCAATAACTGACGTCAGGCCGCTTGTAACCCAGCCGCCTGCTGTGAAATTACCACTTTCGAATCCGTCCGACCACGGCAAATCACCGCCGCCGGCCGGGTCTGTTGTTGCCGACTGGGCTGTTGACCAGCCGGTCTGGTTAAGATTGATGCTCTTATCTCTGGCCTGAACTCGATAAGTATAAGTGGTATTAGGCGTAAGACCCGTATCCGTATAGCTGGTGCCCGCCTGCCAGACGCTGTCGTGACCGCCTGCTGTGGTGCAGTCAAAGTAATACTCAACCCCGCTGGGGTCTAATGCCGTCGTAGCCACCATAGCAATCGAAGTTGTTCCAGCCGAATAAGGCAGCGTCGCCCAGGTCATCGGATTGGGAGTTGGCGGAGTCGTATCTGCCGGGTTGGTGGTAGCAGATTTTGCTGTTGAAGGAGCTGTCTGGTTCAGATTCGGGCTCTTGTCGCGGGCCTTAACCGTGTAAGTGTAGCTCGTATTAGGTGACAGCCCCGTATCGGTATAGGTGGTGCTATCCTGCCAGGTGCTGTCGTGACCGCCTGTTGTTGTGCAGTCAAAATAATACTCAACCCCGCTCAGGTCGGTAGCGGTTGTTGCCTGCATTGCTATTGAGCTCTCGCCGGTTGCATAAGGCACTGTCGCCCAGGTCATTGGGTTAGGTATAGGCGGTTGTGTATCGGGTCCGCCTCCGCCTGGATACTCATTACAGCCTACATCATAAGCACTTGCCTGTGGTATGGGTATGTTGAAGTAATCGTGCGGCCCGGGGTTTATTCCGAATTCCGTCAGAAGGTTCAGGCCGTGTTCAATCATCGGGGATGATGCCTGCAGCCTGTAAGAATCGGCAGTACCGCCACCGGGATTGACGAGCAGTGGGTCTGTTTCAAAACCGACGGGCTGGCTATTGTGCGTTTCCTGACCGGTTGCCGCACGGAAGGCGGCTAAACTGGTGTATACTGCGCCGCCCCAGTTGATATAAAGCGGGCTGCCGGACGACCAGTAGCAGTTGTTCTTTAAGTACCAGCCGCCCGTGGTCTTGCTGAAATTGAGGACTTCTTCGCCGCCGGTGGTCAGGATTATGTTGTTATAAATTTGGGTGTTTGTGATATTGCCGCTCCAGATTGAAAACCCGGCGCCCGTGCAATTTGAAGTGACGTAGAATGTGTTGTTATATATCAATGTGTTTTGTATTCTCGCCCCCGCCCAGAAGGTAACCGCACCGTAGCCGTTCCTGAGTCCATCATTTGCGCTGATGCTGTATCGGACGATGTTGTTAATGTAGGGGTTTGAACGGCTGAACTGGCATATCAAATAGCCGGCGCCGGCATTATCGTGCGAATAGTCGTATTGTGCGATACAATTGCTGGCCCCGCCATCAAAGTCGAAGCCGCCGCCGTCTTTGTAGAGTGCGCTGTTGTGGTGAGCTTCGTTGAACTGGAATATAACATTGTCTGATTCCCAGCACCAGATAGCAACAGGACCACCGCCTGTGGAGTTACATAAATAGCCGTTGTTATAGGCTGTGCAAAATTCAATTATTGTGTTCTGCATACCGGAGAAAACAATGCCGTTACCGGAATGGCCGCCTTTATCGGGTATGCCTGCGTTGTCGTAGATAAGCGAATCTGCGACATAGAAATTGCCGTGTGCGTATTTGCCGTCCGGCCGAGGCCAAAATCCATAAGAAGTAATGCCGATATCTCCGTTACCGTGGACCGCACAGTTGGTAATCCGGACGTCTCCGAATCCGACACAACCCCTATCATCGTTTCCGAAGGTGATTCCCGCCCAGCGATATGCACTTATATCAACGTTGTCAATGCGGATATACTGAAGACGCGGGCCGGTGAGCCCTGTGGAGAAGAAGGAAATGCCGTTGTCCCCTTCAGGGTCGCCCGGGCCTGAGCCGACAAAGAGTAAATTTGTAATCGAAAACCCTGCGCAGTTATATCCGTAGAAGCCGTTATTGCCGCCCGAGCTGATTGTTGCTCTGCCGGTGCCGTAGGAGCTTATGGCGATGGGGCTTGTCGGTGTGCCGCCGGAGTTGAAAATAAGCCCTCCGCTGAATGTCTGCCCGCCTTCAAATAATATGCTGTCACCGGGCGCAAACGTGATACTATTTACTTTGTTAATAGTTTGCCAGGCTTGAGCCGGTGAGGTGCCGGGGTTGGAGTCGCTGCCGGTTGGACTTACATAATAGACTGCTGATAACGATACACTGCTTAACATTAGCAGTATCGTCAATGAAATTGAATAGATTATTTTGTTAAACATACTTTGACCTCCACAAAAGATTATGAATAACCATCTACCTCGCTATTTTTTCCACCCCCTATGTTTTTTACCTCCTTTCAGTGGGATGAAATTAAGTTTTTAAAAAGTAACCCTTCCAACCTTACGTTTATATGTAATAAAAAATGCTTTGTCTGATTTGTAATGGTGTAAGCAGTTTAATACGAGGGGCCAGAAAGTTGCTTGTGCACTGCACATAAAGTACCTCCGCAGGGATAATTCTCTCTGCCCTTAAAGACTCACTGCCTTCCGTTTGGGAAGAAAGCCTTCCGGCAATCAATTACCTTAATCACTCACGAACTTCCGCGGATTTGTCCAAGTTGAATATTTCAAGTAATTTATATGAGCTTGTCACATCTATGTCAACAAAATGTAAGATATTTTGTGTATATTTCTGAATGAAAATGTCACTTATTACAAGGCCGAGCCTGCAAACACACAAGTTCATAATTCAGCCAACTTTAGCACTGGATAAATCGAATGGAATTTGTAAAATATACGTTCGGCAGAAAAAACTGGAAGAAAGGAGATACCCGAAATGAGTATCAAAGAATTAGCGGCGGCGGCAAAAGCCGCTTCAATCCAGCTGGCAGGCGTCAAAACCAGTGTCAAAAACAAAGCACTGGTGGAAATCGCCAGGGCGCTGAAGAACAAAAGCAATGAAATTGTGTCGGCTAATAAAGAAGATTTAATATCCGCAGAAGAAAATAACCTCGCAGGGCCTTTGCTAAAACGACTGAAATTCGATGAAGGCAAGATAGATGAGCTGTGTGCGGGGATAGAGCGGCTGATTAAACTCGATGACCCGGTCGGCAAAACCTTGTCCGCTATGGAGTTGGATGAAGGGCTTGAGCTATATAAAGTGAGCTGTCCGATTGGCGTTATCGGTGTGGTTTTTGAATCCCGGCCGGATGCCCTTGTGCAAATATCAACGCTGTGCCTGAAAAGTGGCAATGCAGTCCTGTTAAAAGGGGGAAGCGAGGCCGCAAGGACAAACAGGATTTTAGCAGATGTGGTAGCTAAGGCGAGCATAAAGGCAGGGCTGCCTGATGGATGGATACAACTGCTCGAAAAACGGCAGGATGTTGCGGAAATGCTTGCGCTGGATGAGCTTATCGATTTGATTATACCGCGAGGCTCGAACGAATTCGTCCGCTACATAATGAATAATACGAATATAGCAGTGCTGGGACACGCTGAGGGGATTTGCCACGTTTACGTTGACGGCAAAGCGGATGTGGAAATGGCTGTAAGTATCGCTGTGGACTCGAAATGCCAATACGTGGCGGTCTGCAATGCGGCGGAGACACTGTTAGTGGATGAAAAAATTGCAAGTGTATATCTGCCAAAGGTTAAAGAGGCGCTGGAAGAAAGGGGCGTAGAGATTCGCGGCTGTGAAAAGACCAGAAAGCTCATTGACGTCCGTCCTGCTGCGGAAAAGGATTGGAAAACAGAATATCTTGACTTAATCCTGTCGGTGAAGGTGGTAAAGGGAATAAATGAAGCGATTGAGCATATAAATAAATACGGGTCGAGGCATACGGATACGATTGTAACCTCCGATAAGACAAAGGCCTGCAAGTTTTTAGAGTCGGTGGATTCGGCGAACGTGTTCTGGAACGCAAGCACGCGGTTCAGCGACGGATACCGGTATGGATTGGGAGCGGAGGTAGGGATAAGCACGAACAAAATCCATTCGCGAGGGCCTGTAGGTCTCGAGGGATTAGTGATTTACAAATGGAAACTGCTCGGCAGCGGACAGATTGTAGCGGATTATTCCGGCAAAGGCGGGAAGAAATTCAGACATAAAAAGTTGAGGAAAGATTGCCCAATTTAACAAAAAAAAGCAGATTTTTGCGGGGGGAAGTATTGCATTTTTTTACAGACCTTAATCGAGACGCTGATTACGCGGGAAATTTTAAGGGTTGCGGGTTTTGAATTTGCGGGTAAAATGGGGCGGTGAAGTTTTTGGGTAATGTGTACAATGTTCTCAAATAGGCTGCTGGTATTCGTTTGTATTGGGTTGGATTATGAAACGGGCCTTGCTTTCACAGCCAGATATTTGTGTGGAGTTGTTTGGGGAAGGTTGTGAACTTCTTCCCTCGGCTACCGAATTGTTTGAACTTGAGATGGCTTACCTCGAGCACAAAGCTATCGATGAACAAAAGTTGATTCAACGCAGTGCTTATTTCAAAACAGTGAATGGCAAACCCACGAGACATTTCCTAATGTGTTCGCACTCGGCGGGTGGCAATTCACAAGGTCGTTCAGCGAGAGCAAAGGCGTATTTTCAGGAAGGACAGTTTTCGACGGGATACGCTACGCATGGACTTTTTCCGTATCGGGGGAAGTTTCATCCACAGGTTATAAGAGGAATACTGAATATTGTTGGGGTGGAAGAGGGGGAAACAATACTGGATCCAATGTGTGGCAGCGGCACAGCGAACATCGAGGCAGCTTTAATGGGTATTCACTCGATTGCTGTGGATATCAGCCCTTTTTGCCAGCTTATGACAAGGGCAAAATATGATGCGCTCATAACAAATGGGACAATGTTTTTGAACATACAAGGAAAAGCAGATAAACTTTTTGATTTTTTCATGCAAGGTGATGTCTCTCGGCGGATAGGAAAATTAGCAAGTGAGGAGAAGATAAAGGCATACGAGATATCCCTTCTTGCTTTTCTGGACTCAATGGGATATGCACGCAGGGTATCTACTCGTACACATAAAGAACTATTTGGTTCGGTTCTTAATCGTTACCTCTCGACCATAGAAGGATTTCAATCGAACCCCTTTTTTGATAAGAAGGACATAGGTTTGTTGCAGGTCCTCCCGAATTCTAACGCAGTTCATCTTGAAATCGAGGACTGTTCAATTGATGCCGTGATAACTTCGCCTCCGTATTCCTTCGCTATTGATTATGCCGAAAATGATGCGCCGCAATTGGCTTATTTGGGTTATAATATCGAAGAGCTGAGAGCGAAAATGATTGGCTTGAAGGGGCGTGGAAAAAATGAGAAACTGACTATATACTTTGCTGATATGGGCCGAGTTTGTTCAGAAGTGAGTCGCGTACTGAAAAAAGGCAAGTATTTTGTTCTTATAATCGGCTCAAATACAAATCAGACGGGCGGAATCAGATTAGAAGATAAGATGATACATAGTTGCAAAGAAGCCGGATTGAAATTGGTCATGAGTATTCTAAAGCCAATAAAGGGCATGCGCAACACTATGAAAGATGAATATATTTTATTTTTCAGAAAAGAATGAGAAAATGAAATATCCGTCAATAGATGAAAAATTTAACATAGTCATTTCTAAAAATACTTTCTATTTCTACAACCCAAGTTATGAGGAATATTACGAAGGCCATATATCTTCAATCGCCCAGAACATTTTTCTTCTTAAAAATAAAATCGAGACGAGCGGCTTAAAAGAATCTGTTTTGTTTGAACATATAACAAAAGTAGAGGATGGTATAGATGCGCTATTAACTATTACCGGTTTTTCAAAAGAAAGCTTACAGAGATTAGTGACATTTATTAGGGTAACGAATGACACTGCTCTTTCTAAACTCGTTAATAAAGAAGCTTGGCCATCGGACGACTTCACAACAGAATGGAACCTCGGCAAGATCAAGTCCATTATAATAACAAACAAAAAATTCGCAGAAGGTATTGTGAATCTATTCTTTAGAGGTTCTACTATTCCTGTTATAGGAAAGGTACTGCCATTATTTGAGTTTAAAAAACTTGATATAAACAAGTTCAGTTTCTCTATCGAAGCTCTCGTCGATACAATAATCAGATACAAGACAAAAGGCGCCTATAAGGCCGGAAAAGAAGGTAATCCGGAGGTCGTTATTGAGGAAATTCTTGACGAAAATAAACTCACTTTCGAGAGGGGCAAATTTAAGATTCCCGAAGCCGGTAATATCCCGAGAACGATGGACTTCATAATCCCTAACAAAGATTCACCTAAACTGATAATTGAATGTTCTTATTCAGTAACTACGGCTTCGGGGATGGGGGATAAAGCAAAGACAGAGAAAGTCGTTGCTGATTATTTGAAGAAAAATTACCCGGGCGTATTATTTGTCGGTTTCGTAGATGGAATCGGCTGGTATGTCAGGAGGGGCGACTTAAAACGTATGGTTGAAGCTTATGACTTTGTTTTTACATTCAGCGAAAATGAACTTCAAAAGTTTAAGGACATATTAATTTCCAGCTTATAAAACTATGACCGAAAAATATATAAATAAAATCATTCAAGGTGATTGCTTGACATTATTTCAGGATATTCCTGACAATAGCGTAGATGTCACATTTGCTGACCCACCATTCAATTTGGGTAAGAAATACAGTTCTTACAGAGACAACATCAAGATGGAGGAATACCTTGGATGGTGTCAAAAGTGGATATCCGAAATGGTTCGTGTGACAAAGCCAACGGGCTCGATTTTTGTTCATAACGTTCCCCAGTGGTTGACGTATTACTCTCACTTCCTTAATCAGCTTGCGGACTTCAAGCACTGGATATCGTGGGATGCGCCAACTGCACCAATGGGTAAGTCGCTTCAGCCAGCTCATTATGGGATTTTGTATTATGCAAAAGATGTTAAACAAAACAAATTTTATGAGATTCGCTATCCGCACAAACGATGCCGCAAATGTGGGTATCTGCTGAAGGATTACGGCGGCAAAAAGGAAGGGCTTCATCCATTCGGCCCTCTCGTATCAGATGTATGGACGGATATTCACCGGATAAAGCATGATAAATATCGAGACGAGCATCCTTGCCAACTTCCTGTACATTTGCTTGAGCGAGTTATTCTGATGTCAACTGATGAGAGCGATATTATTCTCGATCCGTTTACAGGGACAGGAACTACAGCGATTGCAGCAAAACGGCTTGGCCGCAGGTACATTGGCTTCGACGTTGATGCGGGGTATGTTGAAACAGCTACGGCCAAACTCGCAAGAGAAGCTTCTGTTTCGAGAATGGGGACGGCATGGGTCAGCTTCTTTTCAAATGAGGTAATCACCATTCGGCACATCGACTGGGACGCTATAGCTCATTTTTACGAAATCCCGTTGCCGACAAACAAGATCGACTATATGAAAATCGAACTGAAGGATCGTAGAGGGTTTGTTCGAACCTGTGTATGCTCTAATGTGAACGCACTGAGGAAAGAGCCGGATGAGGTCCAAGAACGGTTGCTTTTTTCCACGAAGTAGTTGGGGGGAGTTTTTAGTTTTAACTTTTAACTTGCCTAATTTATCATCCTCCGGCTACTGTCTACTGAATTCTGTCTCCTGTCTTCTCTCTTCGGCCTATGATCTTGGGGCTGTGGTCTTGTGTCTTGCAATTTTTTGCACCCCTGCAAAAAATTGCAATATTTCTATATGTTTTTATACAATTTTTACTCTGTTTGCATATCGTTTTATCTATTTTTCATATCGTTTTGCAAAATTATGCAACGTTTTGCAACGTTTCCCCCTCAAGCCCTAACAATCTTCTTTTATAGCTTATCCCTCCTGCTGCACTGAACCCGCCGAGTCTGCCGTTAGCGCAAATCACTCTATGGCAAGGGATTATAAGCGGAAGCGGATTCTTAGCTAACACCCCGCCGACCGCTCTGCCGGCACCGGCCTTGCCTATCATTTCCGCAACCTCGCCATAACTTTTTCTATTGCCATAAGTTATATCTCGACATACCATCAAAACCCCTCTGCCAAACGCACTAAAACCATCCCTTCGACTGCGCTCAGGACAGGCCAGCGCAACAGGTATATCCCTGCCAAAATTTATATAAACCCCATCGAAATAAGCACTTATCTCGCCCTGTAAATCACGGAACACCCCATTCTCAAACCGCACATCTCCTAATCCCCGTAGCAGCCGACACTTAACATCGCCCCGCCTTGTCATTGGCAGGCACGTCCGAAGAAGTCCTTCTTCGCCGCCAGCCAGCCCGAAATAACCCCACCTCGTCTTAAAAATCGTATATCTTATCCCTTTTTGCATTTTTTACCCTGTTCCTGCCGTAATAGTGGGGCGATTATCAAATATTACGCCAAATTCATTGACGCAGCAGTAAAATTTTGTTAAATATATACTCTTTTATAAAAATCAGCCTATTTGATGTTCAGCTAAGTCTTGTTTTTAAGTTTAGTTATGGCTTTTGCTATAATTTTTAGTTTTCAATCTATATATGTCTCTTGAAGAATTGAGAAATCAGATTAACGAGGTTGACAATCAGCTTGTAAAGCTGCTGAACGAGCGTGCGCGAATTGTCGTCGAGATAGGCAAGCTGAAAAAAGAGACTGGCGAACAGATTTACTCGCCGGAGCGGGAAAAAGAGGTCTTTGCCCGTATTGCGGAAGTCAACCAAGGCCCGCTGCCGGACAAATGCCTGATAGCAATCTGGCGTGAATTGATGAGCGGGTCTTTCGTGCTGGAAAGGCCGCTGCGGATTGGCTATCTCGGCCCCGGCGGCAGCTTCAGTCACACCGCAGCTACGCTCAAATTCGGCCAGAGCGTCGAATATGAGCCGCTGGCGGACATCAAAAGCATCTTCGACGAAGTCAGTAAAGGCCACTGCGATTTGGGCGTTGTGCCGGTGGAGAACACAACGGGCGGCGGCGTGGTAGAAACGCTCGATGCATTCACAACTACGGATGTTAAGGTCTGCGCCGAGGTCCTGATGGCGATTCATCACAGTCTTATGGCAAATTGCTCACAGAATGAAATCAGGACAATTTACTCAAAGCCGGAGGTATTTGCGCAGTGCCGAAACTGGATGAGCTCGACCGTTAAGGATGTCCAAACTGTCGCTGTTGCCTCCACCGCCAGGGCGGCACAAATGGCTGCTGCGGAGCCGAACGCTGCGGCGATCGGCTCAACCATCGCTGCGGAGCTGTATGGGCTGAAAATCATCTTTGAAAATATCGAGGACATCACAAACAATATAACCAGATTTTTGGTGGTCAGCAGGGAAGATGCAAAGCCGACCGGCGAAGACAAGACCGCAATATTATTCAGCACCGCTCATAAGGCCGGCGCCCTGGCTGACGTGCTGGATGTTTTCAAGAAATACGATATCAACCTTACGAACATAGAATCAAGACCCAGCAAGAAAAGGCAGTGGGAATATTATTTCTTCGTTGACTTTGTCGGCCATCGAACAGATAAACAGGTCCAGAAAGGACTGGAAGAAGCCCGAAAACATTGTCTGCAGCTTTCTGTGCTCGGCAGCTTCCCGAGGGCGACGGAACTGCTTTAGCCGGGTTCGCAGCCCCGGCTGCGGAATGATAAAAGCAAAATGATACTTTTGAGCAGGAGAACATTTATGAGGAAGCCGCTCGTGGCCGGCAACTGGAAGATGAACACCGACAGCCATTCCAGCGTAGAGCTGGTCACTGCTATTGCCGCCGGTTCTTCGCGGACGGCCGGCAAGAAGGTCCACGTAGCGGTAATACCACCTTATGTTTATCTGCAATCTGTGAAGAAAGCGCTTAAAACGACCAGTATTGCCCTCGGTGCCCAGGACCTTTACTATGAGCAGAAGGGGGCTTTCACGGGCGAGATAAGCGCATCAATGCTGAAGGACATCGGCTGCACTTACGTATTATGCGGCCATTCGGAACGACGGCACATTATCGGCGAGACAGACGAGATGATAAATAAAAAGGTGACGGCTGCCATCGCCGGCGGCCTTTTGCCGATACTATGCGTAGGCGAACTTCTCGAAGAACGCAAAGCCTCCGAAACAGAAAAAGTCGTGACGCGACAGACAAAAAAAGGTCTGGCTGGCCTGAATGCCGAGAAGGCCCTCGCGGTGACCATAGCTTATGAACCGGTATGGGCAATCGGCACAGGTCTGACTGCAACGCCGCAGCAGGCACAGGAGGTGCACGCACTGATAAGAAAACTGCTCGGCCAGATATACGACAGCGAACTGGTTGAGGAGATACGTATTCTATACGGCGGCTCGGCAAAACCCGACAACGCAAAAGAATTAATGGCCCAGCAGGATGTAGATGGCCTGCTGGTCGGCGGCGCAAGCCTGAAGGCCGATGATTTTGTCGCGATAATTCAGGCGGCAGCATAATCGGCGGCCTGCGCACAGCGACAGAGTTTTTTCCGTCTGCTATTTTATAAGAGGAGCAAATATGACTATTTTTCCGTTATTGGCAGCAAGTTTAATTATGAACGTTATCGCCGCTTTTTTCATTATTAGCGCCGTTGCACTGATTCTAATTATCCTGATTCAGAAAGGCAAAGGCGGCGGTCTCGGTGCGGCACTCGGCGGCGGACTCGCAAGCGGAATTTTAGGCTCCAAAACCGGCGACTTCCTGACCTGGCTTACGATAGGGCTTGTGAGCGTATTTCTGCTGCTTGCAGTAGTTATGGCCAAATTCTATAAACCAGCCATAACCAGCTTCGGCGAAGGCCAGACCCAGCGGGCGCCGGTCCAACAGCAGATGCCGGCGGATTTGCCGCCGATAGAAGGAACGGAACAACCCATCCCGCTCGATGACATCGGCACCATCACCGACAGCAACGCCGCCGAGGTAAATTTACCCAGCGAAAAATAAGGAACACTGACAGGCACACAAAAAACCGGCGGGTATTATCAGGCCGGGCCGAGAGAATATTATTATGATAAACAGTATGACAGGATACGGTGAAGCGCAGGGCGAGATTAACGGCGTAACTTATACCGCGGCAATCAAAACAGTCAACAACCGCTACTTAAAGACCATCATAAGACTGCCGGAGGCGATAGCTTTCCTTGAAGAAGATATTGACAGGCTTCTGCGAAACAATTTGCTGCGGGGAACGGTAAATTGTGCCGTTGGGCTCAAGAACATCTCGTCAAATGAACTTTTTGACATAAATGAAACGGCCCTGCAGGCCATCGTGGAAAGACTGAACAAAATTGCGCGGTCGGCTGATGCAAAATGCAAAATCGATATCGCCGGCCTGCTGACGCTTCCCGGGATGGTTTCGCCGACGCTGCCGGACGAGGGTAAAGCAGAGCAGGTCAGAAAGGCGGTTTTAGGTATCATACAACAGGCGACAGACCAGCTTAGGGAAATGCGTGCCGCCGAAGGCGCCGCACTCGCAGCCGATTTGGACAGCCACTGTAAGGTCATAAAGCAGGAGCTTAAGCAGATACAGAACCGAATCGCCATTGTCGCACGGGAATATCAGGACAGACTGAAAAAGAGGGTTGATGAGCTGCTTGCGGATGCAAAACTGCAATTAGACGAGGCGACGCTCGCACGCGAGGTGGCGGTTTATGCCGACAGGTCGGACATATCCGAGGAAATTGCCCGGCTGGATTCACACCTGCAGCAGTTTGCCGCTATATGTAAGGGGACGCCATCCTACAACAAGACGGAAGACAAAGACTCGCCTGCGGATATCGCAGCGGGACGGCGGCTGGACTTTATCAGCCAGGAGATGCTCAGGGAAGCCAACACCATAGCCAGCAAGGCTTCCGACGCTGAGATTGCCCGCAGGGTGATTGATATGAAGTGTCGAATAGACCGCATTAAAGAGCAGGTCCAGAATATAGAATAGAGCAGCGAAACAAACTTTTTTTGTTGATGCATAAACTAACGAACCAAAAAAACACAAAAGGTAAAATAGTAATAGTGAGCGGCCCGTCCGGCGTCGGCAAAAGCACTATTTGCAAAGAGGTTGTCAAACGGCTGAACAATGTTCATATGAGCGTTTCGGTCACCACAAGGCCCAAAGCCGAGAGCGAAGTCAACGGTCAGCACTACTGGTTCATATCAACGGACGAATTCAAGCGCCGGGCCAATAGCGGACTGCTGCTGGAACATGCCGAGATCTTCGGCTATCTGTACGGAACGCCAAAGGACAAGGTGGAAGAGGCCCTGCAGGCCGGCAAAACAATGATACTGGAAATAGACGTTCAGGGCGCCAGGCAGGTAAAGGCGAAATACCCCGATGCGGTAATGATTTTTATTCTTCCGCCGACCCAAAAAGAGCTGGCGGAACGCATAAACAGCAGGGGCAGAGAAAACGCACAAAAGATGGAAGAAAGACTGGGTGAGGCGGGAACGGAAATCGCCGGCGGCTGGCAGTATTATGAAAATATGGTTATAAATGACGACCTTGAACAGGCGATAAAAGAAGTGACACAAATTATCAACCAGAACATCGGAGCAAAAAAATGATAGAAGAACTCAAAAACTCAAAAATAATCAACAAGGTCGGCGGCAGATTCAAACTAACGGCGCTGATCCAAAAGCGGCTGGATGAGCTTCTGCAGGGCGGCAGGCCCCTGATTGAGAACACCGAAGGCAGGACAAGCCTCGAAATCGTCATCCAGGAGATTCTGCAGGACAAGATTACTATCGAGTACGAAGCCGGCAATGTTGGCAAGCCGCAGGATAGTTGAGCCGCTAATGGCACAGAAAAAATCAAATCTCAGAGACCTTAACGTTTTACTCGGAGTCAGCGGCGGAGTGGCGGCATATAAGGCGGTCTGTTTAGCAAGCAGGCTGACCGCAGCCGGCGCAAGGGTCAATACCGTAATGACGGGAAACGCCTGCCGGCTTGTCGGCCCAAAGAGCTTCGAGGCCGTCACTAATTCAGCGGTTTTCACCAGCTTGTGGAGTACAGCCGAAGAATTCGGGCAGCCCAGCCATATAAAGCTAATTGACTGGGCTGATATCATTGTGGTAGCACCTGCGACTGCGAATATCATAAGCAAGATTGCAAACGGTATCTGTGACGAAATTCTAAGCACAATTCTTTGTGCTGGCTTGACCAAGCCGATACTTCTAGCCCCTGCGATGAATGAGAATATGTGGAAGAATCCTGCTGTCCAGCGCAACATAAAGGTAATTACAGATATGGGGGTTGAACTGATAGGCCCGGAAACAGGGCGGCTTGCCTGCGGCACGGAAGGCATCGGAAGAATGACGGAACCGCAGGTTATCTTAGAGCGAATTGAAAAAATAGCATCCGGAATTAAACGCAGAAAAAAATAAACCATCCACAAATGCACTTTTTAATTACAGCAGGCGGCACCCGCGAATATGTCGACCCTGTTCGCTTTATCTCCAACGCGAGCAGCGGCAGAATGGGTTATGCGCTTGTGCAGGCGGCAATCAAAGCAGGTCACAAGGTAACGTTAATAACAGCTGTTAAGAATTCAGAATTCAGAATTCAGAATTCAGAATTAAAAGTTGTGAATGTCGAGACTGCCAAAGAAATGTTTGTCGCTGTCAAAAAATTTTTCGCCGGATGCGATTGCCTTATTATGGCCGCTGCAGTAGCTGATTATACCGTTGCCAGGCCGGCAAAAACCAAAATCAAAAGGACAGGCGGAACCCTGACCATAAAATTAAAACCAACGACCGACATCCTGAAATGGGCGGGAACGCACAAAAGGGGAAATCAAACCGTTGTCGGTTTTGCGCTTGAAGATAAGGCCATCCGAACCCGGGCGGAAAAAAAGCTGAAAGACAAGAACCTCGATATGATAATCGTCAATACGCCCGCCGCAATCGGCGCCGGCAAGGCAGCAATCCAGATAAAGACACCCAACGGCAAATGGCTGAAACTCCCACGCGCAAACAAAACCAAAATCGCCAGAAAAATTATTGGACTTTTGGTTCGCTAATCTTTTATGTCGAGGTCGTCTTTTGTGAGGATGCTTTCAAATTTATAGCCGGCATCGGCGACATTTTCCGCCGCACCCTGCTTTCGGTCGATCACGCAGACGATTTTTTTGACGGTTGCACCGGCCTCGGTAATAACTTTAGCCGCCTCGATGACCTGCCCGCCGGTGGTGGCAATATCCTCAACGAGCAGGACTATGTCGCCGGCATTTAATCTGCCCTCAATCAATTTACCTGTGCCGTAACCTTTTTTGCTGTTGCGAACAATTATCCAGTTTTTGCCCGTCGCAAGCGCAGTTGCCGCCGCAAGAGCCACGCCGCCAAGCTCGGCGCCGGCTATCAAATTAACATCGTCAGTCACGTACTTTGCAAACTCCTCGCCGAGTGCGGCAAGAATATCCGGGCAGGTCTCGAACAGATATTTATCGAGATAGTATTTGCTTCTCTTGCCGCTGCGAAGGATAAAATCGCCCTCCAGATACGCCGTCTCTTTTATTCGCTCTATAAGCTCTTTTCTGTTCACCGGATAGATTCCCTTAAACTTTCAGTATGACCTTTTTATTCAGCTCTTTGCGATATTTTCTGCGGATTGGCGCAACTATTTCCCTGATGAATTCATCGACCTGCTGCGGCGCCCTCCCGACATAAGCCTTCGGGTCCAGAACCTTTTTGAAATCAACCTCGCTGAAGGCGCTATCGCCTTTGAGCCGGTTAATCAAATCGTTGGCCCTGCCGAACTGCTTTACCTGCGCAGCGGCAAGCTGTGAATGTTGTCTTATCTTTTCGTGCAACTGCTGTCTATTTCCGCGGCTCGACTGAGATCGCCGAAGTCCGGCTTTTACCGCCGCCATTAAAATATTTTCGGTAGCCATAAACGGCAGCTCCGCCGCAATATGTGCCGCAATTACCTTCGGATAGGCAACAAGACCATCCAGCATATTGATAAGGACTTCCAGAATCCCGTCAACTGCCAAAAATGCCTCCGGTATAACGACTCTCCTGTTGGCTGAGTCATCGAGCGTTCTCTCAAACCACTGCTCAGAGGCGGTCATCTGCGGACTGGTGGCTAAACTGAGAACAAGCCTGCTAAGGGCGGTTACTCTTTCGCATTTCATCGGATTTCTTTTGTAGGCCATTGCCGAGGAGCCGACCTGTGACTTTCCGAACGGCTCTTCAATTTCTTTGAGGTTCGCAAGCAGCCGAAGGTCATTGCACATCTTATGCGCCGATTGAGCTATTAAGGCAAGAGTATTTACGACAAGGGTATCAATCTTACGCTGGTAGGTCTGGCCGGTGACATCGCAGGTCTTCTTAAAGCCGAACGCAGCGGCGAGCATTTTATCGAGCCGCTCGACCTTGCTATGGCTGCCGTCAAAAAGCTCAAGGAAGGACGCCTGTGTGCCGGTTGCGCCTTTGACGCCCCTGAAGGGCAGGTTTTCCAGCCGACGTTCCATCTCCTGCAAGTCCATTGCGAATTCACAGCACCACAGCGCCGCCCTTTTGCCGACGGTAGTCAACTGGGCCGGCTGAAAATGCGTGTAGCCAAGTGTCGGCAATGAGCGGTGCTTTTTTGCAAACCCGCCTAAAAGATTTATCACCGCTGCGAGCTTGCCGGCTGTGAGCTGCATCGCTTCTTTGATAATTATCAAATCAGCATTATCGGTGATGTCGCAGCTTGTGGCGCCGAGGTGAATAATCGGCGCAGCTTTAGGCGCAGCATCGCCAAAAGTATGAATGTGCGCCATAACATCGTGGCGAAATCTTTCTTCGTATCTGGCGGCTTTGTTAAAATCGATGTCGTCAAGATGTTTGGCCATTTCATTTATCTGGGTTTGTTTTATGTCAAGGCCGAGCTTTTTTTCTGCCTTTGCAAGTTCCAGCCAGAGCTGTCGCCAGGTGCTGAACTTTTTCTGTGCCCCGAACAGCTCCGCCATTTCCATCGAGGCATTTCTTTCAACAAGCGGGCTTGCATATAAAGTTTTATTGTTCGCCATTTTTCGCCCTTTTTAATTTATCTGGTATTATCTTCCAGTTTTCTCTGACGTTCGGATAATAACTGCTCAATCTCATCTATAACATCGCTGCTTAACTCTATGTCCGATGCAGCATAGGTTTCGGCAATTTGTTCCGGTCTTCGCGCCCCGACAATGGCGGCGGTAACCTCGCTTCGCCGAAGGACCCAGCTAATCGCCAGTTGTGCCAATGTGATGCCGCTGCGCCTCGCAACAGGTTTCAGCCGCTCGACAAAATCCAGCGTTGCGGAAAACTGCGGCTCCTGAAAATCGGGCTTTCCCCTGCGATGGTCGTCCGCAGGCAAAGCCGCCAGCCGCGACTCGCTGAACTTACCCGTAAGTAGCCCCCTGCACATTGGGCTGTATGCAACAACGCCGATATTATTTTCCGCACAATAACTTAACAAACCATCTTCAACCCCGCGATGCAGCATATTGTAAGCCGGCTGCACCGAAGCAACCGGGGCGATTTGCCGGACCCGCTCGATTTGCTCAATACTAAAATTCGACACCCCGATATACCGCACCTTTTCCTGCTGTGCCAGCTTTGCCATTTCTTCCCACGCCCGTTCGATTTCCTCCGGCGGCTCCGGATGGTGCATCTGATAAAGGTCTATCACATCAACGCCGAGCCGTTTCAAACTTGCGTGACATTCTTCCCGGATGCTCTTCGGCTCAAGACAGCTTATCTTCTCTCTTTTCTTGTTCCACAGCAGGCCGCACTTCGTTGCGATATACGGTTTCCGTCTTACCTGCTGAAGGGCCCGGCCTATAAGCTCTTCCGAATGGCCGCAGCCATAGATAGGCGCGGTATCCATCCAGTTGATTCCTTTTTCCAGGGCCGTCAGGATTGCGCCGATTGCCTCGCCGTCATCCTGTGGCCCCCAGCCGAACTGCCAGGGCCCGCCCATCGCCCAGGTCCCCAGCCCCACGGTTGTCAGCTCCAAATCAGTATAACCTAATTTCCTTGTTCTCACAATCCACCTTCCAAAAACACCGGCTTCACCGCAGCATCTCATTTCTTTGCAGAATATAATCGGAACGTTCAGGAAACTCTCTTTGTATCGTCTCTGCATCGGAGCGTTCGAAGACATATTCGGCTTCCCGCTTCAGCAATCGCTTCAAAATGCGTCCCCGCTCGTCAAGAAAGACCTTGTCATAAAAACCCCTGCCGTCCAAAAGCTCCGCCTTTAAGATATAGACGACCTCTTCCCGTGCCGGCTCTTTGCCGAACAGCCGCTCAACGGCGGAGTCGTCTCTCTCAACCTTGCAGATAAGCAGCGGCAGAATCGTCCCGTCGGCATCGATTATATCCACAAGGATTTCTTCGTAGTTGCTGTCGATGATTTGACTAAAAGCCAGCGCATCAAAGATAGTTGGTATCGCCGCAGGGCTGATGTGGTAGCTGGCCTCTTCAACTATCCTGCCGAACTTTCGAACCGCCATAACGCCCGTTTTATCAAGAACCATTTCAGCGCCGCTTCTGCCGCCTATGCCGCCGGCTTCGCTTTTCCAGGTAAACTCGTCAAGATTATTTTGACCCTCGAAGACCGTCGCCTGCTCGCGATTAAATGGGCTTCGAATATAGTCAAAGCTCGCCGCCTCTACGCCTTTAGCATCGCCATCCTGCTGCAAACCGGACGCAGCGATAGTCACGTCCATAGTAAATCCGACGCTTCGCCCTCTTGCATCTTTCATCAGGAAAAAGTTACCTCCTTTTTGCGCTTCTTCGGCAAAAAGTAAAGGCGAAAAGCCGCCGAGCCCCGCCTCTCCGGCAGGCGGGGCAAGCCCCTTGTTTTTGATTTCACCGATAACTTTACAGCCGGCGTCGAAGACCGGGTTGTCTTTTAATCTTATGCTTTCGGCAACATCTCTGAAAACTCTCTCGGCCAGGTCGTCATCGTATCCTTCCTGATACACTTCGATATCGAGCCGCCGGCCGTTCGGCAACTGTGCGACGCCGAAAAACATATCTAAAAACCTTTCCGGTTTTTTTATATATATCCAATCAATCAAAAAAACGCCGGCTCCCTCCGGCGACTTCGCAAATCCGGAACTCATCCCCTCTATCGGGATTTGACCTGTCTGGGCAATCATTCCCCCAATCGCAGAGGTTTTTTCATCGAACAATGCTTTCACAGAAGCGGTGGTGGGCAGCAAAATGTATCGGCAGCGAACACTGGCGGTCATATTGCCGGAGCCGGCATCAAAAAAACTGCTTAAAGCGAACGCATTTTTATAATATTCCCACTGTTTTTCGCTTTTCCAGCCGTTTTCGGTCGGGATAGAGGCCGATAAACCGCCGTATTTCAGCTCTATCGGCACAGACAGTACTATCGCCGACCGCCAGGTAACTATAAAGCGGGCCAACAGCAGCGTGACGGCGAAAAGACCCAGAAATACTATCTTATCCGCATCATACTTTTTTATCGCATCAACTATGTTCATTTACACATAAATAATAGTGCATAACCCGAAACCGCACAAGAAAATCTATTTTTGTGCATCTTTCCGGCCTTTTTGCCGAAAAACGATTACGACAGTATCAGAACGGGGCTGAAAGAACTGTAAATTTTACCTAATACCAGTTTTGTATATCGCCGATTTATACTTATATTTTAGTATAAAGGAGGCGGCATTAAAATGCTTCTCAGAACCATAAAAAGGGCCCTGTTTAACCTGCCCATCGTGCGGCTTCTTGCAAAAGGGTGTTCTGAATGCACTGCAAAAATTACGACAGAGTCGCAAAGCCGCCAATCAGACTCTGAAGACCTCAATCGCTGTTTATGGGGGACAAATATGAGCGAACTGGAAATACCACTCGGAAGCGGACCAAGAGAAGTCCTGCAAACCGTCATTGAGAAAAAAGCACCGGCTATTATGTCATACCTGTCTAAACGTAAATGGCACGTCGCAAAGGTGCTGCTGACCGGCCTCGGCGCCAACAGATTGAGCATCCAGCTTCTTCCGAGGGAAAATCTCCATCCGCTGAATATCCAGATTAACCAGCCGGTAGGCATCTCGCTGAAATACGGATATGGAAAGTTTATTTTTGAAACAACGGTCGTGGCGCTCGAGCCCTCGCCGGAGGCAACGGGCGGCGGAACAGTTGTGCTTAACGTGCCGGAACGGATTGAGATAATCCAGAGAAGGAACTATTTCCGCGTCGATGTGCCGAAGTCGCTGAAGGTAAATGTCCTGCTGTGGCACCGCATCGCTTCAGAGACCGACCAGAATTTTCCTCCGGAACATTACTGGCAGGGCAGGCTTGCCGATGTCTCGGCCGGCGGCGCTCAAATCGTGGTTGACAACTCGCAAAACCCGGACTTCAAAAAAGGACAGTTCGTCGGCCTGCGATTCACGCCCGTGCCTTACGAGCTGCCTTTGATGTTCGACGCCCAGATTAGAAATATCCTGCTGACAGCGGACGGCAAAAATACCTGTATCGGTCTGCAAATCGTAGGCCTGGAGGCAAGTCCGCAAGGCCGCCAGACCCTGCAGCGCCTGTGCAGCGTCGTCGAACAGTATTATCACATAAACCAGACTACTGCCAAACAACAGGACTTTCAGACGACAAAACTCATAGCCGGCCGCAGCGACTGAAACGCCCTTACAGTGCTCGTTAATCCGGCCCAATCATACCATCCCGGACCGCCCGGGATTCAATCGATGGAGCTAAAGTAGTCTTTCGGAGTACCCTGTAGTAAAACCATTTGGCAAACCCGCCCGCCGCAAAACCGCAGAAAAGCAATACCAGCACCGCCTGCCTGCTCCAGATAATCAAGACGAGAAACAGCAACGCCCTGATTAAATGTGCGAAAGGTTTTTTGCCTTTTATGTATTGGTTAAGGATATGCGGGTAGCGAATCCTGGTAATCATCAGCGCCGCCACTCCGAGAGCCAGAAACGGCAGGGCGTAAATAATAATGTTCTCGCCGATAAGGTATGCCCGGGTACCCCTGGTCGCAAGCTCCGGCAGCGCTTCCTGGTGGAATATTATTAAGCTCACCACCACACCGGCTGCGGCCGGCGTCGGCAATCCCATAAAACTCATATGTGCCGACTCATCCTCTTCATTTTCCACGTTGAACCTCGCCAGTCGAATGGCCGCACAGCTTGTATATGCCGCAGCCACCAGCCAGATGAATCGCTGCAGAAAATCCCCAACGGCAGATTCTGTAAGGCCGAACTTATACTCCAGAACCTCGAGCATCAAAAAAGCCGGCGCCACGCCGAAGCTGACTACATCGCACAAGCTGTCTAACTGCCCGCCGAAGCTCGATGTGCTGCGGCTCATTCGCGCCAGCCGACCGTCCAGAACGTCGGCAATCATCGCCAGCAGTATCATATACCCGGCCATCGCAAAACAGGTAAAATGACCGAACCCGGCATTTGCGCCTTTACTGGCCAAAACAATAGCCCCAAAACCGCACACGCCGTTCAGAATTGTCACAAGCGACGGCAGAATGGTGATATACTTTAACCTTTGTTTGCGCACCCGTCGCAGCAAACTCTCCCTCGCGGCCTGGGTTCTTAATCTGTGCATCCTTTTTATCTCTTCAATATTCGTATTTCACAAGAGGCGTCAGACCCGCCTTGACCTTGTCGCCCGGCCTGACAAGGCATCTTATATTTTTACCGGCCGGCACATATAATTCCGTCCTTGAGCCGAATTTTATCATTCCAAACCGCTCGCCGCCACTCAATTTTTGCCCCTCGCCGGCTGCACAGACTATTCGCCGGGCAATTGCCCCGCTGATCTGCCTGACAACTAATCTGTCGTTCGGGGCGTCCACCCTGACTAAACCAAGCTCGTTGGACTCATTAACACGACCAGACTGCGGGTTCATTGCATTTTTGTATCTGCCTTTTTTATATCTGATTCTTTCAACGGTCACGTTGCACGGCGCACGATTAATATGGACATCGAAAATGCTCAGAAATATCCCGATTTTAAGGGCGGGGGCGCCGATAAAATCCTTTTCTTCAACCATATCGATATCAGTTATCCTCCCGTCGGCCGGCGAAAGCAGAAAATTCCTGTCCGCAGGGCATCTCCTCTCAGGGTCGCGGAAAAACATCAAAACCCATATCAAGACAACGGCTAAAAACACCTCCACCGAAACAATGGCCCACGGCGGCAAAAACAAAATCCCCGCTGCCGCATAAGCGACCATAACCGCAAGCACCGCCGGCGGCAAAACAAGCACCTCAGGCCGGCCATATTTACTCAGCGGAACTCTCATAGCTGATATGATAACCCCCGCTCATCGCTCAATCAAGAAGCAACCTTTGCCTGAAAGAGTACTTACGGTTTTTGCATTTATTTATTTGGTATTTACCGCTTGCAAAAGATAGTAAAAATATAGTATATGATAAGCCATATTTGACTATGTGTTTCCTTCAACAACGCTAACTATTTACTAAAAAGAATAATTATGGGGAGAAAAAAATGGAACTACCGGTCAAACAATCCATAATTGCATTTGCAATTTTGCTCGCCGTAATAACGGATTATTCTGTTGCCAAAGAACCAAATAATCCGGAATGGAAAAGGCCTCCTTTCGCAAACATAATGGTAAACGTAGATGCTGTCCTCTCGGATGTATCTCACCACCCCATAGGAATAAATATTAATTTCTTTATGGACAGTGACTTCTTCGGCCCCAAACGCAGCACCGTGGACGCATTGAAAGCAATGGGCGTGAAATGGCTGCGCTATCCGGGAGGAGAAAAGTCAGATATGTATCTCTGGTCGGTTCCTCCTTATGATAAACCAAGACCGACGATGGCCCGCACGGGAAAAGGCGCTGTCAGAGGCAGGGAACCGATGCTTGTGGATTATACCACATTTAAATATGATGTTCTCGACTTCGATGAGTTTATGCAGATGTGCCGACAGGTTGGTGCAGAACCCGTTATTGGCGTTGCAGCGGATGAATATCTGCGTGACTATCCGCAAGACTGCACGGTCACAGACAGAGAAACGCTGATTAAAACCGCTGCTGAATGGGTTCGTTATGCAAATATCAGGAAAAAATACAATGTTAAATACTGGTTAATCGGCAACGAAACCTGGCACCCCGAAAATAAAAACTCAACGCCGCAAATCTACGCCAAGGACGCCCTTGATTTTGCAAAAGCAATGAAGGCGGTTGACCCGACCATAAAAATATTCCCCAACGGCCATACGGTGCAATGGTGGGAGGCCGTGCTTCCGGTTACGTTAGATTATGTCGATGGTATAACTATTAGTTGCTACCCGCTATGGGGATTAGAAGGTGGTTATGATGCTTATCGTCAAATGCTCCCGACAAATACTATGGGGCCGGTCTATGCCGCAGCCAAGGGCATTGAGAAGTTTGTTCCTGATTCTCGCAGGAATGATTTCAAGATAATTGTAAATGAATATGGACCCTTCGACTGGGTCGATTTGTGGCCCAATGTCAATGACGCTGGGCATGCCATTGCCTGCTTCGAAATGGCGGGGGAGCAATTAAAACATCCGCAGGTCCTGTGTTCTCAGTTCTGGAACACCCGCTGGATAGAAAACCTGGAAGACAAAAACCAGGGCTGGGACGCTCTGGATAAGGACGGCAACTTCAATCCAACCGGATACGCACTGGCAATTTGGGGAAATTTCCTGGCAAAAAAAATGGTCTATACAAGCAGTCCGGTTGTTCATATTCAAACATTTGCCAGTTATGATGCCGAAAAGAAGCAGCTTTACGTATATATCACCAACAAATCCGAAAACCAGGAACAAGCTGTTTTGCACATAGAAGGCGGCATTGTGGACAAAATTGTTCAAAGATGGGAACTCGTCGGCAAAGGCAACACAGACACAGAACCTCTCTGGCAGGAAAATAAAGCAACATCGGCTTCCGACCCTCTTTCTCTGATTGTTCCGGGAACATCAATAACAGTTATTGAATATAAGCTCAATTAGCAGGAGGAATAATAATGCATTTACCGGTTAAACGATGCGTAGTGTTATTTTTGGCTTTGCTTGCTGCAATAACAGGGTGTTCTGTCGCCGAGGGGCCAACAATATTGCCGCCCCAAATAAATGTCCCCACAAATATTATGGTAAATGTCAATGCTGTCTTGTCAGACGTATCACAGCACCCCGTAGGAATAAATGTTAATTTATTTATGGACAGCGACTTCTTCGGCCCCAAGCGCAGCACCGTGGATGCACTAAAGGCGATGGGTGTAAAATGGCTGCGCTATCCGGGAGGGGAAAAATCCGACCTGTATTTGTGGTCTGTCCCCCCTTATGACAAGCCAAGACCGACAATGGCTCGCACAGGGAAGGGATGTGTGACCGACAGATGGTCGATGCTCGATAACTACTCCACGTTCAAATATGACGTCCTTGATTTCGACGAGTTTATCCAGATGTGCCGTCAGGTTGGTGCAGAGCCAGTTATTGTTGTAGCTGCCGACGGATATTTGGCCGATTATCCCAAACATTGCACATTCACTAACAGGGAAAGATTAATCGAAACCGCCGCTGCGTGGGTCCGCTATTCCAACATCACGAAAGGTTACAACGTTAAGTACTGGATGATTGGGAACGAAACCTTTCATCCGGACAATAAAAATTCGACACCGCAAATTTATGCCCGGGACGTGATTGATTTCTCCGGGGCGATGAAGGCAGAAGACCCCTCGATAAAAATAATTCCCAACGGTAACTCATACGAATGGTGGGAAACGGTGCTTCCGGCCGCAGCGGACTATGTTGATGCCGTATGCTTGAGCAATTACCCAATATGGGACTATAAAGAGGGCTACAAAACTTACCGCGACAGCACTCCCGACCTAATCGGAAGGATACAGGAGGCAGCCAGGGCCATTGAAAAATTTGTCCCCGACCATCGCAAAAAAGACTTTAAGATAATCGTTTCCGAATACGGCCCATTCGACTGGGCAGAGACCTGGCCGCACATCAACGATATAGGACACGCTATGGCCTGCTTCGAGATGGCAGGGCAGCAGCTCAACCACCCAAAGGTCGAGTTTTCTCAGCTCTGGAACTCCCGCTGGATTTGGAACCTGGAAAAAGAAAACCAGATATGGGATGCACTTGATAAAAATGGTTACCTCAATCCAACTGGATACGCAGTGGCTATCTGGGGCAACTTCCTGTCCTCGAAAATGGTCTATACAACCTCATCAATCAGAATCCGCACTTTTGCCAGTTGTGATGCCGAAAAGAAGCAGCTATACTTATATATTATCAACAAATCCGAAAACAAAGAAGCCCTTATTCTCGACATAGAGGGAGCTTCTGTAGATTCAGTTGCTCAAAGATGGGAGCTCGTTGGTAAAAATGATTTGGATACCGAGCCGGTTTGGCAGAAAAATGAAGCCGCATCAACAAGCGACCCGACTTCTTTAGTCGTCCCCGGAACGTCTATAACAGTTGTTGAATATAAGCTTAAATAGATTTCGTAAAATGACCTGATTCAAAAAACCGAATAGGAAACCTCTATAGTAACAGATATTAAGGATTAGGGTATGACAGGAAACATCGACAAAATCATTGTTGTCGCATACTTACTCATCGTAGTCGTTCTTAGTGTTTACTACCGCAGGAAGTACAGCCATGACACGGAGCAGGAGTTTTTGACCGGCGGCCGGCACATGAACTGGTTCCAGACCGGTATGTCGCTTATAGGGATGATGTTTGACCCCGGTATAATGGGTAATACCGCCTTTGGTTTTGTGTGGGGCTTTTACATTGTCCAATGGAACGCCGTGAACATCTGGTTTACCGCACCCATGGCCGCACTTTTCTTCGTGGCGATTTACTGGCGTTCCAAAATCACCACGACGACAGAATATCTTGAGAAGCGGTTCAACTACGCTTCGCGGGCGGTTTTTTCCGTCATTATGTCGGTGATGCTGATAAGCTGGCTGGCATACGGCGTATATATGGGCGGTGTTCTGCTGAACAATTTTCTCGGATGGGACCGTCTCACCGGCTCAGTAGTGATGATTGGGGTGACTGCCTTCATTGTCATTTTCGGCGGAGTACGGACGATGCTGTCGCTGAGCATTATTCAGACCTTTTTGCTGATTGCCGCGATACTTGGCGTCGGCTTTGCCGGATTTTATATGGTTGGGGGCTTGCCGGGCATACGCGAAATGGCCGTGCTTGGGCGAGCCGATACGCCAATAAAGAGTTTTATACCACCTATGCATTTCAGCGTCTTTTCCCCCGACCTCTATCCTTTCCCATCCGTACCGACTTGGTGTATCATAGCGGGTATGTCGTGGATAATATGTAATTTCAGTATGGCCCAGCGACTCATGGCTGCAAAGGATGAGTCGCACGCACAAAAGTCGCTTATTATGGCGGGATCGGCCAACGCCCTTATCCTCCTGCTGGCTTACGCAGCGGGTGTGGCCATGCGTAAATCATATCCGGACATCAATCCCGATGATGCTTTCATGCAGTTGCTGTTGAAGTTCCCTGTTGGGGTCAAGGGTTTGCTGCTTGTAGGCCTGATTGCCGCCTTGTTTGCGTCAAAGTCAGGCCTGCTGTCTGCTTCGGGGTCGCTGCTTGTGCAGGATATCTATGCAAGAATCATCAGGAAGGATAGCTCATCCAAACATCTCACTTTGGTGACACGCCTGGTGGAATTGGCAATTGCCATACTCGTCTTATTTACCCTGCCGATTTTTCTCAATGCCGCAGACAAGAAAATTCCGGCATACGAACTGATACAGATATTCATGGGCGACGTGATGGGGGTAATTATCGCCATATTCCTGTTGGGGATTTTTTCGAAGCGAGTTACTGCCTGGGCTTCCTTTTACGGGGTTATCATCGCGGTTGTAATTGGCGGTATTTTGCACTATTGCACAACGTTCTATCTTAATTCCAACGGCGTTGTCAGCGGAGTAATAATCGGCGGAGTTTTGCAGTACGGCTCGGGTTTCACGGGAACAGCCCACAATTTGAATTTCTGGGTAATCGGGACCCTCGAGTTTGTGCTTGTGATACTCATCGGCTGGCTGGGCAGCTATCTCGAGAAACCCAAGCCGGAAGTTGACCTGCGTAACCTTACGGTTTGGACATTAGACGACGTAAAAGGTCCTTTGGTGGGTTTGAAATCCTGGCCGAATCTGTGGAAGTGGGTCATCGCTTTACCGGCAAGCTGGTTTACAATCTGCCTGCTGTGGGAACTATATATGAGAAGCTAATAAATAATGTTGATGGGAACTGATTATGAGCAGGAAAATCTTTAAATTCAAAGATAACGGCGATTCATTTGTAATAAATGATGTGAACACCCCGAAAGACTGGGGCAATTTCCTGTGGAGCAAACAGGGTTATATTGCACGCATCACACATACAGGCAGCGGTGAGAGCTATTATATTGATGAAAAAGCCAATATGTGCGAATTAAACAGCAAGGAGGTGCGTTATCTCTACTTGCGAGATGATGATACAAATACATCGTGGAACATTGGCGAAGGGCCTTTATTAGAACCCGTCTCAAATTATAAATGCATACATCATATCTCTCATACATATTTACAATCTGAGAAAGATGGAATTACGGCCTCACTGCGAATTTTTGTCCCATACGACGGTTTTTGTGAAATATGGACATTAAAAATTAAAAATAACAGCAGCAAGGCAAGAAGGATAAGCGTATTCGCTTTGGTCAATTTTTCTTTGGAAGGTTTTAAGTACCCACGCTATCACGAGATGTTCCGCACAATGAACGCCTCTTTCAAAGAAAAGCTCAATGGTATATTCTGCTCGTCAGCTCACGTATATGCCCCCCATAAGAGATATAACGGATATTTGGCAGCTTCCGAAAAAATATCCGCTTATGACGCCAACGTTGCACGCCTTACAGGCACCGCAGGCTCTTTTCAAAATCCGCGCAGCTTATTGGAAGGGGCAGACTGCGCTAATTCAAGTCGAACCTGTTATGACGTTGGAGCTATACTTCAAAACAAAATCAAACTGGCAAAGGGAGAAGGAAAAACAATCCATTACATATACGGCTTAAGCGAATCCCCGGAAGAAGCGGTCAAGGTCACTAAAAACTATTTCTCCACCGACAAAATCGAACAATCCTTCGAAGCAACCCATAAGGCCATCATCAGCAAATATGCGCCGCTGACTGTTAAGACCCCTGATGAACAGATAAACAATATTATGAACAATTGGCTTAAAAAGCAGGTCGAGCTTTGCATAATAGGCAAGAAAGGCGTAAGAGACAATGCCCAAATTGCATCGGCTATGCTTATGTATATGCCGGAGAAAGCAAAACAGGAGATATTGGAAATCCTGAAGCACCAGTTCAGGAACGGCCACGCAGTTCTTACCTGGTATCCTTATGATGATACAAGATATTCCGACCAGCCATTCTGGATTGTCTGGATGGTCATCGAGCTTCTCAAAGAAACAGGTGATTTTTCTATCCTCAATGAGGCAACAGAATATCAGGATGGAGGCAAGGCAACTGTCCTGGAACATATCAAGGCGGCTGTCAACAGACTGCTGGATGACAGAGGAAAAAACGGCCTTGTCAAGATTTTCTTTGCCGACTGGAACGATGCCTTAAATGTCACGGACGACCCGGAAGCCGAATCCGTAATGTTATCTATTCAATTCTGCCTTGCGTTAAAAGAAATGAGTATTCTTTGCGACAAGACCGGCAACAAGGAGTATGCAAGCTTCCTGCGCGAAAAGTATGCTGAATTAAGGCAGGCAATTAACAAAAACGCCTGGGATGGAAGCTGGTATGCACGCGTATTATCCAGCAAAGGCAATATCGGTTGTAAAGACAGCCCCGGCAGCAAAATCTATCTCAACCCGCAAGTCTGGGCGATTTTAGCCGACCTCCCTGATAAAGATATGCAGAAAAAAGTGTTAAAATCAATCGATGATATAGAGCACGATTTTGGATTTCCTATTAATAAGCCGGCTTATACGGAATATTCTCCTCATATAGGCAGAATGGGATTGATGCTGCACGGTCTATATGAGAATGGCGGTATATACTGTCACGCCAGCGCATTCAAAATTATGGCTGATGCAAAGCTCGGCAGAGGCCAAGAGGCATTTCGCACTTTGAAGAAAATCATTCCTGACAGTGAAGCCAATCCATACACACTATCAGAGACGGAACCTTTCGTATTTACGAATTGTTACGCCCTGAACCCGGACTGCTATGGGAAAGCCGACCGTTCCTGGACAACAGGCACGTCTGCCTGGGCCATGAAAGGTCTTTATGAAGGGATAATGGGCGTCCAAAAAGATTATGACGGCCTTAAAATTGACCCCTGCTTACCTCCCCACTGGGAAAAAGCGGAAATGACGAGAACGTTCAGAGGGACCAAATATCACATTGCCATTTTGAATCCTGACCACATCTCAAAAGGGAAAGTGATAATAAGCGTTGACGGCAAAAAAATCGCCGGACAAATACTGCCCTTATTCGGTGATGACAAAATCCACGCAGTAGTAGTAACTCTGAAAAAAGAATAAGAAATGCTCCCGTCCTGCCGGAACCTGCACGGCAGGATGTGATTTATTCCTCAGCTTTCGCCTGTCGCGGCATCGCAATTGTCCCGGTCCTTGCCAGGTTCTTTATGCCGTAAGGTTTGCAGGCATTGATGAACGCCTCTATCTTGGTCTCAGGCCCGCTCACCTCCACCATAACAACCTTCGGACTGATGTCCACCACGTTGCCCTTAAACATCTCTATCAGCGATAAAATCTCGGCACGCTTCTCCGGCGGCGCCGAAACAGTTATAAGCATCAAATCCCGCGCAACCACCGGCTGACCGGCAAAATCCTGAACCTTAACCACAGGAACTATCTTGGCCAACTGCTTGCGGACCTGCTCCAGGACCCGGTCGTCGCCGATGACCACTATCGTCATCCGGCTCAGCTTCGGGTCTTCCGTCCGGCCAACGACAAGCGAATCAATATTGAATGCCCGCGCCGCAAACATACCCGCAACATGCGCCAGAACGCCGGGCTTGTTTTCTACCAGTGCGCTTATTATATGCTTCATAGCTTTGGCCTTTTTACCTTTGTCTTTTTACCTTCTTACGCCAGGCTCTCTAATAAGTCAAGCCCGTCCATCTCGTTTAGACTCTTGCCTGTCGGAACCATCGGCCAGACGTTCTCCTCCCTGTCAACCTTAAAGTCAACGAGACAGGGCCTTTTCTGGCTCAGCATCTTTTTAATTGCGCTGCTTACCTCGGCCTTTTTATCAACCGTAATACCAACCGCACCGAGCGCCTCCGCCACGGTCGCATAATCAGGATTGGACAGGTAGCTTTTGGAATACCGCTTATTATAGAAAAGCTCCTGCCACTGCCGAACCATTCCCATATAACCGTTGTTCAAGATACAGACCTTTATCGGCAGCTCGTTCTCAACCGCTGTCCGCAGTTCCGTCATTGTCATATTAAAGCTGTGGTCGCCGTCAATATCAATGACGGTCTCATCAGGACAGGCAACCGCAGCGCCGATAGCGGCCGGCAGTCCGTAGCCCATCGTCCCGAGGCCGCCGGAGCTTATCATCTGCCTCGGCCTGCTGAACCGGTAAAACTGCGCCGTCCACATCTGGTTCTGTCCCACGCCCGTGGTTATAATCGCCTTGCCGCCGGTCTGGCGACAAAGCTCCTCGATAACGTATTGCGGCTTGACCGTCGATGCGCCCCGGTCATAGCTGAAAGGAAATTTCTTCTTCCACTCGGCAATCTTCTTAAACCACGTTTCCCGCTCGCGGTGTTCCACCTGCTTAATCAGCTCAGCCAGTATATGCTTGGCGTCCCCGACAACGGGAATATCCGCGGCAACGTTCTTTGCTATACTGGCAGGGTCAACGTCTATATGAATTATCTTCGCCCTCGGGGCGAAGGTTTTAACCGAAGCTGTGACCCTGTCATCGAACCGGGCGCCGACCGCAATCAACAGGTCACATTCCTGCACCGCATAATTGGCGTAAGCGGACCCGTGCATCCCGAGCATATCCAATGATTCGGGCCTGCTCTGGTCGTAGCTGCCAAGTCCCAAAAGCGTCGTTGTCACCGGCAGATGCGCCTTTTCAGCCAGTGCACGTAATTCACCGCTTGCATTTGCGCTGATAACGCCTCCGCCGACATACAGCACCGGCTGCTCCGACCGATTTATCGCCTCCGCAGCAGCTTTTATCTGCCCCGAATGTCCTTTGGCCGCAAGGCGATAACCCGGCAAATCCATCTCGATAGCGCCGTCCGTCTCGCATCTTGCGACCTGAACATCGACCGGTATATCAACCAGCACCGGCCCCTGCCGGCCCGTTGATGCAATATAAAACGACTCCTTGATTATCCGCGCAAGGTCCTTCACGTCCTTGACAATGCAATTGTATTTCGTCACCGGCCGCGTTATGCCGGTCGTGTCGGCCTCCTGAAACGCATCGTTGCCGATAAGCTCCGTGCGAACCTGTCCCGTAAGAGCGACTATCGGCACAGAATCCATCATCGCCGTCGCAAGGCCGGTTGTCAGGTTGCAGGCGCCGGGCCCGCTGGTCGCAACAACAACTCCCACCTTCCCGCTGGCCCGTGCGTATCCGTCAGCCATATGGCAGCCGCCCTGTTCATGACGCGGAATTATGAACCTTATCGGTGCATCGTATAACCTGTCAAAAAACGGCAGTATCACTCCGCCGGGATAGCCGAACATAGTATCAACGCCTTCTGCAAGAAGTGCATCGACTATTATCTGTGCGCCTGCCTTGCCTGTCCCGAGCGCAGTCGAGGGAAGCGTAGTCGAAGGGACTGCCTTGATTGCTGGGCTTCGCTGGGCTTCGCCCGAGCGAGAGGATTTCTTTGCTGGCTCTGCTGGTTCCGCCTGTTGTGGAGAAGAACGTGGCTTGGGCTTCATTATCTTTCACCTTTCCTGATAAACATCTTGTTATTCCAGTTAATCACAGTTTTATTGGGCTGTTCCCGGCTGCCCGTCCATTCGCACAATTTGCGAACACCCAGGTCAGCCGATTTTTCGCCCTACTGTAATCCCGTAATCCCCGCACTTATTTTGAAAATCGACCATCGAATAACATCCAAAGTGCCGTTTGCAAACTGACACATAGTCGCTATCCCGAAAAATCGGGATGCCGATTCCTTCGGCATACGACCATCAACTTTCAAAATAGGTGCGGGGTCTCAGGGCCGTATCTGTATGTTTTCACACAAATACGGGCAGATTATACATAGCTAATAAGAACCTGTCAATTATTTTCGGCTTTTTGACCGTTACTACTTACTTTTTTCTTTAGGGGCCGCGGCAATCCCTGTTAGCCCCGCCAACACTTTGGCGGGGTTTGTATTCTAACCCCATACCACTGGCTTTGCCAGTGGCGTATTTAGCCCGCCGTTCCACGGCGGGTTGCCCGCGTGAGGTTCGCTTCTCCCTTCTTATTTCAAGAGAGTTTGTACTGCTCCCCGTTAAACAACAAAAAAGTTAGGGAATTTTCAACAATTCCATCTGCTCGAATTCACAGGGTGTTTTGTAGCTAATAGACGAGTGCG
>Ga0315289_10000266_pt1 | contig 83080 bp, 60 predicted proteins | sample YL17G11_40_MG_FD_203452 | JGI IMG/M metagenome (GOLD analysis project Ga0315289, IMG submission 203452) | Sediment microbial communities from Yellowstone Lake, YNP, Wyoming, USA - YL17G11_40 | ecosystem: Environmental > Aquatic > Freshwater > Lake > Sediment | place: USA: Wyoming | collected...
ATCCTGCTCTTTGTAAGATGACTGGCTTTTCAAGAGAGGAGCTTATAGGAGTCGGGCCTCCGCACCCCTACTGGCCACCGGAGGAGTATGAAGAGATAGGTGGGGCTTTTCAGAAGACCTTGCGGGGCGAATTCGATAGCTTTGAATTGACTTTCATGCGAAAAAGTGGTGAGCGCTTTCCAATAATCATCAGTCCCTCCTGTGTAAGGGATGAGCACGGGAATATAATCAGTCACGTTGCAACCATTAAGGACATCACCGAGCGCAAGCGGATGGAGGAGGCCTTACGGGAGAGCCAGGAGCGCTACCGCAGTCTTTTTGAAGATTCCCCCATTTCTCTATGGGAAGAAGATTTCTCGAAGGTAAAGATGTTCATTGACCGTTTACGGGCCAAAGGAGTCAAAGACCTTAGAAAATACTTTGAAGATCATCCCAAAGCTGTGGTCAATTGCGCCAATAGGGTGAAGGTAAATGATGTAAATAATGCCAGCCTTGAGTTATTCAAAGCCAACCACAAAGACGAACTTCAGCGTGGTTTGGGCAGCACTTTCAGTGAGGAGTCATACGATGCATTTAGAGAAGAGCTTATTGCCATCGCTTTTGGTAAAACCACGTATGAAAGTGAAGCCATCACTCAAACTCTTAAAGGCGACAAAAAGCATGTTTTCCTAAGATGGTCTGTGGCCCCAGGGTACGAGAAAACCTTATCGAAGGTGTTGGTCTCCATTAGCGATGTCACCGAGCTAAAGAGAGCAAAAGAACAAAGCCTTCTTCTTGAAACCAGCAAAGCTTTGTCCCGGACGTTGAAGTTAGACCAGGTGCTGAAAATAGCTACAGAAAAAATGGCTAAAGCTTTGAAGGCGGATCGCTGTGCCGTGGCATTGTTTGATGAAAGTTCTGAGTCGGCTCTAATAAAGCACATGTTCATCAAAAAAGATTCTCCCTCTCCGATCCTTCCAGACAAGCCTACACCCCCAGATGACCATTTTTCTGAGACAAAAGAAATCCTTTTGGCAAAGGGATATTTTGAGATCAAAAATACCGAGACCGACCCTCTCCCTCCCTCGGTGAGGAGCTATTTTCGCAGAGTGGGAATAAAATCGTTCCTTATTATTCCCCTAGTCGTGGACAAGAAGCTATTCGGTGTTTTTCATGTGGGTAGCGTGGAGAACTTACGGAGCTTTACCTCCGAAGATATTTCTCTGGTTCAGACTATAGCTAACCAAGTGGTGGTATCCATACAGAATTGCAGGCTTATGCAGGAATTGGAAAGGAAACATTCTCAGATATCAGAGCAGGCTGATCTGTTAAGAACACAATATGGTGAACAGAAGATGCTATTTGAGTTGGCTCAGGCGTTATCATCCACTCTTGATCTGGATCAAATGCTCAAGTTCTCCACTCAAAAGGTGACTGAGCTTTTGAGAACAGAGAGGAGTTCCATCCTCCTCATCAATCCAGATGGAGAGAGTGCTACAATAAAGGCAATTTACCTTCAAGGGAAAATTTCCAACTCCGATATGGTAGGGTTCACTTTTGACTTCAAGGTTTTTCCCGAGTTAAAAAAGTTTTTTGCTCGACCCGAACCGTTTGTTATTGCCGACATTTCCGCCCTACCCAAGAAAGACCCTAAGAGGGCGTATTTTCTTATGCGGGCGTTGATAAAGTCAACTGCGGCTGTTCCTCTGAAGTCCAGAGGTAAGCTTTTAGGACTTTTAACCGTTGCCACCATAAAAAAGGTCCATCACTATACCCCGGAAGAGCTTCAGCTTCTGCAAACTGTGGCCAATTCTATAGCGGTGTCCATCGAGAACGCTGGGCTTTTGGAATTGTTGACGAAAAGTTCAGAGGATTTGAAAACACTCTCTTTGCAGTTGATCAATGTCCAAGAAGATGAACGAAAGAAGATTGCGCAGGAGTTGCATGACCAGATCGGGCAGACCCTTTTTGCCATGAAGATGAACTTAGAGATAACCAGGAAACACCTACCTTCGGATATGGAGGAGCTTCCAGACATTAAGAACAGACTAACCGAAACGGAAGATCTTTTGAGTCAAACCATAGAACAGACAAGAGATTTAACCACGGCTTTGCGACCCAGCATGTTAGACGACTTTGGATTGATATCCGCCTTAAATTCACATATTGGCAATTTCTCTAAGAGGACGAATATTAGAGTTTCCCTAAGAACCAAGAATTTCAAGGAGAGATTATCTCCTGAGATCGAAACCCTCCTTTACCGTATAGCCCAAGAAGCCTTGACCAATGTAGCCAAACATTCCCAAGCTACCGAGGTTTCGATTCTTCTGGGGCAACAGAATTCTTTCGCCTATCTCTCCGTAAAGGACAATGGAATTGGATTTGATACTAAAGGGCTATCCTTTCCCAAGGATAGGTTGGGGCTTTTTAGCATAAAGGAAAGGGTGAAGCTCTTGAAGGGTGAATTTGAAATTCATTCTAAACCAAACAAGGGAACAAAACTAAACGTAAAAATTCCGTTAAGTGTCCCGATAAATCGGGATGCCCTTAAAACGGAGAAAGGAGAGTATGAAAAAGATTAGATTACTTGTGGCTGACGATCATAAGATCTTTCGTCAGGGAATCAAAAAACTCTTGGAAGAGCAAAACGATCTGCAGGTAGTAGGGGAAGCGGCGGACGGTCGGGAAGCTGTTAAAAAAGCTGAAGAGCTGAAACCGGATGTAATCATAATGGATGTGGCCATGGCTGATCTCAACGGTTTACAGGCGACCAGACTGATAAAGAAAGCTCTGCCTGAAACTAAGGTCTTGATGTTGACCATGCACAAAAACGAGGACTACGTGTTGCAATCTTTTCAAGCCGGCGCCTCTGGCTACGTTTTGAAGGAAGGTGCGGTAGAAGAATTGGTCACTGCCATTCACTCCATCTATGGTGATAAATCCTTCTTGAGCCCCACCATCTCCAAGACCGTGGTAGACGCTTACCTTAGAAAGATGGAGACGGGAAAGATGGAGACCCCCTTTGATCTTCTCACGGATAGAGAAAGAGAGGTATTGCAGCTGATTGCGGAGGGCTACACCAATCGTAAAGTAGCTAAAGACCTTTATATCAGCGTAAAGACGGTCGAGGCTCACCGTGCCCACATCATGCAGAAATTGGACATCCATGAGGTAGCAAGGCTGGTCAAATACGCCATACAAAAGGGTTTAGTAGATCTGACGACCTAAAGGTTCAAAATTTAAGATTCAAAATTAAAAATGTAGTTCTTATGAAGTTGCGAATCCCGAATTTTGAATCTCGTGTTTGTGAGGATAAAATAAGCTCTGTGGTATGAAATAGGATTCTCTAATACGAAAATGGTGATTAAATCGTATTGGGAGTTTATAGCAAAAAAATACGGTATATTGCTACTTGCCAAGTTTTAGCGTGGTGTTATATTGCGTTTGCAAGTTAGAATTCATCTCGAGGGTGTGCCCTGTAGCTTTGGGTAGTTCCTAGCCCCCCTCTACCCTTACCAAAAGCACACCCTCTTCCTCTATTTGGACCACAAGTTATGTCGAGACCCTCTGGACAAGCAGATTGTGGCTACGAAACTACGTTTTACGGCTTCAATTAAGTTTTTGAAAATCTGATGGGAAGAGGAGGCGATTGCTCTCGCACCTGTGGGCACTCATCTATTAGAGACTAAGGCGTCACAAAATGAGTTTATTCGAGGATCGAACCACAGAGAGAAAAAATACAAGATGTGCGGTTAGTAATTTTTGATTGATGGGGCATCACATAAAAACTGGAAAAACGCTAATCTTTTGTCTATCTGATAAAAAAAACAGAGCGATCCTTGATGAAGATCGCTCTGTCCGGAACTGAAAGAATTAGTTGGGTTTTATCCCGTTTATTTTATCGGCAAATCTTTTATCCTACTTTAATTCTTTTCCAAAAAGGTTCATCAGCTCATATCCGATTTCGCGGGATATGATTCATGTGGTTACCTATGAATAATATTGAGGAAGAGATTTCACAAGTTGGCACGAATAAGGCAACTGAGGGATAATGCGGTGGGCCAGACCGTTTGTTTTTTCACTTCACAGAAGGATTGGGGGGCTTTTAAATCTCGCTGCACCAATTGTTCCATTTGTATTTGGGGGATGGGATCCTTGAATGGCTTAACTTCTTTAAATATGATAGCACTCACCTCCAATGCACCGTTGCAATATGAACCGAATTCGTCAAAAGTGCAGCCAAGTTCATCTTTCCAATCTGACCAAATTCTTTCAGGGGAACTTGTTATGATATCGTCTATGATCGCCTCGCCAACGAACTGCCTTAAAGGAGAAGAAGCATAAAGGAGGACAGTGGCGCCCTTCCATTTGCTCGAAAATTTTCTTCTGATTTCAATCCTTTTTCTTCCTCTAATTATTCTCTCAGCAAAGGTAGGTCGAATGCTAAATACTAAATCGCAGTGTGCTTTGTTATCATTTAAAGTGAAATTCTCGATTATAGAGGGAAGTTTATCAACTACGCCTTTCCAAACACTCTTAAAATCTGCACTGCAAACTAATTCTTGATCAAAAAGGCGATATTGAACTCCGGCGAGTCCGTTATTTACAAATCCGTAGCTTTTAAAGAATTGTTCCAATTCAGACCACAATTTGGAGGGGGCAGTGAAATGAACCTGGGTAGCTATGCTTCTGATCTCATTAGCGACTAAGGCTACCAAAAGGTGTCCAAGACCCTTCTTCTGTTCTTCAGGCAGGACACGGAGACTGCAAAGTTTGGCGTCTTCACCTTTTCGGACGACTGCGGCTCCGATAGGACGAGAATCATGGTAGACCAAAAGGGCCGACCGGTTCTTTTCCTCTAAATCTGGTATAACCTTTTTCTTAAACCAAATATCTATTCCGGGGTATAGGTCTTCGCATTCCTCAACCATCTGTTCTAAATGTCTCAAGGAGTCCGGAGGAGGCACATAGTCTCCCCCGAACTTCACTATCTTTAGATTTCGGTTTACACTTAGTTCAGCAAATGTGTTGTCTTCTGATTTCATTTAACCCAATCCCTAAAGTACTTTGATAACTTTAACTCTTGTTTCCCATAAACGGTTTTTTTTATCTTCAAACACGTTTTCGAGCAAGGTTCTGACATTCTATAAAACTTGATGTTTGCAAGGGTCTCTTCATCTCGCAAAATAACTTTAACATTGTGGCCCCTCACTTCAAATATGATAGGGGTTCCTTTCTCTTGATCAAGACCGAAGCCTGGATGCACAAAACCAGCATAGTGAATACGTAATTCACCTAAAGTTTCTGAAATTGCTTGACAATATACAGCCACATCCGGTGGTAACCTAAATCTTTCTTTTGATCTAAGGATATAAAATCTCTCAGGTTCAATATTTATAGTGCCTTTTTTTCCTGAAGATTCACCTTTCCAGAACTTCTTTGGGTCATGCGATTTCTCTCCTTGTGTCAAATCCACGATGAGATTATTCCTTTTTATTTCTTTCTTGTCTTTGGTTCCAAACGCTAAAATGTTGTTTTGATCCGGAGCTAGGTTGACAGTAAGCTCAGTCACATTTCTTGTTTTCGTCTGCCCATCTTCATTCAGAATCATTGAACCGAACAGTGGCAGTTCCTGGTCTTTGAGCTCACTCCATTCAGGTGAGCCCCTAAATAGTCTCAACTGAGCGAGAGCATCTCCTTCTTGTACTTTGATAGGAAAAGTAATTGGTGTAACCTCTAAGTAAAGACTGCCCTCATAACCATCAATGTTAATCGTATCGAAAGAGGCACACTTGTTCACCATCAACCTAGTAAGCACATCTAATCTGCCAATGGAGCTCTTACCAGTAGCTTTACCAGAAAACATTTCATCTTTTGGTAATTTGAGATATTCTCGTAACCGAAAAATATAGGTTTTTCCTGTTTCAAGTAACCATGGTCCGTTTTTAGCCAGTTGTGTTTCGCTATAATCTCCAATTATTTTGTCTATATCCTCTTTGCACGAGGGTTTCATACTTGCTTCCATTTCCCAGCCCTGTTGAGATATATGTAGGTCAAAGGCAGAAAGATCAACATCTTTCTTTTTTAAATTGTCAATCACTTCCCCCTCTAGTTTATGAACTTGGCGTTGATTTAAGACACCAGGTCTGAACTCTTTATAGTTTTCTTTGCTCATTTGTTAAGTTGTTGACTGCCCTAATAATTAAGAAATATAAATTGAAATCTGGATTATCCACCTTCGCCAACATTCAATTAAACTGCAAAGAATGAAAAGTCAAGAATTTTTTGCCTCTTCTCCGGTATTTTTTTAGGGAAGAAAACTTAAAGGGGGAACTGTCAAATTGAAAACTACGAAAGGTATTCCAGGATCGAAGAGATGGTCTTTTTCAAATCTCTGCGGTGGGTGATGATGTCTAAAAAACCATGTTCCAAGAAAAATTCGGAGCTTTGGAAACCGGGCGGGAGTTCTTGTTTGATAGTCTGTTGAATGACCCGAGGCCCGGCAAAACCCAAGAGTGCTTTGGGTTCGGCGATGATCACATCTCCTAAAGAAGCGTAACTTGCCATGACCCCTGCTGTCGTAGGATTGGTGAGAACGGAAATATAAGGGATGTTCATCTCATATAATTTTGCCAAAAGAGCAGAGGTCTTTGCCATCTGCATTAAAGATAAAATTCCCTCTTGCATTCTGGCTCCACCGGAGCAAGAGACGATCACCAAAGGAATTTTTCTTTCCAGGGATCTCTCAATGGCGCGGGCAACCTTTTCACCAACTACCGAACCCATACTCCCTCCGATAAAACCAAAATCCATCACCCCAAAATTAATCTCCTTACCATCAATTTTGCCGATTCCGGTTACTATGGCATCATTCAGAGTGGTCTTCTTCTGCGAGTCTTTAATCCGGTCCGGATATTTTTTTGAATCCCTAAATTCCAAAGGATCAGAGGCGACTAAATCTGCATCATATTCCTCTAATTTCCCTTCATCCAAAAGCAGATGGATATAATCTTTACTTTTTATGCGGAAATGGTAGTCGCATTTGGAACAAACCCAGAGGTTTTTCTCCAGCTCTTTTACGTAAATGATCTCTCCACAGCTGTCGCATTTGGTCCAGATTCCGTCAGGGATCTCTTTTTTCCTCTGAGAAACCAAACCCTCTTTTACTTTTCTGAACCACTCCATGATCGTCCCTTAACTCCGATAAGATAACCTCAATAAGGACAGCTACTGAATTAGCAGCACGCCTCTGCCCGCCTAACAAAGATTATTCAAAGGGTTTTGACCATAGTCAAGGCATCTTCAGTGGGCATTCGATAATATTTTTTTCTCCTCCCCACTTCTACAAAACCAAATTTGGTGTATAGGTTTATAGCTGCAATGTTTGATTCTCTCACAGTCAAGATTATGCTTTTGCAATTCCTCTCCTTTGCCTCTTGCTGGATTCTCCTCATCATCTTCTTCCCAATTCCTTCTTTTCTATAGTCTGGAGATACCGCAATATTGGCAATCTCCAATTGATCATCCAGATGCCAGAGGCAGGTGTAACCTACGACTCTTTCCACTAATTTAGCCACCAAAGGAATGGCAAGCTTCAGTCCTAACTCCTCCACGAAAGTCTCTTTGCTCCACGGATCTGAAAAACAGATCTTTTCTAACCTGGCGACCTCCTCTACATCTTCTTGGCTCATCCTTTGGATGACGATTTTATCCACTTCCACGAATTCTGTGTCTTGAGATTGGCACATTCCTAAATTTCAGTTCCGCCTCCGACTTTCTGAGATACAAAGGCTCCAAATTGGCAATATCCTCAACTTGACCCGAAATCAGCTTTTTTAAACCTAAAAGAGCTACCGTGGCTCCGCTTGATAAAGATTGTTCTCCTAAAGAAAAATAAGCATTCTCTCCCAAAAGCTCAATCAATTTTTGTTTATAAACCTTAGCCCCAGGACCCACAAAAAGAACCTTTTGCGAAATTTTATTTACTAAATCTTCTACATCCATAACCAAATAATCAGTCTGCCTTTTCAACTCTCCATTTTTGGTTTCATATATTGCCGCATATACCTGATTCTTTTTAGCATCTAACATGGTCACCACCGGATATTGGCAATATAAAGATAAGTAAGCTAAAGCGTCCAAACTGGGGACTGAGGCTAAGGGTCTTTTTGTGGCGAAACATAAGCCTTTGAGCGTGGACAATCCGATTCTTAAACCGGTGAAAGAACCCGGTCCAATGGAAATGGCAAATCCGTCTATATCATCCATCTTCAGATCGATATTCTTCAAAGCCTGATCTATGCAGGAGAGAAGTATTTCAGAATAGGTAATCTTTATGCTGAATTTTAACTCGACTAAAATCTCATCTCCCTCTATGATGCCTATTCCGGCGGTCAAGGTGGAGGTATCAACACCCAGGATTTTCATATGGCTGTGTAAAACCTCTAACAAGCTTTTTGAAGAGAGAATTTGGAGTGTTCACCTTTAGGTGAACCAGGCAGAAGCTCGTCGTCTATCTGGAAATCTCAAGTCCCGCTAAAGCGGGACACCCCAGCAAATTCTCTCTCGATTTGGTTTTTTCAGAGCTCTATATGTCAACTTTTAATGGGAGGGGATTCTGATAACTTAGGATTTCGCTAAACTCAACCAGCCTCTCCCCTACTTGTTTGTAAAAGCTTGTAACTTTTAAACCTTCGAACTTTCCAACTTGCTGACTGATATTCTTCTTTCGTTCTCTGATAAAATCTCTAAATTTATCTCCATTCTCTTTTGGGGCAGAAAAGCTTTAATTTTCTCTGCCCATTCGATGAGGGTAATTCCATCTCCGTAAAAATATTCTTCATATCCCAATTTAATAAATTCTTCGATGTTCTCCAAGCGATATAAATCAAAATGGTACACCTTGATTTTCCCCGGATATTCATTGATGATCACAAAGGTGGGGCTGGTCACAAATTCGGTTACCCCTAATCCAGAACAGATTCCCTGAATCAGGACGGTCTTTCCACTCCCCAAGGGACCAATCAAAGCCACCACTGAACCGACTTTAAGATCTTTAGCTAAAGCCCGACCAAATTCCTTAGTCCCTTCTGGATTGAAAGTGGTCTTTTCTATCATAGTATTAGGTGCAGAAGAAAGGTGTAAGGTGTAAGGTGAAAGATGAAAAGTTTAAGGTAAAAAGAAGGTTTTATCCTTACACCTAACACCTTTAACCTTTCACCTAAAATCTTCCACCTTATTTTTTCGGTCTTAAGGTTATCACCGGCAGGATCATCTCCTCCAGGGAGACCCCTCCATGCTGGAAACTGTTTTTATATTCTTTTTCATACTCGCTGTATTGGGTGGGATAAACGAAGTAATAATCCTCCTTGGCGATGATATAAGTGGTGCACATGTTATATCGGGGGAGTTTATACTCTTCGGGATTTTTTATTAAAACCGCTTCTTTGGGATTGCAGTTAAGATTGTCCCCATATTTATATCTCAAATTGGTGGAGGTGTCTCTTTTGCCTAAAGCGATAGTTCCCCTGGATCCCAAAACGCTTCCATGATCAGAGGTTATGACCACGGCGCAGTCTTGAGTAGAAAAATACTTTAAAATTCTAAAAAGGGAAGAATGTAAAAACCAGGGTCGGGTTAAAGACCGGTAAGCAGATTCATCCGGAGCCATCTCCCTTAGGATCTCTGACTGGGATCTTCCGTGAGCTAAGATATCCAAGAAATTGAAGACCACCGAAAGGAGAGGGACGTGTTTATATGAGGCAATCTTCTTCGCTAAATATTCCCCTTCCTTTACATCCAACACCTTAACGTATTTGCTTTCGGATTTTAAAGAAAGCCCTATTCTTTTAAGCTGGTTATCGAGAAGCTGGTGCTCATATCGGTTACGGCTTGAGTCATCCCGCGTTCCCGCCTTCCACAGCTCAGGATATTTCTGGGCAAGCTCCGACGGAAAAAGACCTGAGAAAATGGCGTTACGAGAATAGGGAGTGGCCGTGGGGAGGATGGAATAATAATACTCTCTTTTTATGTTAAAATATTCATCCAAAATGGGTTCGATAGAAAGCCACTGATCTAATCTCATACAATCCATGACTATGAAGAAAATCTGAATCTTTTGAGACAAAAAAGGAAGTAGATATTTTTTGACTACATCCACCGAAAGTGTAGGAGGATCGACTTTGGAAAGCCATTTCAGATAAAAGGCTTCAATATATTTACCGAACTCTATGTCGCATTCCATCTTTTGACTCTGATGTGTCTGTTTTAAATCTTGATCCTCAAAATTATCTATCTCCAAATCCCACTCACACAAAATGCGATGCATCTCGATCCAGTCTTGCCAGCCCAAGGGCATATATAAAGAAGATCTGATCTTGCTTGCGACCCCCGCATAATCCCGGGCCATTCTCTCTATCCTTATCTTTTTGGTTTCCAAAATCTTTTTAGCCGCAGAAAGTATCTGGCTGGGATTAACCGGTTTGGTCAGGTAATCATCTATTTTTTTACCGATGGCCTGATTCATTAAATCTTCCTCTTCGGATTTGGTCACCATGATCACCGGGAGATGGGGGTTTTTCTCCTTAATCTCCTCCAAAGTGGTAAGACCATCCTTGCCCGGCATCATTTCATCCAACAAAACTAAATCAAAATTCTGTTTTCCTACCAAAGCCACCGCATCTTCGCCATTGGAGGCCTCGGTTACCTTGTAACCTCTCCCTTCCAAGAAGATTATCTGCGATTTTAACTGATCGATCTCGTCATCCACCCAAAGAATGTTTTTGATCTCCTCTTTCATCTTGATCCCTTGTCTTTCTGTAATCTTTTTTTAAATATACTTATTAACGCAGACCAAGCTCTGCTACTCCAAGTCACTCGGAGTAGCGACACTTGTGTCGCGTATACTGTTTTCTAACGCAGACCGAGGTCTGCTACTCCTGTTTATGGATAGGGATTAGCATCAAAAAAGTGGTTTTCTCATTAGGTATGGACTCCCTCAAAAATATCTTCCCCAAATGATATTCCTCCACTATCCTTTTCGCCAGAGAGAGTCCCAATCCCCATCCTCTCTTCTTAGTGGTATAGCCTGGTTTGAAAATCTTCTTCTGTTCACGAGAAGGGATCCCTCTTCCGTTGTCTGAAATCTCTATGGTTATATTTTTTCTATCTTGATCTATTTTGGTAAAAACTTGAATGATCCCCTGTTTGGGATCCACCGCCTCCAAAGAGTTTTTCAAAAGATTTTCTATGACCCAGCTCAAAAGCTCTGCATTAACTTTGACCGGAACCAAATCCTCTAAATTTTCTTTGATCACCACTCCTGAGCCGGCATGAGGAAGCCTTTGCTTGAAATATGCTACGGTCTCGGAGACGATTTTATTTAAGTCGGTCGACTTCAGTTCAGGTGTAGATCCTATTTGTCCGAAACGAGTGGCGATCTTTTCCAGTCTTTTAATATCTCCTTGCATTCCTTTTATCATCTCATCTAATTCAAATTTATTCTCCTCCAACTTGCCAGTTTCAAATTCATCCTGCCTTGCTCCTGAAGACTCAAGCACAAAGGGAACAGACTCGCATTTTGTCTTTAGAAGCTCCAGCCAGCCTAAAAGGGAGGAAAGCGGAGTCCCCAGCTGATGGGCGGTCTCCTTTGCCATCCCCACCCAGATCGAGCGCTGTTCAGATCTTTTGATGTTTCGGAAGGTGATAAACCCCACTAAAATGAACAAAAATAAGACCCCCACCTCTACCAACGGCATCAGTCTCAACCTGGTGATCAGCTTGGAGTCTCCATAATGGAGATAGTTGATGATTTTTTTCTCCTCCCCGAAATAGATGGGAATGGGCTCTTTGTGTTTATCCATTTTCTCTACAATTTTCTTCAGCCTCTGTCTGGACTCATAGGTGGTATCATTCCAAGCTACCTCTACCTCTCTCCAAGCTTGAGGCTCCCCATTTGCGTCCGTCACCACTATGGGGAAGTCGCTTTTTTGGATGATTTCTTCAAAGATCACTTCTATCTCTGGTCCACCGGCAGACTCCGAAGCCGCCATCTGCCACAGCCGGGAATAAGCAGTCAAGACTCTTTTGGAATCCTGTTTGATCTTTTCGATCACATTCTGAGTGTAATAAATGAAAATGAAAGCGATTATGATTATGCCGAACACCAAAAATCCCTTGAAAAATAAAGGATATTCAGCATACCCACCTAAATATTTCTCATTTCTCTTGGGCATTGACCACATCCGTATTAAACTTATTCAGATTATCTGATTTTCCTATTCAAGGATTTTTCTAAGGTATTGTTCATTTTCGTTGGTGAAAAACATCAAGGGAAAGCAACGAATTCATGATGGATTAGTCAATCATTGATTTCATGTTTCATCCTCTGGCGGAATGATCCGTTCGAGGGCGAAAATCAAAGTAGGTATATCATTCTGAACTGTATCCCACACTTCATCCAGGTCTACTCTATTATAAGCATGAATCAGGAGATCTCTCATCTTCGCCATCTTAGACCATGGAATATCCGGGTATGTTTTTTGAATTTCAGAAGATAATCGCTTGACTGCCTCCCCTATCACTTCAAAACATCGAATAACGGCAAATTGACATTTATGATCTGAATAGAAAGTGTTTTTATCGACTCCGGCAGTGAAATCCCGCGCATCTTTAGCGTGGAGCAGAATATCGAGAAGATAGGCCATGTCACGAGACATATACCACCTCCATGGAGGACAGGATTGCTTTGCGGCGAATGTAATTGCGGCTCTGTTCCACAGACCTCCTTGTCATCAGGTCAACTTCGCGCCCGAAAATTTCCTTGAGTTCATCTGTCATTGAAACCATATCGAAGAGGCTACGTTTTGCATCAGGTTCAAAGTCAACAATAACATCAACGTCGCTATCGGAATGAAAATCGTCCCTGAGCACTGAACCAAACACCGAGAATTCACGTACTTTCCATTTGTGACAAAATTCCACTATCTTTTTTCTTGGAATATCAATGTGCGGTTTGTCTATCACTGCACCTCCACAGTCGTCAAGCTCTCAACATCAAGATTCAAGGATTTTCTTTACCAATTCACTGATTTTATCATTCATTGCCGACATTCTCCTGCCTGGGACCTAACGTCCCGTGTGTTTGCGAAGTGCCGAAGACATTTGGGTGAGCGGAGCGAATCACAAACACCGTGTTATGTGCTGCTTCGGGCTCGTCTTATCTGAATTTCTGTTCCTCACTTCCATAATTATAGTCATTTTCGCAACTCTCAATAACGAACATCTGATGGCGCGAATTTTCGCTGATGTTCTATGATTGCATTTACAAGTAGGGAGGTAGAAATCTTAATGCCGTCTGAAGCCTCCAGCATCTTAAAGATTTTGTCATTTGTAGTTTGCATATTTCGTGGAATTGGCAATCTCTTATTAACAAGAATGCGGTCGTTACGATCTATTATGGCAAAATCAATATCCTCCTGAATACACAGATACTCATATCTAGCTCGAGTCTCGTCTCCCCTTGGTCTGAAGGGAATCTCCAGAACCTCGACGTCATATGGATTGCTTGGGTCATCATAGATCTTTGCGTAAATCCCAATGACTTGAGGATCCCTCACGGGGCTTATTATACTGGCGAGAGTAATTCTTGCAGATCGAAGTGCTTGAAGGTTCCGAAAGTTACCCTGTGCATCACGCAGAAAAAGAGTGGCACGAGGAACAATACCATCTCTAACAGCAAGCATGATACTAGTCTTGATTATTTGTGAAAGAGCGGGGTGAACGGTTTTGGTCTTTATTCCCCAAGGCGGAAGAGTGAACATGGATTGCCATTTTCCCCATCCTTCAAGTGCAAGCTTTGCAAGGATGAAATCAGGGTGAGTTTCGGCACATTTTCTCATTTCGTCTTCAGCAGATTTGTACTGCATGCCTAGATGAAGACAAGAGGCATAAGCATAATGCAATAATGAGTTCTTAGGATGTAGTTGGAATGCTGCCTCAAATTTTCGTGCAGCCTCCATCACTTTTCCTCCTGAACCTGTGCTTGCAACCTGCACCATTCCCGGTTTGATGTCAACTTGAGATTCAATGATACGTAATGCCTCAGAAATGAAATTTGAGGCTTCCTTTGATAATGACTCTGTTCCGAGTGCTCCCTTTACCGATTTGCCAGTCAGTTCTAGTTTTGGATGAGGGCTTTGAATTTGTTTCTTAGCTGATACCCGTTCAGGTTTCTCATATTCCTTCTTCTTTCCAAAAAGCCTTTTCCAGAATGTCATGATATACCTCCTTTAGTCTAGCCCGAAATTGCACGTAACTCGTTGATATACGTAATACTTCGTCTATGCATACCTTTAGGCGCTGTGCCGAGCCTTTTACAAACCAAGGATGGTAGACAGAGCTTTTGCTATCTCTTCCATATGGGGATTATCCAGATGACCAAGAACCTTGATGATCCTGCGTTTGTCTATTACTCGAATCTGCTCACAAAGTACTACCGAATCTTGGTCGTAAACGGTGCTATAATCGTATGGGGACTGACGGCATTAGCACGATCAATTTGCAGAATAATGACAGGCCGTATACCCGCTTGTTCTGTGCCCATTACTGGATTAAGGTCACAAAGAGCAACATCTCCACGGGTAATCGTCACCATTTAATTTCTCCACGCACTAACCGATTCTCGTAGTCTTCAAGATTAAGTAAGTAATCAGCCATGTCAGATTCAGCTATTTCCAATCCCTCGGAAAATTGAACCCATAGTTGCCAACGAATGTTGTCACGTTTCATTAGTAGGAAATCGACGAAGTCACTCACTTCTTGGACCAGAGACTCCGGCAATTGGCGAATCTTGTCCATGGTCATGTCATATACCGTCATATATTTCTTTCTCCTTTCTTTTGAGGCTTCGATCAACTTAACTAATATATATACGGAATCAAAACTGAACCTTCAAAGTCTTGTCCTTTACCCTTTTGATTAAGACTTTTCCAAAGAAGTCCATGTCCCCCACCGCATCGGCGCGAGACAAGTCTCGCTACTCCAAATAAAGACCTTCTAACCCTGAACCATACGGTTCAGGGTTAACCTGCTAACTATTTTATCTCCTCCAACCCATTCATATACGGTCGCAAGACTTCTGGGATTATAACTGTTCCCTCCTGGGTTTGGTAATTCTCTAACAGGGCGATCATGGTTCGGGGTAAAGCTACTCCGGAACCATTCAAAGTATGGACGTATTGGAGTTTCCCTCCTTCTTTGGGACGAAATCTTATCCCCATTCTTCGGGCTTGGAAATCTTCATAGTTACTGCAGGAGGATACCTCCAAATATTTTCCTACCCCTACTGCCCAGGCTTCGATATCATAGCATTTTGCCGCGGCAAAGCTTAAATCACCAGTGCACAAGACTCTTACCCGATAGGGCAGCTTTAGAAGTTGTAATACTTCTTCTGCGTTTACAACTAATTTTTCTAACTCATCATAAGAAGTTTCTGGTTTTACAAATTTCACCAATTCCACTTTGTCGAATTGGTGCACCCGGATCATCCCCCGGGTATCCTTTCCGTATGCTCCGGCTTCCCTTCTGAAACAAGCGGTATAGGCGGTGTAATAAATGGGGAGCTCTTCAGCTTTGAGAATTTCATCTCGGTGCAAATTGGTTACCGGAACCTCAGCCGTGGGGATCAAAAATAAATCGTCCTTCTCACAAAGATACATATCTTCTTCCAACTTGGGTAACTGTCCGGTTCCGGTCATGCTGGGACGGTTAGCCATAAAAGGCGGTAAGATCTCTTTATACCCATGCTTGTTTGAGTGCAAATCCAACATGAAGTTTATCAAAGCCCTTTGGAGTTTTGCTCCTTTTCCGGTTAGAACTAAAAAACCTGTGCCGGTGACCTTAGCCGCTTTGGGCAAGTCCAAAATTCCCAAAATCTGCCCTATCTCCCAATGGGGGCGAGGTTCAAAATCAAATTCTGGCATATTCCCCCAGCTTCTCACCACCACATTCGAATCCTCGTCAAAACCAATCGGGACCGAACTATGAGGGACATTGGGAACAGTTAGAAGAAGGCTGGCGATTTTTTCCTCCAGATCTTTTAGCTGGTTATCCAAAGAATCTATCTGGTCGGAGACCTTTCTCATTCTTTCAATCTCCTCTTGGGCATCCTGCTTAACTTTTTTCATTCCAGCGATTTTTTCGGTGACTACATTCCTCTGATGTTTCAATTCGTCAGCCTGAGAAAGAAGTGATCTTCTCTTTTCATCTAAACTTAAGATCAAATCTATATCCGTTTTTTCATTTTTATTCTTTACCGCTTCCTTGACTTTCTCCACATTCTCTCGAATAAATTTCAAATCGAGCATTTTTTATCTCCTATGGATTCAGACCTCATTTTTTAGGTAAATTGCCTTTTGACAAATAGGACCATACCTGCCAGAAATATCTTGGTATCAAAGTAAAGAGACATATTTTCTATATAGCGCAAGTCATATGATAAGTAGTCTCTGGCTCCCTCCATAGAGTCCTTTCCGCCAGAGACGGATCTGTCTATGACAGAGGATTTTCCCTTAATCTTAGCTAAACTGAAAAGACCAGGTTTCACATATAATCTTTTCGGAAGGAGGGGAAGATTTGATAATAATTTTTCGAAGGTCGCAGGGCACAAAGGTTCAGGTCCCACCAGGCTCATCTCTCCTTTTAGTATATTTAAGAATACGGGAATCTTCTCCAAACCCGAGTTTTTCAGAAATCTCCCCCAAATGTTTTGAGGAAGGTCAGAGGTCAAGCTGGAATTTTCCCATTCCACCTCCTCCTTTGATACCTTGAATTTGTAAATTCCAATGACTCCCCCTCCCTTCCCTAAGCATCCCCGTTTAACTAAAGGAGAACCTTTAAAATTCAATTTGCACAAAAGCCCAAATAAAATCCAAATTGGCAGAAAAACAACAAGAACCAACAAGGACATTAAAGCATCAAAAAGTCTTTTAAGCGTCCACTCCCAGGTTCTCATCTGGCTGGGGAATACCCTCAAAAGTAAGCCCCTTCTCAGCGGAGCAGTTTGATACCCTCGGTATAGCTCAGCCAGCTGCGGGATGATTTTAAAGGAAACCTCCAGATTGCTCACCTCGTTCATAAGTTCCTGCAAGGATCCTTTACATTCCGGCTGCAAAGCGATCAAAATATCTTGGATTTTATTCTCTCTTGAGATTTCTTCTAACTCTTCTATCTTTCCTAAGACTCTTAAATCAAAAGGATTTTCTTCTCGACCGACTTCATCCTCCTTTACAAAGCCAACCACCTGGTAACCAAATTGAGGATTGGAACTTATTTTCTCAAAGAGTCTTCTTGCATTTTCTTTGGTTCCTACAATTACCGCTTTGCGTAGAGACCGACCCTGAGCCTGAAGTTTTCCGCTAAGGAATAAAAATGAGCCTCGACCCATTCCCAAAAGAATTATAAGGCTGAGACCATAAATCAAAAGCAAAATCCAAGATTTGAGGACAAGATAGGAGGGATTCAAAGTCAAAATCAAAAAGATGAGGATTCCCCCGCCGATAGCCTTGGCTATTCCCTTCATCTCATCGGTGAATTTTTCATCTCCGGGAACTTCATACAATCCCAGAATAGCAAAGAGATTGAGCCAATAGAGGGTGATCCAGATAGCCGGGGCCACATATTCAGAAAAAGGAATCTCCATCTGGTTAGGGAAAAGTCCGGATTCAAATTTCAACCAAAAGAAAAACAGAAAGACTAAATTAATTAGAATTATATCTCCAAAAATCAACCATAGCTTTTCTTTGATATTGACAAAATTCCTCTGGAGGTGGACTCCAAAGATGGTTAGAATCAGCCAGACAAATACGGTAATTAGCATCTTCACGGGTGAATCAAACAAGAAATAAATTAAAACCGATAGGGCTCCTAAGACTAAGCAAATTAGATAAATGCTCCAAACCGTCTGTTGTTGTTTTATTCCCATCTTCACCATGCGGTGGGTGGAGTGATCTTTTCCTCCCTGGTAAAACTTCCTTCCTTCTCTGAGTCGGGTGAAGGTGACAAAAGTAATATCGAAGATAGGATAGCTTAAGATCAGGATGGGAACTAAAAGAGCATGCGGGGAAGAATTCTTTTGGGCAAATAATACCCCCATACAGGCCAAGAGGAAGCCATTCAGCATGCTCCCCGCATCTCCTAAGAATATCTTGGCCGGATGGAAATTATATCTAAGAAAGGCGAGTACCGCGCCGGCCAAGGAAAGAGCTATCAAAACCACCAGGATTTGCTTATTTAACAAGCCGATCACAAGAAAGGCTAAACAATGGATAAAAGTGATACCTCCACATAACCCATCCATGTTGTCCAAAAAATTCAGAGCATTAATTAGTCCCACTATCCAAAGCAGAAGAATAAGGGCATCCAGAAAACTATGGGTTAAGATGATTGGTCTTTGGCTGAAAATGATGAATAAGAGCGAAGCTAAAATCTGCCCAAAGAATTTGTGAGAAGGTGATAACTTTCTTTTATCGTCCCATAATCCGAGGAGGACTAATAAGAAACTTCCCAGAAAAATCCCCATGAGGTTTCCACCCCAGGGAATCCCTGAAAGAAAAACCCCCCAGGAAAGGGAAATTGCAAAACCTAAATAAACCACCGCTCCTCCCAGAAGGGGAGTTGGTTTTTCATGAACCTTGTGCGGGGTGGGATAATCTAAGAAACCGACTTTGTGAGCAAATCGGATAACTTTAGGCGTGGCAAAGAAAACTGTCAAGAAAGAAATTATGAAGATTAAAAAGTACATAGCCCATAGCTTTGGGTTTACATCACGGTTTTAAAAAGCTTAATTCTCAGTTTGTGGTGATGGTTTGAATTTATCTCCGGTAATATTCTATGATTCTTTTGATGCTTTCCTCTAAACTAACGGTGGGCTCAAATCCAATGAGCTTTTTGATCTTAGTTATATCTGGAATTCTTCTTTGCATATCCTCAAATCCTTTCTCAAATGCTTGCTCATAAGGAATATGAACGATCTGAGATAGACTCTCGGTCAATTTTTTCACCAGAGAGGCTAAATCGTTGATGCTCACCTCCTCGATATTTCCCACATTAAACACTTCCCCCTCGGCCTGAGGATCCTCCATCAGTTTCAAAAGGGCAGAGACCACATCATCCACGTAGGTAAAACTTCTGGTTTGCTCTCCGTCCCCATAGACGGTGATGGGATGACCTAATAGAGCCTGTTGAACGAAAGAAGGCACCACCATTCCATAACTTCCGGTTTGCCGTGGACCTATGGTGTTAAACAACCGGGCAATCACCAGGGGGAGTTTTTTTTCGTGAAAATAAGCCATGGCTAAAAATTCATCTACCGCTTTGGAACTGGCATAGCTCCATCGACTCTTGGTAGTGGAACCATAAGTTCGGTCATCCTCCTCTGTAAAGGGGACATGATTCCCTTTTCCATAGACTTCAGAGGAAGAGCTGACCAAAACCTTCCTTTTATATTTATTGGCTAACTTCAAAACGATCTCCGTCCCCAATATATTGGTCTCGATGGTCTCCACCGGTCTTTCGATGATTAAGCGTACCCCCACCGCCGCCGCCAGATGATAAACCTGATCACATGTCTCCACCAAGGGCTCCAGTGTTTTTTCATCTAATATGGTGCCCACGGTCAAATGAAATCTGGATTCGGAAAAAAGATGTCGGATGTTTTCCAGCCTGCCGGTGGAGAAGTTATCGATGACGTAAACCTCATCCCCCCTTTCCAAAAGCCTCTCCGCCAGATGCGAACCGATAAATCCCGCTCCTCCTGTGATTAAAATCTTCATAGAATACTTTCTCTCCTGTTCTGGTCCTTTTCTCTTCTTAATACCCGGCAATATAACTCTTTTATTCTTTCCACCATTTGCTTTTTTGAAAACTCACATTCCACCCTTTGCCTTCCGGCTTTTCCCAATTTAACGCGCAGTTCCTTATTAGTCAAAAGATAATTTATAGCTTGGCTTAAAGCTTTGTGGTCACAGGGAGGAATTACTATTCCGGTTTGGTTATGTAGATTCACAAAAGAAGTCCCCGTGCCTAATTCGGTGGATATGAGAGGAAGCTGGCAAGCCATTGCTTCCAAAAGAGAAATGCCAAACGCTTCGCTGCGATGGGAAGATGGGAGCACAAAAACATCACTAGCCTGATAATAAGAAAGTAAATCATCATTATTAACTTCCCCTAAAAAATACACTTTTTCTTGCAGAAAATTTTTCACCACATATCTTTCTAACTCTGAACGGAGAGTTCCTTCACCAATTAACAAAAACTTGGCTTCCACCTCTTTGGATGCCTCCAGTAGATACTGTAGGCCTTTATAATAACGAAATTTCCCCACAAACAAAACTAAGGGGCTTCCGAATTTTTCCTGGATTTCACGAATCCTTCTTTCATTCCTTTTTTCAAACCTTCTGACATCAATCCCATAAGGCATAATCTCAATTTTGTGACGATATTGAGTTAAAACTTGCGAGCTTTGAGCGTAATTATTGTTGGAGGCGATGATTATATCAACCTTATTAAGCAATTTTCGTAAAAAAGGCTTATACAGAGTGAACAAATGTTTTTGTTTTACGACATCGCTATGATAAGTGAGCACAATCTTGTTGCAGTTCCCCATAAACAGAGCTGCTAATTCACCTAATGGGTACGGAAAATGAAGATGAATAATATCTGGTCTTAACCTTCTCATCCACCAGAACAAGCTGAAGCTAATCGGGGTAGAGGCTACCTTCATTAGTCTTCCTGCTTTAATTATCTTTACCCCTTCAAATAAATCAATCTTGGATCTGTGAGCGGTATTGGTGACCAAGACTGTGACTTCGAAATTTTTATCTTTTGCCAACTCGGTACACAAAAGCCTAATGTGGTTTTCTATCCCCCCCAAAACAGGATAATAATCCTTATATACATGTAACACTTTCATGAGTAATTTTATGAAGCCTACAGAGTCTTTTATTATTTACTTTTTGGCAACAGATTGGTGAGCTTTCAAAGTATCAATAGCTTTCTCCTTTTGCAGAAAATTCTATCCTCTAGAATCCTCTTCTGATCGACTCTCGGGTCAGTTCTTTAAATAATTACACTTTATGCATTTATTCAAACATAAGTTGAAAGGATATTTAACTCGCATTATCAACTGTCTATAATCTATCATTAATTTGACTTCCATATTTGACATATATTTGATCCAATTGCTGTGCGGCGCCCTCCCATGTATATTTGTCTAGAACCAATGAGCGCGCTTTCTCTGCCAAATCTGTTCTTAAATTGTCATTTTTTAGTAAAGTAATAACTTTTTCAACAAATCTTTCAGGAGAATCGGCAATTAAGATATGTTCTCCGTTCGTGACGTCTATTCCTTCACAACCAATTGAAGTAGAGACGATGGGTAACTTCATAGCCATTGACTCCAAAATTTTCAATCGAACCCCAGAAGCAATACGGTAAGGAACCACTAACAAGGTAGAAGTAGCCATATGGGGTCTGACGTCTTCCAAAGGGTCTAAGAAGATCACATCAGGAATGTTCTTAATTTTCTTATATTTTTCCGTGGGGCAATTGCCCAAAATATAAAATTTGACTCCAGGTGAGTTTTCCTTTATCCTCGGCCAGATGTTTGTTAAGAAATAAGAAATTGCCTCGAAAGCTGGCCTAAAGTATAATCCCCCAACATAGATTATTTTATCCTTCTCCCTCGGCAAAAACGGAGAATTGAAATATTCGAAATCCACTCCGCAAGAAACTACTTCGGTGTTGATCTGAGGGGAAAGTATTTTAATGTATCCCTCGTCTACTTTAGAAAGGGTGATCACTAAATCGAACGTGAGGCACATCTTCTTTTCATAACGAAGGAATTTCCTCCATTGGAAATAGGCATAAATTCTCTCCAGGAGATTAGAGGCAAATCTATAATACCTCTCCATCATCACACTTTCCACATTATGTTGCCTTAGGATGACGGGGATCCTGCCTGCGAACTTAGCATATTGAGCCATATGGAGGTGCTCTATTTGCATTAGGTCAAACTGATGCTTCGAGATAATCTCTTTGAGCTTTTCTTCCATCTCCTTGGAGTGATACCTGACCATATTATAAGGAATAGGGGAGAAAAGATTTAAGAACAATCCCTTTTTTGAAAAACTAATATCTTTTAAAACTGTTTCTACGCTCACGCAATAATCATTCAAAAAGGGGACATATTTCTGTTGACCTTCCTGAATTATAGAAAGCAAAAAAATCTGATGTCTTTTGGACAAATGCTTAATGGTATTGAAGACCACAATCCTTCCTCCAGTATCCAAAGGATAGGGAAGGGTGGGTGTTAATAAAAGAATACGCATGGGGAATTAGGTAAAAGCTATTTGGCAAATTTTAGTCCTAGATACCAAATAAACAAATTAATAAAAACTTTTAATTTAATCCTGGAGTTTTTGAGAAATTCCTTTTTAAACAAAAAAGCATATCCACAAGCTAAGCTCCAAAATATTATTCTTAAGAAAACCCCAATGAAAATTATCCAGGTAGAAAATAGAGTGTTTCTGGCGGAATAATGCTTTCGCATAAATAAAAACCGACTCCGGTGATCCTGTTGAAACATTTTCACGGGGTATTGGGAAGCACTGGCCCTCCCATAATGAACTATCTGAGCATCGGGAAAAAAATAAACTTTTCGGTTGTGCTTTTTCATCCGATAGCATAAATCGGTTTCCTCAGAATATATAAAGAATTTTTCATCAAAACAGCCCACTTCATCCAAAATTTCTTTCTTGGTCATCATAAAAGCCCCTAAGACCACATCTACCTCTCTAACTTGATTATAGGAGAAGTTAGTCCCATAGAATTTCCCCATCCAACGATTCTTGGGAAAGAGCTTATACAAAAAAAAACTTTCGAAAAAATAATTCCAAAAACCCGGGAAACCCCTACCAGAATATTGTAAGCTTCCATCGGGATTTAAAATCTTGCACCCTACTATACCCGCTTCCGGAGTTTTTTTCAAAAATTCCAACGTCTTTTTCAGAGCCCCAGGTAAGATCAGCGTATCTGGGTTCAAAAAAAGAACAAACTCACCTTGGGCGATTAGTAAACCTTCGTTATTAGCCTTGGCAAATCCTAAATTTTGTTCATTATCCACTAATATTACTTTCGGAAAATTCTCTTTTAGCATTTGTATGCTGTCATCTCGGGAACCATTGTCTATGACTATAATCTCGAAATTTACCCCGAGAGCATTCCGGTAAATGGAAAAAAGAGACTGGCTCAACAAATTCTTGGTATTATAGCTAACAATGATTATCGATAAATCCATTTGATTTTTAAAGGGATTGATAAACTTCCTTAATCTTTTGTGCGACTACCTTACTATCGAAATTGGCCATTACTCTTTTCCGGGCTAATTCTCCTAACTTAACTCTTAGGCTCTTCTCTAAAATTAATTTTTTTAGAGCCCGATATAATGAATAGTGGTCGCTGGATTGAACTAATAGACCCGCTTCACCTACTACTTCGGGGATCGATCCGGTAAGTGAACCTATCACCGGCTTACCACAAGCCATGCTCTCAATGAGAACCATTCCAAATTGTTCTTGCCCTTTCGGACTCACAATACTAGGTAGAACAAAAATGTCTGCCATATTGTGAATCCGTGGTATCTGGGAATAGTCCACACTCCCTACCATCCTAAAGCCGTCAGCTATTTTCAAGTAGTCAAGTAAGGCTTCTATTTTTTTTCTTTTCGGACCAGCTCCAACTAAGAGGAATTTGATATTTCCGCCTTTCAGCTCCTTATCTTCAAGAATTTTCTTCGCAGCATACACCAATTCAAATAATCCCTTCCATTTCGACAATCTACCTATATATAAAACTACAAGATCCTCTATAGAGATATCGAATTTTCTATAATATGTCTCATCTCTTTCATCCCCGGGATGGAAAAGCGCCGTATCTACTCCAAAAGGTATAATCTTAATTCTATCAGTACTGATCCCTTGTAATGTCAAGGCTTCTGCGGCCCTCTGCGTCAAAGGCAAAAACATATCAACCTTGGGTATGATCTCTTCTATCCTTTTTCTAGAGAGCCAATTCCCTCCAAATGTAAAAGGTACATTCTCGGCTATGGTTAAAACAAGTTTATAACCATATTTACTTTTGTGCTTGGCCGCCTGATAAGTATAATAATAATGCATATCTGGGCAGTGAACTATGTCAAACCCCTTTAATCTTTTATTTAGTCCAAACATGGGCTGATTTATCTCAAAGATGAAACCGAAAGTAAAATAATAGTATCTCCGGACGAATCTGGGTACAAAACTATCCAACCCCCATAGCTGATTGACAGGCAACTTAATATCTTTCAGGTTGAAATTGTTGCCTTTTAAACAAAAAGCAGTGATATCGAAATGTTTGCTTACGGCTTCATAGGTTTGCATTTCGAACTTATTTAAATTCGAGCCTCTAACTATTGCAATCTTCATAGGTCTTTCATTAACTAACTGTTTTCAGCGCTCAGGTGATCGGTAGCAAAAATAACATCCCTGGGTGGTATGAATCTCTCCTTTAAATTCAGTATAATTAAACGCTCCCATTAACAGAAAGATGGAGCCAGTTGAGTTTTGCAAACCTCCAGAGGATCTGGATAATCCATGGATATATTTCAGTGGATTTAAGAATCATATATTCCCTTCGGGAATTGCCAAAAAGGAGGGATAAGGACAATCGTATGTCTTCGGCTCGCCAATCCCTAGCATGCTCATATACAGCTTTAAGATTACCAATGGGTTTTCTGCTCCCAGCCACTGGAATAAAAGTGATTCTCATTTTCTTGATTCAAATAAGACAAAAGAAGGATGGTTGGTTTTGCGCTCAACCATTATGAACAAAAGGCCCATAATAAACCAAAACATGACTTCGTATCTATCTCCAATTACTTCAAGCATTCGATTAAGAACCGAAATAGATAAAGTCCCAAGAAAACCTATATATATAATCCTATCTTTATTTGTTATCTTAACTATCCTCCCCAGCTTAAATAAAGCTTTTAATAACTCCTTAAAGATCAATAATAACAAGGCGAATCCAACTATGCCGGTATCCGCTAAGCTCTTAAATATTAAGTTATGAGGATTGGTTGACCTGTTTTTAAAAACGGTCACCACTTCAGCATTCCCCATACCCACACCTATTATTGGGTTCTCCTTAAAAATCTCCCAAGACTTTTTCCATAAATCGTATCTCTCTACCACAGAAAAGTAAGAGCCAATATCATGAGAAGAAAAGCGATGCGTTATTTTGCCGATGAAAGGCTCCAGAATGGAATAGGCCAGAAGTAATCCAAATAAAATAACAACAATTTTTCTTTTATGAAAGCTGAATAAAAATATGACCAAGATAAAGAATAGACAGATCGCTCCTGTTCGCGAAATTGTCCAAAAGACGCCCATGATCATGCCCGCCACTAATCCCAATAAAAATACTCTCCATATAATCTCCTTGACTGTAAAAAACAGGGATAGCACCAGGGGCAACAACAATACCAAAAGAGCGGATAAGTAATTGGTGCTACCCCAGGACACATTCGCTTGGGTTCGAAAAAAGGATGTGGTAAACAACGTGGGGTGGTACTGTAGGAAACTTGATGTCATTTGAAGTATAATCAATAACCCATAAGCTGGCAACAAAAACAAAGCTACCTTTAGCGGCTTATCGCCTTTTATGAAAGTGCGTGTTCCAAAAAAGATCAGGAAACCATACACCACCGTAACAAAATGATAAGTTATAGGACGCCCGGAAACAAATCCGGAAACCATGGTTGTGGATAAATACAAAATAATATATAAATCTACTTTCTCTATACTTAATTCAGATTTCCTATAGGTTAACCAAGTGAATATCAAAGAAAACATTAAGAATAATAACATGCAATCAAATAATCTAAGGGAAGCGAAGCCATAGTTTGGGAGAACGGCGAGGAATAGGATACCGAAGATAGTGCAAGAAGGTGCCTTAAAATGCAGTAGAGTTATGATAGCTAATGAAATAACGCCCAAATTGGCTAAAAACAAATATTCAAAATCTAACCCAATGTAAAGCACCATACTGCTTATTAACCAGAGCTGAACTAAAAACAGAATCAGAATTTGCTTCTTCGATTTCTTAAGATCAAATAGATAGAAATCGCATTCGCCTGTGTCGGCGATCATTTTTGACTCCCCACATTCTAGTTTGGCTAAGTCTATTCAGGCCCTCGCCTTTTATTCTTCATCTTCGCGGATACATCAGCTTATAGAGCTTAACTCTTATGTGCGATGGCTACGTTTAAGCCGTCTATGATCGGCACTATTCTATTTGCCAGGGTCAATAAAACTACTAAAATTTCACCGAAAGTAAAACGCAAAATGCACACCATCCGATTTGAATGGGATGCCGGTTTGGCTAAGTTATTCCTCTTTTCAAACATAAGGAATGGTGTATTTTTCTCAAACCAGCGTTCTTTGCTTTTGAGTTATAACCTCTTGGAATTTTGACACAGCTTTTTCCCAAGTGAATCTCTGAATGTATTGATTGCCTCTTTTAGCTAAGGAGATTCTAAGGTTATTATCGTTGACCAATTTAAGGATGTTTTGAGCCAAACCAGCTGGGTTTTTAATTTCAGATACTAAAGCAGTTTCTCGATGGATAGCGTAATCCCGGACACCTTGGCTATCACTAGTAACCAAAGCGCAGCCACAAGCCATGGCTTCAGCTGGAGGTAGCCCCCACCCTTCACTTCGGCTTGAATGAAGAAAAATGCTGCAACTGTTATAAATCTGAGGGATTCTTTCCTGAGGCGGATTCTTGTAAAACTCCGTCCATTCAGGCACCTCCGGTCCTTTAGGATATTTGCTAAAAAGGATAGCGGAAAGTGAGGGAATCTCATCTTTTACCATATTGAGAGCATCTATGCCATCCTTTGGACCTTTCCAAGTAGAAGGATCGTAGAGCATACCTACTCTGGCGGGCTCACGCCTTTCAATAGGAGCCCGAATACAAAAATGCATGAAATCCAATCCATTGGGAATGTAGGCTACCACTTCCTCATCCAGCTCTTTTGCTTTTTCCACCAACCAACGAGCGATGACAATCTTTTTCAAAGGCATCTTCCAGGTTCCTTTTACCCTCTCTTCTGAACCACTCCAGCTTTCATAATGTTGAATCAAATAAAATTTCTCTCCCTTATCCTGGCTATACCTGTTAACCCACTCAGCCGTTTGCCAAGCCGTGGCAATTATCACATCTCCCTTGGGTATGTTTTCTTCTTTTAGGGAAGAAACGATTAACATGCCGACCTTTGGAGAAACGCTAAACCATTTGATTTTGTTACCCTTCAGAAAGTGGTTTGCCATCTGTCGGACATACTTTTTCATCTTTTGCTTGAATCTTTCTTCTCTGGGGAAAAGCAAAAGTGGATGAATAACATTAATTTTGTGACCTCTTTCGGACAGCCGATTGGCATATTCGTAGACTACCTTAAAACCACCTATGGGCTTAAGAATAGACCTCCCGGGTAACAGAAAGGTTATTCTCATCGCAACAATTAGTCTCCTATAATCTTTCCATTTGCGGTAAATCCGTTTTTCGGCTTTTTCTGGGGATAGCAATCAAGTTCAAGTAAGGATAAAATGTCTCCTTGGGATAACCCATCTTCACCATTAATTTCCAGGGGATGGGAACACCGATGAATATCTTTCGGTCGCCGATCTTCACATCTTTACCAATCCTAGTAATCATCGGAGCCTTGTCCGGCGGAGGGTATATGACTTCTTCAGACGGGTAATCCAATAAGAAGTCGTGGTGCAATAAAGAAGAAATGCGACTAAAAGTTCGATAAGAAACATCCCAAGAACCTGAGGCAGATAAAAAATACCGATACTTAGGGCCTCTGGCTTTAATATACACCTCCGCAAGCCTCTTGGGCATCCAGGAAACAAACCTCAAACCAGTATGGTCATCTGAGGGTTTAAGTTTATTCGGCACTAATACATAAACTACGCCCCGACAAATTCTTTTCAGCTCAGGCACCAATCTGTTTATCAATATCTGGTCATTTACATGCTCCAGCACAGAAAACATGGTGACAATGTCAAAACTATTCTCCGCAAAAGGAAAACGTCCGGCATTGCCTTTGACAAAAATAGTCTCAGGTAGTCCATTTTCAACCGCTAAAATCTTTGCCAGATTCAGAGTTTTCTCGTTAACATCTATGCCCACCGTTTCAAACCCTAAGAGATTCATCCGCACCGCAAGCTCGCCCGTTCCGCATCCGAGATCCAGAACTCGTTTCCCTTGAAGACCATAACGGTTTACCAGGTATGGCAATAGACGCTTTAGCCAGTCTCCATATCCTGCGTCAACCAACTCTAATTTTTCTAGATGATCTCTGACCCAAAAGTCATACAATTTGGCTCGCTGAGCTGGGGCAAGAAAATCTAATACCGCTTTTATGAACCGCCTTCCCTCGAGGGGTCTAATATCTTCGCTCATCTCTCATTTACTCCCTTAGCAAAATATCAAGCTACTTAAATTCAAGATTCTCCAGAACGGAACTTGCCCAAGACCAGCTAGTATCTTCTGTCTATCCTTCGAGCTCGTCTCTCCAGTAAAGATCATGCCCGGATAAATCACATTGACTCGGTGACCTCGTGCTGCCAGATGATTAGCATATTGGTAAACACCTAAAACCACCGACAGGTTTAGGCATCGATCTTCCGGGAAACACGAAGGTTATAAACATAAACTTGTTTCTCTCTTACCTTGAGGACTACTTACTAAACCAGACTTTCTACAATTGCAAGGTCTTGCTCATAAACTGAGGACTTAAGTACAGCTTAAATAACCGAGCATCGGAGACATCTAAAAATCTGGTTTTGACGATCAAAAAAATGAAAAGCACAAGAAAAGCCATGGACTTAAGGAGCAAACTTATTCCGTATCCAAGTTTTCCTTGCAAAGCAATCAAACCGGGCAAGTGATAACTTACTCCAAAAGTGATGGCAAAGGCAATCAATGAGGCAATGACAGGTTTTAAATACGTTGCTCGAGCAAAGGACTTAAATTCCTGATTGAGAAGCTTGTGAAAAGTCAACAAGAAATATAAGGAAACCACAAAGGCTGTGATGAGCACACTTGCCAAAACCCCTCTGAATCCGAATATCTGAACCAGAATAATGCTCAGAGTAAGTTGCATAATCAGTGTCAATACGGCATATCGTGTCTCGTATTCTGGCTTACCAATTCCTCTCACTATTGAAGTCCCCATGCCGGTCAGCACATTTATCCCATAACCAATTATCAGAACCTGAAAAGACAGGACGGCCAAGCTGAATTTGTCTCCGACCCATAAATTAATTAAATCAGAAGCGACTATTATGGAAAGAAAAATCAATGGGAAAACCACCAGACTTATGTATTTCGAGCCTCTCTCATATAACTCCCTTAGCTTTTCTTTATCATTGCTTGCTTCCAATTCCGACACCGCTGGCACCAATGCACTAATCAAAAGCATGGGGAACATTTTAATCGCATTGGCTGCTTTTTGTCCCAATTCATAGAAGGTTACAAAGTTTAGCCCTAAAAAATGGCTCAGGATAACTTTATCTGCCTGCGTGTATATGATGGCGGCGAAGCTACAAATCTGCATCTTAATGCCGTAGTTAAATAATCTTCTAAAAATCTCTTTATCCATCCATGACAAGCCAATTCGTATGTAGGGGAGTAAACGATAAGAAAAATAAACATTGAGCACTGCCACGATAAGAGAAACGATTCCATAGTTTATCACCAGCCCTTTTATGCCAAGGCCTTTCTCCAAAAAAAAGAAAGTGCCCGCAGCGTTAAAGAAGGAAGCGAAGATCATGATCTTATTTTGAACATCCATACGCTGTAATCCAACTAAAATTGCTTCAAAGATACTAAAAGTGTTGTTTAAAGCGAGAATTAATACCATCCCTAATATGGCGAACATAGATTCTTTGTGAATGGAAGAAGGTATCTGCAATATAGAAATGATGGGACTTCTTAAGATCACTGCCAAACCAATGATAAAAAGAGAAAACGCCAAATAAAATATTATCCCGCAGTTGATTACCGCATTTATCGAGCCTTGATCCTTTTTAGTATGATATTCAGCGATATATTTAGCAAAGGAGGTCCTGATGCCAAAGTCCAGCACGCTCAAATAGTTTGCCACTACAAACACCAAAGACCAAACCGCAAAGACCTGCACCCCCAATTTATGCAGAATGTAAGGAGTCAAAAGCAAAGTCACCAGCATCAACCATATTCTGCCGATGGAATTATAAATGGTGTTCTTAATGATCTTCTTGCCGATGCTTTCCATTTTTATCATCGCTTAATTTTAGGATTTGCAACGATCTCAGCGATTATTTTGTTTGCTCCCTTTGAAGTCAGAGTGGTTCTCCTTTGAACTTTGCGGGGAAAGTGGTCCCCTTTTCTTATTCTTTTGATCACCTTATTGACCTCCAGCCCTACCAACTGGTTGAAACCGTTCTTCAAAGTCTCCACCCATTCGGTTTCTTCTCTTAAGGTTAAGCAGGGAGTCTTTAAAAAAAAGGCCTCCTTCTGCACTCCGCCTGAGTCGGTCAGAACACAACTGGCATTTTTCTCTAAAACCAACATATCCAAATAACTCACCGGATCAATTAGAAGAAGATGGTCTTTTGATTCCAACTTATCTAAAAGTTTAAATTCGAATAGACACTTTTTAGTTCGAGGATGAACGGGGAAAACGGTCTTTTTGTCCAAACCAGTCAGAATCTGGACTATCTTTGTTAGGTTCTCTTTTATATCTGTGTTTTCAGCGCGATGAATGGTTATTAAATAGAAATCTTTCTTTGAAAGGTTCAGTTTTTTCATGATCCGGGAGCTTCTTTCTGCCCTCTTTATATGTTCTCTTAAGGAATCATACATCACATCCCCCACCAGATAAACGCCTGTGGTTATCCCTTCTTTCCTTAAGTTTTGCACTGAAGTTCTAGTGGGGCAAAAAAGAAGTGAACTTACATGATCGGTTAACACCCGATTGATCTCCTCCGGCATCGATTTTTTGAAGGACCTGAGGCCTGCCTCCACATGGGCTACTGGAATATTTTGTTTAACTGCTGCCAAAGCCCCAGCTAAGGTGGAATTGGTGTCTCCGTAAACTATCACCAAATCCGGCTTCTCAAAAAGCAGAACCTCTTCAATCCCTTTAAGCATTCTCCCGGTCTGCTCTCCGTGTTCGGCTGAACCGATTCCTAAGTTGTAGTCGGGCTCCGGGATGGAAAGTTGGGAGAAAAATATTTTGGATAGCTCCTCATCATAGTGTTGTCCTGTATGTAAGATGATCTCTTGATGTTTCTTCCTCAGCTCTTTAGAAAGAGCAGACAACTTGATAAACTGGGGGCGAGCCCCTACTACAGATATAATCTTCATACCTGCATGTGAAACCCTGAAAAGAAACTAAACTATAGTGCCTTGCCTACAAAATGGAGTTTCTATGTTTATCGTCGATCGGTTTCGGTCACGTATCGTAAGTCGTTTCTCGGTTTCGTCCATCCCGCCTTCGGCGGGATAAACGAGTGACGATGACTTTTTAGACCATCCCTAACCGACTTGTAGTGAGCGTAGTGAATCTAAACTCTAACCCTTTTAAACGAAATGCAAACGCTTGCCAGAGCCCTATTACCCCAAAACCTGTATCTCACATCTCTTTAGAATCGAAGCTTAACGGGACACAAATTCCTTTATGGTCGAAATCACGTATTCCTGTTCGTCTTTAGTCAGCTCCGGATAAATGGGAATCGAGACCACCTCCCGGGCTTTCTTTTCCGTAACTGGAAGGTCGCCCTTCTTGTAGCCTAAGAATTCATAACATTTTTGCAGATGCAAAGGAACAGGATAATAGACATCATGCCCTATTTCTTTTTCTTTTAAATAATCTTTTAACTTATCCCGGTTTTTTACTGCAATAGTGTATTGATTATATATGTGGTAATTGAAGCTCTCTTCCTTCGGAGTGATTATGTCCAAATTTTTGAAGGCCGAATTGTATACTTCTGCATGTTCTCTTCTTTTTTTGGTCCAGTTGTCCAAATATTTCAATTTTACACTGAGTATGGCGGCTTGAATGGTATCCAGACGGCTATTATAACCGATTGTAGAATGATAGTATTTCGGCTTGGCCCCATGAGCTCTCAAAATTCTTAGCATCTCTGCCATCTCCTGATCATCGGCGGTCACCATCCCTCCATCACCGGCTCCGCCTAAGTTCTTGCTGGGAAAGAAAGAAAAACAGCCAAAATCGCCAATAGCTCCAGCTTTTTTCCCTTTATATTCTGCCCCAATAGCTTGCGCCGCATCCTCAACTACTTTAAGGTTATGCTTTTTGGCAATGTCCATGAGGGGATCCATGTCCGCACACTGACCAAAAAGGTGGACCGGCATTATGGCTTTGGTCCTTGGGGTGATCCTCTTTTCGATCTGGTTGGGGTTGATATTATAAGTTTCAGCATCTATATCCACAAAAACCGGAATAGCCCCTAACCTGGAGATGACCCCAGCCGTAGCAAAGAATGAAAAGGTGGTGGTGATAACTTCGTCCCCCGGCTTCACTCCACAAGCCCTTAAGGATAAAAGCAGAGCATCCGTCCCCGACGCTACTCCAATAGCGAATTTTGTTCCGCAATAGGCGGCAACTTTCTCTTCCAAATTTTTAACCTCAGGACCTAAAATAAACTGAGTATTGGATAGGACGGAAAAAACTGCCTCATCTATCTCTTTTTTTATGGCACTATATTGTCTCTTCAGATCTAAAAATGGAACCTTCATTTAATCCTCCAAATCATTTAAGAGTGAGTATCATATTTATTAATGAAAGGCCTCCTGAACTAACAGGTTCACCTTCCATTTTTTTAATCAATCAAATCCTCTAAAGAATCTCGAATATCTTTCAATTGGGTCTCTGACAAGCCCCATAACTTTGCGACAAGTCCATCTATCTGTCGTTCTATCTTTGAGACTCCATCAGTATCATCTTTGTCTGCTAATATATGAGCCCGTCGGGATAGGTGAGCCAAATTACCGTGTATAGAATTCTCTTTATCAAATCGTGGTATTCTTACATAATCCAAAACATGTGTGGAAATCGATGTCTCTATGGAATAAGACTTGACAATGAATTGTGACGGACTGGAATTGAGACAGGCGCACGCGAAGTGTGCCTCTTCCAAATTATTGAAAGCGCAAAACATTAATTTATGATCCGGAATTACTATCTTACCTTCCTTTTTCCCCACCACCGCACAAGTCAAAACGGAAGCTTGTTCCCGCCAGACAACTTTGTAAGGTTTGAAAGTGTACGTCCCTACATTATAGATTGAATAGAAAGGATCTCGCTTAGGACTAAAGTATTTTCTGTAACCGCTACGTGCTTTGAGGATGTCCTCAAATTTTCTTAGATAATCCCAGGTATGAGGATACTTAATTTTAAGTGCCGATTCCGGATAGGCCTTTGAAGGCTGGTCTTGATCCTGCGGGATAAGAACATAATATTTGGGAAAAGTTTTCCACCTTTGGAGATTTTCTCCACGCAAGAGAGGAAAAATGAAATCTGGTTCAATGGCGACATTGACTTTTTCTACTTTTATCCTCGCTAATTCACATAAATTCGAAACAACCAAAATTCGATCAGGGCGTTGGGCAACGAGTTCGAGCCAGTAAACACCATTTGCGCCGCCTGTATTCGCCCCTTCTCTTGCCCTATAAACTGATTTACCTATGCATTTGGAAATAGACTCGATAGCTTTGGGCCGACCGGTGATCCAGGGGCCTGTTCTTTGCCCTTCTTTTATTGGTTTAGCAATCCATTGAGAGCGTTTCGTTAGTTTGATAACCTCAGACAAGGAGGATCCCAGTGGGATCGTTGTCCGCTTGCCTTTCTTACGCCAGAAAGAATAGCTGACCGGATAAGTGGTCTTGTGACCCTTTTGTATTATGACCACGCTGGTTCTGTTGGCGGCTCCTTCAAAGGGCTTAAGCTCACTCATATCGTCCACAGAGAGGACCTTTAGTGGAGTTCCAGAACCCAGCCGGAATTGACGAAAACCTGCACCCCCTCCCTTAGTTTTGAACACGGTCTGGGTTATGACAAAACCTAACTTTCCATTATCCTTCAGATAATTATCCATGGCGATATATAACATCAGAATCGATATGTCGTCTTTTGCTCCGCCCAATCTGGCTTTTAACCCCCGATGCATAAAAAGATTATGTTTTTGCCACAGATGAGCAGTTCGTTGTCTATACTCATCCGGAAGATTTTCCCAGTTGACCCAAGGAGGATTTCCAGCTACATAATCAAAGTGAGCTTGGAACAGAGGAGCGAAAGCATTTTTGATGATCCTTGCCCAGATGCCATTAACACCATCAGAGTTTAATTGAGCAAGCCTCTTAAACAATCGTTCAACGATTTCGATGTCACCCTTATCCTTATTTTCGTCTAAAGGAAAAGTTTGAACCAGGCGCTTTCTAAACTCTGAAAGGCTCAACTTTGCATCTACACATTCTTCAAGCAGATTTGCGAGCGAATCTATGTATTGAGTTTTAACTAACGATTGGGGAACAGAAAAATCGCCAACAGCAGTTTTAAATGAAAATGCTCGTTCAGGCAGACTTAGTTGATTTGTTGATTTTTTTCCCTCGATCACTTTCTGATTCGGCGTTGAAATCGAGTCACAAAGGTAAACCGGTAAGTTAATGTCACCTTTTCGATGGGCTATAAGATCGCCCAACGCCAAAAGATAGTTTGTTCGGGCTGAGATTACGGCTAAGGGATTTAAGTCAAAGCCGACCACATTTTCCAAAATCTTCTCCAAAACCTGATATTCTGGAATCAGATGTCCGTTGCAATACTGCCTGATCTTTTTGATGGCTAAGACCAGAAAGGTGCCTGAGCCACAGGCTGGGTCCAAAAGTCTTCTGTCCGAATCACCCCTGAATTCCCCTCCATCCAATTGATTTAGCAATCTTTCGGCTAACCAGTCTGGGGTATAATATTCCCCTAAGTTGTGTCTTAATTCCTTTGGCATCAGATTTTGATACAGCTTTTTCAGTAAGTCCCGGGTCTCTTCTGGATCAACCGCCAGAGTTATCAAAGAAAAATCCGCCAGTTTTGAAATTACCCTTCTTATGCTTTCATCGAGCTTACCATTCCAAACGTCCAAATACCATCCAAAGAAATCCCCTTCTAAGAAGTTGTTTATCCCGAAATTCTTAAAGATCCCCCCTCTTTCCATTTCTTTTAGATATCTTAGAAGCTCATCCGAGGAATAGTTTGCAACTTGCTTTAATCCAGTTCCCAGTCGCGGGGCGGCATAAAAGGAGGCAATTTGGACTGCAAAGAGTTTTATAAGGGTAGCATAGTAGGTATGAATGGAAAAGAACAATTTAAATGGACTTATTCCCTTCCCAGAAATACCGTAATTATTTGCCAATTTTTCAATGTCAAATTTGGGCGAATCCTCTTTGTACCCACAGATTTCATTAAACTGCGTCTGCCACTGATCGAACAAAACTTTTACTTTGGGTTTATCTGTATCTTTTAGTATTTTGTAAAAGCTCCCCACACAAGCTTGGGAAACGGAGGTATCTTCTCCAAAGTGTTCAACTAATCCCTCAGGAGTTAGCGGTAGCTCTAATGCCAAAGAACTTAAATATCTTAGAAATCTTTCCGTGGAATCTTTGGAAATCGGCAAAGGGGGATCCACTTGCCAGCCCTTTTCTATATACCGCACAAAAATAATCAAAGACCCGTCCAAAATAACGCCCGCCAATCTTCCCATTTTCTGTTTTTCTTTTTTCTGCAAGCCTCGAATATAATCTTGGATTTTCTCGATAGCCTTTTTGTTAACCAAAGCATATAGATCCTTCTTTAAGGTTTTGGGTTTCTTATATTCTATTACCAACCGGCTATAAACGGAATCGGCCCTTCCATAGATGAGAGTATATTCTTCTCTGGCTTCCAACTTCAAATTGCTTTGAGCGGCAAACTGGTCTATGATCTTACTTATCGAAATCCTAAATTCCGTCTCATTGCGAGCTGAAGATGCGGCCTTCTGAATCTGCTCAGCTATAGTTTGAGCCTTTTCCCTTATGAGGTTTTCGATCTCCACGGTTTCCTCTAAATTTACTTCAGCCTAAATGCACTCTAAAGAGATTGGAGCAAAATCTACGAGCCATTACAGCTCGGCTACACCATCTCGAATTTTTTAACTTTCTAACTTTTCCGCCAAAGGCGGATCTGCCTATGGCAGACAAACCTTCTAACTTTCCAACCGATCATTGATTCTCTAAAAGTTGATCTTTTGGCACATCTCTCCATACTTTGGCGGGCACGCCCAGAACTATCTTTTTGGATGGCGTGTCTTTTGTTACCACTGCGCCTGCAGCCACCTGCGAATCCTCGCCGATCACCTTTCCGGGAAGGATGGTGGCATTAAGTCCGATCCTTCCTCCTTTTTTGACCGTCACCCCTTTGAAATGCTTGAATCTTTCTTTACTTCTTGCCATGTAATTATCATTGCTGGTAGCCACGCAAGGGGCGATGAAACAATAATCCTCTAACTCTGAATAAGCGGTAATATATACGTTTGTTTCTAACTTGCAATAGGAGCCGACCTTGCAGAAATTCTCAATGGCTACTCCTCTTCCTACAATGGTGAAGTCTCCCACTGTGACATTTTCTCTGACCGTAGACAGATCAGCCACCAAAATCTTTTTCCCCAAAGTGACACCGGCGTAAATCACCACCGAGGTCCCAATTAGGCAATTATCACCGATCTTGGCGGGAGGGAGTTTCTGTTCTATGGTCGTAGCCGAAGTTGCCGCCTTCATCAGCTGTTTCCCTATCACTGTGTTATCATCTATTCTAACGAAATCTCCTATTTTAGTCTCTGGATGGATGGTAACGTTGTTTCCGATGATACATCCTTTTCCAATTTGAACATCTCTCTCAATGACCGTATATCTTCCTACTTTCGTTCCTTCTCCAATCTTAGCAGATTCATCGATGAAATTCTCCATTCTCAAGCTCCTTTGGATTAAGAGGTTAAGTGATTAAAAAAGCTCGAATTATTATTTTATTTCAACCGGGGACCCACCCATTTTTAATGATCTTTGTGCGGCATCCAAAACTTTGAGCACCCGGAGTCCATCCGGACCATCGCTTCGGGGTGTTTTCCTTTTTTCCACGCATTCTACAAAATGCTGGCATTCTGATCTTAAAGGTTCGGCGGTTTCGATTTTAGGAATTAAAATGTCGCCAAATCTTAAACTTAAGTATTCTCCATAGGTATTGTAATCCAATCGGGTGTCCACTCCCTTATCATAGATCCATATCTTTTCTGCGGACTGGGTGTCGTCGAAGACCGCCATTTTCTTGCTTCCTACCACCGTCAGTTTTCTGTCTTTGTGAGGGTCAAGCCAGCTTACATGAACATGCGCCATCACCCCGCCGGCGAAATGGATGGTCATGAAAGCCACGTCCTCGACTCCTTTTTGAAGATAGCATTCACCTGTAGCAGTGACCGAAATGGGATTCTCTTCTAACAAGAACAGAATCATGGAGATGTCGTGGGGCGCAAAACTCCATAGAGCATTCTCTATATCCCGCACTTTTCCCAAGTTGACCCGAGTGGAATAAAGATAATATATTTTGCCTAATTCACCCTTATCTATGTATTCTTTTAATTTCAAAGTGGCGGTGTGATATTCCATGATATGTCCCACCATCAAAATCCTTTTTTTCTTTTCTGCCAATTCTACCAATTCCTCTCCCTCTTCCACCTTTAACACCAGCGGTTTTTCCACAAACACATCCTTACCAGCCAGAATCGCCGCCTTTGATAATTCGAAATGAGAAGCCGGAGGAGTGGAGATCACCACCGCATCTAAATTGGGATTCTCGATTATCTCTTTGGGATCTTTGGTGAATTTAACCTCAGGATAATTCGGACAGAGCTTCTCTATTTGTTTGGGATTCTCATCACAGCAAGAAAGAAGCACACATCCGGGGAGGTTGGCAAAATTTCTAAGCAAGTTTTTCCCCCAATCCCCACAGCCTATCAAACCGATTTTGATCATACCTTACCTTTCTGAAAGATTTCGTAAAACGTTTCTCGTTAGCGAAGCTAGTATCGATGCTCGATTTTCGAAGCTCGATGCTCGAGTTCTTTTTCAGGAGTTTCCAGCTTCGATTAACAAACTTCAAGCTTCGAAACCAGTCGTCAAGATCCCGCTTCGCGGGACTTCGTCACCGCTAAACGAGCTTCGAAAAACTTTTTCCCCTGTTAAAACTCCCTGATAACTTCCATCGTTTGTCGTTAGCGATGCTCGCTTGTGGTGAGCTTGTTGAACCATATCGAAGCTTGTCATCGAAACTCGATGCTCGATTAATCTGGAAGTATCAAGCCTCGATGAGCGAGCTTCGAGCATCGAAACGAGTCGTCAAGATCCCGCTTCGCGGGACCTCGTTACCGTTAAACGAGCTTCGAAAAACTATTTTTCCCCTCAGGACGAATCCTTTTTTTGCCTGAAGGAGATCTTCTTTTTTAAATCCTTCATATCCTTTCTCCAGGCTCCAAAAAGAGTTTGGATCCTTTTGAACTCCTCTGGATTTTTTTCTTTTGATTTTTTAAAATATTCCAACCCGAACACAAAGATAAGCGAGGTGACTAAACTTACGATTCCAGCAATCCCTACCAAGAATGCCCTTTTGGGTTTCGATCTTCTTTCGGGGGGGAAAGCTTTATCCAGAACCTGAATGGTGGGGGTATCCCGGGTCTCCTGAATCTTGTATTGCTCATATTGATTAGTCAAAAGCTCGAACACAGCAGATTGAATCTTCACCTCTCTTAGCCAGCGAGCAAAATCCATGCTCAGTGTCGGAACCTGAGAAAAAGGAACATCCAAAATCTTTTTTTCCTCCGATTTCTCCTTCTGGTCTCCCAGCTCCCAAATATCCAGCTGTCTCTTTATTTCATTTATTTTAGATTGCAGTCCTTGTATCTGAGGATGAGAGGGAGACATGGTCTTACTCAGCAGGTTTAACTCTATCTCTGTCGCCACCATCTGGGCTTTCAAATCTGCAGCTCCTTCAATAGACGCTTTCATCTGTTCATCCAAAGAAACCGCCTTGTTTTCCTCCTGAAACTTCCTTAAATTCTCCTCCGCTTCGGTCAAGTCCTTTTTGGTCTGAGCTAACCTCTCCTCTATGAAAATCCGGGCATTTTTTGCCTGGGAGGTATTAGTCTCTCGATTGACCCGGTCTAGTTCTTCTACAAAACGGTTAGCCACGTCAGCCGCTTTGAACCTATCTTTATCTTCGAAGGATAAAGAGATCAAACCTTCTGGGGTTACCTTCACTTCAGTATGTGAAAAGAGCTCCCTTAAGGCGTTCTCTTTGGTTTTGGTATGGTATTTTTCCATCAGATTCTCTTTTTCTATGACCGTAAGAGCCACAGTGCGGGACTTGAGAATAGCGGCAGTTAGATCTGATAGGCTGGCCATTAAGGGTAGGGACATGGAGGTACTACCTAATTCTGAAAGTCCCCCTACCAGAGAAGACGTTAAACCCACTCCCAGCCCCAACCCTTCTCTCCGGGGAGGAAGGAGAGTGGTACTGGCGGTATACCAGCTGGGCAAAAATAGAGAAATGACCGCTACCGCCACACATACTCCCAGAAAATTCAAAAAAATGAATCTGCGGTAGCCAATCAGGACGGATAAGTAGCTATACAAGCTTATCTTTTCCTTTTCACTTTCATCCTTAACTGATTTGTCCAGCTCCATTTTCCTTCCTTAAGCCCCTCGGGTTTTTTTATTCTACTTTTTATCAAATCAGAAAATTTCTATGTATCTGAATGAAGTAAGATGTTGACTATTTAGTAACTTGTTGAACCACCAAGTAGACCGTGGCTAAGTTTCCTAAGACGATCATGGTATCTTTCAAAAATCCCCAATAATCTCGCTCTGGTTTCTCCGGAACGAGGATGGTATCACCAGGATCGATCTTGCGAGATTTGGAGGGGCGCAAGCTCTCTCCGGTTAAACCTTTAATAATCTGGATTTTGCTTTCGCGCGCCTTCCAGGAGAATCCGCCCGCCCTTTTTATGTAATACTTATAGTCCTCACCAGATTTGTAAGTAACCAGTCCCGGGTTTACTACGCTTCCAGAGACGTTCACCACCATGCTTTTGGGTGGAATACCAATAATGTCTCCATCTTTTAGAGCAATATCATATTCGCTTCGTCCTTGGAGAAAAAGCTTCTCGAAGTCCACCGCTACTCTCCCCACTCTCTCCCTCGCTCTCAATTTGAAGTAGTTGTATTCCGATTTGGTCATGTCTGCCACCGGAATGTTTTTCAATCTTTCAAATTCCGGATCCACTACATTATATACTCTGATCATTTCCGCTTCAGACAAGGAAGCATCTGGGGTAAATCCTCCTGCCCTTGCGGCAATCTCGGATAATTTGGTCTGATCCTCTTCGATATTATACGCTCCTGGGTAAAATACCGCTCCTCTGATGGTCACCTGATTCTTCTTATGAAATGAGGGAACGGTTCTGATGAATACTCGATCATCCGGCATTAAGGCTACGTTCTTTTGCGGGTTATTGCCAGACATCAAGCCTTCTAAATCAATGGAAATAGTCTGGGTGGTATGTCGATCTGGATTGAATCTTATTAGATCAGCACGAAGCAAGTCCACGTCCATGGTTAAGCCGTAAGCAAGATTTATCAAATCCAGAAGGCTGTCTTCTGGAGTATACTCGAATTCACCGGGAGATTTCACTGCTCCATATATTCCCAGGGTATTGATATTCGTTTCCCTTGCCGGGACAAAGATGAGATCCCCTCCTAAAACATAGGGATTTCTGGTTCTGTCTCCGGTCCTCCAAAACCTGAAAACGTCTGCTTTGGACACGGTCCCATCAGAGTGGGTAACCACAATGTTTCTGATGGAAGAATTTTCCAGAAAGCCTCCCGCCACTGAAATCACCTCAGAAATGCGGGTATTAGCAAAGACCGCATAAATTCCGGGAGCCCTCACCGCTCCTGCCACCGAGACTTTAAATCTTCTTACTCCTACCAGAGTGATGGTCACCTTAACATTTTTGTAAGACTTCAGGATCGCTTCCTGAATGATCTTTTTTGCATCGTTCAGGGACCTTCCACTGACTTCCGCGCCTCCCACCCGTGGGATTAGAAGATTTCCCTCCGGGGTTATCTCTAATTGGTAGGTAAGGTTGATTTCCCCCAAGAGATCAATGGAAAGCACATCACCGGTCCCCACCACATACTTTTCCGGATCTATGCTTTTTTCCAAAATCTGCTCACTCCCCACCGGAGAAAGTAGTGGGGGTAAAGCTTGGCCACTTTCTGCTTCCTGCGCTCTCAAATTGTCTGAACAGAGCAAAAGATAAGAGGTCAAGCCATCCCCTAATAGGCACTGAAAAATTACCATCCAACTAATCAAAAATGCTTTTCTCAAACTCAATCCTCCTTCACTCTCTTAGTCCTCCGATCCTTTCTTTGAAAAACGCCTGACTCCTCAAAATCTCTACGGAGCCATGTTTTTATGGTTTACCTTACTTAAATTTTTATTATACCAAACTTTCTTACTTCTGTCAAGATTTTATTTGAAAATTGTCAACGCAAATCTAAAACCCGTCCTTAAAGCGAAACGGAGGGCCGGGTCGAAAACGGGACCGTGAGTTTGTGGAATTGTAAGGAACGTAGAAGAAAGTAGGATGTCAGAATCGAAATTTTGACACACAAGAAAATGCGGTTCAGGTTGCCCTCTTCATGGATCTCAATTGGCAAAGATTACAGAAACACCTATAGAATGATGGTGCGCTCCACTGGTATGAAAAGCCCCAGCCCCGCCTTTGGCGGGGCGCTACGAGTTCTCCGACTATAATCTTTCCCTAAAACCTATCACCTATCACCTGCTTTTAGCATCCCGGCTGTGGTCCTCCTATGAACAGATAGTTGATAAGATAGGCTACATCAGCACTATTGATCTTGCCATCACAGTTAGCGTCTCCCGCCTCCCAAGGCTGGGGCGCAGGTCCACCTATAAAAAGATAATTTATTAAATACGCGACGTCAGCTGAATTTATCTTGCCATCTTTGTTGGCATCGCCGTAGATGAATGGATACCTGATGGTTCTGATAACCGGTCCCTCCTCAGGCGCTTGTAACCACTCATTGTAGTCGAATCTTATCCAAGCTTTGTTGGATATCTCCGTTCCCTCTACCAACTCTGGCTTTGGTGATATGGAAAAAGTAAAATAGCCCTCTCCCTCAGGCGGATTTTGATTGGGAGGAAGCATGATGCTGTCACAGAACCACACTATTACGCCAGTGTAAGGGTCGAATTCGTAGTCACACTTCTCAGGATGACTTGAAGCTCCTATGGCAAGAGTTCCCCAGTCAAGGTCCTGATCGAGGGTATCTACTACTCTTATGTAAATGGCTTCGGCTGTGGCTTCCGGTTTGTTCTCAAACTGTATGGTATATGCAAGCCGCTGGTCTGGTTCAATTGAGTGCGAAGTTCCCTCGCCTTCGGGAGATGCCAGCTTGTCATTGGGATCGATTGATCCTGTTACTACAAGCCGATGCATGACATAGTTATTGGAATAGTTCTGATCAGGAGTCGTGCTGGAAGACCACATTTGACAAACCAATGTGCGACCTATGGGGACAGTTGCAGGAAGATTTCCGTAAACTGTAACATACCCACCACAGTAGTTCGATGGAGTAACTGTTGCCAGAGGGATTATGATCGTATCCCCAGAAAAATTGTAACCTGAATAAGTTCCTGTCCTAATGATCCCCGCGTAAACTCCATAGAATGTCATCTCAGAAGGTCGTAAAATCTTTAGTGTGCAATTTTCTGCCGGAATGCTCCCAATATTGGTCCATACAAAATAATACAGGAGGCTAAAACCCCGTCTGCCTCCAAAGCTATATATTTCGCCAGACAGGTCAGTGTAGGGGGTGTCAGTGACCAAGATGTAGTCCAATTTCAACAGACTATCAACGCCCAGAGGATTGCTTACGCGCAAAAAGACATCGTAAACCCCTGCTGTATCATACTGATGCGATGGATTTTGAGCTGTGCTGGTATTCCGATCACCAAAATCCCAGAACCACGTATCCGGATTGCCACTACTTGAATCTGTGAATTGGACTGTGAGAGATTTTATGCCCGCAGTCGGATTTGCACTGAATTTAGCCTCAAGATCATGGACAACTACGTAGTCTTCCTTTATCATTGAATCGACCTGGTCACAGTCGTCCAGCTCCAATCTCACTCTAAGCTTAACATCATATTTCCCTTGAGTAGTGTAGGTGTGAATTGGGTTTCTTAGACTGCTGGTGTCTCCATCCCCAAAATCCCAGAAATATTGATTAGCTATGCCTTCAAGAACCGGCTCAAACATCACGGTTAGAGGTGATTTGCCACTGTTCGGTAATCCAATGAAATCGGCTGAGACACTGTCTTGTGTAGTTATATAGCCTTGTTTCTTGAGCGTATCCGCGCCTATACTATCAGAGACAATCAGAGTTATATCAAAAGCTTCTGTGCTTGTGAACTGATGAATTGGATTTTGTTGGCTACTTGTATCGCCATCTCCGAAATCCCAATACCAATTGGTTATCGCGTATGAACTGGTTGAACTGTCACTGAACGTTACGTCCAAAGGAACAGAACCACATCTTTTGTTACTCGCAAACTCAGCCTTGATGTCTGAGACCCGGATATAATCTTCTTTGGTTAAACTGTCTTTATAACCAAAAAGCTCTGCCACCAGTTTTACATCATAATTGCCAAAACCAGTATACTTGTGTATTGGATTTAATTGGTTACTGGTTTGTCCATCACCAAAATACCATTTCACATTATAAGGAGTATGATTAAAGATGGATTGAAACGCCACATTTAAAGGCTTCCTTCCATGGGTCGGTTGTGCAGTGAAATCAACAGTTAATGTATCGAAAACAGTGATGTAGTTAGGTTTGATTATGGTGTCTGACGATGTTGAATTGGATGCGATCAACCTCACATCAAAGTCTCCTGCGTCAGTGTAAGTGTGTATTGGATCTTTTACCATATCTGTCTTTCCATCCCCAAAATCCCAGTGCCAGGAAGTAGGCCATCCGGTCGATAAATCGGTGAATTGGACAGAAAGGGGTTTGTAACCGGAGTCGGGGCTTCCGCAAAAGTTGGCAGTCACTGATGGCTGACTTTGCACCCAGGCGCGAGCGGTATCCACATACGCCTGCAATTGCTCTAGCCCACCGGGAGCCACAACCTCCACCACCGTGAAACTGACTCTGGCATTGGGATCATTTCCAGCATTGATCTTTTGTGCGGTCAAAACCTGGGCTCGATCCACCGAGGAATCCGGAGCCTGAACGGTATTTCCAGAAGTAGAGGCAAGCTGATAAAGCTCTCCATCCTTCCAGCCCCAAGGAACTTGAGGATAAAGATACACATCACTACGCACGTTGTGCGCTCCGTAGGGGACTAAACTCGCAGTTGGATCAGCCAAAGCAATTCCGCAGTAGTAATTGTCATATGGCGGCCATGGGTATCCTCCTACAGTCCAACCACGCTGCCAGGCAATGTTCTTACCGTCGTCATATCCGGCCCAGTTTCCGGCACGGTTTCTGTTGTAAATCCACCACCAATCCCCCCATGGACAATTAATATCCATAGCCATACCGACGTATGTGTCCTCATAGCCTGTGAAAGGAGGATGTGTAGGCCACCAACTCGGGGGATCATGCCGTTCCGCTGTCACATATTTGATCACCAAATGCTTGCGAGCTTCCGTAGCATTGTTCTTAAAGAAAACAATCTCCTGGGACATCTCCCACCACCACCACTTGGTGTCCGCTGGTGGATTCAGGTCATGCATGAAGACGTTCCGGGTATAAAGAATCCAGTGGTCATTATAGTCGTTGATGTAAAGCTTCTCCCGAGCACCTGCATGCTGATCATTCTCACCCATATATCTACCTACTAAAGTGTCACCAGCCTGAGTAGTGGCTACTATAGTTCCACCATTAAAGAATACCTCATACTTCTCTCCAGGAAACGTCCCAATATCGTGTATCCACTCCTGACCGTTAGCATTGGTGTAAAGGCACAGCACCCCATTCTCCAAGATGTTGTAAGTCTGAGGGTCGTAAGGGCATTCAAAATAGTCATTTGCCACAATTGCCTGAACTGGCAGTTGATAGCTCTTTCCACCCCCCTCATTGGTTTGAAGGGTGAGATTACCATCTATAAAGCGATTAGGGTATCCCTCAACGATTGCTTCGACCGTAACAGAAGCCCTGGGCACAATCCAACCCTCAGGATTCACAGACACTTGAATCTGGGGATTATCACTCTGCAACCAGTAATGCAAGTTGTCATTTCCAATGTTGAATAACTCAAAGGGCAGGGTTTGAGAACCCCACGGGGCTATCTTCAGTGGAGGACCATACCACCTATTGGGTGAGTCAATCCGATAATAAACCCGAGGCACACGGGTAACCGGCCATGCACTCAGGTGCAGATACATAGCCGGGTTATCCATCCATTGGCTCGGATAATCCCCAATGGCCCAACCTGGGTCTCGGTCACATATATACTGGATATGCAGATCACCATTATACATGGTTTGTGCCAAAGAAGACCAATGCTCACTTAGGCAACTTCCCGGAGCGCAGTTCGGGGTTTTGGTGTTGGTTAGGTTATATATTCCTCCCCAGGTGTTACCACCATCAAAACTGCCAGAGCCATAAACCTCTCCATTAGTGTAGCTATTGGCAGAATTATCACCGGTATCAAACTGGGTCCAGATGCAGTATAGATAGACTGAATCAGGGTTACCACCCGGATGATAAATTGTATCCATGGCAGAGATGCTCATCTTGGAGATGTTTCGATTACAATAGCCAGGATTGGTGCCACCCCAATAACCGGAGGCGATCATGGAGATTCCAGTAGCCTTGCTCCAGTGATAGAGATTTGCATCATTACTGGTTTGACCAATTACTGAATCATACCAGGCCGCCGTCCAGACGATGTGCAAGCTATCATTGTAGTCATAACAAGCCGCCACATCTGTATAGGCTCGCTCCCTGACATCAGTGGGATAGTTGGTGATGTTGTGAAGCATTCCATTGGCTTGAGTAGGAGGCCAAGTTCCACCAAACTGGGGAAACCACTCGATACCATTATTGGTGCTTTCGAAATAGAAAACATCGTTGTTATACTGATTGGTGCCAGCCTCCCTTTTGTTAGTGAAAACGATAGCTACCTTTCTGGAGACTGGAGAGGCAACAACTACCGCGGATATTGTGTTGGGATATTGACCTGCTACATTGGGGCATTCACCAAAATAGGCTACGTTCCGGGTTTGGGGCAGTGGGGGGATAGTGGGGTAAGGGGGGAGTACCCAAGAAGTAGTATCGACACCCAATTGCCCTGAAGGTGTCTCACAGAGCAAGGGGTCGGGTGTCGTGGGATTCCCATCACTCAACACATGACAGCGCACATACAATAAACGCTGATTACCACCGTACATCTTACCTTCAGTCATCACCACATGAATATAATCTGTGCCCACGTCCGCATCATATTTTACCGCCTCCTTGGGCCACATCCCAAGCTCTGTTGCCCCAGAGGCATCGGGGATATCATACTTGGCATAAAAGATGTTGCCTGAATTACATACATAGCCTTCATCCCCTATTGACATTCGGGTGCCCCAATCCTCATCCTCACCCGTGGTATGATAAATGACCACCTCCCGACCATCATGCAGCAAAGCAATGTTAGCATATCCTGCATTGATACCGGTCCCTCCATTTACTCGGTAACCCACCGAACCATACAACCAGCTATCCAGCGTATCCTTGCAATTGTAAGTGATCCACCTGGGGTAGTAGACACTATAAGGTCCTCTGGTCTCATGTAAAATCGTATGCCTGTGCCCACCCGGACCCACGGCAATCATCCGACCCATGGAGCCATTTTGCTGGTACTCGTAGTAGGTTGACCCGATCTGGTCATGCTGAATAATGGTCCCAACTTCAGGATCAATATCCTCGCAACTCGTCTGATACTTTACACCCATAGCCGGCTGTTCAGTCACAACTTTTGGAGGCTGACCCACCATATCGCCTGCTGGGACAACCACGGAAACAGGTATCGGCTTCGATCTTCTCTCGGTGCTTTTGGCAAAGGCTAATGGCACACTCAAAGCAAAAATTAGCGCCATTACCAGAGAAAGTTCTAACTTTTTGGACATGATACTGCTCCTTTTTTGAAGGTGAAAGAGGACAAATAGCTTTTCTCCCTAACGGAGCTATTGAACAATATAATATTTGTTGACCTAACCTAAAAATAAGCTTCTGTTGGTAAAAGTCAAGAGGAAAGTGCAAAAATGGAAGGGAGTTTTTTTTAGCTTGATAAATCAAGCAATTACAAAAGGAAATTTTTGATGAGGTGACAGAACCTCCCTTCTGCCACTCTATTGTGTCAGAGGAGGACATCTGACACCTCATAGGGAATTTCAAGTGGTCGGGGGTTAGGGTTCATCCTGAAGGGATTCACCCTGAAGGGAACCCCCGACCAAAATTGTGACCGAAAAAACTAACAGCCCGGCGGTGGTCCGCCCATAAATAAATAATTGCTCAAATAGGCCACATCCGCACCATTGATTATGCCATCACAGTTGACATCTCCAGCTTGCCAAGGCTCAGGCGCAGGTCCGCCTACGAAGAGATAATTTAGTAAATATACCACGTCAGCACTGGTAACCATCCAGTCACCATTGACATCGCCGGACAAATACCAAGGCACATTGTAGAAGAAGGAATCAACTTCCCCAGGAGAGGGACAAGGTTGATTCGTTGCCAAATTCATTGCGGCGCCTCCATCGATCCTTATCCCCAAGCTAAACACCCCTCCCACTGGAGGTTCTTCGCCTATCACCTCAATGATATAAACACCCACTAAAGGATTGGGTACAGTGACTAAGTCCTCGTTCTCTCCATCGTGGTTTATATCCTGAGTGGTGTCATAATCTGCGCCGGGGATGGTGTTAAAGTTAATTCCAATAGAGTCTCCTTGAGGATCGGTGACAATTAAATCCACCGGGGAGAATGCCACTACGGTAAGAGCATCGGTCAGATGATTGCCATTGAAAAATCCATAAGTCTCTTCTGACCACCTAAAAGCTCCTTCACTGTCCTTAGCTTTGACCTTCCAATAATAAGTCCCGATGTTGAGAGTATCTGTGTGGTGATTAACTAATAAATTACTGTCAACCGTAGTGTTTAGGGGGTCAAAATCTGGCGTAGTGCTGACATATAAATCATATTTAATTTGATCCCCAAAGTCGGGGTCATAGGGGACCTCCCATTGAAAAGGTGCAGATACAAAAATTGTGTCTCCATCTGGGGGAGAAATAAGGGAGAAAGCCCCGGGGGGATGGTTACCAGGAAGTTCGGTCAAATTTTTTAAGATGGAAGCATTTTCACTGTTTTCATTTGCTACAGATATGTCAAAATCACCATCCCCATCCAGATCTGCACAAAAAACAGAAATAGGATGACTACCTACCCCATAGTTGACCCGCGCTTGAAAAGTTCCATTTCCATGGTTCTTTAAGATGGAGACATTGTTGCTGATGCGATTTGCTAACGCTAAGTCCAAATCCGTGTCCCCATCTAAATCTGCACAGAAAACGGAAAAAGGCTGGATTCCCGTTCCATAATTGACTGCAGTTTGAAAAGTCCCATCCCCGTTATTCTTTAAAATGGAGACTTTATTGCTACTAAAATTTGCCACAGCTAAGTCCAAATCTCCGTCTCCGTCCAGGTCCGCACAAAAAATAGAAACAGCGTTAGTACATAAAGTATAGTCAATTGTGGTCTGAGAAATTCCGTTCTCATTGTCCTTTAAAATGGAGACATTGCTGATGGCAAAATTCTGTAAATCTGAGCCAAAATCACCATTCCCCTCCAGTTCCCCACCAAAAACAGAGGCATGGTGAATATCTGCTTCATAGTGAACTGCAGTTTGAAAGGTCCCATCTCCATTGTTCTTTAGGATGGAAACTTTGTGGCTGCTAAAATTTGCCACAGCCAAGTCCAAATCGTCGTCCCCATCCAGATCCGCACAAAAAACAGAGACCGGGTTATTACCTGCTCCATAGTTGACTGCAGGTTGAAAAGTTCCATTCCCATCGTTCTTTAAGATGGAGACATTGTTGCTATTAAAATTTGCCACTGCCAAGTCCAAATCACCGTCCCCATCCAGATCCGCACAAAAAACAGAAACCGGGTGATTGCCTGCTTCATAGTTGACTGCAGGTTGAAAAGTTCCATTCCCATTGTTTTTCAAGATGGAGACTTTCTTGCTCATCCGATTTGCCACAGCTAAGTCCAAATCTGAATCCCCATCAAAATCCGCACAAAAAACAGAAACAGGATGATTCCCTGTTTCATAATTGCCTGCCATTTGGAAAGTCCCATCCCCATTGTTTTTTAGAATAGAGACATTATCGCTACCCTCATTTGCTACCGCCAAATCCAAATCCCCATTTCCATCCAGATCTGCGCAGAAGACCGAAGAAGGATTGTACCCCACTATATAATTTACTGCCGGGGCGAAAGGAATGGAATCGGAGGGGAGGGATTTAATGCCATTATCTTGATACTGAGCAAAACATGGCACTACCCCTAAAAAGAAAATAAAAGTAGCAAATAACTTTACCCTCATCTTGGACCTCTCTTTTATAGGTTTTGAAATTCGGCAAACTCGACCATTGTGATCTTAAAATAGCTATTTTTCAATTTTTGTCAAGCAAAATTTTAAATATTTTATACATATAAAATAAAAAGCATATGCCCCCATTTCTAACGGCGAAAAGCTCATGAAAAATTAAAGAGGGAAGATGCGTATGCTGCCTTGTCGATTAAATAACGATTGCATACTTAGGGTTGCGTTTTAAAAGGTCATGGTTTAGATTCGTTACGCTCACTACGAGTCGGTTAGGTATCGTCCAAAAAGTCATCGTCACTTGTTTATTCGTATGAATGCATACGCATCGCCCAAATTACATCAGACGAAACCGACACACGATACCCGATACGTGGCCGAAACCTAAACCAATAAACATAGAAACCTTATTTTGTAGACACGTCAGTATGCATTCTTACGAATATTCAAAGAATGCTTCGAACTTAAATATCAATTATAAAAAACCACTCTGGGGTGTCCGATATACATTTAGTCATCACAAATATGCTGAATCTTTCGCTTGACAAAAGGAAGCGTTTTTATTATAGGTAATTAAGTTTGGAAATGGCGGCGTAGCTCAGCTGGTTAGAGCAGCGGAATCATAATCCGCGTGTCAGGGGTTCGAATCCCTTCGCCGCTATTTTTTTATTACAGCGATTTCAACAATCCTTAAGGGAAGCTCAATGTATTTTAAGATTCTTTTCATAATTTTCTTGACAACCTTTTCGGTTTTTATATTTTAACTACGGAACTCCTTGGGGGATCGTCCAACGGCAGGACGGCAGACTCTGGATCTGTCTATCGGGGTTCGAATCCCTGTCCCCCAGCTTCGCCCTTCGGGTCGAAGACCAAAGGCGAAGTGAAAGGTTTAAGGTGAATGGTTAAAATGGGTTCTGTCCCTCCTAAGGCGGGGCAGAACCCAGAAAAATTCGTATGAATCTTCGATCGATTATAGACCATGGTTGACGTAAAAGTAGAACCTTAATTGGTTTTCATTGCCCTTTGTGTTTTTATTTAGGGATGGAGATTCATCCTGAAGACGGAGAAAAATGATTTTGATTAAAATTCCATCCTTAAAAAGGAGTGGGTGATGCCAAAATTTTACAGGCTCGCACAATTGGTTTTTGTCCTCGCCCTTTTTATTTTTGCCCAGATGGGGTGTCAGAAGAAAACTGAAGAAAAGAGGGGATATGAGATTCTGACCAAGACGGCAGAAAAAATGACCATGGCATATGTGCAACATGTGGGTTCCTATAATCAATTAGGACCTATATTCGAGCAACTTGCGATCTATACCAAAGAAAAGGGACTTTCTGGCTATATGCTGGGTTTCTATTATGATGACCCCACCACAGTCCCAGAAGAGAGTTTGAGATGTGAGGTGGGCATTCAGGTGGAGGAAGGATTTAAGCCGGACTCAGGATATATGGTAAAAGAAATTCCAGCTCATAAAGTGGTCTACGCCATCTTGAAAGGACCATATGACAAAATTGCTCTGGAATATCCTAATATTACGAAATGGATAGATGAGAAAGGATATAAGGTAACAGGACCGCTCACCGAAATCTATCTGGAGGCAGGTCCGGGTATTCCTCCAGAGGAGCAGGTGACCGAAGTCCAATTCCCGGTGGAATAGTTCGGAGTTCACCGTTCGTAGCTCGTGGCAAATTCAAAAACAAGTATTCTCCTTACCTTCCCGCAGAGGCAGAGGGATATAGGATTAGAATGATTTTACTACGAACCATGAACCACGAACCAATAACCAATTTGCGCGGCGCTATCGTCTAGTGGCCCAGGACGGGTGGTTCTCAGCCATCAAACCGGGGTTCGACTCCCCGTAGCGCTACCAATTCGTATGAATGCATACGCATAATCTTGAGTGCCTGTCAAAAAACTTGACGGCACTTCTTTTTTATACCTCGGATCATGTCTTGGTGGACCAGGTGTCGTGTAGGTTTTTTAAGGCACCCGTGATTATTTGCGTTTGCAAAATATATGCAACCCCTTGCAGATCAAACGATAATAACGGGAAGACTTCAATTTAAGTTTGTGTTTACCAAAAGCTTATGTTTCGGCACGCTTTTTGCGCCTTTTATGGTAAAAATTCTGCCAATTTGCGGTGTATTTTAAAATTTTTGTTGACACCATAAGGAATGGACTTATATTTATAGAAGGGGGGTTACTGCATAAAGAAAAAACAAAAGATTAGACCAAAGGAGGTGAAAAGAAAAAGTTTAAAAGAAGTTTACTTTTGGCATTGGTCGTTGTGTTGGGAGGCTATGGAGTTTCTTTTGCCGATCATATAGACGAAACCATCTTTTATGATTACTACTTCTCAGTGGATACTCACACTTATGATTACGCTTCCGTAATCGACTTCTGCCACGGGGACGATCCTAACAAGTGTCCGGGAGGAATCCATATCGGGACGAACCCCAGTAAGCCCGACTCCCTTTTCTGGTCTCATACTCTGCCACCCGGATTCCTCGTCCCCCCGTATGTAATCACCAGAGCTAAGCTATGGATTGATGGTCAATCAGTGAACACTGAGAATAATAGCGTCAGTATTCAGGGGATACTTGGCTGGGACCCGATTAACCCTCTAATGCCTGACACGGCTATCTATGATTTATCTGGGGTGAGTCAGCAGGGATTCTGGAACCAGGGTGCCCTTAGCGTAATCATTTGGGCGGGTGAGAGCTTAATTAGGCTGGATCACGCCAAGCTACTTTTGGACTACGCACAGGATACCACGAAACCGGTTTTGACCTGTGCGGGCGATGAGCTGACTTGTGATAGCACGTTAGCCTCTGCCACAGTTGTATCGGACCCTTCTGTGGGGATTAGCTATCTCTGGAGTCCTGAGCCTGCGAGCGGGCAAGGGACTGATAACGCCAGATACGATGCGCCGGGGATAAAGAAGGTTGTGGTTACGGTTCTGGCTAGCGGCCGCAAGGACTCCTGCGAGGCGGAAATTACGCAGAGTATCACCAACCCGGTTTTGACCTGTGAAGGTGATAGTCTGACCGCTGACAGCACATTGGCTTCTGCAAAAGTTACATCGGATCCTTCTGTGGGAGTTAGCTATCTTTGGGACCCTGAGCCTGTGAGTGGACAAGGGACTGATCACGCCAGATACGATGCCCCGGGGACGAAAAAGGTTGTGGTTACGATTATGGCTACCGGTTGCAAGGACTCCTGCGAGGCTGACATTTTCATTGAGCAAACTGTTGTGGAAGGGGAAGAGTATTCTTCTCTGATTGGAGCTTTTTATCTATCACAGAACTACCCCAATCCCTTCAACCCGGAGACTCAAATATCTTTTAGTTTGCCTCAAAGAGCATCGGTGTCTTTGGTCGTGTACAATCTCTTCGGTCAAAAGGTCAGGGGATTAGTCAACGCCACCTTGTCTGCAGGTACATACACGATCACCTGGGATGGGACCGACAGCCAAGGAAACAGGTTAGCCAGCGGAGTCTATTTCTGTCGGCTTTCTGCCGGAGAGAAAAATAGCATAACCAAGATGATCCTGATGAAGTAGCGGAAAAACAAATCTTGCGGACTCCAACACCCGGGTCATGGCTTCGTGGCTCGGGTGTTGTCTATATTTTTAAGACTGGTGTGATTCTTTTGCGTTTGCAAAATATATGAAAACCTTTGCACATTCACTTTTTTGCTTGACATTTTTGGCATACTTGATTATAACAATTATTGTAGACTTGCCAATAAGTTAAGGGATGGGAGAAAGGGCACAACGCAAATGGCACAGTATTTGTTTAGAGGGGAATTGACAGTTCGAAAACCAGGCGACAGTTCGGAAGTTATATTCTAAAAAGAAAAGGAGGTGAAGAGAAATGTTGAAGAAATTCTTCCAAGACGAAAGAGGACAAGATATGATAGAATGGGGTCTGCTGGCCTCCTTCATATCGATTGTGGCAATAGCTGCTATACTGCTTATTGGACCGAAGGTCAAGGACTACATTGACGATGTAAACACAGCACTACCTCCTGCTGACTAACGTTAGTTATCAAAAGGAATTGATAATGTTCGCGTTCATTTGGAGGGAGACTAACACTATCTGACGGGTAAATGGGAAAAAGAAATGAACTTCTTTGATACCCCAAACAAACAGGTTGTTTTCATAGTTGTACTCGTGGCTTTGCTCGCCATGTATTCGGATCTTCGCTGGCGAAAAATACCGAACTGTCTTACCCTTCCAGCTATTGCTCTGGGTTTTGTCTTTAACTTCCTGGGCAATAGCTGGAATGGGTTAATATTTTCGTTTCTTGGTCTTCTAGTGGGAATGGGTCTTTTGATGTTGATTTATCTTCTGGGTGGTATGGGGGGTGGAGATGTGAAATTTATGGGAGCGTTGGGAGCAATACTGGGAAGTTATTCTGTCTTAAATGTATTTCTGTATGCTACTTTGGTCGGCGGATCAATTGCCGTCGTAGTAGCAATCGCAAATAAGAGACTAATTGACACGTTCAAGAGATTATGGCTTCTTTTAAAGTGCGTTTTTCTTTTCAGGGCGCCTTCTACCGGCGCGGTCCTTTTTAAGCAGAGTTTGCAGATACCTTATGGCGTGGCTATTGGCGCAGGAGCGTTTATTTATTTGGTGGCGGGTAAGATATTATAAAGAGGTCTTAAAAAAAGTCAAAGTGGAAAGGTTTTCTGGAGTGTCCCGCTTCAGCGGGACCAGAAACTTCTGGTTCACCTAAATGTGAACACTCCAATTCCTCTCAACCAACAAAGCTTTAGCTGATTCCTGAAAGGTTTTCCGGAGTCGAAGATGAGAAAATTATTTGTTAAAGATAAAGATGGTCAATCCGTAATTGAATTCGCTTTGGTTCTCCCGATATTGCTGTTGGTATTATTCGGAATAACCGAGTTCGGCAGAGCCATTAGGGTTACGAGCATTCTTAATAGTGCCGCCCGGGAGGGCGCAATTTGGGCGGCCGACACCCTTAAAGCCAGAGACAAAGCGGAAGAAGTCTTAGACGCGGCAGGGGTAAATGCCAAGTCGATAATAATAGACTATCCAGCAGAGGAAACCGTGAGAGTTACAGTGACCTCTGACTTTGAAGTGTTGAGCGGTGGGATACTCGATCCCTTCATGGGAACCATCGAATTGAAAGGAAGAACAGTGATGAGGTTACTTGGGGACTAAAGAGTTGCTAAAGGGAGTTTGAAAGTGAATAAGCTTTTACTTAAAAACAAAGAGGGCCAAACTATAATTGAGTTCGCCCTCCTTTTACCCATATTGTTAATGGTGTTGTTTGGGATAATTGAATTTGGCAGAGCGATGACGGTTATCAATCTCCTCAATACTGCTTCACGGGAAGGAGCGAGGTTGGCGGTGCCGGCTTCCTTCTCCGAGTCCGATACGCTCTCAGTTATGGCTAGGGTGGAGCAGATCTTAGATGCGGCAAACATAGATGCCAAAGAGATAAAAATTGAATTTTCTAGGGCTGAGGAAAATGTAAAAGTAACAGTGACGACTGACTTTGAGGTGTTGACCGGTGGCATACTCGACCCCTTCATGGGAGTCATTCCTCTGAAAGGAACCACCGTCACCCGAAAATGGTATAACCCAGAATAAATTTTTGTTAGCGTAGCGTTTTTAGCTTGCTTTTTTCGAGAGATTTAATCAATTTGTAACCTGTTTGGATGCATCGCGCCATAGGCGGGATGCCCACCAGCTTCGGGAATTCTTATTCCCGAAGACTCGGATAATAGAAACCAATGGTCAGATGCTGACTGACTTGAGGAGGGGATTAAATTTATGAGAAAAATCGGAATCGTGTTGGTGATCTTTCTTGCACTTGCTTTCGCTGGCATTGCCAGCGGGCTGACTTATTATTATCTGAAAGCTGAGACTGGAAAAAGGGGCTTGGACTTAGTGTCGGTGGTGGTGGCAGGCAGAGATTTAACTTTTGGAGAAACCTTGAAGCCAGATGATATGAAAGTAGCCATGTTCCCGGGAGGGAGTGTTCCCAAAGGCTCCTATGCCGTCAAGGATAGCCTTTCAGGACAGGTTACCAAAGTGTTTTTGATGGAGAATGAGCCGATCCTGGATTCCAAGCTCTCCTCTAAGGGTGGAGGTCTTTCACTTTTGATCAGCCCCACCAAAAGAGCTTCATCCATTCAGGTAGATAAAGTCTCCGGGGTCTCAGGCTTTATCCTTCCCGGAGACAGAGTGGATGTTATACTGACAGTTGATCGTTACGATTTCGCTGGAGGTAATAGAGATGCCATTGCTAAAACCATCCTACAAAATGTCGAGGTCCTAGCCGCCGGAGAGAAGACTGAACAGAAAGAGAATAAAGTCATCACTGTCCAGGCAGTAACTTTATTGGTCGATCCTGAAGGTGCTCAGGCTTTAGCCTTAGCCACCAACGAGGGAAAACTCAATTTGGCTTTAAGAAATCCGACAGATGAGGATACTTCGACGGTTGAGCCGCTTACCAGGACTGAAATATTAAAAGGGAAAAAAGAGCGAAAGCCGGAGCCCAAGGTTGTGGTTAAGGTCAAGGAGGTGCCTGTACCTAAGGAACCGGAAAGACCTGACTCTGTGACCATGATCAAGGGAACCGAGAAGAAAAAAGAGGCTCCGGCAATGCCTGAAAAGAAAACGGAAAAAAAGTAGGGTGCGTATGCATTCATACGAATCTGAAAAATAGAAACTTCATCCCGCCTTTGGCGCGATTTTCAGAAAGGAGAATTTAAATTGAAAAATAGAGCTAAAACTACGAGGGGAAGATTTTTAGTTCTGGCGATTTTAACTTTTCTTTTGGTTTTTTTCGTTTCTAACTCAGAAGCTCAACAGCGGCTTTTAAGAGTGGTAAAAGGGAAATCTACTGTTTTGAATTATCCTGAGAAGATCCAGACCGTTTCTTTAGCCAATGAGGATATAGCGGACGTGGTCTCTGTTACCCCTACGGACCTGGTGGTGATTGGCAAGGAGGTAGGAGTTACCTCTCTGGTGGTGTGGGGCGAGTCCAAGAAATATACAGTATATGATGTAAAAGTGGAGCGCAATATCTCCGGACAACAAGTGGTTTTAGAGGTTCAGGTGGGGGAGGTTAATAAGTCTGCGCTAAGCGCATATGGACTTGACTTTTTGATGGTCGACAGAGATCCCAGTCATATAAAGAAAGGTGACAAGATATTGGGCACCTACGGTGGACAGGTGACCAGTCCTGACCCGGAAAGCCGGGAATTATTTGCCCAGGATGGGATCACCGGGGTTATAAAATGGCTGGGAGATAAAAGAGAATTTTCTACTATTATAAAAGCATTACAACAGAAAGGTGATTTAAAGCTTTTAGCCAATCCTCAGCTTATTGGTTTAAGCGGGGAGAAGGCAAGTTTCTTAGTAGGAGGGGAGATTCCGGTCCCGGTTGCCCAGACAATAACTGGTGGCGGTACTCCCTCTGTTACAATCCAGTGGAAAGAATATGGGGTTAGATTGAATTTCGTCCCCACCATAGTCGATACCAATCTGATCAATTTGAAGATTGCACCGGAGGTATCAAGCTTGGACTGGGCTAACGCAGTCACATTTGGAGGGTATACTATACCTGCCATCCGTTCCCGCAAAGCAGATGCGGTGGTGGAGCTGAATTCCGGACAGTCGGTGGTTTTAGGAGGTTTGCTTTCCACAGAGGAGATCAAGACCATAAAGAGGGTTCCGATTTTAGGCCATATTCCTATAATCAACTTCTTTTTCTCAAGAAAAGAAACTACCAAATCGGAAACCGAGCTTTTGATTATAGTTTCTCCCAGAATCATCTACTCGATAGCAGAAGAAAAAATTCCTCCCCTTCCTTGGGAAAAGGAGGAGGAAAAAGTCCCCTCTCCCCAGCCAGGAGGGAGTGAGGGTGAAATTAAGTAGAACGCAACAAATTTTGTGTCTGTCATGTTGAGCGAAGCGAAACATCTCGAAGTTAGATTCTTCCCCCGCCAATGGTTCGACTTCCTTCGACTTCGCTCAGGACAAGTCGCTCACCATAAAAGGCGGGGTCAGAATGACATGCCGGAATCATCCTTGACTTTGTATTAGCGAACTAAGCCACAAGTTTCAAGCAGGAGGTTTGGTTATGAGGTCTTTAAGAAGTGTTCTAAGAGACGAAAAAGGGGCGGCCATAATAATGGTTGCTTTCGCCCTGGTGATGATCTTTGGCTTTGCGGCCTTGGCTATCGATCTTTCTTTGGTCCAATTGGCGAAAACTCAGCTTCAAAATGCAGCGGACGCAGCAGCGTTAGCCGGGGCGATGGTTCTTTGTGATGAGGGTCCTGATTCTGCCAGAGCGGAAGCGATAAGAATTGCCGGACTTAACGTAGCAATTCAGGACATTCAGCGTCCGGTGATCATACCGCCGGATAGTGTTAGCGTTTCCGGAGATTATGTAAGAGTCGTGACTCTCCGAACAGAGGCTACTGGCGATCCGATCACTCTCTATTTCATGAGGGTGCTTGATCCACTTTTGGAGAATAAGGGAGAAATGACCGCAAGAGCCACCGCCAGGGGTTGTATCCCGATTTGCGGGACTGATTGTCTGAAGCCCTGGTGCATTCCGGACAGATGGAATGATACGAACGGTAACAAGACATGGGACCCAGGCGAGTTGTATGATCCGTATACAACCGGCTATTCGATACCTCGTGATATCGGAGTTCAGGTGACGTTAAAACCAGCATCGGCTGAATGGCAAACTAACTGGTATTATCCAGTAAGGTTCCCTGGGTACTCTGGTGGAGACGATTATAGGGACTGGATAGCCGACTGCGTCGACCCATCTTTGATTATTCACCTTGGTGACCAGCTCGACATAGAGCCGGGCAATATGGTGGGACCAACCAAACAGGGACTTGCAGACTTAATGAAAAAAGAGCCCCGAACCTTGCGATGGGATCTGGCTCTCAACACCGTTGTAGACAACTCAACCGGTCAGCCAGTCATAGACAGTCCACTAATAGTAAAAGCTGCTGCTTTTAATCCGACCACAGCAGGACCGAAGCCGCATTTTGTAACTGTATCCAAGATTTTAGTTCTTTTTATCGAAGGTTACAACAATAAAGGTGATATAGTGGGTCGGTTTATGAGAATGGCAACTGAGGGCGAGCCCTGTCCTCCAGGAACTCCGCCAGGCTTTTTGTATACGGTGCGTCTGGTGGAATAAAGGCGCCTAACCCTGTTTATTCCCCTCTCCATTTTATAGAGAGGGGGAAAGATGTTTCTGGAGTGTCAAGCTTCAGGTGGACCTCTTTGGTCCGGCTAAAGCGAGATACTCCAACGTTAACTTTGCGCGAGAGTGCATACGCAGAAAAGAAAAAGGAGCTAAAGAGGAGAAGATGGCTGAGAAACTTTCGATAGTGTTGGTAGATGCGGATGGTTCTGTCCGAAAAATGCTAAAAAACCAACTCGACAAGATGGAGAACGTCAAGCTTGCTTCTGAGTCGAAACAGATAGAGCAAGCTTTTGAATCGGTGCGGAGGATAAAACCTGACATTATCATTCTGGAGCTTCCCAAAGACGCTACCAATACTTTGAGATGGACCGAAAAGGTAAAGCTTGAACTCCCTAACACCGCCATATTCGTAAGCTCAGCTGTCAAGACTCCGGAGTTAATCATCTCCGCCATGAGAGCTGGCGCTCAGGAGTTTTTGAACCGACCCATAGACCCGGATGAATTAAAAAAAGCCATAGAGAAAATCCTGGTAATAAAAGAAAAGATAAAGACTCAGACCCCAGAGAAAGGGAGAATAATATCAGTATTCAGCAAAAAAGGGGGTTTGGGGGTTACCACCCTGGCAGTCAATTTAGGGGTGGCCCTTTCGCAGGTAGCTGAGAAGAGAGCCGCTCTTATTGATCTAGACTTACAGCTGGGTGATATCACCAGCTTCTTGAACCTCTCTCCCGAATATAACATAATAGACGTCTGCGATAAAAATGGTGGAGTGGACGAGGTGAAGCTTCAGGGTTGTATGACCCGTCACCAGTCTGGCGTTTTCGTCTTGGCAGAGCCGAAAAATCCGGTTGAGTCGGAGAATGTCAGCCCTTCTCAGATAAAGCAGATCTTGGGGCATTTGAAGTCGATGTTTTCCTATGTGATCGTAGATACTCCTCATACGTTCGATTCCAGAACTTTGGAATCATTTGAACTTTCCGATTATATCATCTTAGTTACCGTCCCCAACATCTCTTCTATTCGAGCAACCAAGAAAGCTTTGGGAGTATTCAGGGATTTAGGTTACGCTCCGGATAAGGTAAGAGTTATAGTTAATCGGGTTGGCAAAAAAGACCAAATGAAAGCAGAGGAGATAGAGAAAACCATCAACTATCCAGTGAGCTGGGTTATTCCAAATAATTATCCAGCGGTGATAGAGGCGATAAACACAGGAGTTCCTCTGCTAAACCATAAGGGAGACTCCAACGTGGCTAAAAGTATCCAAGACCTGGCTAATGACATACCTAAATGGAGCCGAACTTTGTATGTGGAGTTAAAGGAAAAGGGTTAGTTTTTAAAAGAGGAGAGCTTAATGAATTTCAGACAGCGATTTGGCACCAACAAAAAACAAGATATAAAACCACCGGAGAAAGACGATCCTGTCACGGCTCAGCCAAGGCGAGATAGCTTTCTGGAGCTGAAGAACCGACTACACAGGAAGTTGATCGATAGCCTGGATTTGGCCGCCCTGACCACTCTGGATCGGAACACGCTTCGGGATCAAATAAAAGAAGTCGCAGAAAAATTGCTTCAGGAGGAAGACACTTTCCTAAGTCAGGAGAACAAGGAGCGTCTGATTGCCGAGATACAGAGTGAGACTTTAGGTTTGGGACCCATAGAGCGGTATATGCATGATCCGGACATCTCTGATATTTTGGTGAACACTTATAATCAGGTATATATCGAGAAACATGGCAAATTGGAGTTAACCGAGACCAAATTCAAGGATGATAACCATCTGATGCAGATCATAGATCGGATCGTCTCCGAAATAGGTCGGCGGATAGACGAGTCTTCTCCTATGGTGGATGCAAGATTGCCCGACGGTTCAAGGGTTAATGCCATAATCCCCCCCTTAGCTTTAGATGGACCGTTTCTTTCCATTCGCAGGTTCCGGGTGAACGTCCTGAGCATGGACGATCTTTTGGAGAACAAGTCCCTTATTCCCCCTATGGTGGAGCTTCTAAAGGGAATGGTAAGGGCTCGACTCAACGTGGTCATCTCGGGTGGAACCGGAGCAGGAAAAACCACCCTTTTGAATATCCTCTCTGCCTATGTTCCGGTAGATGAAAGAATAGTTACCATCGAGGACTCGGCCGAGCTCAAACTTCAACAGCCTCATGTGGCCAGGCTGGAGAGCAGACCTCCCAATATCGAGGGGAGGGGAACGGTTACCCAAAGAGATCTGGTCAGGAACTCATTGAGAATGAGGCCGGATCGAATAATCATCGGCGAGGTGAGAGGACCGGAGATTTACGATATGCTTCAGGCCATGAACACCGGACACGATGGCTCTCTCACCACTATTCATGCCAACAGCACCCGGGACGTTCTTTTGCGACTGGAGACCTTGATGCTTTTGTCCGGGATTGATATACCGGAAAGAGCCATTCGGGAGCTGGTCAGCTCTGCTATCAATGTGGTGATTCAGGTTACCCGGTTTAGCGATGGTACCCGCAAGATCTCCAGTATATCCGAGATCGTAGGAATGGAGAGAAACACCATCACCATGCAGGAGATCTTCTACTTTGAGAATACCGGCGTAGGAAAAAATGGTGAGATTTTGGGTAACTTCCGACCTACCGGAATCCGTCCCAAATTCATGGATAGACTTTTGAGGTCCGGGGTTCATTTGCCGCCAGACCTTTTCAGTCCATAAAAGGTGGTCTATGCTTTATCAGATAATTTTTGCAGTCTTTTCAGCCGCCCTCTTAAGCGTATTGGCAGTTTATCTGATCCTGAGTGAGAAGCTGGGAGTACAGCATAGAAGAATCAGGGAGAGATTGGATGCCTTAGCCACTGAAACTGCTCAGGAGGAGGAGATTTTCTATCCCATATTACGGGATGATAAGCTAAGCGAGATCCCCACCATAAATCGTCTCCTTTCCAAGTTCAGGTTTTCGCAGAAGTTTCAGAAACTTATAGATCAGGCTGGCCTTCCCATGAAAGCAGGAGCTTTGGTCTTAGGGATGTTGTGTTTAGGGGGACTTTTGTTTCTTTTAGTTTTGAATCTTTTGGATAATTTGCTTTGGGCTTCACTGGCGGCATTTATTGGGGCAAGTTTACCATATCTTTATGTTCGAAGAAGAGTAAGAAAAAGAAAAGAGGATTTTGACTCTTTGTTACCTGAAGCTATAGATTTAATAACTAATGCTTTAAAGTCTGGATTCTCTTTGGAGTCAGCTTTGAGGATGGCGGCACGGGAGATCCCCGACCCGTTGGGAATAGAGTTAGCCGTTGCTTTTGAGGAACAGAATTTAGGAGTTAGCCTTACCGAGGCTTTATCCAATTTGCAAAATAGGGTACAAAGTGAGGATTTAAACCTTTTCGTCACCGCTCTTTTGATTCACAAAAAGACCGGGGGCAACCTGGCGGAGGTATTGGAAAAAATAGGAAGCACGATAAGAGAGAGGTTCAGGCTGAAAAGGGAGGTCAGGATCTTCACGGCCCAGGGGAGACTCTCCGGGTTCGTCTTGGTCTTACTTCCTATAATTGTCTCAGCTATCATCTTCTTTATCAATCCGCAATATCTAAAGATCCTATGGGTGGAAAAGATCGGAAATTATCTTTTGGGTGCCGCCGTGATAATGCAACTGGTTGGAATCTGGGTGATAAATCGAATAGTCAACATTCGGATTTAGGGTGATTTTATGGCTATCTATCTGATCGCAGTCTTTGTTTTTCTCGCCTTCTTCTCAATCTGCTTTTTAGTTTTGTATCTTCTTTCCAAAAGAGAAGACCCGGTCAAACTTCGGCTAAAAGATTTAAGGGGAAAAAAAGAAGAAGAGGAAGAGGGAAAAAGAGTCATCTCCCTCAAGGGGGCTGTGGATCTATTAGGATTGGGCTTCGAGCAGTCTAAAGGAACCAGGCTCTGGCTCGCTCAGGCTGGGTATCGTAGGCCTCAGAGCGTTTCTAACTATTACGGAGCCAGGCTTTTTGGCGCTTTGTTTTTGGGTATCCTGGGATTTTCGTTGGGATTGTTTCTTCATCTCCAACAGCCTATGGTATTCTTGGTTGCGTTTACTGGAATTTTGCTGGGAGGATTTATCCCCAATATTTGGGTGGGTCAGAGAATCATTCGAAGAAGAGATGAGATCAGGCATTCTGTTCCCAATATGTTAGACCTAATGGTAGTGTGCATGGAGGCTGGATTAAGCCTAAATGCGGCTATTCAAAAGATCGCTGAGGAAACTACCGATACCCATAAATCTTTAAGCGAAGAGCTCAACCTGGTAAATCAGGAGATTTTGATCGGGAAGACCAGAGCCGATGCTTTTCGAAACTTAGCCCGAAGAACTGGGGTGGAGGAGCTCAGGTCTTTAGTGGTAATGTTGATTCAAGCAGATAAATTAGGCACCAGCATTGCTAATTCCCTAAGGGTTCTGGCTGACGCCCTAAGAACTAAACGTAGGCAGAGGGCGGAAGAGGCCGCCCATAAAACATCGGTTAAGCTGGTTTTCCCCTTGGTCTTATTGATCTTTCCTGAGCTTTTAGTAGTACTTCTGGGACCGGCGGTGATTACCTTAATCAAAACTTTTGCAGAGATGGCAAAATGAAAACATAAAAAGGAGGCAGACCAAAATGTTAACAGTCATTCTGATAGTAGCTGCGGTGATTGTGGGCATCCTTTATTTGCTCAGAAGAAATGCCAGGTTGAAAAGGGAGACTAAAAAGGATTTGTGAAAATTTTTTTGCAGGGAAACAAAATCACACTTTTAAGGGCTAACTTATTGAAAACCTGCGCATCGCTTTGAGAAAGGAGAGCTTTTTCTTACTTTTTGCAAAGGAACAGCTCCCCACCTCAGAAAAGTTTAGAAATTATTCAGTTTAAGACCCACTGGGGAAGCAGGCGACAATAACATGGGTGGCAGAGTTGATATTGGAGACGTAGTAACCTAATTTAACCATCTGTTCGTCAGTGAGCCGCCAACGGGCTGTATGTAGAGATTAAAAATACGCCATTCTTTAAAGCCATTATCCCTATCCATGGGGATAGGGGTTTCTTTTTTTCCATGAGAAACAGGGCATTCTACGCGACTAACCGCCTTGTCCATCTACTCGACTTTTTCGTTAGCCCTTAATATACACTATTGTATCCCCTATTTTTCTTGACAATAAAATTATTTGTCTTATTATAAATTATAAAATTAGGCTCATTTTTTGATTCATTGATAGATGATTAGCAAAACAATTTCTCATTATAAGATTTTGGAGAAGTTAGGCGAAGGTGGGATGGGCGTGGTTTATAAAGCCCAGGACATCCAACTACAACGTCTGGTCGCTTTGAAGTTCCTACCTCCTCATATCTCTGATAGCGCTGAAGAGAAAGCCCGCTTTATACACGAGGCACAATCTGCATCTGCTTTAAATCATCCTAATGTCACCACCATTCATGGAATCGAAGAAAGCCCAGATGGGTTATTTATAGTTATGGAATACGTTGAGGGAAAGACCATCAAGGAGATTGTGGAAAAAGAGACCCCTTCTGTTAAAAGGATTCTGGACATAACCATTCAGGTTTGTGAAGGTTTGACCGCGGCTCACAAAAAGGAGATAGTCCATCGGGACATAAAATCAGACAACATAATGGTTACTAAGGAGGGGCAGGTAAAGATAATGGATTTTGGCTTAGCTAAGCTGAAAGGAGCTACTAAGCTGACTTCGACTGGCTCAACCTTGGGAACTGCTGCCTATATGTCACCCGAACAAGCTCAAGGTGAGGAAGTGGATCAAAGAAGCGATATCTTCTCCTTTGGAGTTGTGTTGTATGAGCTTTTAACTGGGAAGTTGCCTTTTGGGGGAGAGCATCAGGCCGCTATTATTTATTCGATAATCAACGAAGAGCCACAGCCAGTAGCTCGCTTCAACAACCAGGTTTCAGCTAAGTTAGAAGATATGGTTTTTAAAGCATTGACAAAAGACAAAGAGGAAAGGTATCAGCACATAGATGAGTTACTGGCGGATTTGAGGAGAGAAAGGAAGAGTTTGGATTATGTCAAGACAGGTCCACTGGCCCAGCCTGTTGAGACACAAAAGCCAGTCAAAAAGAAAACGTTATCCTTAGTCGTGGCTGGACTGGCAGTTCTTATTCTGATTGTAGGATACTTTGCACTATTCAATAAAAAGGAGCCGGAATCCGGAAGAAAGATGCTAGCGGTTTTACCCTTTGAAAATTTAGGAGCGCCGGAGCAAGAGTATTTTGCCGCCGGCATCACCGAAGAGATAACGACTCATTTGGCTAAAGTCAGCGGTTTAGGTGTTATCTCCCGCACCAGTGTTCTCCAATACAAAGACACCAAGAAAACTGTTCAGCAAATAGGCAAAGAATTGGGGGTCCAGTATGTCTTAGAAGGGACAATTCTTTGGGATAAGTCTGAAGTCACTAATAGGGTAAGAATAAATCCTCAGCTAATTAGAGTCAAAGACGGCACCCATGTTTGGGCAGAGACTTACGACCGTGTCTTAGAGCAGATCTTTGCTCTTCAATCTGACATAGCGGATAAGGTAGCATCTGCATTGGACATCACCCTGATCGAGACTGAAAAACGATCTATAGCAGCCAAGCCGACGGACAACCTGGAGGCTTACGAATACTACCTGCGAGGCAATGAATATTGGCGTAAGAATTGGACGGAGAAAGATTCCCGCATAGCTATAGAGATGTATGAGAAAGCGGTGGAGTTAGACCCGACTTTTGCGCTAGCCTACGCCAATCTTTCACAGTCTCATTCGTGGATGTATTGGGCATATTATGACCGAACTGACGAGCGCCTGAATAAAGCCAAGGAAGCTGTGGACAGAGCCTTGGAGCTAAAGCCGGATCTACCTGAAGCGCATCTGGCCCTGGGTTTTTATTACTACTGGGGGAGCCGGGACTATGACCGCGCCTTAGAACAGTTTGCCATCGCCCAGAAAGGTCAGCCGAACAACAGTGATCTCATAAGGGCTATCGGTTTTGTTCAAAGGCGTCAGGGGAAATTTGAGCAGGCGGTGACTAACCTTAAGAAGGCGGCTGAGCTTAACCCGGGCTCCTCCGGTCAGGCAGATGAGGTTGCGTTAACCTACCAAGTTATGCGCAAATACGCCGAGGCGGAGTACTACTTAGACCGAGCCATCTCTCTAGCTCCTGATTGGCCAGAGGCCTATAGTCGGAAGGCCTGGGTATATATATACTCGGAGGGTGACACAAAAAAAGCGCGGAAAGTTCTCCAGGAGGCGACCGGAAAGGCAGATGTGTCGCGCCTTGTGCCTGATTTGGTCGGGTTGGATATTTTCGATGGAGACTGTCAGACGGCATTAGGTCGACTACCTGGGATCGGCGCATACGTGGATGTGAACGGTGTTAATGATACGATATCTTACTTTTTGACCAAAGCCAGAATGTATGGTTTGCTAAACCAACTACAGCTAAAACTGGTCTGTTACGACTCTGCTAGAATCATTCTGGAAAACAAGGTACAGTCGAGGCCAAGCGAGGCGCCCTTCCACAGTCAACTCGGTATCGCTTATGCCGGGCTTGGGCGCAGAGAAGAGGCTATTCGGGAAGGCAAAAAAGCGGTGGAATTGCTACCTGTATCCAAGGATGCATTGGAAGATGGTCCTAACTACGTCCAGAATTTGGCACAGATATATGTTATGGTCGGCGATTACGATGCGGCTATAGACCGACTTGAGTATCTCTTATCCATACCTTCATGGATTTCCGTTCCATTGCTACGCATCGACCCCACCTGGGCACCCTTGCGCAACCACCCCCGTTTTCAGAAACTTTTAGCAAGGAGTAAATAGGTTCAGATATGATTGGCAAAAACATCTCCCATTACAAAATCTTAGAAAAACTCGGCGAGGGTGGAATGGGTGTGGTCTACAAAGCCCAGGACACCAAGCTGGATCGAATAGTGGCTTTGAAGTTTCTGCCCAAACGTCTTTTGGATGATGAAGAATCCAGGATAAGATTCACTCAGGAAGCCAAATCTGCATCCGCTTTAGATCATCAGAATATTGCCACCATCTACGAGATTGACGAAGTCGAAGGAGAATTCTTTATCTCCATGGCTTATATCGAAGGGAAATCCTTAGAAGAACTGAACAAAGAAAAACCCTTTTCCTTGGAAGAAATTTTGAAAATTGCCATCCAGATTGGTGAAGGCTTGAATGCCGCCCACAAGAAGGGGATAATACATAGGGACATTAAATCTGATAATATAATGATTACCAGGGAGGGGGTGGCTAAGATAACCGATTTTGGATTAGCCAAGCTGAGAGATGCTGACGCCTTAGCAGATGATGGAGCAGTTTCAGGAACTTTACAGTATATGTCCCCCGAACAGGCGCAGGGTTCACCTTTGGATTTCCGTTCCGACATTTTTTCCTTCGGAATAGTTATATATGAAATGATAACTGGACAGATGCCCTTCAAAGGAGAGCACTCCGCCGCCTTGACTTACTCTATTTTATTCGAAACCCCTGAGCCTTTAGCCACCTACAAAGCTGAAATATCCGAGGAGTTTCAAAAGATTGTAGATAAAGCTTTACAAAAAGAACTCGAAGCGCGCTATCAGCATACTGAGGAGCTGGTGGCGGACTTAAAAAAGCTGCAAAAGGATCCAGACCTCTGGTATCAGGACCGGATTAAAAAAAGACAAGAACAAAGACCAACTATCGCAGTTATGTATCTGGAGAATCTGAGCGGAAGACAGGAGGAAGACTATTTTGTAGCGGGCATGACCGAGGACATTATCACCGATTTGTGTAACATTAAAGGCATAAAGGTTTTATCCCGCTCTGATGTCCTTCCCTTCAGAGGGAAAAAGGTCAACATAAAAGAAATCGGTAAAAGACTATCTGTAGACTATATTTTGGAAGGGTCAGTAAGAAAGGCTGATCACAAATTGCGTATTAATGCCCAATTAATAAAAACTGCGGATGGATTTCATGTCTGGGCTGAAAGATTCGACAAAGAGCTGAAGAACATATTTGACCTCCAGGCTGAGGTTGCCCGCAAGATCGCCCAGTCCCTCAAAGTGAAGCTCAGCCCCAATGAGATTGTTCAAATTGAAAAGAAACCAACCTTCTCCATTCAAGCCTATGATTATTATCTCCAGGGGAGAGACTATTATTGGAAGTTGGGCAAAAAAGATATAGAGTTTGCCATAAAATTATATGAGAAGGCTTTGCAGATTGACCCGGATTATGCCTTAGCTTATGCAGGTTTAGCGGATGCTTATGTTTATAAATATGAAGCTTATTATGATCGCTCGCTTTCCGTATTGGAAGAAGCGGAGAGGGCAAGTCAAAAAGCCTTAGAATTGGACCGGGAATTGCCAGAGGCTCATCGTTCTTTGGGTAGAGTCTATATGTTCAAAAAGATGACGGATCCAGCTATCGAAGAGTTTATAAAAGCGACGGAACTAAGACCGAATTGTTATGAGGCGTATCGAGCATTAGGCTGGATCTACGAGGAATTGAGAGATTATGATAAGGCGGTAAAATGGGCGCAAAAGACCATAGAGATAAGACCGACTGACAAAGAAGCCTTTCGTTTGCTGGGAATAACCTACTATGACCAACAGCTTTATGACTTGGCTTTAGAATCTTTCCACAAGGCTTTAGATGTAGCTCCAGATTACAGCCCTGCTTTTTATTGTATCGGATGCACCTTTTTGAAATTAGGTAAGTTTGACCAGGCTTTTGAGAATTTTCAAAAGTGTATAGATACCGGAGGCGATCCCAATGTCTATCTGGACTCAGGCTGGGCTTATCTTTTGCAAAAAGATTACGAGAATTCTTTGAAGTCCTTTCAACAATCGATAGATTTAGGATATTTTGATTTTTTGGCTTTTTATTCCCTCGGTTTGGTCCATCAAGAGATAAAGAAAGAGAAGGAAGCTATAGAATGTTACCAAAAAGCTATTCAGCTATGTTCCCAAGAACTAAAAGCGGACCCAGACAATCCATATATTCACTCAACTTTAGGCTTGGCTTATTTAGCTTTAGGGGAGGAGGATAAAGGAGAAAAAGAGATGGAAATTTCAAAAGAATTAGCTCCCGAAAATGGTGCTATTTTATACGACCTGGCTCGTTTTTATGCTAAAAGAAAAGATGAGGAGAAGTCACTTGAGTTCTTAAAACAAGCCACTAAACTTCCCTTAAGCCCCTCCAAATTTGAAATCCAATTAGACCCCCATTTCAAAAATCTTCAAGAAGGCTCCTTGTTTGCTGAGCTGATGGAATCTTCCACAGCAGATTAAACAAGATTGATAGACCTGAGATATTCTCTTTTTCGATACATCCGTCAGTCCCATTTTAAACAGTTCAAGCAGGCTGGATGGTCTCCAACTCGCATAAAATAAGGGGTTCTTTCGTGTTTATTGTGGAAATCATGTTTTATTTTGCGCTTCTTTGGTCTCTTTTGTGGGGAATGTATGTTGGGTTCGCGAAGGGGTGGAGTTCATCTTTGCGGGGCTGGTCATGCCTTAGGCAAATCCTGCCACAGGCGGGAGAGCCCCGCCTACGCGCGATAAGTTATTGTCATTCAATACCACCCGCGTAGGGCGGGCTCTTAGCCCGCCGAAATCTGGCACTTTTTCAGAGACCTCACATAAAATACGAGTCTGTTGCTTAAGTCTGTTTATCGTTAATCGCTTTGGGTTTCGGCCACGTATCGGTTTGGGGTGTCGGTTTCGTCTTTAGTCCTAATACAATAAACGATACCTAACCGCACCCGAACCCTTTTTTAACGAAACCCATGAGAGAAATGCTTGGGCAACAGCCCCATACTCCACACTATTTAAGAATGACCCGAATTTTTCTCTGGATGTAACATCCAGTAAGAACATGAAAAGAGGTTCAGTGTCATTTTGGCAAACAATATGTCATTCAGATAATTAGAAATGTCAAATCGGCAGAAGAATAAAATCGAAGTTTAAAATTCTCACCACTTTAAGTCTTTACAATATAGAGGCTTATATTAGATGGTAGATTTTGGCACAGATGTTACATTACGATTTGAAGGAAAAAGGAATTAGGAGGTGGAAAAATGACGTTAATGGAATTTGGAGTAGCGAGATTCGTATGAATGCATAGGTGATTGTCTCGCGTTAGATTTACGCCCCGCAAAAGCGGGGCTATTCCTAACTATTCAAAGGAGAAAAATATGGGTAAAATAATTGGTATAGACTTAGGAACCACCAACTCATGTGTAGCGGTGATGGAGGGAGGAAATCCGGTGGTTATTCAAAATGCTGAAGGGTTAAGAACCACTCCCTCTGTGGTGGCTTTCACCAAAACCAAGGAAAGATTGATCGGTCAAGTGGCTAAAAGGCAAGCGGTAACCAATCCGGAGAATACCGTCTTTTCTATCAAAAGGTTCATGGGGCGAAAATACAGAGAAGTCGGAACCGAAATAAAAACTGTCCCTTTTAAGGTAGTTGAGGGATTGAATAATGATGCCAGGGTTAAAATACAGGACAAGGAGTATTCGCCTCCTGAGATTTCAGCCATGATTCTGCAGAAGATGAAACAGACTGCGGAGGATTATCTTGGTCATAAGGTAACCGAGGCGGTGATTACTGTCCCGGCATATTTCAACGACAGTCAAAGACAAGCTACCAAAGATGCGGGCAGAATTGCAGGCTTAGAGGTAAAAAGGATCATCAATGAGCCGACCGCGGCATCTTTGGCTTATGGATTAGATAAAAAGAAAGATGAAAAGATCGCGGTTTACGATTTAGGCGGTGGAACCTTTGACATTTCCATATTGGAATTGGGTGATGGGGTCTTTGAAGTCAGAGCTACCAATGGTGACACTCATCTGGGTGGGGATGATTTTGACAAACGGGTAATCGACTGGATTGTCTCGGAATTTAAAAAGCAGGAAGGGATCGATCTGTCCAAGGACCCTATGGCATTACAGAGACTCAAAGAGTCTGCGGAGAAGGCAAAATGCGAGCTTTCCACAACTTTAGAGACGAACATCAATCTCCCTTTTATTACCGCAGATGCAAATGGTCCCAAACATCTTAACTTAACCTTGACCAGAGCTAAACTGGAACAATTGATCGATGATCTAATTGAAAGAACCATTGAACCATGCAAGAAGGCGTTGGCGGATGCGCACCTCTCTGTGGATCAAATCGACGAGGTGGTGTTAGTTGGTGGAATGACCCGCATGCCCAAAGTTCAGGAGACAGTAAGAAAACTCTTTGGCAAGGAGCCTCACAAGGGGGTGAATCCGGATGAAGTGGTGGCTGTGGGAGCCGCTATTCAGGGTGGAGTCTTAGCAGGCGATGTTAAAGATATCCTACTTTTGGATGTTACTCCACTCTCTTTAGGAATTGAGACCTTGAGTGGCGTCTTTACCAAACTGATTGAAAGGAATACCACCATACCCACCAGAAAAAGTGAGATCTTCACCACCGCAGAGAATAGTCAGACCTCTGTGGAGATTCATGTGCTTCAGGGTGAAAGACCGATGGCTATTGATAATAAAACCATCGGGAGATTTCATCTGGATGGGATTCCGCCTGCTCCAAGAGGTATGCCTCAGATCGAGGTTGCCTTTGACATCGATGCTAATGGCATTCTGAATGTCTCTGCAAAAGATAAAGCGACCGGTAAGCAACAAAGCATCAGGATCGAGGCGTCCAGTGGACTCACCGAAGCTGATATAAAAAAGATGGTAAAAGATGCAGAACTACATTCGGCAGAAGATAGGAAGAAAAAAGAGGAAGCAGACATAAAGAATAGAGCGGACCAGTTGGTTTATGAGACCGAGAAAGGTTTGAGGGAATACGGTGACAAGTTAGATTCAGATACCAAAGCCAAAGTGGAAGTGGCCATGGGAAGAGTCAGAGAGGCTTTGAGAACTAACCGCATCGATGAAATAAAATCCGCCACCGAAGCACTTACCACGGTATGGCACGAGGCCGCAGGAAAGATGTATCAGTACACACAAGAGAACTCAAGCGGACAAGGACAGAGAACGACCACACAATCTGAACAAAGGGCAGGAAAGAAAAACAGCGAAGGTGAGCCCGTGGATGCGGACTATGAGGTGGTAAGTTAAGGCAAATAGGGTTTGCTACATCTGAGTTTCAGATCACATCAAAAAATGCACTTCTTCATCCTGGGGAGGTGCATTTCTTGGATTCGCCACTCTCGTAGCAAACGGCACCAAAAAATGCTTGACAAGGAGAGGCAAAAACCTTAAAATTAACGATAGGGAAGCTACAGAAAAGGACATGTCGAACTCACGTATTTTGTGGTAAGGGGAGAGCGCCGGATTGTGATAGGATTTTAGAAAGTGAGGAGAGAAGGACGAAGAAAATTCTTGATAGAAATCGCATGAGATATCTTATGATTAGAAAGTGTTTAGCCTGCAAGTACAGAGTTACCCGAAACGACTCAAGGAGGTTTGAAAGATGAAGTGCCCCCATTGCTTGGTCGAATTTCACGATGACCCAAAAGTAATTCACCTTGGGAAGGATGTGCAGAGTGAATGGGCGATAGTTAGCTACGAGTGCCCAAACCCATCCTGCAAGAAACTGATATTCTGGCTAACGAGTGGCAGTTTCTATCGCAACCCCACGGGGTCATGGGCTGCTGCTTCCGTTGCCAACACAGTACTTGTTCGACCTAAGGGATCGAATCGTCCGCCGGTACCCCCTGAGGTACCACGGCAATTTGCAGATGATTATATCGAGGCGTGTCTAATCTTAGCAGACAGTCCTAAAGCTAGCTCCGCACTCGGTCGCCGATGTCTCCAACACCTACTACGGGAGATCGCAAAGGTAAAACCAGGAAACCTTGCTGATGAGATACAACAAGTTATTGATAGCGGCAAATTGCCTTCACACTTGGCCGAATCTATAGATGCAATTAGAAACATTGGAAACTTTGCCGCCCATCCAGTCAAGAGCGAAAAAACGGGCGAAATTCTACCTGTTGAACCGGGAGAAGCTGAATGGAATCTTGATGTTTTGGAATCTTTGTTTGATTTCTATTTCGTCCAACCGGAACTGATAAAAAGAAAGAGAGACGCTTTAAATAGGAAACTGAAAGAAGCAGGGAAAAAAGAGATGAAATGAAGAAGGTTGCATGACCTGGCCGACTTTTCTTTAGCTTCGGGAATGGGAATTCCCGAAGCTAAAGAGCATCGACATTTCCTAATGCCGATGCATCAAAAGAACTGACTAGAAGTAAATTGTGGAGGAAAAAAGGTGGCGAGTAAAAAACACAAAGAATATATTCAAAAACTCATGCAAATTGGAAAAAAACTAGGGTATATCGCTTCTCCTAGATTTTCAAAAGATCCGCAAGGCGATGTGATTTGGTATAGTGTAGTTAATAAAAAAGTATACTCTGACAGAAAATTTCCTATCATTGCCTTTGAAGTATTATGCAGTGAAACCCCAAAGTTAATTAAGGGGAGTATCGCAACTTTACAGCACATCTCGCCATCACTGGGTGTTTTAGTGATAATAGATGAAGAATATGCAAAAAAATCAAAATATTATCAGGGCTATGATTTCCTTCAATATATAAAAAGAAAATGTAGAGAATATACCAAAGGTATAAAACTCACCTCACGAATAGAAGTTTGGGATCAAAAGAAGGTTGATAACCTATTTGAGAAAACAATTGATCAAAAACTATAAGGCAAATTTATTTCGCAGGCTGAAGCTCAGTTGAGTCAAATGACCTGCGGCTACCATGGTTAGAATCATCAAATAGTAAATAGGAGCTTTCGTATAGATTAAGTTCCGATGGAGCGTCCCAGAAGGAGCGTAAGATATGCCAACTTATGAATATGAATGTGAAAAGTGTCATCACCAATTTGAACAGCTTCAGAAGATAACAGATGAGCCGATTAAAACCTGCCCGGTTTGTGGAGGTGAGGTCAAAAGATTGATCTCCGGCGGTGGAGGATTTTTGTTCAAGGGAAATGGATTTTACACCACCGACTATCGCAGTGAATCATACAAAAAGAGGAAGAAAGAAGAAACTGGCTCAATCACCAAAGAGGATAAAAAGACGGAGACCTGTGTAGGGAAAGAACCGGCAAAGAAAAAATAAAGGCGGGTATTCGGATTTATTAGCTCAAAAAATTGTTGTCACAAGAGGCGAGAGTTTTTTCTCGCCTTTTTGCATTTTGGTCATTGTCCTTAAATTCCCTCTCCCTTGTGAGACTATGTCACAATGTAGCGGTGCGATTCATCGCACACAACATATAAAGTCGGATAAAGGTTATCAATTAAATACATTGACATTTCTGGGCACTTACCATCGGGTGAACCTGAAGGTTCACCCCTACATACGGACAAGGGTTGGGATGTAGGGGTGGAGCTTCAGCTCCACCCAAATTCAGATTCTATCTTTGTAAATCTATTTGGTTGAAGACCATAATCCGACCGCTACAATATAATGTGTAATTATTTCCCGAAACCAAATTATAACACACCCCTCTGTGGAGAGAGGGGAGGGTGAGGGGGAAATCAGAGTTGACAAAATAGATTCCTGAGTTTATTTTGTTTGTGTCTTTTATGAAATTGCGATGGAGGACATGATATTCTATGGCGCAGAAAGACTATTATGAGATCTTGGGGGTATCCGAGAAGGCAACCCCTGATGAGGTCAAAAAGGCTTATCGCAAATTAGCCAAAAAATATCATCCGGATGCAAACCCCGGAAATAAAGCGGCTGAGGAGAAGTTCAAGGAGATCTCGGAGGCGCATGAGGTACTCTCCGATCCTGAGAAAAAAAGGCAATACCATCAACTCAGGGAGATGTCCAAAAAAGGATATGCCGGCTTCGAAGGCGTAGGTGAAGATATATTCCGGGGAAGACCTGGGAGAGAAAGAACCTTCACTTTTGAGGATTTGGGTGGACTTGGTGGTTTAGGTGACATTTTCAGCTCCTTTTTTGACTTAGGTGAAAGAACCAGACAGCAAGGATGGGGACCCCAGAAAGGTGCTGATCTGTATACAGAAGTTGAGATACCATTTGATCAGGCAATCTCCGGAGGTAAAACCATAATCGACGTCAAGAAAGAGGCGACCTGCCCGGTTTGTAAGGGTTCGGGTGCTAAACCAGGGACCAAGCTTTCTACCTGTCCCGACTGTGGTGGCACTGGAATGCTTTCCTTTTCTCAAGGTGCCTTTGCCCTAAGCCGACCTTGTCCCCGATGCTATGGAAGAGGAAAGATAATAACTACCCCCTGTCCCGAATGTGATGGAAAAGGTCAAACTTTTGTGCGGAAAAAATTCTCCATCAATATCCCTCCAGGAATAAGTGATGGGGAAAAACTGAAATTGAGAGGACAAGGACAACCCGGAACAGCCGGCGGTCCTCCCGGTGATTTGATCGTAAAAATCAATATTGGCGAACACAAATTCTTTGAGCGGAAGGGAACTGATATTTGCTGTAAGGTTCCCATAAATATTGCTCAAGCCATCCTGGGGAGCAAAATCAGAGTCAAAACCATCGATGGAAAGGTGGATTTGAAGATTCCTCCCGGAACCCAAAGCGGAACTAAGTTCAGACTAAAAGGCAAAGGAGTGAAAGTAGACGGCTCCAGAGGGGATCAATATGTGGAAGTGATTGTTGAAGTACCTAAAAATATTGACGAGAACCAAAAGAAGCTGATAGAGGAGTTTGCGAAAAAGACTGGGTTAAAATACTAATATAAACACGTTATAATAAGAATCTTCCCCCTCACCCCCGCCTCTGGCGGGATCTTCGACTTCTTCTCTCCCCTATGGGGAGAGGAGATTCGTGAAACCTGAATGTTTAAAAAGGAGAGCTTATGGATGTTACCACAAAGATAAAACAAAAAGCTAAACTTAAAAAGAAAAGGGTAGTTTTGCCTGAAGGAACAGAGCCAAGGATGATCCAGGCAACCAAAAAGATTCAGACAGAATGTTTAGCCGAAGTCACTTTGTTAGGCGACGAGAAAAAAATTAATGAATTATCCAGGTCATATGAACTTGACTTAAACAAAGTCAAAATAATCAATCCCTCTACCTCATCCAAATTCGATGAATATGCGGAGGAATATTACGAGCTTCGCAAAAAGAAAGGGATGACACAAGAAGAGGCAAAAAAGATCATGACCAATCCTTTGTTCTATGGAGCGATGATGGTGAGAAAGAATGAGGCGGATGGATTCGTGGCTGGTTCGATCAATACCACTGGAGATGTTTTGAGAGCGGGAATTCAGATCATCGGATTGGCACCTGGGATCACCTCCGTCTCCAGCTCGTTTATCATGGTTCTCCCTGAATTTTTGGGAATCAGAAACAAGATATTTGTATTTGGCGATTGTGCCGTGATACCAGACCCTGATCCCTCACAGCTTGCCTCCATTGCTATCTCCTCTGCCAAGACCATGCGAGAGTTAGTAGGTGAAGAGCCCAAAGTGGCAATGCTTTCCTTTTCGACCAAAGGGAGTGCCGAACACGAAATGGTGGATAAAGTAAGAGTGGCAACTAAAATTGCAAAACGATTAAAACCTGATCTGGCAATCGACGGGGAGTTGCAGGCAGACTCTGCCATAATTCCGGACGTAGCGAAAAAGAAATATCCGGATAGTATGATTCAAGGGGATGCCAATGTTTTGATCTTTCCGGATTTGAATTCAGGCAATATCGCCTACAAATTGGTTCAGAGGATGGCGAAGGCAGAAGCCATTGGTCCCATAATTCAAGGTTTGGCAAAGCCCGCCAACGACCTTTCTCGCGGATGCAGTGTGGACGATATTGTCAATGTAGTGGCAATTGCTATGGTTCTGTCATAAAGACTGCGCCTGGGACTGAGACTGAGATAAAACAATTAAATGAAACAAATCAACTCTTTTTTCTTAGCGGGAATAATTCAAGGATCAAAAAAAGGGAAGATTTTACATAAACAAGATTATCGCCAAAAAATAAAAGGCATTCTAAAAAAATATTTTCCGAAAAGCCAAATCATAGACCCTGTGGACGTTCACCCCAATTCAGTTGAATATGATTATAAAACGGGCGAATCGGTATTTTATAAGTCCATAAAACAAGCTACTGAATGCGATTGTTTGATTGCCTATCTTCCTGAGGCCTCGATGGGGACGGCCATTGAAATGTGGGAATGCCATAAAAAGAAAATACCAGTGTGGACCATCACTCCCATGAAGGACAACTGGTCAGTCAAATTTTTGTCGACTGAAGTCTTTAAATCGCTGGAAGAAGTTGAGCGTTTCTTAAGAAATAAAGTATAGACTTCATAAAAAGGTGTCTTTGTTGTTGGGATAGGGGTTGCACCCCTATCCCTATTCCTCTAGGGACAGGGGTGGAAGCCCCTCCGAACCAGCAGAACATCGGCAATTCCTGTTGCCCGTGCATCAAAAAATAATATGATAATAAATTCCACCCTTATTTTTTGCTTAATTCCTGAATTAGAAGAAGCTTTTAGGGGCAATAAAATCACCCAAATTCTTCAATCTCCTGATAGAAAGGAACTCCTCTTTCTTACTCGAAGTAGGAAAAAAGAAGCTTCGCTTTTCTTCTGTGCCCATCCGGAGAATTATCGGATTGAAATTCTGGATGAAAATGAGACGAAAATAATTAAGTCCAACTATCAAAAGACAAATCTTTTCTCTTATACAATAGGTGGAAATATTCAGGAAATCAAGCAAATTGATTTCGATAGAGTGATCAAAATCTCTTGCCTCAAAAGGTCCCAGCTCGGACCTGGTATGGAATTCGATCTTATCTTTGAATTAACCGGAAGGAATAGCAACTTGATTTTGTTACGAAAGGATGGTCTTATCATCGATTGTCTTAGAAAAGTGGATTTTACTCAGAGCCGATTCAGGCAGATTCTTCCCGGAGAAAAATATACGCCTCCTCCCCCGCCTTTGGCGGGGAAAAATCCCTTTCAAATAGAAAAAGAGAGATTCGCCGAATTACTTAAAGATCACGACCTTTTAGTTTCTGAATTTTTAATTTCACATTTCATCGGACTGGACCAACTCTTAGCACAAAAGATCATATTTCAGACAAATCTTCCCCCATCCGTAAGGGCAAATGATCTGAGTGAACAAGACATTGAATATTTGTGGAAAAACTTCAGCCAAACTTTTCAAGAGATCTCCGAGCACAAGCTGACTTTCCAGATTGTCAAGGACGAAAAAGGAAAGCTACAGGCAATTAGTTGTGTAAAGCTCCCTTTCTTAAAAGATGCTCAGAAGATGTCTTGTGAAAACTTAAATTCCGCTATTAAAAAGTTCTTCCACGAAAAACTCGAAGGGCAACAGAGAGGGATAGAATTGAAAAGGCTTTCTGAAGTTGCCCATGGAACTCACAAGAGATTGGTAAAAAGAAAAGAGAAGATCGAAGAGGATTTAAGACAAGCGGAAAAATTTGAAGAATACAAAAAGTTCGGTGATCTTTTGATGATGAATAAGAATTTGATAAAGAGAGGGCAGGACACGGTTAAGGTAGTGGATATATTTCATCCAGAACAAGGCTTCATAGAAATTCCTTTGAATGTAAAGCTTTCGCCAACGCAAAATGCCCAAGCCTATTTTAAGAAATATAAAAAGGCAAAAGATGCTTTAGGGGTGATGAATAAGAGGAAAGCTGAGACGGAGAAAGAGGTACTTCAAATAGAAAAGATTCTTGAAAAATTATCCGCAGGATACATAGGAGAAGAAATTGAGAAAGAGTTAATTGGTTCAGGATTTTTAAAAGAGAAAAAGATTTTTGAGAAGAGAAAAAAGATTAAAAAAGAATTTTCGCCCAAAAGGTTTGTGACTAAAGAGGGCTCGGAAATTCTGGTGGGGAGAAGTAATTTAGAAAATGATTACTTAACCTTTAAATTTGCCCGGCCAGACGATCTATGGTTTCATGCTCAAGATGTTCCCGGATCACACGTGGTGTTAAGAAGAAAAGAGAAGAAAAAAGAACCGTCAAATAGTGAGATAAAACAAGCCGCACAATTGGCGGCATATTTTAGCAAAGCCAGAGAAGCAAAAAAGGCGACAGTAATCTACGCCCTGGCAAAATACGTCAAAAAGCCCAAGAAGGGAAAGCCGGGATTAGCTTTGGTGGAAAAAGAAAAAACAATTTTAGTGGAGCCGAAATTGACAAATGAATGAAAGGAAAAAAATTAGTAGACAATATATTTTTTTGGCTCCGCCCATGTCCCGTTTGGGCGAGACACAGGCAAGAGCCAAAATATGTTAAATTTGAAGAAGGAGGAAACACATACATTTTTTATATGAAAAAACCATGCCAGCTTTTAGGTTAGACATCACTTTGAAACCTTTATTTTAAGCGACTGACATACAATGAGTTAGCCTGCTATAAGTAGACATAGGACATAATCTTCCGTTCTCTGCTTTCTTATGAACGCAGTAAACTGCGTCAATTATTCTTTTTGATGATGCAATTAAATCGGTTATTCTCTTGATATATAATATATTAACTTATTCGCAGGGTCTTGCGGTAAGATTTTTAAAATCTGCTTACTATTTTGACAAAAATAATTGGTTTACCCCTGCTATCTGAAAAATGTTTGAAAATTCTATTGACTTTTATTGTGCAGTGCACCATATTAAGTCAGTCAATAGTTCGTGGTTCGTAGTTTAAACCATTTAGATGGTTGTGACGACAAGAATAATAAAGAGGTATAAGAATAGGCGGTTGTATGACTCCGAAGAGAAAAAGACCATTAAATTACAAGATTTGGCAGAGTTGGTTAAGAAAAATGTTGACTTTAAGATTGTTGACAGCGGGACCGAAAAAGACGTTACCCTATCTGTCTTAACCAAAGTTCTTTCGGAGTCGATAATAGAAAACAAAAAAACTTTGAAGCAGACTTCAAGGTTGATCCGTTTGCTCATAGCCAGAGGAGGTGAGATAACCATGGATTTTTTCGAAAAGGCGGTTTTGTTCGGACTGGGGGTCTTCGATTTGACCAAAGAGAAGGCTGAAAAGTTGGTGGACGAAATGATTAAACGAGGAGAGGTGTCTCAATCCGACAAAGCCAAGGCGGTCAAGGAGCTTTTGAAGGGACACGAGGAGCGGATGAAAAAGCTCAAAACCAAAATCGACGAAAGAGTGGAGAAGATAACCACTAAAGTCAGAGGAAAAGAAAAAGACGAATCGGCAAAGCTTCACCAAAAGCTGGATGATCTGACCAAGGTGGTGGAAAAGTTGGAAAAGAAGCTTTCGGAGAAATGAGTATTGGCACTTGAGATAAACGCGACTTGTCCTGCTGAGCCTCATAGGTCAGGTTGTGCTTCGCGCCTGACCAATGAATAGTATCAGGAGCACGGGGCTTCTGACCTATCGCTTCGCGTGAATTCCTCCTCAAACTTTCCATGACTTCACGAAGAGAACGGTATTTCGAGCCATCGCCAGCACATCATTATAAGTTAGAAACGTTATCAAGGGATTCATGCGTTCCTTCCGCTTAATCTCCTTGAGGAATGGCTCGGCAAGGTTGAAGCCAGCCACAAGGTAGCACCTCGGATTATCGAAAAATAATCCTTTTTGCCTTTTGAGATAGTCCGCCTCTGTTTGTGCGAAATCCAAGTATCGCTCTGCTTTATTCCATGCATTGTTGAACTCAGCTCGGAACGAACCGGTTGATGAGAAAAGTGGTAGGTACGGAGGCTTGATTTCGATGATATCCCTGGCTGAATCCTTAACACGGACCCCAGTAAAATCCGGAATTCTCTTGTCATCCAAGTTTAAGTGAGAGTCAATCTGCTTATACTGAGCACCGAAGACCCACGCATTATTGGTGAAATATCGTTGGTATTCTGCCTCTTCGTTCTCGTGCTGGGCAAGCATCTGCTCAAGTTGATTGATTTTAGCATCTAACGGGGTAGGGTCCTTCGGTTCAGGCAATTGCCGTAACCTTTCATCCATGTCATCAATGTCCACAAACTCCAGATCATCCGGACCAACCTTGCCCCCTCGTATTTCACGCTTCACGATACCGAATTTTACGCGACCTCCTTGGTATAGTCCAAATAACCCTGCAAACCTCTCCTCGCCTTGGAAAAACATGACACCGTCGTCAAACCACTGGTGCTCACTTGGAGACACGAAAACATCTTGGCCTCCAGCTTTTCCTTTGATGCTATATTTGCGCTGAATTAATAGCCGAATCCCTGCCAGCAGTTGGAGGCGGCGCTTGTTTTCAAGCAGGTAGTCGTAAATGCTCTGATTTCTGTTCGACTTTGGTTTTGCTATTGCCTCGAGAAAGTGCTGAAGAATACCATCTCCAAGCAAGTATGGGATGTCAGCATCGTTCGTACAAGAGATAATGTCACTTGCGTCAGTGATTAATTGGTCCAGTCTCTGTTTATCCTCAGGATTCATCTATTCCTTAACCTCCATAACTCTTATCACCGAAATTGCTTTAAACTAACAGTGATATTTTTAACTCGATTTCCAACTTATAGCAAATCTCGCTGTTTCGTATTTTCAGTTTCTGTCTTGGCTTTTTTGAAAGTTAGCCCACCTCGTGATAGGTCGGGGTACAATGGTGTTTCTTTACTTGACAACAACCCTTCAATAGACAATATCTGTATCTTTGGAAATGCGCCGTGTGCTGGGGACTCATAAAAGCCTGCACTGGTGGCTTCAATTATCATTGGTTTTGTGGGTGGAGCCAGCGTTACGAACAATCCAATTTCAGCTTTCTCACGTTCAACCGTGTTTTTCAAATCTGCTATCATTGTGCGGGTTACGCTTTCACCACCTTTGACAGATACGATAATCTTCTTCGCCTCACCTTTGTCATCCTGAAAATATATGATGCCATCAATGCCAGTGTCTGCTCCCTTTTTCTTTCCTTTATACGGTTGAGCATTAACTAAAGCACAAGCCCACCACTGAAACTCATACTTGTTTCGCTCAGCTAAGTCCTTCGCACCGTCAAAATCCTTTGGCGTTCCAAAGACTTCAAAGGTGATGGAAGGAAATGCACTCTTAAGTCGCTTTTCAATAAGACTGATAGCAAGATGTGTAATGTCAATTCCAATCCAGTTGCGCCCCAGTTTCTGGGCGGCGTGCACGGCTGTGCCGCAACCGCAGAATGGGTCAAGCACAAGATCACCTGGGTTGCTACTGGCGTTGATGATTCTTTCCAACAAGGCGAGCGGTTTTTGGGTAGGGTAGCCAAGTCGATCGGCAGCCTGGGCTTGAATAGGCAAAATGTCATCCCAAATATCATCAATCGGTGTACCTTCTTGCTCATCCAGATAGCGTTTCAGTTGTGGCACACTGCCCGGTTTAGTTTGAACAATCAATCTCTGCTCATAGGCTCGTTGCATGCGCTCTTTTGTCCATCGCCACACCCGCGTGACCCCCAAAAACTCGTATGTTAAATTAGGTCGGTCTTTATTCGGATTCGTCAAATCGGCTAAGCGATACTTCCGCCCGGTTTCCGGTTCGGTGTAGCGATAAAACTGAGCAATATATTCGGGATTATGGGCTTTGTATTGTTGATGCCATATTCGCTGGTCTGATTTGTCATATTTGAGCAGAATATCGTGATTGGAGGCAAAACGAGTAAAGGCTAGCCCTTTAGCATTTTGCCGCCGCCAGACAATTTCATTGACGAAGTTTTCGACGCCAAAAGTGGCATCCAGTACAATTTTAAGATAATGGCTGGCGGTCGGGTCACAATGCAGATACATACTGCCCGTTGGTTTTAGCACCCGCCGCATTTCCAGCAACCGATTAGCCATCATCGTGAGATAAGCCATCACGTCGTTTTCGCCCAAAAAGCGGCGAAGTGCCTGCATCGTCTCTGCTATATTGGTATTTGACTGATGTAAAAGCTCTGCAAACTCACGCTCTGCTTGGTCGCCCCAGTGCCACGTATCTTCAAAAGCTGTTATCTGCGCATCGGATACATGGCCCT
>Ga0315289_10000268_pt1 | contig 83016 bp, 96 predicted proteins | sample YL17G11_40_MG_FD_203452 | JGI IMG/M metagenome (GOLD analysis project Ga0315289, IMG submission 203452) | Sediment microbial communities from Yellowstone Lake, YNP, Wyoming, USA - YL17G11_40 | ecosystem: Environmental > Aquatic > Freshwater > Lake > Sediment | place: USA: Wyoming | collected...
TGGATGCCATAGCACTCCCACTGTGTAATCGCTTGTGGTTAATGATGGAGTTGTTTGCCCCAACAGGGATGTTGTGATATAATTGGTTCCATCCCATTCACTGAGAACATCCTCATATGCGCCAGTTGTGTTTAGTGTAACACGCACTGTTGCGCCATGCCTATCTTGGTTCATTAGCAATGTGGTGATATCAAAGCGCAATTGAGTGCCTAAACTGGTAACATCATCCGGTTGCGCATCATCCCACAGTCCATCATAATACTCCCATGTACCATCCAATCCTGTGGCACCAGATAAGATAGTGAATTTCAATATGTCCCAAAGGATACTTTGGTGCGCTATGTAAAGCATGTCCCCAGGGGCTGGTGCCGCCCATGGGGTGAATGGATCAGCTGGTGTATATGCTTTGACTGTGTAGTCTGTGTAAACTCCTGCTTCCAAGGCAAATACTGCTGTTGCTCTGTCTGTTCTTTTGAGCGCCACATCACTCAAATTTTCAAACAAAACAGCAAGTGTATCACCTTCAGACCTTGTTGAAAATTCTGAACCTTCTGGTATGAATAAAGTATCCGTTGTGAATATTGTGGATATTTCAATCAACAAGTCAACAATGGATGGAGTGGCGTCAGACAATTCATATCCGATTAACTTCAAGATGTTTTTGACACTGCTGCGTAAACTGGCAGTGGGCAACAGGCTTTCCTTTGCCACAAAATCCAACAGAACGTTGTTGAGATGTCCTACCAAGGCATAAGCACGCTCCAACTGAACAAAAGGTTCATAGTCATTTTCATCAGTAATTTCTGGGGCATAGACACGTCTGTAATTGATCAGTGCTGTTAAAATATCGTTGTAATAAAAAGCACTGAAATCAAAATCAGGAATTTCTATTGTTCTGGGCATTGCTCACCTTCCTGTGTTATCTACACGTGGTCTGACATCACCAGTCAATGGTAATATCAACGCAATTTCTTTGTCTTCTGTTGTCTCCAACTCTTGATAGGATAAAAACACTTTCATTTCCTGTCTGTTAGAATCTGTGCTATATTTGATGCTGCGCAATTTAGCACGTCCTTGCCTTTGGAATGTAGCAAATATCCTATCTATGGCCAATCTCAATTTGCCTTGCAGAGGTGGACTATTAACTGAGAATATCAGCTTTTCATCCAAACCTAAATCCTGAAAAGGATTGTCGCTTGGACATGGTTGTATGGCCACCATGAGTAATTTTCTCAACTGATCAGAACCAGATGTCACTCTGGCTTTGCCCAATTTATCCACACTCACTGGCACTGATAATCCGCTTGACATATCACTCTCCAAATATCTTTGTTGATACCAAAGCTGGCGGTGGAACAGGAAATGTGGACGCTGGTGGCCCAGATGATCCCAAACCAGGAGTGGTACCTGTATGCGTGTGTGTATCGAACATTGCCTTGACAGCACCTAAGAATGTCAACAACATAGTGCCAAGGACAAACGGTTGTACAGAGGATATGGAACCAAAATGAATCATGGGTGCTTCTATTGTGGCCAGAGTGTCTGACTTTAGGCTGGCCTGTAGCTTCCCACTTGCTTCTAATTTGTTGGTGGCAGAAGCCAAAATATCCCTGGCAGCGTCCACCATCATATCTCTCATCGCTTTCCAATTTACATCCCCATCCTTATTAAGTTCAAATCCATGTCCTTTACTGTGGAATAACTGGACAAGGAATTTGCCTGGGGAATCATCAAACATAAATAACACAGACTTGAATTTGAATCCTTTGCGTTTGGGATAATTTGTTTTGAACTCCTCTGGGATATTATTGACATCAGAATAGAGTGAACACTTGTACACAAGGTATTCTTCATTGATATAATCTATGCCTTCAACAGACTCAACTTCAACTGTAGTATCAACATCAGGGACAAAGAACAGTCCATAACCATCTGGCCCTGCCAATGGAAATGATGGCCTGACAGGAATAGGATATTCATCATTTTCATTCCCAGTCAACGTCAGGCATTTGATCATGATCTCTCCTTGTGTAAATGCCTGACCGTCTGGGCCTGTCTGATTATTGGATACAACTCCTATGTGTGTTTGCTTGGCCATTCACTCAATCCCATGGATTCTTTTTTTTCTTTTTGCGCTTGCGTTTTGGTTTTACAGATAGTGCTTTTGACTTGGCACCCTCTTTTGGTATAGTTGTTGGCACTAATGTCGCTGTGAAAGCAGTCGTGTATGCCTCTTTGGCTATTATGTGTCTAACAGCCCTGAAGTAATACTTGCCACTGAATCTGTTTCCAATACCTTTCAACTCATGTACCTGCATAGGCTTTATTGTTTCCACACCTATGGTTGAGCCTTTGGCTATTAAAAAAGCATCACGCTTCAATGCCAATATCCTATTGGCCATTGCTCTGGCTTCTGGTTCTGAATTGACTGTGGACGATGCTGTGACATATATGTTTGTTCCAAACTGTCCCAGCGCAACAGAATCTCCATGGACTATCTGCTTGGTGATAGCGTTGCCTGCACCTGATCCACCTTCCCATTTATACTTTTCACCTGCCTGCGTTGTCATGATTCTAAACACAATAACACGGTTGTTCTTAGCATCCCAACCGTACACATTGAATTGAGCAGCTTGACCAGTCAAAGAAAATTCAGGTTCAAGACTGAATAAAGTTGTCTTGTCGCCATTGTCATAATATAACACATAAGATGGCTTCTTGTTAGGTTGCGGTGGCCCCCAAAATAGCACATCTTTTTTCTTGTCTGGATCATATGTGACATAAAATTCATAAGCATTAAGTGAGGCCAATTCCTTTATGAAATCCCAATCACTGACATCTGGTTTTAATGTAATGCCCTTCTTGGGAGCAACTGTGCGTGGCGCTGCCACCATGCTTGTGTCGAAGCCATATTGTGAACCGATTGATTTAATGACATCTTGATAATTCTTATTGCGCCATTGGTTCTTGTCTCTCTTGGGTGGCACTGGATTCAACATCTCTTGGGCTGCTCCTAATGCCTGGACTTTCAACACAGCTGCGCCATCCTTTGGAAAATCAGGCAACCAATTTTGAATCTTGCCACGGCAAAGAAAAGCCAGGTTATCAGCATATCCTGCCATCACTTCTACCACGTTGCCTTCCGCAAACATAGTGAGATCAGATATGCGGTCAACTGGTGGTGGTGTTGAACCTTTGGGATAGAATTGAGTTTTCAAGTTCAAGTTGGCTATATCAAACTTAATGCTATCCACCATGCCTATTTCTAACTCAACCTCAACATTGCTAATAAGTGCCAACATATCTTGCGATAATTCCTTGCCATTGATCTTGATCATAAAATTTGGAGCCAAATCATCGAATGAAAATGTTGGTTCCAACGGCTTGTTTTTTATCACATCATTTGGCATAACTTACCTGTATGAATAGTTGATTGCCTTTCCACCCCTGGTTTCAAACAATTTTTTAATAGGTGATGCTCCACCAGATATTTGTGCGGACACTGGTGCTACTGCTTTGGCAATCTGGGAGTGTGTAGCTGGTAACAACTTCAACTCCTCTCCTGCTTCCAACTCCTCTCCAACTTTGAAAGTGTTAACACTTCTGATGTGTATTCCTTTGAGTGGATCACCATACACATCTTTGGCTACACTTTCAAACGTGTCACCTTGTTTGGCTTTTCTGTACAGAGTGCTTTGTTCAGGGGTGCCTGGTCTGCTCTCTTGAATTCCTTCTATTGAAAATGGAATGTACTCTGTAAGAGACACAGCAAACTCAATTGATCTGAAGGTGCCATCATTGCGCACTTCAGATACCTTGACACCGCCAACAGAGTTTACAACACACTGCATTGATATTGGCCCTGCTTCAAAGAAACACACTGGTGGCCTTTTTAAGTCATCATCCCTTTCAGTCAACGCCATCATAGCATAAAATCGTTCATTCAGGTCATCCAAGAAATGCCTGGCAAAGAGCAAGGCATTGAAAGAGATGGTTGTCAGTTTACCTGAAGAATATTGAAGAATTGGCTTGCCACGATTAAGTGTTGTATTCTCACCATACTCTGCTGACTTGTTGATGGTCATGCTTTCTGGAAAGAAATCACCAAAAATGTTATAATCGTGATCTACATCGGTGATTGACCAAGGCCAAGTGCTGCCAAATATACCACCAATGATTGGTAAGTTAGGCAGTCTTGGTGTGCCTATTCTGAATGATCCTAGATTGGAGATTGGGCCAGCCATTGTTGTTTACCTCATGGAGCAGATGACAGTGTCACATACTCTCTTAACTCTCCTGGCGATACAGATGTTGAACGCATCTTGCGATCAGCCCTGAACCTTTCAACTGCTTGCGCAATCACACGTCCATCCACATGTAGATTGCTGTGTATTACTACAACAGACTCAGAACCACCAACATTTATGGAAGGAACAACGGTTGGGGCTGCTGTGATCTTTGCTGGTGTTGGGCCTGGTGAAACAGGAAGTGGGCCCAACTGTCCGGCACCTGGTACTAGACTCATAATGGCTTTAGCATTTTCAGCAATCCATTGCAGCTTGTTTACTATCCATGTAACCTTGTCAGCCACAAATTGTATAGGTGCTTTGATAGCGTTGATCACCCCTTCTATAATGGGGCCAGCAGTTTGCCATGCCGTTGTAAGCACTCCTGATACTGTACCAGCCAACTCTGTAACGAATCCAACAACACTTTGGATGCCACTACTGATAGCATTCCATACACCCGTTGCCACCCCTTTCACAGTGTTGAATGCTCCCACCAAGGCACCCCATATAGTGGTGGCAACGCTGGTTATGACTTGTCCCAACAACATCCAGCCTTGTATAACCATTTTAACTACACCAGCAACCACCACAAATCCCACAACAACTCTGGTGGTTAACCAAATGGCCAGTTGGGCTAAATTGGCTATGAGCCAAGCAACCACTTGGACAATTGCCCCAATAACTATCACAATACCTGCGCCCCATGATTTGGCACTGCCACCTGAGCCTTTGAAGAACACACCGAACACCTGTTTCAACATAGCCACGTTTTTCTTGAGTGTGTTCCATACAGGCAGGAATTGGCTGAGTATTGGTTTCCATACCAAGCTGAATCCCTCAACCATGCCAGTGAAAAATCCTTTGAAGAAATTGTAAACACCTTTGGCAACCCTGATGATGGTACCAAAAGTGCTCTCACCCTCTTTTCTAAACAGCAATATAGCAACTGTCAATAAGCCAATAACTACCACAATAGGCCAGAACATTGCGCTCAACACAGTAAGTGCTCCAGCGACTATGTTGAACAGAGCAGTGGCAACCGTCACAATGAATGCGATGGCAGCACCGATTGGCACTATCACAGCAGTTGCTCCTGCCAAAACTCCTATGATGATCGTGGCCCATTTGGCTATGCTTTGCATTGTGGTACCACCAGCATATTGACTAAGCATTTCACCAAAGGATTTCACAGCTGCTTTGGCACCTTCCCATAATCCACTTAGAACACCGATGCCCTGCTTCATTCCCTTAGCCACAGCCTGGGCTGTTGGGCCAATCTTTGCCCAGCGTTCATCCAGTTTCCTTGACTCCTCTTCAGTGCGTTTAATCGGATAATTGAGAATCTGGAGTGCCACAGCTAGATCAGACATGAATTTGGCTGCTGCTCTGAATCCTGTTGATAATACTGGCAGCAATGTTGTACCCACTTCAAGTCCAAAAGCTGCCACACCGCTCTTGAACAACTTGATCGATGTGTTGAAAAGATTCATGCGTTCAGCAGACATCTTGGCCATGTTGCTTTCTGCGTCCTTATATTGCTGTATCAAGTCTGCTACATATTCTGCGCCAGCACTCTTCAACAATTCAAAACCCTTGATGCCTTGTTGTCCGAACAACTGAAGCATCATCATGTTTTTCTTTGTTGGATCTTTGATGGTGTCCAACGCCTTGCTAATATCTGATACAAGAGCAGGAAGTGGTTTCAATTGCGTTTGGCCATTGGCTCCCACTTCTGTCAGAGTGATGTTGAAATGCTTGAGGAATTGCTGCGACAATTTGGATGGCTGGGATAGTTTAGTCAACATGGTGTTCAACATTCTACCACCCATTGTTCCTTTGAAGCCAGCATTCGCAAACACAGTCAACACAGCAGCTGTCTCTTCCAAACTCATCTTCAAGGCTGTAGCCTCAAATGTACTGGCCTTGAATGCTTGAGTCATCTGCCGCATCTCCTCTGCGTTGGCATCTCCAGCCAATGTTAACACAGCAATAGCGTGACCTGCGTTCTGGGCATCTATGTCTAACACCTTGAGATAAGATGATATGACTTGGGCTGACTCTCCCACTTCCATGCCTGACAATGAAGCAGCTTTCATAACAGCAGGCATTAGTGCCATCGTTTGTGTGACGTCAAAACCTGCTCCAAGCAATTCTTGCATTCCTTGTGCTGCTTGTTCACCTGAAAATTTAGTTGTAGCACCAAACTCTCTGGCTTGTTGCTCCAACATGCGTAGCTGGGGTGCGGTGGCACCTATAGCCAACCCTCTCACTTTGGCCATCGCAGCTTCAAAATTACCTGCTTGATAAGCCATGACACCCAAGCCAGCAGCGAACACACCGCCTATGGTTAGCAAAGACTTGAAACCAGTTGCCATCATAGACATGCCCTTACTGGCAGCATCAAATCTTCCACTCATATATGTGGCCGCTGCGCTGGCCTTGTTCATGCCAGCAATAGCAGAGTCACCCGTGAATTTTAATACTGCGCCTAAACCAAGTGTTTGGAATGCCATATATTTACATCACTTCCTGGTGGCAGCTTTGATAGCTTCAACCTCATCATTCTTTTGCTTGCTCACTCTTTGCATGAACCATTCTCTCTCTGATCTTGTTAACCTACACACATCGCTCCAAGACATTCGCAGATGGTACATCAAATGGAATGCTTGTTCCATCAATTCCTTGTAGGTTAAGGAATTGAGGAATGTGAGAAAAAATTGTCATAATTCCAATCCACTCCTTGCTCATACTTTCTGTTGCAATTCTCGCACTTGGTCTCAACAGACATATTGAGCCCACCGTTCATGTCGTTTATTGCCTTGGCAATCAGCTCAATGTCCACCTTGTACAGAGAATCCAGGATGTCGTCAGTGGCTATGAAGTGGTCACGCTGTAATCCTGTAACACCAACAATGCTGTCTCTTAATATGTTTGTCTTGACAGCACCATCGTTGGACAGACTTTTAACAGTTGAACCTTCCATGGCCATCCAAGTGCTTGGCCTTATTGTGATCTCTTCATGGGTTGTGCCACTCACAATTATACCTTTTTTCAAGATAATTGTTCTGTGTAAGTCCATGGGTGACTTGACTTCCTGGTCATTTGAGTCCACTTCCAGTTCATCTAATGATATGACAATTTTGCTTTTATTGCCACACATAGGGCAGGTGGACTGTAAGGATACATCAGCCCCTAATGCCTCACGCCTCAGCCACACGTACATGTACATAACATCCGATATGAACATCTGGCTGACCATGAGTCTGCGTTGGGCTTGATTCTTATCTTGGAAGGACATACCACCTATAGAGATGGTCATGGCACCTAACACTTCAGAAATGAATGGACAAATGAATTGGTAGTCACCCGTCTCACGGATTTTGCCAACCATTCTCTCCTCTTCCATGCGCCATGGTTTGTGTGTGAATTGCTTATGTAGTGTGCCGTCAGGAGCAAATAGCCCAATAGGCAACACATTTTGTAAGTCTTTCAGCGTCTGTTTCATCCTGAAATCCTCCAAATAATGTTTTGCTGTGTAGTTTCATGTCAAGATCAGATTGGCAGTATCTGATCTGCCTTGAACGTCCATTCCACGACTGCCGGTTCACCTTCATTAGCCATCTCCAAGTCAGGCAATTTGCGCTTGGAAATGAACACACCGACAACAGTGAACGTTCTCAACGTGTTGCCTGTTAAACTTTTGTGGATAAGTGTACCCACCTTTTTGTATGTAGGGGACACAGGGTCTTGGCCTTCTTTGAACCATAACTCCAAAGCAACCTGCTCCAGCAGGTGGTGCATCATGGTCTCAGCTGTGAACTCTACAGGTGCGGTGTTACCACCACTTGCCACAGTCCGGTCTGGCAGACTTACTGATTGTAACTCCTCTTCAATGCCGCTCACCTTGGTGAATTCGATGGGCGGCATGCCAGCCACAAATAGTGTGAACTTGTTGACCGGAATGTGATCCGCTTGTAAACGACCTTTCAGCATATGATTGTGCCTCCATTCACTGTGTTATCGTTTGGATCACTGAGTGGTCTCAAAGATTCCCAGTTTGTTCATGGTGATGATGAATCTCTCCACCGTGTCCGCAAGCTTGAGTCCAACTTGCGCATTGAGATTGCCTGCCGCACGCTCAATCGGTGTGTTGATTTCTTTGTCCAATTTGATTTGGAGTGCCGCATCCAATGAGACATTCCTATCCAGTGCGCCCTTTGCATATTCAGGCAGGAAGTAAGCACGCAAAGCATTGAACGCTATCTGCTGTGTAATCGGATCATTGATTGCGAAGATGATCCAATCAAAATTCTCACGCAGAACGTTCTCATAATAGGACATCAACTCACGATGGTGTTTGAATCTCCACGCAGGATCAGTGCTCAATGACCGATCACCCCAGATGATCACATTGCCGGATTTGAACTTGATCACCTGTATGCCTTGTGGGTTGAGTATCTCTTCATTCAACGTTCTGTCCCCAGTGGGCAGTCTCAACACCGCTGGCAATGTGACGTCTGTACCTGCCGCTGCCTTGTGGTATCCGTCATAGTTGCGTGCGACAAGTGCTTCACGTCCATGGATAGCACCAGTCAGACTGATCTGCTTGAAGCCATATCCTGTTGGATTGGCAATGTCACCGTATGATGGAAAGGCACACACACCAAAGTCATTGCGTCCGATTGTGTCGTTGATGTACTCTTCTGCGGCTGTCTCATCCACGATGTTGGGTGGCACTTCCACTCTGAACTGGTAATTCTTGGCTTCAGCATAAGCCAAACCAGCCTTCTGGATTGCTGTGGCAGTTACACCAGGAGTGGCTATCTTGACAAGCCCAACATTCTTTCCAAACAGACTGTTGATTGGACTATCAATTGGGCTGAGCAGATTGGTGTATCTGCTGTCTGTTATCGCATCCAACCCGTCATAACCACCTTCCAACTCCTGCGGTGCTATGACTATGTAAGGATCACCCGCTGTGGCCCCTGATGTCATATCATCACTTGGCCTGACGGTGAGGCTTGCTTCTGTGTTCTGCGTTATGGTGTACTTGACACGCCTGTTCGCTGTGTTAGGAACCACAACACCGTTGATCAAGGCATCTTGAACAAACGGATACAGTTCAAGAGTGATTGTGTCTCCTACAGCCCAATTGGTTACTCCAGCTGTGATCGTGAAATCCAATCCCAAATCGTTGGGCCAGCTATACGCCACCGCTGTTGTGCCGTTTGGCAAATCGTTTTTGGGATTGATCGATGTTTTGACTGACCACACTTCTGAACCTGGCGTTGTTGTGTCTGTACACTCCAACACAACCTGCTGTGCCCGTATGTCGCTGCCAAGCACAAATGTTCCAATGTCTCCATCCGCTCCACCTGGAGAGTTGATGACATATTGGCCAGGTAAACATGTCAATACTGTGGCTGTCAGCGTCAATGATCTGCCACAATAGTTGGCTGGCCTGACGTCTGGAGTGATTGATCCACTCCATAAATCGGTCACCTTGATCTCTTCATTGTTGCCGTCATCATTGATGACACGCACAAAATACCTGGCAGCGTTTGGATCCATGGACAGGTCAGGATATTTCAGAGTGAGGTCACCGCTGACGTACACATTGAGTCCCCACTCATTGATTGGATCCAATTCGCCATCCACGACCTCAACAGCGATTGATCTGCCTTCATTCTTTAAGTCCACCTCAAACTTTAGGTTTGTTGGATCAGAACCACCGGCAAGATCACTCGACATGGTGCTGTCTGACGCCACAGTGAACACCAGGTTGGTGGTTGAGTTTGCTGCGTTGGAAGCAACCACTGTGTATTCTTTGCCTGGAACACCAGCCAAGCGCAATTTGGCGTCTTTCCACAGGTTTTCTGGTATGGCCACCGCTGGCTTGTATCCTGTGTCCAGCGTTGTTTCTGTTATGTCAACCAAAGCTCCTACAGAAGCTGCCATGATCCTCTTGCGTCCAGCCCACCTGCCTGGGCTTTTTGCCTCTATCTTCACAACATCACCACGTGGTGTTCGTCTGTTTTTTAATGTGGTGCTTGCTGTGATCTCTTTTCCGTCTGTTACTCGCACTGCGAACAGTTGGCCTGATCCTTGCCCCATATCAAAAAAATCCTTGATGGAATCAGGCACCAAAGATTCAGGAATCAGACCACCCGTTTTGCGAATGGCTGATGTCTTGCTGGGGCAGGATATGAGTGATCCGATTGGGCCTTTTTCAAGAGCACCCAAATAGCAGACCACGCCCAACTGTCCAGGTTGTATTGTCTTTTCTGGCGTCTGTTCAATCACTACAACCCCAGGTGCGTTTGTTGGGCCAAATCTCCTCTGCATAACCGTGTCTCCTTTCCTTGTGTATTTAGTTGGTGCTCTCCAACGTCAGTACAAAATCCTTTACTATCTTGTGTTCAGTTGGTGGCGCCAAGTAATAGGGAACATTTCTGATTTCTATCTCAAATGATCCGCTGTAAATGTCATCCAAGTTTGGCCTATATCCTGCCACATAAGGTGACACGATAACCAAATCAAGCATTTCATCCGTATCAAGCCAACGCAATTGCGGTATGGCTTTAACACCAGCATAGATTGCGTTGGCCAAACGTTGTTGATCTACCAACAAATTAGTGAGAACAACGATGTTTGCCCTGAATGTTAAATTATCTGGGCCTGACATCTTATAACCTGAGCTGGCCCCAGGTGCGACAAACGTGTCCCCTTCAAATGACTGAGAACGTTCTACAACCAAAATGTCTTCCAAGGTGACAGCAGGAAGTGAAGCCAATTCTGTGTAATCCTGCTGTGTGGCTATTGCTCCAATGGGATTATATTCCACTATCACTTTCAACTGCTTGCCTGCTGGCACGCTGGTGGCAAGTGTTATGACTTTAGTGCCTGGATTGTAAGAGGATAAGATGTCTGTAAACTCCTCTGGATCATCCGATACATTGAACACTCCTCTTACATCTGTGATATTCAACTTGGCCATATCATAGTTGTTCAAGTCTATTGTAGTGGTTATGGCTGCTGTTTCCATGATGAAATCTGCTGGAGCAGTTATGCTTTGTAATGCTGGCATCAATGTTTTTATCAGCCAACTCTCTTGTGTATCTAAATACATATAAAGCAATATCTTAATTCCAGAAATGGATGGAGTGATTTGTGTATCGTTTGTTCTGAGATTGATGATGAATCCCAAAGCATGTTCTGCCCCAACAGCACTCTTGAATGTATCAATGTGATCATTAATTTCAAAAACAGTGTTCCAATCATTTGCGCCAGCAACAACCCATTGTGTTCCGTTATGGAAATACTCTTGTACACCATCATACAACTTGTAGTATATGTATGTCCCAGTGGGCTCATCTGACAGTGGTTGAATTGCCAACCATTGCTTGTGAGCCTTGGGATTAGTCATAGGCACTTTTGCCCATATATTTGTGGCAACCGGAAACAATCCCAAATGATCTGCCTTCAACTTGATCGCTCCATCCTGCGGATCAAGCCTGATCTTTGTGTCGTCATTAAACACAATCTGTTCTCTCATAGTTTCAGGCCATGACAGAATCTTTATGTATCTTTGCCAGTCCATTATGGAGCAACCTTGTACTTGGGTGATAAATCGTTGAATGCCGCATCAACAGCCATTCGCCAGTTATCCTCACAATCAGTCTGTATCTTTGGATCTTCAAATGGTTGTTTAATAAATGGTCTGCCTCTGACTCTCAAAGCAGAAGTGCTTGGATTGATTGGGCTGAAAACATATTCTTTTGCTTTGTATTTGAACCACGTTCTCATCTTGGGTGTTATCTTAATCGTGAATCCTTCATGTAGCATCTCTCCTATATTGGCCATGGCCTTGCCACGCAACTTTGTAGCAGCCAACACTCCAACAAATCCGCTTGACCAATCTATCTGCCTGGTGCGGATGGAACGTCTCAAATCACCCCTGTCCACGAGTGGCAAGCTGCTTCCCTTCATAGCAATAGTTATTGGCCTGTTGGGCTCATACTTGCCTTGATCTATTCTGGTGATGATTTCTGTCCTGACAAGTAGTGTGTTAGCTGTTGTAGCCTTCTTGACTTCACTCTTCAGCTTGTTAGCAAAACGTGCTGATGACATGAGCTTCATGTACAACTTCCACTGTCCAACCTTTGTTATGCTGCCAGCCATTATGTTGGATTCCTTGTAGCAAAAAAAGCCTTGATCATCGATGGCCCACCCTGATCAGGATAATGTCCGCATGGTTTCAGTTGTGTAATATACAGTTCATAAGTGGTACCAGCAATCTTTGTTATTCTATCACCCCTTTGGAGTGTCACGCTGGCTGCTGCCAATTCCTTCAACTTGAATAAAAGGTATCCATCGCACTCCTCTGAGATGCCCTCATATGTTGCCGTTGGATCATTTGTGTTGCGCCAGTTAACTTGTGCCCTTAAAGCCTTGTCTGCCTTCCGCACCATAGTCCGCACAGGTTCTCTGGCGTCACTCCTGAATGGAGTGTTGACAGCATCCTTCTGTTGAATAGTAACAGCAACTGGATGTATGAGTGTTGGTTCTACCAATCTCTTGGTGCTCCTAATGCCGTTGGCCTTCTGTACAGTCTGACTATGCGATCAGCTTCAGCATCACCGCTGCTTAAAAATGAAGTTGATCCTGGTGTGGCAACCGATGCCAGAGTGTAACTGTGGCTGTCAGTTGTCTCAGAAATCAATGGGCCAGCCTGACCTCCACCGCTGCTTCCAGAAGATGAACCGCCCAGACTGATCGTGGTAGCATCCCTCAATACCAGCCTTCTTAATGCTCGCAATATCAACAATGGTGGTGTTCCATCCGGTTCAAGAAAACCAAATACACCCTTGATTTCTATGTTGCGTTCACCTTTTGGAAAAGCTGGTTTGCCATATTCATATTCATTGGATTCAACTTTGCTGAACAGAGATGGCCTGACAGCCTTCATGCCTATGTGTGGATTGAAACGATCATCATTGGGTTCTTGGCGTCCTGCATACACTTCGTACATGTATGGTTCCAGTGTGTATTCTACATCCAAAAACTTGATGTATTCAATAGACACAATAGATATTGGCAATTGCAACAGATCATTCCCTGTGCCGTCAACACGAATAGTTGCGGCACGTGAATCAAAATATTGCCCAGTAGCACGTTCCAGCCACGCCTGCCACTCAGCGATCAGTGCTGTTATTTTGGCATCTGTAGGTGGATTGGCCGTGAAATTTTCATATGCTCTGAATTGCGCCACTGTCATCAAGGCTGCCATATTTTACACCGTTCTTTCATCCTCAATGGTAAAGCTGCCAGATTCTATTGTGTGGGTACCACAACCATCAGGCACCCAATTTGGATCCAAAACCGTTTGCGTGGTGCGTTTGTATTCACCTTCAGTTTCACAACGCACACGCACGTCATATTCTGTTGGCATTATCCCACCTCCACTACTGCGCCAGTCACCTGGATTGTTCCGGTGCCATCAGTATAAATTTGCAACTCTATCAATGATACTCCTGACTCTGGCACGTTGGCAAGCTCTGCTGTGTACAATGTTGGATCAGAAGCATTCACAGTTATCAAGGCCAATTGTTGGGCCTTGGTATAATCCCATATTTTGATGTATCCTGAACCACCACTTTGTTTCCTTGCGTAGCAAGAAAATTTTGCAGCCATCGCTCTGGGATACCTATCAAAGTCAATCACAGCACGACCTTTAACAACAGGAATGCCAAGAGTTGTTGACTGTAAGTCTGTCGCCATAGTAACATGATCTGGAATTGAACTGCTCATATCATCCTGCCTCTTCAGCATAGATGGCCACACTCAAATACTTTGCGCCAGCGCCAGCCTGATCTATGTCTATTGTTATGAAATCTCCAGCAGCCAACGATTGTATGTCAGGTTGTGTAGCTGTGATCACTTTGTAATCACCTTGTGCTGCTGTGATAGTTGGCCTGTTAGCTTGCGTTGTGTATAACGTCACTGGTGCTACACCTGATGAACCTTTGTTGATGTCAATGATTGTGGAAGTGCCAACTGATCCTTTGGTTCCTCTATACACAAGAATTTTTTGTATGGCGCATGTGTAAGGAACAAGTGCTACAGCATCTAGTTCAGCACCTGGAGTCAGATTGCCTGATACTCTGAATTCAAATACAAAGTGTTTAAGGCCAACAGACTTTGGGTGCGTATGATCATCACGACTGGCTTGTAAACTTTCACCAGATGAGCCTTCTGTTGTATCTTCCAAAGGTGTAACATCTGATGGCGTTGTAAAAGGATACTCATCACTTGGATCAACCGCATTCCTGATTGCGTTGTATTGATTGACGTCAAGTGGCCTTGTCTCCTCTACAGAACCATCTGGTGTAGTGGTTAACTCTTTCAGACCTTTGATTTCATCTGCCATTTATAACCTCACAGATGTTCCCACCAGGTACACAGATGAAGCATACTTGACATTACCTGGTGCTGGAGCGAATGTGTTCATCCTGGTGATAAGTAAAGTCATTAACAAGTCTGGAGCAATTTTAGTTACATCCAGTAAAATGACTATGTCTTGTCGTTTGTGTCCAACTAACAAAACATCCTGCCAAGTCACTGTTTCGCTAAACACAGGCTGTTCGCCTGCCAAAGCCTTGTCTATATCCACAGTGAATTTGACCTCTTCAATCCCTGTGCCGCCTGTGTTCAAGTGAATTATGTGTAACACCAAATAAGGACTGCGATTGCCTATGGCTGCTACTGGTGGCAGCTTAACAGGTATCCTGTATTGGTTATCTTGTGGCCCAGCCTTGAACTCTCTGGTCTCAAAATTATCTATGGATGCTGGTGGTGCCAGAATAGCTGGGACAATACCAATGTCGTTGCCTATTCCAACAGGTGAATAAGGATTGCGCAACTCAGCAAACACTTGATTGATTGCATCCTCAGCATTTCTACCTTCCCATGCTGGCCCCATGAAAGCATACTGATCTGCGAATTTAATCACTCCAGCCGATGTGTAAGGTTCCATTCTACAACCAAAGTATGGACCATAATTAACTTTTTGCGGATTGTAGGAATTACCACCAGAAAACACAACGATATTGTTATGGTTGAACCTTATCTGAGTTGCTGGAGTTGGACCATAATCCGCAAACTCTGTGTTGAATAACACAACATTTTGAACACCAGCTGGAGATATGCCATCATTGTATAAGTCCAACCCTATGTCGGTGCCTCTGAATTGGTTGTTGGTAATGTTGAGTGATCCACCAGCAAACCTTACACCTTTGGCAAGTCCATCAATCCGAATGTTATTGAATGTTGTGGCTCCAAATGTAACATCATCATTCCTGATGCACCAATTAGTGTTACACCTACCACCAGAAATACAGAACACATCGTCCAACACTCGCAATTCTGCAAACTCTGCAACTTGTGTTACTGCACCAGAAGCTGGCCAGCCAAACAAGACATTGCCTGTTCCTGTTCCTGTCAATTCTAATTTGGGATCAGCTATGGTGTTTAATCCTCTTACACGTACACGCCCATATTGTGCTCCTGCCACCAAAGTTGGATCGCCAAGAGCCATAATCCTGGCAGCTACAGCTGCGGCTGTTGTGTCACCTGCCGCCAGTGTTACAGTTATCTCTGGGCCATCTTCTACTTTGAAAACCAGAGTTTCACCGCCTACAACAGCGAATGGCTCTTTGAGTGGTGAGTGTAAGCTGGCTGTGTCCCTGATATGGACTAAGCAATCAAAACCTGGACCACCAAAAAGGCCAGCGATTACACCACAGTGTCTGAGTCCACCGTGTCCTATGGACAGTATATAATCGCCATCGTCTGTGTCTGATATCAGGTGTGTATTATCATGGCCTTTGCCATCTATCCAAACCCAATCTGGTATCCACCTGTTCTGTCCAAGTCTAAAACCTTGGCTCAGGTGTATCAGAAATTTGCGGAATTCATTTGGCTGTTGATCCGGTGGCAAAGCATTGAGATAAGCCAATGCCAGATCAAGATCAGTGAATGCGTTTTTGACGGATGTGAACCCTTCACCGACAAATAACTCATGATCAAAATTAGGGTAATATGCCGGTGGTATTGGCCCACTGCCTCCACCACGTCTGCCTATGCCGCTCATCCGCTGCGCCTCCACGCAAATAATCTGGCCACGTCACCTGGATTGGTTCCCTTCACAAATATGTGTGACTTACTGAGATCATCCATGGCCAAGAAAATATCTGCTGCTTTGACCACACCATCTATGCTTCCAGATGTTCCACTCCAACTGAAAACTAGATCACCAGTACCATCCATGATTAGCAACACAGATGTTGAGTCAAAGCCAAAATCTGCTTTTTCATAGGCAGCTTGTAGCGTCACTTCTTTGTAAAAAAATTCTTTGTCACTCATGCTTGTCTCCAGACTTAAACACCTGACGTCCTGTTCTCTTGACTATGGTGGATACCATCCTTGGTGAATTGCCATTTGGATAGTACAGGATCATCATGATGGAAATGTTGTCAGCTTGGCACCCAACTCTTAAAGATGCCAGCCGTTCTTGGCCATTCTTGCTATCCCAGTTCAGCCATGCCTTGTATGTGACCTGCTTGAACTTTTTTGGAGTGGGCATTACATGCCACATACCTTGATGGAGAACACCCACTGCCCGTATGTCAGCCTGTGCTGTTGGATTTTGTTCCAGACTGCGCCAAGCTTGCTCTTGGTCAGCTTTACTCAAATCAAACGTGAGTGTATCACCATTGGCCATTTGTACTTTTAACACGGCTGGTCACCCTTCCAAACGTTTCAACTCCTCTTTAATTTTGAGCACCACACTGTTACGTGGACTGTATGGATTGTGTTTGCCTGAATCCTCAGCCTCAAGTAGTTGTGTTAAGAATTGTGTGAACTCTGGAGTCTCCATCAGCACCCTTTTTTCATCTATTGCCTTGATGATTTGCTTTGTTCCTTTGGAAATTATCTCAACAATAAAGTTGGGCTGTATATCCTTATCACCTTCCACCTTTGTGGTACCTTCTGCTGGCACGCTGGTGGCAGAAAATGGTTGCGAATTCAGCACCACTATCTTATAATTGGGATAATTCTTTTGGATGTAGCTTAACTCCTCTTGGGTGATAGTGCTTGGAGTATTAGGCAACAGGTGTATGTCTCCTTGCCTGCTCCTGGGTATGGACACATCCTTAACAGCCAAGTGTATTGTGCCATTTTCTTTAGACATTATGAGTGCCATGTTCACCCTTCACTTCCTGTTACGATTCAACAACATTTGCCCAAGTCCAAGTTGTGGCAATATGGTTGTTAATTCCTTGCGCCTTTGCGTTGAATCTTGTTTGTTGATGCCTGTGGCGATTGTGGCGCTTTTGTATCGCCATTCCCTTGTCCTTGTGTAACTGGAACATCCTCATATATCTCAATCACTTGAAACATCGATGAACTTTTGAAGTGAACGATGTCCTCAAGTTTGTGTACCTTTATGGGATGTCCTTTTATCAGTTTGTACCCTCTTGTGCTAATGGACAGGGAACTGTTCTGTGTAACTACCGCATATGCTATTTGTTTTGCCATCTCCAAATCCTCTTTTCAGTTGTGAATGGCTGGTAGCATTATGCCAGACCGATGTTGACTATCTTGACAACGGCATCAACTTCTTCAATCTGCGTATCCGCTTTCACGGTGATCGCATACTGATTGACGCCTTTGAAGATGTCTCTGTCCTTCTCAATCCTGATGTCTCTGCCTATGGCAAGGATCAGGTTTTGGAAGTGTGTCAAGAGCACCTGTGGATGCGCCTGGTATGTGACTTTGACATTCACAGGATCAGGCAGACTGCCGGTGCCGATGCGAACGATTGTGCCATTCACATAGTCCATGGTGTAGTCCACGCCCTGGACGTATGGAGTGATGGGAGCATTGCCCAATGTTTGGAGTGCCACGATTTCACTGGCGCTGATGATCGGCTTGTAGGCCAGCGATGCCACAGTGAGGCCAGTCAGCGTGATGTGTTCCACTATCTTCTGTGTCGCTCCCACAAGCGGAACTGGTACCAGTTCAATGCCGAATGGGGTGAGGTTCTGAGTTGTGGTCAACGCAGCATCACCACCCGCTGTGGCACGTGTGGATACCTTGTTCCTGAAGTTTTGCTCGATGTCGCTGTTGGACAGGAATCTCAACATTGTCCTGTCTCTCTTGAATTTGTCGGGCATCTTCTTGATGGCTTCACTGAAGATGGCACTCTCAATGTCGGTTCCAGCCGCATCGTACACATGGCCGCCATCAGCCAGTTTCCACCAACCGGAACACAGCGACAGATAACTGTCCTTGACGACCTTCACTGGATCACCGTCCACGTACAGATCAGCTTCAACCGCTGCTGGGCCAAGCAGATTGCCGTTGATGTACAAGTCTTCCAGATCATTGGCCAACTGTGTGGCCATCATCTTCACGATGGTATCCTGGACAGCATCCCCTTCAATGTTGATTTCACTGAAGGTGTCGCTGATCTCGAATGGCACCATGATCTCCACAGGCTTCATGGAGATTTTTGACGTGGTGACTCTGCGCCTGACGTTGGGGTCAGATGCCTCTGCCTTTGGAACAGCGACACGCTTGCCCACGCCTATTTTGTCGATGGTGGCTTCTTCATTTCTGAACTTGACCACCCGCACGTTGTTTTTGAGCGATGTCACATCGATGACGTACTGGATGAACTTGTCGCTCTGCATGGGATTGAGTTTGCCGCCAGCAGCCAATTGATCCGCTGCGATGACTGCCTTCTCAACCAATTCCTTGTTTGTCATGATTCTGTGTCTCCTCTCTTGTGTTATTCTGGTTTGGGGTCAAACGACATTGCCCCAAAAACCTTTGTCACCTTTTTTGACTTCTGTGGTTTGTCCATCCTGCCCTGGCTGTTTGCTCACTGCTACTGCACCCTCAATGGTTTCCAAACGTTTTACAACGTCTGAAATCTGAGTGCTGAATTCACCGATTGCTTTTGCCAAGTCAGGTGACGTTGTGTCGGCCTTGGCAGTCGGTTGAGCCACAGGTGGCTGTGTTGCGACTGGTGCCGATGCGACTGGTGCCGATGCCGTTGGCAACGCATTGACATCCACTCCCAGATCATCCAGGATAGCCTTGAGGCTTTGGTATGCCGTCATGATCTTTTCCATGCGATGCTGGCTGATCTTGGCTCCAGCCTTCTCCACTGATTCTGTCGCCTTGGCTGCTGGTGCCGGATAACCTGCCCCCAGTTTGCCCATCGCTGCTTCCAGCTTTGACATCAGACCTTCAAGCAACGGTTTCATGGCGCCAAGGGCATCCATTAACGGCTTGACATCTGCATATCCAGCCTTGGAAGCATCGGTTGGGACAGCATCAGGTGAAGTGGCCGCTGGCGCTGGTTGATCATCTGTCTTATGGACAGGTGCCGTGGGCTCACTGGTTGCTTCAGGCACAGGCTCATCGCCTGTTGTCTGTTTCACCCGTTCAACTTCCATACTTTTGTCTCCTCTCTTTGATTGTTTTACCACCAAGAATTTATGGCGATTAGCAGCCCTGTCAACAAGGCTGACTTCATCCACTGCTATATCCAACAACCTTGCTGGGCCTGTTGGTTGATTATCCTCTTTGGTTTTATCCTTGCTCATGCCACACTCCTCTCTGGGCCAAGCCTTCTTGCCACTGCCATACCTTTAATGCTGAAGCCAGTCAGTTGATTATTTTCAACTTGTTTCCAAGTCTCATTGTCTGTAACATGAACTGTCATGATCCATGTGCCTGGCTTGACTTGCTGATCACCAATCATCATGGTGATCGGTGCTATCCAACTTTCAACCACCTCAATTGGGCGTGAGTAATCTTCATGCATTACACCAGTCTTTGAACCCTTATTGTATTCAGCCAAGAAATCATGGGCAGCTTTTTCAATAACTGGTGCATCATAAATTTGATCTTGCGCATCGAATGTTTCAGGTTCCAACACAATGCCTGTCACCAATCGTTTGACTGTGTCTATCTTGATGATAGTGGTGTTGTAAGCCTTTTGTGTAGGTGCTGTAGCAGGTGGTTTGGCTGTCTCAGGATTGTTTGGAAATTCCTGATCGGCTGGTCTGGCAATCATCCATTCTCTCCTGCCTGGCCCAACAGGTACAAATTGAAATATCCAACGTCCTTTAAGTAATTTGCCGTCAAACCAAAACTCTTTATAATGTGGATCTTGTGTGCCTGCCTTCCACTTGATCTTATCTATGATGGTAAGTCTTGACCAAGCATTAGTAGTGGAACCAACAGCACCTGGTGGAAAAGATTGAGGCTTGTTGGCCCCAACATTCATCCATGAGAGTGGGCCTTGTATTACTTGACCCGATGCTGCTCCACCTTCATCTGATCTGGCTGTCTTGAAATTAGCCAGTATCTTGTGTGTTGGATCAAGTTCAATAAATTTGTTAATTTGGAATTGATTGCCTGGCGTGAATCCCTCTCCACCTTCCCAGTATGGCGCTGTGCCTGGCCGCATCCGTATGTCTGTATGAATGGAAACTGGTTCAACCAAAGCAAGTAATTTCAACTGATCTTTGTTCAACGTGGTTTTGTCTATACCCTTAATCAAGGATGATAGCTGACTACTATCCCCATCGGCTGCGTTGGCAATGGCAGCTGTCCAGTTTCCTTTGGCAATCTGATCCAGTTTAGTTATCTGTACTGGTGTCAGTTTAATAGGATCAACGCCAAAATGAAAAGTGCCACCCAACAGTTTCACTTGATCCTCTGTCAAACCACGTTCATGCGTCTGTAGGATTGCTGTGCCAGAGTCACCAGCCTTGAAATCCAATTGCCCTTCTGTCTGTTTCCTTATGGCCAATCTCTTTTCCACCTTGAAGCCAGATTCCAAAAGTGCTGCTCTGGTCTCAGGATCAGCTTGTAACACATTTCCTTCATCCGCACGCTGTACAATACTCTTGATGTTCTCTGCCTTGGTTGATCCCACTTCCCTGTCCCTGACCTTGGGAACCACTGCTGTTATCTTCCACACATCGGCAACATTATCATATTCTGGAATAATCTCTTCAACTCCCAAAGTGATAATGCTTCCATCTGGTGCGTCCAGATTAGTGTTGAATGTTTTGCCCAACGTAACAAGCTTGCCCTTATCATCCTCATAGGCAACTGTGTAATTCCATGTGCGGGGTGAACCTGATACTGTCTGCCTGCTTAACACTTGTACTTTTATCTCAACCAGATTCTTAATCTTTGACCACGCAGGAGTCTGTCCAGTTAGTGGATAATCTGAATTCACTGCTTTGGCAACAGCCCCTTCTGAACCTGGTTGCTTAGAAACATCTGAGATTATTTTCAACAAAGCAGCTTTGTTATCAACAACATGCTTTGGTGTTATTTTCATGAACTTGAAATCATACTTACCAAACAAATCCTCCAATATGCCACGTCTTTCTGTCCAAGGTTTGCTGTGTAAATCCTGTCCATCATAATACAATACATCGAACACATGTGCTATTATTGAAGCCTTGGAACCATCAGCCAGAGTCAATTGACCCGACACAGGCACAACTTGGTTACCTGCCCAAGCAGCCAAATCCTTCCTGGCGACTGGTCTTCCATTATCGTGAACTGCTCCAAGATCAGCATCCAAAATAACTCCTTGACCTATGGCCTTGAGATCATCTACAAGAGATGGAAATTGCTTGGAACGATCATCCTTGGAATCTTCAAAGAAAATTAATGTCTTGTCTGCACTGTCTGCTTCCAACACAGTGCGCCAACCGTTATATTTTTGCTCAACATCAATTCCTATCTTTTCTTTCAACAGTGCTTCAGCCCAACCAGTGTTAAACTCCTCTGGCGTGAAATACTCTTGCTGTGAATATCCGCCAGCAGTCTTCAATGGTATGAAACGTTGTAATGGTTTCAATGTGTCCGCTTTTGACACATTGATCCTCTTGGCCTCAGGTCTCAGAACAGCCACCAAATCATACAGAGGAATATGGTCATCATGTGGCCCAGATGCGTGGTACACATAATGAACAAGATGTCTCATACCTTCTGGGATTTGGTTTCGCACTTTCACTTCCAATGCCGAATCAGGATTGTCCTGCCTGATGAGCATGTCTATGTCATGAGGTTCTTGCTGCTTAATGGAACCACCAACCAAATTGATATAACCTGGACACAACACCATGTCGCCCAAACCGTTGAAAATCTGCGCTGGTGCTTCTGCTGTTTTATCAAACACCACAACAGCATTGTTATCCTCTGTTCTGAATATATACTTAGCAACTTCATATCCTGCCATACAACTACGCAAATCATCCATACTCTTGAATTCACGTTTATGTGTAAGATCAAGCCTTTTACCCAGTGGCACCAAGTGGATGGCTCGCATCCTGGCAATGCGCAGACTTTCATCTATGGCCGCATTTGGATCAGATAGATGTTCCAGAGTGTGCATGCTTAGCACAGTGTCAAATGCCCCATCAGGATATGACAGCTTGTTGACATCCTCTTTTTTCACTTTGTGATTGTGTTGCCCGCACAGCTTCATAGCTGTTATGGAATTGTCCACGCCTTCCACATTGAACCCTGACTTGGATAGAACATCCAATTCACGTCCTGCTCCGCATCCCATCACTAACACATCCTGTCCTTGGATGTATGGACTGATGGCCGCAAAATCTCTTATGAATAAATCTGTAACATCAATCAGCCCAGGGCTGAAATAGTTTTCACCATACTCTTCATCTGTTGGCATTGATGTTGCCTTCCCAAGTTGCGTGTAGTTCAGACCACGCTTTATCATCTCATCTCTCAATATATTAAACTTGTTCAGAAGTGTAGCCACAGTCAATCCATCGGTGGACTTACCATCGCCAGCCCCTCCTTCAGTTAACAGTGCATACAACTGGTGACAGCGCCAATGTAAGTTCAACAACTCCTGGTTGTCCACCGCTGCTAGACTGTCTTTTGTGATATCGTTTATTTTCATACCATTTCAATTGCTTGTGTTCTTGAGCCAGAAAAGTTCAGAAACAAAGCATGTAAAAATTCCTCACCATCATCCGGTGTGACTAGCTTGTTGAATGAACCATCTTCATTGAAGACAGGCATTCCATTCTTGAACCTATCTTTGAGCATCTGATCATTGTAATCAGCAACCACCTTGTCTCCATCCAACTTGAAAGTTGCCAATACTTGATGGGTAGTTGGCATGTCGTTGAATATGACTTGTACTGCTTTCACGTTATCCACCGTCCATAGGTTTCACAACGGCTTGGGAATCTCCAAACTCATAGAATTTGGTTTCATTAGCAGAATAATCCATTGCACTTGATCTGGGTAAAAGCCTTGGATCAGCTTCCAGCAATCTTGTCTCAATCGGATTGGCCCTGGGCGGTGGTGGCGCTGCTGGGCCAGTTGTTGGCACCTGCCAAGTCTTGTTAGTAGTCACAACAATAGTACGACAATGGAAATGATAAGGTGGAAAAGCCAAACCACCTTCTGCCATGGCAGTCGCTGTTGCTGTGGATGGAAGTGCTCCAGCACTTATTCCAAACTTTTGAGAAGCATCTCCTGCTGACATCCAACCTGCTGCTGCCTTCACTCCACCTGGCGTGACAGAGTTCAAAACCTTATCACGTTGTTCCAATCCCAGTGGCACGCTGAATTCCTTGCCATTCATCAATCGGCATATTTCACTTGTGCGTTCATCCAGCACAGCGTCAATCCGATAAACTTCAACCCCTGCCGTGGCAAACGTTTCAAGGTTTGCCCACGTGGTTGCCCGTGTCGCAGCGTTGGCAGTGAGACCTTCAAAATATAAGTCTGTTGGCCCTCTCCATCCTGGTGGCGGAACACCAACAGCTGCTGGCAGCGTGCCATTTCTTATTTGGTTGGCTAGATTATGTTGTAACTCTCTCGCAGCTTCTTCACGGCTGAGACCTTGAGTCAACATCGTGTTGTTAACGTCCTCATGCACTAGTGTTTGTAAATTGTCGCCATAGAAATTACCAATCCAGTGCATGTTATCTTTTCTCATCCAATCAATGGCTTCAGAATCAACCAGATTGAAATTGGGAGCAACTTTCAATTTATCGGAAAAACCAGCACGCTGAAGATTGTACATTAAGCCTGTGGCCTTTAACACTTCATTCCTGACCTTCTCAGGATATGTGTCCAGAGTTGTGTCGAATATGCGGTTGAACAGTTTGGCATCATTTTGTGTGAGTGGCCCTTTGCGTCCTTTCAATTCACCCAGAGCACGTTGAACTGCTTGTTGGACTGTGATATCAAACTTACCATTCAATAATTTATTCAAACTTGTCTCAATGGTTCCGACATTGGGTGCTGCCATGATTACCACATCAGTAATCAAGTCATCCAGCATATGGACAACATGCTTGGCTTGGTGCTTATCCTTGAAGTGGATACCACCGACAACCAGTGGTTGATCATTTTCCGTTATCACGCACACGCTTGAACCATCTCCATTTGCCATTGGACTTGGACTGTTCTTTTGTTGTGTTAGCTTCACAGCCTTCTTTGAAGCACGCAACTGGCTGTTTAACTAAACACTGATCTTTTGGAATGCCTATACTCGCACACAATTCATTGACTACCTGGCGTTGTGTGTTCACTAGACTTTCCAATTGATCGTGACCTTTTTTGCTCACGTCACGTTGCCTCTTTTTGTTTCGATGTAAGTCTTCAACGCCACCAACGCTGATGTGTTATTTGTTACAGTTTCAATGAGACATGAAAGCAAATTCTCTTCACGTCTGCTCTGCTCTCTATATTGAAGATACCAGAATATCAACACAACGCCAGCTGGCCCACTGTATTGAAGTATCAACTTGAGGTATTCCAATATCATTTAATATCCTCTCCATCGATGATTGCTTGGGCAACCGCTGTGCGAAGTGCCATCAATGCTTGGACAACATCTCCACCATCGATGATTGCTTTTTGAACTATTGATTTCATGGGTGCTATTGTGCCCATGTTAATTGGCCCAGTATTCTTGGCTGCTTCTGCCACTTGGATAGTGAATGGAACATCTGGATCAATCGCAGTCACTTTTCCAAGATTGGTACCAAAGATGTCTGACATGATATTCCTGGCAATCTGTGGCGTCAACCCGCCTGTACCTTCTGATGCTGCTAGCATCTTGGTCAGGCTTTCACTGTCTGTAACGTTTGGGCCATTGGAAATAAAACGGTGATACACGATGCCTAGCCTTGGCAGTATCTGGCTATTCATGAAAGCATCAAAAGCAGTGCGCTCAGGAGCAAACACCTGCTCATCAGCTAACTGTCGGCTGGCTTCTGCTGTTGCTCTGGAATAGTCTTCAGCCTTGCCAACAAATATCGGTGGCAGTCTAAAGGCACCACGCACCTTGTCACGATTGTTCGCATCATAAGATTGAAACATCGCATCTTTGATTTGTTGGTTAGTCAATGGCGTGATACTTATCTTGATAGCATCCGACTGTCCAGGCATGGGCGCAACCTCAACTGGCTCAGCTTCCAGAATAAGGAATTTGCTATAATTGCTGCTGCCCTTAATATTGGATTCAACAAACTGTTCGATGCGCTTGATCGTGCCAGTGGTCAACATACCACCACCGGACACAGTCACTACCATGGATGGCACGTTGTTGTTTTTTAACGTAGTGTAGTTGATCTCCTCTGCCGCACGACTGCCGAATATGCTGAACAGATTGCCAATAAACCTTGGCAACCCATATGGTGTTCTGGCCGATGGTATCCTGAAGTGATGCATGGAATTGGCTCTGTACTTGATCTCAATAGGATTGTTTGAATATTCACCCGTCTCACAGTTCAAATTTCTTGGATCACCCAGCTGCTTGAAATATACCTTCTGCCCCTCTCTGATCTGTATGAAACGTCTGAAGCGCACCATCCTCTTAACCTTCACCAAAACTGGCACGCCATTCTGATCCACTTCTATCTGTGGCACTTCCACCATGACTGGAGTTGTGTCCAATGGTGTAAGTCTAACTGTCCAAGCTGGTGCCCACTCCAACCATCTGATCGCACCTTGAGTATCCTCAATAATTTCCCAGTATCCGTTGCCTGTGAGTTCCAAATCACGTCTGGTCAACCTGCGCAATGATATGAAATTACTGTTGAAGCAACAGTTGTTGAAAAAGTTGGCCAGCTTGATTCTTTCAACTTCCATTGTCTTTAGGATTTCAGGATTGGCCTCAATTGCTTGTGGCAGAGTAACAGGAACAATGCGATGGCCAAAACCTTCTATGTTCACTTCCATGGCCTCAACTGTAGGTTGTAGCTCACTGTTATTCTCAATCAGCATTGACAATGGCAGTGGATCAAGTGGTGGCTCGACAACAGTCTTGCTGTTTACCAAAGTTGCCCAAGGATCATCTTGAGATAGTTGCTTGCTGTAAGCAGATTCAGATTCAGCAACATCACCTATCTGTTTAGTGATCCCAACAATCGTTGCCCTGACTGCTCTAGCATTTGGATTATCAACACCCGCTGTCACCACAGTTAGTCTGTTAACCTTTTGTCTTTGGACGTCACTCATTATAGCAACCCTGGTTCCTCTCTTGTTTTCCTTACACGCCTCAGTGTAGCCATGCTGATAGCAAAATCAAGAGCATCAATAATATCGTCATGTTCTCCATTTGGGAATGATAACAGTTCATCTTCCAACTCCGGCATATCACGTCCCATCAGTATTTCACCATTCTCAAATTTCTGTGCTAGCTTTGTCATTCTGGTCAGCTTGTCCAATGATGTGAATATCGGATGGGCACGAACAAACTTGTATTGCGGCTGACTTTTCAATTCCTGATAAACTGCCTTCTGATATGCGTTGGATTCTATCCCAGCCCTGATGGGCTCATATTGTTTGAACATTTTAACAATCAATTTTATCTGTTCAGGAAATGGGGTATGAACACGCTGATATTCTACAAGATAAAACTTGTTTGCCAGCCTGTCATAAGCAATTGTGAATATAACAAAGAAGTCATGGAATAGTTGCTGACCGATAGCCAAGTCAACTCCTTGATAGTATTCCAGCCCCTTTGGCACCTCATCATAATATTGAAAGTGTTCATCGTTAAACACGTTGCCCATCATGGCTTGCGTGTCCAACATGTACTGGCAGTTAAACACAATGCTGCCACTTGCTCTGCGCTTGCCTTCAAACCAGACTGGTGGATGACGCTCTGGCCATGGGCTGCGTCCTTGTGAATCTAGTGCTGGAATGACAAGATGGTTCTTGGCAAACTCATTCTTGATCAAGTGGCCATATAGATCATGGTAATGATAACGTGTTCCAATGATCCATTCCTTGCCACCCTCTTCCAACGTTGGCTCCAACTCAGTGTAGTACCATTCCTTAACCTTCTCACGTTGACCGTATGTCCTGCTGTTTTCTATTGACACCAAGTCATCCGCTATTATCATGTCAAAGTGCCGACTGACTACACCACCATCTATGCCAACTGTGGTTATGTTGCTCTCCATGGCAGATGTGGTACGATTGGCAACATTGATTTCACGTGTGTCCCACTTGTCCCCTACTTGGTTGCCAAATATCTCTGTCAACTGTCTCTCTTGTAGCCTGTTCTTGATACCACGCAAAAAGGTTTCAGCCTGTGTACATGTCCTTGAACTCAGCAATATCCTGATGTTTGGATCCACCAAGACTTGCAACACAGACTGACCAATGGTTAATGGCTGAGTTTTTCCTGCTCCACGATATGCCAGGATAACTCCACGTGGATGATTGCGTTGAAACTCCATCATCTGGTGGTGGAACGGCTTGATGATTAGTGCTGGGCTATCAAACACAAACTTGCAAAGCACATCCAATCGCTTGTCTTCTAACACAGCCTGACGGATGTACTCATTGCGCATTTCACGCTTGTGCTGCCACTGTTGGACTAGTGTGTCCCGTTCTGGCGTTGATATTTGTAAGCCTGGCACTGTGTAAATTCCTCAACAATCGTGGCCAGCTGCTGGCGGTGTGTGAGGCGGTGGACGGAATCACCGCCAGTCAGCTGGGCCATCCGGTTTGCTATGTTACCCTTGAGGGAAGTGGTGGATGCTCGCAAACCAGACCGTGTGTGTATTATCCTTCCAGAGCGATGAATGTGTATTCATCGTTCAGCTTGTTCACTGTGACGTCTGTGCCCAAGCTGAATTTGAAGAAGTCAGCGACAGTCCCACGACCTGCCGCAACCTGCTCTGGGATGCTAATTCCTTCTGTGGCGATCATGGCATCTCCTGTCGCATCGAAATGCACACCTGCCGGCATCTGATCGCTCTTGACCGACATGTTGGGCGTGGTCTTGTCGATGATCACGACTGCTTTGGGCGCAAACGGCAGCTTGACTTCCAAGGCTGCTCCTGTGCCTTTGTAATTTCCAGTTGCAACTTTTGCTACTCCACTTGACATTTGAATGTCTCCTCTCTTTGTTTGTATTTAGCTTGACTCAAGCCTTTTGCTTCTGCTTTTTTATCGGCATCTGCTTCATGCTGAGCAGTGCCTGACTGTGTTTTTCTGTTTGACTCTTCTGCTCTTTTAATAATCTAAAGATTATTAAAAGAGCAGAAGTCATGTTCCACACCGCAACAATCGGCCATGTAATAGTGGCAGCGACTGTTTTGGTTAATTTGATCAATCGTGACTGCTCCATCCGCCCAACACGCACTTGTTGGTGAGATCAGGCGCAGGGCCATCCGATTTTTGAACCTGGTTCTTGTGCTCTTCCACGATTGCCTTGAGCTCATCAAAGCCCAGCGTCTTATGGACAACGCCATCGGGCATTTGAATGGTGTGAACGTGAGCGCCACTGCGTACTGTTTCACCGTTGGGCAGAGTGATGTGCTGGTGATAACCGCCAACGCCTGGGTCAGCGCCATCCAGTGGCTGGGTCATTGCCTTGCGCCCATCCGGCATCACAATCTCATGAACGTGTGGGCCACCTGGCTGTAGCAGACCTTGGGTGTTTGGCAACACGTCCTTTTCCAAATCGTGACCGTGCGCTCCACCCTTCAGGATGGTCATCATATCGTCAAGGATATGTGTGTGCTCTCCACCGATCAGTTTGCCTTCAGGCAACTCTTCATGCCAGTGTGCTCCTGCCTCATTATAATCCATCCACATCATAGGTTGACAACCACCCTTCTCAACTGCTGTTTCCATTTGCTGTTTCCTTTATGGCCAGTGATTAGCTTCATCATCGTGGACAGAACACTCCACCACGATTAGCTTGCCATTGCCGTGCTTCATCTCTTTTATCGTTTGATTGATTGTTACCACCAGCGCACGCTTTGTCTCACACACAAAGCGCTTCATACATCGTTTACAAAGTGACGCTGCCTTCATGTGTATTCCTTTTTCATCCAATTCCCAGGCCATGTAACGTCCTCCAGGACACCGAATGGCCGTGACACCTGCTGGCAGATTGCGTGGCTCATGAGTCCAAGACCTTCTGCCGCTGTATTACCAATCCGGCATCCTCTGGCGTGACATCGATGATCTGTCCACCTGTTAGCTGTTCCAGTTGTTTCAATTCTGTCCTGACACGGATTGCTATGTCAATGTTGGTCATGCCTCTTATGTCAATACCAGCAATGATCCTGCTGGACTTATCCTTGCGAAGCACGCCCAACTCCTCTCCTCTTTTAATTATCTTGTCAATGATGTCGCTCTTGGCTCGCACAGCCCCTACAATAGCATTGGACTGATTGTTTGTCTTGTATGTCCGTATGATTTCTTCAAGGACACTCACGCACCCACGTTGCGCCACACAGTAATCAATGAACAACTCAATGTTGCTCTTGTCTGTTGTTTCCTTTGCCTCATACTCATACATCCATCTCTTGACTTCAGTCAACGCCTTGAGATCACGCAGGTTCATCTGTTCCATGATCTCTATTTCTTTGAGACCTTGCGCCAGGAATGCGATGAATGTCGCCACCAGTATCCTTTTTTCATGCTCTGACTTCTTGCCAAAGAATACTGGCACATTGGGATTGGTTGCCTTCTGCCGATTCACTGCTGAACTCACTGCCATCTCAAACTCCCATGAAACATATGGCCAGGAATGATATCACACAGGATGCTGACCATTTGTGGATTGGCATGTTTGGCAATTGAACCTTTAACACGTTATCAATGAAGTCATACACGCATTCCTCTATGGCAGTGCCAATTGCGCTGAGCTGTGCTGAGGGTTGGATGATCATTGGGCATTGGACTGACACAACAATTAAATCATTCATAAAAAATGAAATGAAAAGTAATCCGTCAAATGGTCTTTGTGTACTCTGGAACAATGAACTGTCCTTGTGTATCTGTTGTGCGATCTGTGCTTGTGTGCTTGGTGTCATTGCATTGCCCTGTGTAACGATTGGGGTTTGGGTGTGGGTGCAAATTGCAGTGTTGCATCTGCATTGTGCTGGCCAAGCGTGCATGGCACGCACTGTGTAGAAAACACATGCCAGTGGGGTGTTGTGTCGGGTACACATGCGCTGAGGTGTCGTGGCGCCATGGCGCAGGATTTTTTATTGCGCACACAACCACCAAGCACACAAGACACACTGGCGTCACTGCGCTCATCCGGTTCATCGATGGCGTCAATGGTTCCAGATGCTAGCAGACCTTGCATATGGTCTGTAGCACTTGCATCTCTGAAAGCCTTCTGTCCCCATATGTTAAAAGGTATTGACATGTGTAAGCAGAACGTCCTTGGCCTGTCCATCCCTGTACTGGTCTGTACGCTATCCCCAGGTGTTAACTCCTCTGAACAGGTGGCATGGGTTCTGGTGCCAGGTGTTAACTCCTCTATGGATGTGTATGTAGAACGTCCTTGGTCTGTAGCCTTGTCCCCTGAAATAATTTTTTTCATCATGGTGTTTTTATTTATTGGCTCAGGCTGACATGTGTAAGCAGAACGTCCTTGGCCTTGCCGCCCAGGTGTTAACTCCTCTGTACAGATGAGCATTGGATCATTGGCCTTCACCCGATGATTGACACCCTCATTCCTGTAGCCATCTGGCGCACCTGAAAGCCTTATGGAATTGTCCATGTTCAAAATGTGGCCGTTTGATTTTGAATGGAATGTGTAAGCAACACACGCAGTACACGCAATTGTGTGTACTACATTTTTCTTATCGTGGTGCTTCTGTGCGTCATCTCCTCCATGCTTCATGTTGCGTGGGCGTGTGTATGTTACAGGATGGGGTTGTGGCTTTGGAATTACACATTGAGTGCATGTTGAGAATGCAGTGCTTGTTGGTATTACACACTGTGCTTCTGTGCATAATGCGCACATAATGCGCTGTGTGTAATTTGTGTTGACCACCTGGTGGACACATAGACACATGGCACATATGTGTGGTGCTAGACAACTCAAGCACTTTGACTCAAGCACAGCAAGCACAGCAAGCACAGCAATCACACAATCAGCGCCAGCGTGCTTCTCTACCATGACAGGGACAAATTCAACTTCATTGTGTTCGGATACATCGCAACCAACAGACATCAGAACAAAGGCAGAGGATTGAGCAAGGACAAAAGAATTGCACAAGTCATCAACCAAACAACAGTGCGACCGCTCACTGTGTATATGTTTGGCGATGTTGTTAGCTTGGGATATGGGCTTGGGCGATTGGTAGGAACAGAAGATGTGGTTGTTCTCTCCTGTATGATTGGGATAGGATAAGAATGAGGATTGATCTTTGTTTCTGTTTACTGAGCTCATTACCTTTACACTGTTGTTAATCCTTTGTGTGCTGCCTTCTCAAAGATGCAATTGGTGCTTTGGTATGTCTATGAAGATACTATACAGGAATCAATTGCGCTATACTTTATTTGGCTATTATGGTGGCTGGTTGAATGTGATTGTGTTGTGTTAGGAATTGTTCTGTTGTTGGTTGTGCTTACTGTAGGCAAAAATCTTTTGATGGGTACTACAATTGATGGATGTGTACGATTATGTCAAGATGTAAGTGCGTGTGTAGGCAGACAAGCAACGTGCGGCTTGATCTGAAGTTGAAAGGATGGCAAGACTTCAAATTGGCCGCACGTGCTTCACGAGTATAGAATGACAACAAGGAGCAGGGAACATCGGTGTAACAGACTCAACACTAATGGAACCATGGCTGAAAATGTTCTTGGCTGTCTGTGACCTTGTGGAATCTGTTTCATGTCAGCTCAACCTGCTCCTTGTCTTATTATATGTGTTGTTCTCTCTTTGGGTGGCCTTCCACGGTTCAGATGGCTTGCTCTTGATATGATTTTGTTTTCTTATCAAAGAACATCTTGGACACTATGATCCCTTTGTCTTCAAGATAGATTGTGGCGCCTGTCCTCATAGCTTCCACTGCCTGTTCCAACTCAACACCGTCTCCAACTAGACATCTGCCGTATTCATCACGATCAAGCAATATTCCTTTTGAGTGTAGGATCAATTTGTTTCTATTGACTACTATCCTTGCTTTGTTACCCATGTGTTATCTCCAAGTGCAAATGAACTTGAAAAATATAGCGTTGATCAATTGGTGTTGATCAACGCTATCAATCAATATGTTGCCGATTGATTCAGTTCAAGTCTGCCAGGAAGCTGGCGACTGCCAGTGTCTTACCCAGCTGTTCAATCGTTGGTTTAATGTCTGGTGGAGTGGATGGCTGGCACGCTGCTAACTGGCCGATGTCTTCAATGACTGCGCCAAACTCCTGTTGGCACTTATCATGAAACTCCAGTTTGCGTCTGATCGCTTTTGCCTCAGCATGAAAGCCTTCTGCGTCTGCCTTTGCTGCCAGCTTTTCCAAATCCTCTTTGAGCTTGATCAATAAATCCCATCCGTTGCCCATTCTTCTTCACCTCACTTTCATTGTGTATTTGTTTGTACAGTTGAACATGCTGTACTAACATTGTGTGTTATCAATACCTTTTGAACTTGAGACTTGGATTGAAGTGTTCGTGTACACATCCTTGATCGCAACAACCTTCTGTACACAGTGGAACATCCTCATCCTTGCCTTTAATCCCAAGCATTTCTTTGGCTATGGCCTTGATCTCATCGATGGTAAAGATGGTGAAGTGTTGCATCCCTGCTTCCTGTATTGCCATGTCGCCACCCTCTCCACGGTCAACTACAGATAGAACAGCGACAGGCTTGTTGCCTTCTGCGTGCTTCTTCAGTGCGTCTGCTGCTCGCAGGACAGATGAAGCTGTAGTTATCACATCTTCTACCAACACCACATTATCCTTGGGATAGACTGTACCTTCAATCAACTTGCCTGTGCCATGTTCCTTCTGTTGTTTCCGCACAATGAACCCACGCAAAGGATAACTGTAATGCCCAGCCAATTGTAGCAGAGCACCGATGATTGGATCAGCACCCAGTGTCAATCCGCCCACAGCTTCAACATGAAGTTGTCCTATCAACGGCATCATCATGAGTGCTATACAATGTGCCCCTTCTGATCGCAACGTGACCAAGCGCAAGTCAATGTAGTAATCGGATTCACGACCTGACGACAGAGTGAAACTTGCCTTCTCTGTAGGAATGGGCAACAATCAACTTGCCCAATTGCTGCTTGGCAAAGTTGTTATGGTTGATTTTGTTTGCCATGTTATTCCTTCTTATCTTCAAAAGCCATATCAACTTCAAGCAACGATTGTATGGCAGTTAAGCACAATGCTGATGCCTCTTTTGTGGAATGTATTGCCCTCAAGAATAATTTAGCACACCATTCACGTATATCTTCTTGAGTAAAGTTGCCTATAGAGTGTGTAGCGTTTTTGGCTTCACCTGCTGCTATCTTTTCTACTTCATCCATCACCCTCTCCTCTTATGCGAGTGGATCTGCCATCCCACGGCTCATGTTTTCACGCTCCACAATCAACGTGTGTAATATCAACAGATAGTTGACTGCGTCAGCTATGCGTGATTTGATTGGTTCAGACTTGACTGCTCTGTCGTTGAGCCATGTTTCTATGGCATCCATGTGCTTGCCAAAATAGATAGCCCAGACATCAATCTCATCAATGCCTCTCTTGTGTAATCGCTTGGCACCTGTTTTGAAGTTGGAGTTGGCATCATTGCTTCCCTGTGTATAGTCATGCCCCTTTGTATCCAGCAACGGCAAACACTCCTCTTCAAAAAATTTCTTGATCAACTCAATCCTTTTATTTGGTTCCATCGTTGGGCCACTCCTCTCAATTGCTCTTTGCCTTTGTTTTCCAAGTCACGCACCTTTGTCCATATCTTTGTGTTGATCTGCGCTGTTATCTCTCTCTCAACTAGATCAACCAAGACATGTGGATCAAGTGCGTCCAACTCCCATGACTCTGTTCCAAACTGTTTAACGTATGTTTCAAACCTTGAATCGCTTGTTTTGGCAGGATTGGGTGGTGGACTGTATTGTAGTATCTGATCCCATGATAGTGCCAGCCTTCTGACTTCCACGTCAGCCCCAAACAAAGCAAATCTATCAGTGATGTCTCTGGTCATGTCCAAACCGGATGGATCATGGTCACCCAAGTAAAGCAATATCCCATATTTGCCTTCAAGTGTAGTTGCCATGAATCGTTGTGCTGCCTGCCACATCTCTGATTGCGATACATAACCACGACAAGAAAAGTATGGGACATCGTATTGGTTGCAAATTCCTTCTATCACTCCAATCAAGGCATCCTTCTCAATCCACACTTCCATGTGTACCATCTGTGTCTTCCACTTGTCCATTCTGAACTGTTCAGCGCACACATTAACTATGTCTTGTGGACTATCCCAATGAGATAGACTGCGGACAAATCTGCTTCTATCCTCAATGGCCAACCAGTCAATCTCTCCAGCTAGTCTGGCATCATTGATCACTCCACCCAGTCTGTTGTAATATATCTGTCTGTTTGGTATTAGACCACGTGCTACAAATTGATAATACAATTGTCTCAAAGTCAGAGTGAAGCCAGACTTGCTGTACTCATCGATGATATCATTGGCTGTTCTGATTATCGCAAGATTGTCTTTTGAGAAATTTCTTTCAATGTATTTTAGTCTGGGCACCCTCTCTCCTCTCTTTCAGAAGCAATTGAAGTGCTTCGCAATTCTGTCTCAAGGCAGCATTCTCTTGTATGATATCAGCACTTGAGCACGCTGTCTCCAAGTCATGGATGTAGCTTCTGACTGGCTGTGGTAGGTTGTTGATGTTCTCTGCTGTTGGCCGCCACCACGTCCAATCACCCATACTATTCTTGCCCCAATACACCCAACCATATATGGCTGTAAGTATAAAGTAACAAAACAATGCCCCTTGCCAATAGTGTGTATAGTATATGTCAAAGATGATCCACAAGATGTTAGCCAACAAGTATAACACAAAGCCTTGTCGCTTTTGGATTGATACCAAGTATGCTCCCACCACTGCCAATAGCGTTGCTGATAGCTCAATCATCCACATATCAATCACCATCGTCTGCTATGTGACAGTGGAATTTGTCCCGATAATCCAACTCAGCTTCTGCTGCCTCAATCAACTCCTCATCTTTATCGCCATCCAACTCCTCCACCATCCAACGCAGATAGCCAGATGGAATCTCTTCAATGGTTTTGTTCTTGTGTTTGCCGAATGGCATCACCAATTCTGGATTGGCCATATTGCCCACCTTTCCAACAGCATAACTGGTTAACACTTCACCATGTTCTATCCGTTGGGTGAACATGATGAACACATTCTTAGGTATTGCCGTTGTTGTGATTAACTTGAACATATCTTTTTGGCCATTAAATCGCATCCAGGCCAAAATTCTAATCTGTGATACCATGGCATTTGAAATTTACCACGCATATACTTTATCAATTCCGTTGCGTAATCATTTACACCATACTCATATCCATCAAAAATAAAAACACGCATTCCAGCAGATTCTGCTTGCTTGAATACTGTTTCAAATTCATCCAATCTATCTCTAGTGAATGTAACAACTTCATACATAATCAGGGTGAGTGGATTTGAACCACCGACCACTTGCGCCCAAGGCAAGTGCGCTACCAGGCTGCGCCACACCCTGACACACTCATATGCCTGTTAGCAACTCCAACATCTTCTTGTCATCTATCCTCTTTGTGTGTAATTCTCTGGCTAGACAACCATTGCTCTTACAAGCATACTTACTGGACACAATCTCCAGCTTGACTCTGACTCCACCCGCTTTGTGTTGAGTGATTGACCATAAGCTGTATGGCATCATGTCAATACACCTGCTTTTGGCTTGCGGCCCACGATCAAAGATAATGACAACAGTGCTTTGGCCATACTTGGGATGTTTAGGATTATTGTTGGTCACTCTGACGATGGTACCAAATGGCAGAGTCTTGTGCGCTGCTGTTGGATCGTGGCAGTTGACTACTATCCCACTTGCTCCTACACGGCCATTCCAACCGCAACCATAATGTGTCGCTATCCCACTCATTTGGTGTTGGACAAGCTTTGACATGAATAACAACAGTAATATGGTTTCCATCAATACACTCCTGTTCTGGTACAGTTGTGGAAATGGTCTGTCTTCACCCACTTGCGTCCAAGATATAATTCAAACTTACACAGTGCCATATCCTTCTTGACTGATATGATCCTGCCATAACTCCATTTAATGTGGTGGATTCTATCACCTGGAAAATTATCGCAAGGAATGAATGCCCTCAACAGAGTGTGTAGCTGTCTGAATAATCTGCGTAACATCCTTTTCATGCTTGTTCTGGCTCCACGCCTTCCATTGATATCATTTCCATAGGCTGCTTGTCTGCTATGGTTGTTACTCCATCTTGCTGTGTAATAGTCAATCGCTTCAACAGTTCATGGCCTGTGAACAAATAGATGGCTTCCATATCGGACATACCAAAATCCTTGATGGCGTTGATAACATCGATGGCGTTGGCTGTACTCTCCTCTGTATTGAAAATACTCATCAAACCATCGGATGCTATTGGGCAAAAATTATCCTCTTTTAATGATGTGGCCAAACGTTGAACCAAAATCATGAACTGGCTCTTTTCCATCGCTTTAAGGAATACACTTTCACCTTTGACCTTTTCATCTTCCATATTAGCCACCCACCCTCTGGCGTTGTATTCCTGTGGTGGATAATCGGTCAGGTGGAATTACTTGCGGTGCTTCTGCTGGCATAGCTGTGGCAGATGGCCTTGTAGCAAGATGTACAGCTACCACAATATTGTGTAGCCTTAATTTGTCATGTAATATGGATACAGGCAATGTGTCGTTGACGATGTGAAGCAATTTTCCATCTAGGATCAGCGCCACCTTCCCACGGTGATCCATTCCTATCTTATGGAATAAATCACCTTCCAGCGTTGCCATAAGTTGCTTGGCTATCTTTGCCTTGATGCCAGCCTTTGTGGTTAAGGCCAAGGCAACTCTGGCTTGACCCAGATGTGATAATCGGAGTTTGTCTGTATGAATATCGCAATCAATCAACAAGCCATCTGTGATTAGCTTGTACAACTGTGCTTCTGTTATTCCGCACTCACCGCAAAATGCTGTTTTGGTATATTTGCGTCCCATGTGTAACCTCAACAAGAAGGCATGTGCCCTTGATCCATGGGCACCTTAATGAATCATGATCTTGGGAGTGATCTTTTCAACCATTCCCTCAATCTCAGTCGTCAAACAGGCAGATACTGCCATACCAAATGACAGATACACTATTTGTTCTGGCGACATCTTGCACTGCTCTGTCAATTCCTTACACAACAAAAGCAGTTTGTTGCGTCTGTGTGGATCTGCCACATCCTTTGCTACCTTATTAAGTAGTGGCTCACCCTGTGTATTAGCCACCATATCAACAAGGCAACGTTCAACTTCACTCTTTGCTTCATTATCATCCATGATTCCATCTCCTCTCATAGTGTTGTGATTTGCCTTATTATATGTGGCATTTAACTCTTGGCCAATCCTTCCAAGTCAAAAGACATTTGATCAGTTGCCTTGATACGCCAGTCAATAACATCCTCAGGTTCAAATATCAAATCATTCACCCTTAATTCCTTGGGTGTTGACTTGGTGCTTGCTTGTATGACGCACCTGATTATACCTGTGTTAATTATGATGCGGACGCACCACTCACATATGTGTGTGTATCCGTACATATAAAGTGTAGCACCCATAGCACGTTCACGTCCTGCATGTAGACAAGCATTTGTCTCAGCATGAACTGAACGACATTTGAGATAATCGCTGCCGTGTGGTATGTTGTTATCCTCTCTGAAGCATTTGCCTATCTTCAAGCAATCCAACCGTTTGCGTGGAGCACCGTTGTAGCCAGTTGAAATGATCTGATCATCCTTGACTACAACAGCACCCACTTGCCCTCTCAAGCACTTGGCATTTGAGCCCACTTCCCTGGCAATGCGCAAATAGTATTTGTCCTTGTCTGAAATCATGGTTTGCCATCCATCTGTTTATCACCTGGACGTTTGACAGGTCTGTGTTTATTGAACTCCAACTTGGACGCCACTGCTGTGGCCAAATCTATGTCCAAATGCGCTGATATGTCGCAAGTGCGAATGATCACGTTGGCTAACTTGGCCGCCAGTGCGTCCATATCGTTTATGTAGATGGCCTCAATCGCTTTGCCAACTTCACTGGCCAACTTAGCCAGCCAACTCATGATCAACCGCATCTTGCCTTGGGTTATGTGTTGATACTCCACATCGGCTTGGTGCCAACCTTTGCCCTCTGAAGTTGCGTATGCTTCCTGGCAAACCTTTGATATGGTCAGATTGTGTGGAGTATCAACATCATCTGTCTTGAGGTAGTTGCGCTTCACCGTGTGTTTTCCTTATCTGTTCCTGTCGCTGCTTTGATGTCCCATCCTGTGAAGTCAGGATTATCAAGAAGTGATGGCGCCACTATGAACCACTTTATGGCACTTCCTGCCAATGGACGTTTGCGGTGGTCTAGTCTATTGCCCACATTCGCTTCACAGCAGATAACCGCAACTCCATGGCCTTCTTGGTCATAAATAGACTTGGACACAGAACCAGTATGGCCACGTGTCCCACCATAGTTCATAACCATGGCAGCGCCAGTGGGCAACTTAACCTTGCCGGATAACACAGCCCCAACAGGAATGACCCAACCCATGTTTGGTATGTAGTAATCCTTGTGCTTATCTGGCACAGGTTGCTTCTTGGCCCATACCATGTTTCCGTAACACAATCCCATGCGCCCTTTACTGTTGACCCAACCTTCTTTGCCTGTCACAAGACCATAAGCCTCATGTTCCACTGAACATCTGGTCAAGCAACAATAAGCTGGGCCATCCCCTTTTTTCTCAGGTGGCATGCTCACCCAGAAATTGATACCACCGTGCGGTACACCGCTCCAAACTGGTGGAACGTATGGGCCACGGTTGGAGCCATTGGGAATCTCTTTGATACCAAGCTTGATGTAGTAATTAAACACAGTCACAATTTCAACACCCAATCCTGGTGTTAATACTTGTTTGGTTGCCACCACCAGTCCTTGTGTCGGTGATTGATCCTTATCAAGCAACTCCAAAGCATCCCATGTTTTCTGATCACACACTCCTGCCATAATTTGCCCATCCAATGGCATCTTGTTGTCGCTATCTAGCAACTGTAACTGCGCCATGCCGACTGCTTCTTCAGTCCATTGGCCATAATCGCCATCCAACCAAAAGCCTTTTGCTTCTGGTTGTGTAGGAGATGTTATGTTATGGCTGTGTGCGATGTTGCTATCCCAGAATGGATTGTCTGGGCCAACAAAGCCATGATTCCACAACAACTCTTGTAGTTGTTTAACTTCTGTTCCTTTGTCACCACGTTTCAACACATTGTGCATTGAGTTGTCTCCTCTCTGTTATGGTCTTATAAATTTGCGTTGTTGGCTGTCCCAGAACCATTCACCTATGATTCTCTGTTCGTGTTTGATCAAAGACAGCGCCATCATTTTCTTAAACATGCGAAATAACTTGTACTCTGAAAATACCTTTTCAACCTTTGGATTGACTTTCATGGCAGATAATAAGTTATTGCGCAAAAAGTGTAGTTTTCTACACACATATCTGAAATCGCATTTCAAACACCTATCCACTCTGTCTTCATACTCTTTTCCAAAGCATTCAACAGAACCACCCGTGGCCAGGAATAAAGCTGATTGAGTGGTAAATGTTTCACCAGTGTGTATTCTAAACAACCGTTTGTCCTCATGCGAAGTGATAAAATTATTGTATTCATTAAGACCAAAGAGGACACATGTATTCAACATGCTACTTGGATTGTACATGAATTCAAATGATATTTCTACACACTCTGCTTCTAATGGCATGCTCAAGTGTCCAAGTACAACATCGTTGTGGTATGCTTTAACAATCAACTGTGGTGTTGGTAAATCTTCCAATCTGGGATGAGGCCAAGGAATTTTCATCATGGTGGTGCGCCGTTTTGAAGCAACCAAATGATCTTCCAAATCTGCCAGAATCATCTTGGCACGTTCATCTAGTGGCCTTTCAATTTTGCTACCATCTGGCAAAGTTTCATATGTGTATTTGGGTATATTCTTGCCCATAATATACACAAGATAATTCACCAAATCCTGATTTGTGAATCTATCCAGCAGCCTCATGTCATGTCTCCTCTTGTGTAACTTCCTGTCTCTTGGCAAAGTCACATGCTTCCAGCTTGACCTCTTTTTTGAACAAAGCCTTCTCAATCATCTCTTGCGGAAAGTCACGCAGTGTCAACCAGATTGCTATGGGGCATGTAAGGAATCCATCAGGCGATGTTCTTGCGCATGGCACACCTTTCACATCGGTTGCCAACTGTTCATGCCCCACTCCTCTCTGTAGCATCTTGCTGATTAACTTACAGGTCATTAGCAATCCACCAGAGCACAGTGCCCCTTCACGTTCCAGTGATCCTGTGGCAGCGAACAATTCAACCATGCGTACACGTCCTTGAAATAATCCGATGGACACAGTGAGGTAGAAATTGCCGCATGGCGTCTTGATTTTTTGTGTGTAAGATGGTAACACGTCTGGCCTTCTGAAATCTTCACCTGTTAATTCTACAGGTGGTATCAAGCCCATGCCTTCAAATAATTTTTCATCCAATGGCATTGTCAAACTCTCTTTCTGGTCACCGTTTGTGTCGGTTGTTGTTCGTTTTGATATGATAACAGTTTGTTGTGTATCTTAACACGTATGAAACTATAATCATTACAAATCAATTCCTTGATACCAAATTCAACTGGCATGCCATCCATACGGTGCGCCACAATGGCATCCTTATCCGATAATATGGTGAAACCAAATCCATGATCAGATAGGATTTTCAGACTGGCCAGAAATGGTTGAGCTTCATGGCTTCCAATTGGTCTCATGTTAATTCCTTGTTGGCCCATCATATCGCCAGAATAATCTGGCTTGAACTGGACTAACATATTTACGCAAATCCCTCTTGTGTACTATCATGGGCAATTCCAGTTTACTCCAATCAACATCGTGAATCAAATACACCTTATCACGACTGATCAACTTGGCAGGATTGCTTGATATTAACACAACATACTTGTTTGGTTTACCTTTAAGTTTGTGTTCTCTCATGAATGCTTTGATCACTGTCACCGACATGGTACACCTGTCCTGGCTATTTCCAAAGCCTTTAACAGATCAACTACAAACTGCCCTTCATAAGTATCTGCCTCACGTCCTTGTTTCCTTAACAGATAAGCAGGATGCCATGTTGATACTGCTTTATATATGTGTCCAGTTATGGATACTGTACTCACCCTGCCCCTTATGACAGACATGTTATCATCCACACCTAACACATAGAATGCCGATATGCGTCCAAGCGTCACTATGGCTTTAGGAGACACAGCATTGATCTGCCTTACCAAACGTTGACGGCATGACGCACCCCAATTCAAATCTTGTATTTTGTTATCTGGTGGACGGCACATCAAAACGTTTGTTATGTAGGATTGTTCCAAGTCAACTCCTGCTGTATCTGCCAAACGTTCTAACATAGCACCAGCCCTGCCCACAAACGGAACACCCTGTCTGTCTTCATTTGCTCCTGGTGCCTCTCCTATAAACATGATCTCAGGATTGATGCGCCCCTTCCCAAAAACAACATTCTGTCTAGTCTTATGTAACTCACACAGTGTACAAGACTTGTACTTCTCTTGTATCCTCAGTATGCTAGGCATGTGTTGCCTCCATACTGTTTTCATACTGTACCCTTATCCCAATAAGTTGTGGCGTTGGACAAGAATTATGGCAATATTCATTCCCCAGAACAGCACTGATGTCTCTGGTCAGATAATATGTACACATCTCCTGTATTTGATTTCTGGTGTAATGCTTAGCACCCCTTGGACACACAATCTCTCCATCTCTGGCAACTCCCAATGATAACAACTTTTCAAAATTGGACGGTGATAGCATAGTCTTGAAGTCAAGCACTTGTAGCATTTCTTGGGATTTTTCCAGATCACGCACAGACACCATAAATTTCATGTTGTCGTTACAATCAAATAATCGGATCAATTTGAGATTGCGCACCACTTGATCTTTGTGTTCTCTTATGGCCAATCTGAGTCTGCTGGCTATTCCATCCCATTGTGCGCTATCAACATCAAGACTATTAAGCACATTATTCAAATTGCCAAAAGCCTGTATAATCTTTGTTGCGTATGTCTTGCCTATTCCTGGCACGCCAGGCACATTATCGCTGGTACAACCACTCAAGCATTTGGCATCACTGAATTGACTTGGTGTTAATCCTTTCAAATCCATAAGCCTTTGTTCATTTACACACTCATCATCAGTCTTGCGTTTTGATAACACCACAGTCCTGTTTGGGCCAACAGCCTGTAACAAGTCTTCATCTCCTGTGTATATAACAACATTAAAGCCAACTTCAGAATAACGTTTGGCCAATGTATATAATACATCATCTGCTTCATATCCATCCGCTGATGCCTGTCTTATCCCCAAATAAGATAACAGCCTAATGGCAATTGGTTCCTGTTCGTGTACTGATGCTGTCAATTCATCGTACTGGGCAGATGGCTTGTGGCCTTTATATGTTGGCAGCGTCTGTCTCCTGATGTTGTGAATACTATCCCATACCACAACCATGCTTCCACCATAAGTCTCATGTATTTTAAGAATTTGCCTCAAGAAGCCATACACTCCACCTGTTCTCACTGTTGATCCTTCCCACTCAGTGGTCAGACTATTGAAAGCATAAGCTGCCTTGAATAAAAGGAATTTGGCATCCAGCAATAGTAAATCACAATTCATGAAAATATGCCCATCACACTGTACATGTTTTCCCAACAGCCAGGTGCGTGAAAGAATTTGAAGCCTTGTTCTTTGTATGCGTCTGCCACAGTGAGATCATCATCAATCGCATACAAACTGCTGCCCATATCATGTGCTAGTTTAATGGATGATAACACTCCTCTCTTATAATCTTGATCGTGATCTGTGGTTGTTCTCATGTGTAAACTTATGGTCATCTTGACACCAAACACATCTTTCAACCATATTGTTGTAGCCTGTCGCACCTTCTCATTGCGTCCTGTAAGGAACACAATGTCATGGTACATAACTGCAGTTGCCAATACTTCTTGGCTATATGGAATGATCCCATCCTGTAGTATCAATTCAGGATTGAGAAAATTATCCCATTGATCTTGGGTGATGTGTTTCTTATCACACGATGCTTGCTTCAAACAGAATGGTTCAAGCAAGTCTGGTTGTAGGTATGGACACTTGATCTGGCGACAAGCATCCAAGTCTAGCACAGGCTTTAACAAGTGTTGTCGGTGCCTGTTGTCTGCTATGGTGCCATCAATATCAACAACTATCATTTGCTGTCTCCTGTGTGCGATTTACAACGCTGTATAGCCAATGGCTTTAGTGCTTCTTTGATTGCCCAAGGTGGTACCATCGCCAGAAAATCCTTGAGGATAAACACAACTATGGAGTATGGTTTGACCCAACATTCCATTCTGTTAGGATTGACTGGCTTCATGCTGGCTATAGCGTGCCATGTTTCCGCATCCATCAATAAGTAATCTGTCTCCATGTTCCTGCTCATGATATACCACAATCGCTTGTTACTATCCTTTGTCTCCAACCCGTCTTGCCACCATCTCATGACTACAGCATCTTTGATTATAAAAGACAGGTCAAACTCCTCTCTCTTGCGCAATTCAAAGTGTATTGGAAAATTGGGTTCAGGAGCAAGCAAATCGCCAGCAGCAAATCGTTTGTCCCAACCACCACTCATCACTGTTCTCTTAAACACCTTAGTTGACTTGGTTGATTTGCCATCAGTCCACCATAGTGATAGGATGTGTGCTATTCTGTTTTCATATGACGCACCCTTCTGCCTGGACATCCTTCCAACTTGACTTGCTGTTCGTTTCATTCCACCCATGATTTGCCTCCAGCACGTTTGATAAATATGGTATCATCAAAATATCCTCTTACATTGGGATCATGTGTAATAACTGTGACGCAACCATATTGGCCTTTTAATGTGTTAAGTAGTGGGCCATAGAATCTCTCTTTGCCTGCTGTATCTAGCCCAACATCAGGTTCATCCAAGAATAAGTTGGCAATACTGGCGCCTGTTCTTGCTCTGACCAAAGACATCAAAGCCAACGATACAGCAAGTGAAATCCTCTTGGCCTGTCCACCCGATGGCGTCACATCTCCCAAATTTTCTATGTTCAGTTTGAACCCAAGTTTATCTACAGCCTTGCCACTTTTGAGTTTGCTTCTTGTGTCTAATTCCAGTGTTATGCTGCCATCAGTTAACAGCCCCAGATATTGGTTGGCCGATGACTCCAACGTTGGCAGCACCTGTAGAATGGCCCAGTTAATCAGCCCTTCATTTCCATAAGCATCTACCCAAAATTCAGTCAACCTTAATCGGTCAGACAATTCCTTAATCTTGCTTTGAGCTTGAGACCTCAACCGTTTGTGCTCACGCAATCGCTGTTCTAATTGTGTGGTGTTACCAGTATGTGGACACTTTTCTGCTCTGGTTTCATTTAGTTGCTTTTTTAACCTTACAATTTCAGATATCAATTGGTTGTTGACTTTTATGTCAGATTGATACTTGTGTAGTAAACCAATGGCCTTATTGTGTAATGCTTGGCAATCCTTGATGTCAGTATTGATAGAATCTAAAACAACATTTGATGCTTCTATTTCTTGTCGTTTTACAACCATGTCATTATCTATGATTCTTAACACAGCACACTGTTCCTTGATCTGTTTGTACAACTGTTCTTTATAATCCTTGGCTTCACCAACAGAAAGTGGACTGTTACAAGTTGGACACCGCTCACCAGTCAGTTGGTGAAGTCTATCATTTAGTCCATGTAATTGTGTCTCTTTTGAAGCTTGGTCACGCACTAAAACGGTGTGTTCATCTCTCAACTGTTCGTGAACCTTCTTGGCTTCAAGCAATTGTTTGTTTGCTATTTCTAACTGAGCAACAGACTTGGACACACTTGTTTGAGCACTTGTCGCTTTAACATCTATACTCAACGGTTCAACTGCTTGACTAGCCAATGTATCTAGTTGTGTATTTATCTCATTTATGTGTAATTGATGTTTATATTCCCAATCCTTTACTTTGCCTTGTGATAAATCAATATCCAATTCCAATGTGGAAATGTTGGATGATATGCCACTCATTTTAACGTTCCATTCAGCCAATTCTGTCTTGATGGATGATACCCTTTTTCTGGCTACAACAGCGCAATCAGACATTACATCCAAGTTGAGTATCCTTCTCAATATGGACTTGCGCTCAGCATCTGTTGTGTTAGGGTCAGCAAATCGTTTGTAATCACCTTGACAATACATGGTGGTATTCTTGAACGTTTGCCAATCCATTCCAAGCAACTTTTCAACTGCTTCTACAGTCTGCTTATGCCCTGTGACTTCATTAATTGTTGTGCCTTTGCTGTCCAATATCTGTAATGTAGCATCAGTCTGTCCCTTGCCTCTGGAACGTTCTATGTATATGTCATTGGTGTTGTCCTTAATGTGTAGCTTGACAACAGCCTGTTTTGAATGTTTATTTACAACATCATCTCCTGTATCTCCATCTGCTGTTTCACCGTATAAACACCAAGCCAAAGCCTTATACAATGAGCTTTTGCCCACTCCATTACTCTCTGCTGATGTAGCAGTTGTGTTATGTCCTAACACAAGCATTGATGGCTTGTTCAGAAATATAGTCTGGTGTTCTGTGAAAGGACAAAAGCCTTGAACATCCAATTGTTCAAATACTATCATGATCTTGCCTCTCCCAATATATCCATACCTATCTGCCAAGCCTGTTTCTTGTCCTCATCTGATAGGCCTGAAACTTCAACCATGTACTTATCCAACATGGATTCTATCGTTGGCAGAGCAGCCATTTCTGATGCCGTTGGAATGGCTTTCTGGGTATCTGCCTGTGTTATAGTCCAAGTCAACATCCTCACATTTTCTGGTAATTTATCGGATACAGTGTTCAACGCTGCCTTTTGTGTGTTAACATCACCAGCATTGACAATGATATGTAGATGGACATATACCTTATCCTTGGCCAATGCCTCCAACACTTCCAACAAACCTTTGGCATTGTGACAACCTTTAATTTCTGTTGTTCTGAATTCTGGTGATTTTATAGGCTGGAATTCTTTGTGTATTACTTGTCCATTATCAAAAGTGATAAGCCAATAACCTTTGTTGTTTGATTCCTGGAAGGATAGTGGCAACGGTGAGCCAACATACATTCCTTTGTGAAACTCTTGACTTTCATGAAAGTGTCCTGATAGAACATAATTGAAGTGGTCATAATCTTTGACTTCAATACCAAACTTATTCACCCAACCATTATTCCTACAGCCTACAAACGATTGGTGGCAGAGCAGCACATCCCCACGCAGCTGTTGGATAATTTCTTTGGCTTTGCGGTCAGGCAGATAAGGTAATGCTATCAAAGTTGTATTGCTAAATTCCAAAGCATCACCTTCATTGAGAACGTTAATGTTGCGATTGTCCAAGTAATCCACATTATAATGCTGTCCAAAAGCATCATGGGCATCGTGATTGCCAGGTAATATGTATATGTTCTTGTCTCCGTGATCTTCAAATGTTCTGCCTATTTTCTTCAGTGTGGGGGCATCTAACAATCTATTATGGTATAAATCTCCAAGAATTAACACATCAATAACACTCTTATCGCTTAACACAATATCTAACACATGATTGACATCCAACAACCTGTCTGTGTAACCTTCTGATGTCGGTTTGGCCAAGTACAGGTTGTTGGTAGCATGTAAATCAGCTGTCACGGCCACTGTGTATCCTTTGTTGCTCACAGCATCCTTCTTATCTTGTCAGCTATGTCCTTGTGTTCCTTCAGGTATTCTTTGGCATTCTCCAAGCCTTGTCCTATGCGTTCACCTTGAAATGAATACCACGCACCCGATTGTTCGATGATTTTTGCTTCTACACCCAGAGCAACTATCTCATGGATGATGTCTATGCCTTTGCCAAATTCTATCACAAATTCACCCTTCTTGAAAGGGACAGCAATCTGGTTTTTCCACACATATCCCTCACAAACGTGCGCTTTGTCGTTGTTGGCTAATGCCCCTTTGCGCTTGATGTTGATCCCAAGGCTGGCATAAAATCTTGGTGCTTTGCCACAAGTTGTATCATCCTTATTTCCAAACATCACTCCTATCTTTTCACGCAATTGACTTATAAACACAAGTGCCACACGCTCTGATGATACATCACGGATGATGTGTTTAAGCCCAGATGACATGACATTGGCTTGAGGAGCATAATGCTTGTCGCCAAGTTCACCTTCTATCTCACACTTGGCAGGACAAGCAGTCATGGAATCTAACACAACCAGAATGGGTATATCAATTTTTTGTTCTTTGCGCATCGCTGATATCCGCTTGACCGTTGACATGATAATACCCAATGCCTGCTCAAGATGTAGTGGCTGTGATATGATCATGTCTTGGATGTTGACTCCTATCTTTTGGGCATAGCCTGGATCCAATTTATATTCAGCATCTATGTACAACACTATGCCATTAGTCCTTTGGCATTCTGCGCACAAGTGTAAGGCAACTGTGGTCTTACCACCACCCTCTGGCCCTGCCAATAAAGTCAAACGGCCATAGGGCACTCCATTGCGCCCTATGGCCTTGTCCAAGGCCAAACTTTGTGTAGAACAAACACCCTTTATGTCTATGGACAACTTGTTATCTCCAAGAAGCATGGCTGTGTCATTGCCATGCTCTTTGCGGATGGTGTTCACCACTTCCTGTGCCGTTTGTGCTGTAACTGGCTTTGATGTTGGCCTTTTGCGCTCCATGTTATACCTTCTGTCTTGCGGCTGCGGCTGCTTTGCGTTTTTCCAACTCACGTTCCAGTGCTTCTAACTCTGGATCAGGAGCAGTTGCCTGTGTGGTTGGTGTGTTATTGGCTGATGCGGTTGTTGTAGCACCTGCTGGCGTTTTGGATCCACAGGCTTCAGCGCAACCTTTGGATTCATCGCACGATTGGCAATCTGTGTCTTTCGCATCATAACCTTGGCCGTGGCATGGCTTCTGTTTGTTCTCTTCTGGCTTGGACTGATCCACTTGAATTCCTGTCATCAGAGCAATCAGTTCATCGTGTGTCCGTGCCAAGTCAACTGCTGCCATGTAAATATCCGCTTTGGCTCCTGGTTCGATGGATTGTTGGATCAAGAATGTGGTTGGTTTGGGAAGTGCGACAGGTGATATCAACGATTGTTTGTCCACTTCTATTGTGTATTTGGTGTCGTTTTTCTTGGTGCCAACTCTCTTGACCTTTAGGAACACAGCCCTTTTTGGATCACATGGATTGCCAATCTCTGCCAACTCATCTGCGATGCGTTCCCATTGTGTATAGGAACAGTTCCAATTGAGCACCTGTGGATCCAAGTCTTGAAAATCTTTGCCGTTTGGAATTTTGTACTTGATGGGCACCACAGCAAATACAAAACGTCTGCTGGCCTTGATGTCATCCAACTGTTCCTTGGTCATGTTTTCTGATCCAGCACCGCCCCACACAAGGTTACACACTGGGCACCCTTTACCACCTTCAGCCTTCAGATCAAAGCCTTTCATTTCTTGGGCCAAAGCAATAATCCGTGGGTCGGACATAGCTGGATTGCGCTGTGTATCCAAACACATACCTGGTATGCGTCTTGGGCCAAGGCCATAATGGACTTGTAATTCCACATAGTTTGACATATCTTCTGGACGTGAACTGTCGCAAAAGAATAAAACTGTTTCACCTTCTTTGGGTGTAAAGGAATTGCCGCTTGACAATTCCTGCCTGCGTTTGCGCACGGCATCAGGATTAAATGGCATTTAATAACCTCACTTTCATTCCGGTTTTTCTTTGGTGGCCATGCCAGTGGCTGCTGCTTGTGTACGTTCTGTGGCACCCAAACTTCTGAGGCTTTCAGCTTTGTGTTTAAGTGCTTGACAAAGCCAATAAAGCCTTGAACATATGGATGAAAATTCTGCCGCTTGTTGTTTGAAAGCCTGAAACTGCGGATCAGCCTCAACCACAGCTTTGGCCTTCCATTCTGATAGTTTTGGATCACTGGTGGTAATGGACACAATTGATTGAGCCTTCCATGATCTGTATGCCGCATCAATTTTGTCTCTGGCCTTTTCAGCTGCACCCAACAGGCTACCATAGAATGCTATCTCACTAGCCACCTTGGACATACCTTCAGACAAATCGTTGATCTGACAAGCTGCCATTGGATTCACTGTGATATTCTGTCCATCGATGTTGATGTCAAAACATTCCATGTTTAACCTGGCTGGCACCTGTGGTTGTTGTTTGTTCCGTTCCATCACTTGCTCTTGCCCAACTCCAGGTTGGCCGATTGGTGGAATACCAACACATTCTTGGCTGGTACAGACACCTTCTGTTTGGGGTTTTGTGGGTTGAAGCATTCTCTGGCTGGACGTTCTTTGACCTTGAACGTTCCAAAGCCTTTGATCATGACTGTCCCACCCTTTATTGAGTTGCTCAGCACGCTATCAAACACTGCTTTGACAACGTCCTCACTCACACTCGCACCTTTTGCTACTTCTGGAATACCTGCCATTGTCTCTCTCCTATTCATTTGGTTTGGAAATCACTACTGTGATTATTATATGGCCTTGCGCCATGAATACTGTCTCAATATTTCTACATGCGACCTGTCTTCTAATACCAGGCCACCCCTCTCATGCTTAATATCAAACACTGCCACATTGCCCAACACTATCTGTTCTTTGAACTTTAGATAACTGCTGGCAAAGCAAACAGCAGTAAACACACGGTCAATTGTATCAATGCTAAAGAATGCCATGCCACGTCCATTCTTGTCAATTGTGTGTCGGGCATCTAGGATTAAGCCAGTCATTTCAAATATGTCGTGGCCTTTTTTCTTCACAGACTTATTGGTACCAACAGCCTTGGACACAGGATGCTCAATGAAATACTGTTCCCAAAATGTCATTGGCTCACCTGTTATTATCTTGTGTCTTAATATGTCAAGATTGACAACCATATGAGCCTTCAAACTTTTCCATGTACCATGAGTGGATGCGTGTACCCTTAACACAACAGGAGTGCCCACGCCATCATCAATGACCTCTCTGAAAATTGGAAATGCATCTATATCCAACTTCACTCTGTTCCATACTCCTGTGGCATCTTCCACATTGAAGTTAGAGTATCTAGCACCCCATCTCATCTTTAATCGCTCTTGTTCTGATGGCAATTCTTTGGCACTATAAAAATCACCCACGCAATTATATCTGACATCAATGATTTGTCCATTCAGATACACAGCACGATTGGTCTTGAATAAATCTGGGTCATCCATGCTAATGAACTTAACATGCTTGCCCAAGCCTTTCAACACATCTCCATATGCCTCCATTGGGTGTTTACCTAATGGCAATGGACTGACTTCAGCTGCCAGCAGAGCAAAATCTGTTTGGTTATAATCTGGTTCCATTTTACTCTTGGTCAAGCACTCCTCTATGGCTGTCCAATTGCCCTTGTTAGCCATGGCAAATATGTCCTGTTCGTGCTCCAAGAAATACTTGACATTGGGCAATAGATCAGATAGAGCACCAGCCTTTGACAGTGCCAATAGTGTTGTTCTCTTTACAAGCCGTCTGTCAACCTTCTGTAACATATCAACCAGTGAAGTATATGGTTGATATTTCACAATCTCTTTGATTGAACTTTCACCGACACCTTTTATATCCAATAAACTACATCTAATTTGATTGCCCACAATCGTGAAATTCACTCCTGAATGGTTGGTATCTGGCCCAAGCACATCTATTCCTTTTGCTCTTGTCTCTTTTATGAACCTTGTGACCTCTTGTCTGTCTGGTTCATTCTTCAACACTGCCCACATGAACTCCATAGGATAATGTACCTTCAAAAACATTGTCCAATAAGCAATCACCCCATAAGCGCATGAGTGAGACTTGTTGAATGCGTATGATCCAAAGAATGTAATGCCGTCCATTAGTTTATTGGCTTCACCTTCATCCATACCTTTGGACACAGCCCCCACAACAAACCTGTCACGCTCTTTTCCAAGCTTCTCATCACCGTGTTTCTTTGCCACTAGTTTGCGCAATGAGTCTGCTGTCTCAGGTTCATAGCCAGACAACTCAATAAATATCCTTGTCAGTTGTTCTTGATATACTAACACACCGTATGTCTCTTCACATATCTTATCATATATGGGATGGATTGGCTTGATCTTTGTTGGATCATTTTTCCGGTCAATGTAAACGTTTGCCAAGCCACTTCTCATTGTGCCAGGCCTGTTCAACGCTGTCAATGCTGCCACGTCAGCAAATTGCGTGAATGTTATTTCTTCACACGTCTTGTACATTGATGTAGTGTCAAATTGGAAAATGCCAGCAAAATCTAAGTCAGTGAAACCTTGTAACACCTTGGGATCATCCAATGGCAATCGCTCCATATCTATGTCCAGATGGTGTCTATCCTTGATTGCTGTCAAGGTATCTTTAATGACAGTGAGTGTTCTTAATCCAAGCACATCCAACTTCAACAATCCCATGTCTTCACAACCCCAGAAATTTATTGCCGCAACCCTAACACGTCTGCCACCTTCATCCTTGGTCTCAATTGGCACAACGTCACATATCGGCACAGGCGATGTCAACACGCCAGCGGCATGTATTCCTGTCTGTCTGACTTGTCCTTCCAATTCCTTGACAATAGGTAACACATAAGGATAATGGTCATTGAATTTTCTACAAACATCAAATTCCTTGAAACTGTCCTCAATAGTTTGACTGGCACGCTCATCACCTGAACTCCTCTCTACAATACTGCTGGTGACTGCGTTCACTTCAGTTAGTGGCACATCTAACACACGGCACACATCCTTCAAACATAACTTACCTTTCATAGTAACAGCTGTTCCTATCTGGGAGACATTGCCTATGCCATATTTATCACACAAATGTTGTAATATAAGACCACGCTTGCTGTCTTCAAAATCCATATCAATATCCGGCATATCTATTCTGGCTGGAGACATGAACCTTTCAAACAATAATCCATGTTCTATCGGATCAAGTGACGTTATGCCCAATAAGTAACACACAAGTGAACCAGCACTGGAACCACGTCCAGGCCCAACCATGATTCCTTCTTGTCTTGCCCAACCAAATAACTCATGAACCAGAATAAAATATCCACTGAATTTCTGTCTCTTCATGGCAGCTAACTCAAGCAATAAACGTTCTGTGTACGTTTTTCTGTGCTGGACTGGATCAATGCCTAATTTGGCAGCCTTTTGCTCTATCTGATAATCCATATCACGCCACGGCCAACCGTCCAAGCATAATTGGTGTAGATACACATCGTGTGCTTCTGAGTCTGATGACGTTGTGTCCTTAATGTTCTGAGGTATGACTACAGGTGGAAGCAAACATTTGAACTTATCCATTACAACTTTGGCCTTACATTTCTCAGCAATCTCCATAGTATTACACATAGCATCAGTAATATCTGAACCACTAATGTCATGCTTGGACAGACTTTCCACCATTTCCTTGGGTGTCTTGAACCAAAACTCTTGAGTGTCGAATTTGAATCTGTTCGGATTTGTCATCCTATCGTTTGTCTGGATACATAACAAAATTTCTTGATGTTGAGCATTCTCCTGGCGTATATAGTGGCAATCATTGGTGGCCACCATCTTAATGTTTAGAGCATGGGCAATCTTGACTAAATGCGGTGTCACTCTTAATTGATCTGGAAAAGTGTGAGGCATTATCTCTATGTAAAAATCATCCCCAAAATTATCCTTCCACCACATGGCCTCATCGATGGCATCTATTGAATGGCCTTCCAAAATCAGAGATGGTATGTGCCCAGCTACACAAGCACTGGTAACAACAATTCCATCCTTATATTCCAACAGTGACTGTTTGTCTATCCTTGGCCTGTGATAGAATCCATCCACCCAAGCCTTGCTTGATAACCTGAACAGATTCTTTAATCCATCATTATTCTTGGCAAACGCACACAAATGCCACCGTGGCCTTATCCCCAAACGTTTTTCCACTTCAAATATAGCGTGCTTTTGCTGTGCTTTTGCTGTCTCATCTATGATTTTGGCTTTCATGTCATCAGGCAAACTTTTAACCTTCATGTCAGAGGACATGTAAAACTCTATGCCGTATATGGGTGTCATTCCTTCAATACTTTTACAGGTGATTGCCAGATCATAAAATGATCGCATTGAACCATGCTCTGTAACAGCAAAATGTTTGAGTCCTATTTCTTTGGCATATTGGACATACTTGGACACACTTCCGCAACCATCCAATAAGCTGTATTCTGTGTGCGTATGTAGGTGTACAAAATCCATATCAATCCTTATGTGTTAGAATGGTGGTGGAATATAGTTGTTGGCACTCTTCAATAATGATAGTTGGTGACTAACAACCCGCTTCAAGTATTCAGGCAGACTGGTAGTCAACATCCAGTCCATATATTGCTTGCCTCTATCTGACTTCACTATTTCAGATAATTTTTGACCTTTGAATTTTCCAAATTCCAAACGGGCATCCTTGCCGTCAGGATCAATGATGAAATTACTTTTGGCAGCTAACTTATCTGCTGCCACACGTGTATCAGTTTTGATTTTGTTTGCTGCTTGAGCAAATGTTCCTTTTGATTGCTTTTCACTCCTCTCATATACCCATATATCTACACAACCAGTTTGGAGTGAAGCCATTATTCTGATGGCTATCTTTTGGTTGCTCATATCATAACACTTGGATACTTCCTGTAATACCACACCAAGAACATCTACATTTCTGTGGTGTAATAACACATCTTTATCAAGTCCAACTATTTTCTTCAAAGGCATTCCAACAGATTTGCCAAATTCGTACACAAGCGGTTGGAATGATACATCATAAACATCTCTGGCCGCATCAAATTCAAATTTGATTTCACCATTCGCTATTTGCGCTGTAGTGAACCCATGCGACATGATCTGTTCAACGATTATAGTCTCAAGATCATTCCTTGATTGTACAACTACCAGATTGGTAATAGTAAAGAACACAGGTTCAGCGGCCATGATTCTGTCCTTGACCTCTCCTCTGTGTTCAGGTTCAACATCAGGCGGCATGTTTACATATTCTCTTTTGAAGTCTATCCTTGCCGGATCAATGCCAAGATATTTTCCATCTCCAACGTACACACCATCATGATCTGCTGTAGGAGTTGTGTTGATTGGCTGGTTTGGTTCTTTGTGTGTTTCTTCAACAGGTATCTTGGACTTGTCTATCTGAAAGGATAGTCCGCACTCAGTACAGGTATAATTGGTGCTGCCCACTGAGCCATACACCCTTTGCATTGTTGCTCCACAAGCTGGACACTTGAAACGGTTTGAGTTGATCCATTCCACTTCCAGTTTATTGCCCTTCTTGACCAGACCTTCTAATTGCCATCGCTTTCTGGCTGATTCCAAGCTCACCATGTCCAATTCCTTTTGATCCAATGAAATACCTGCTTAAAGGTATCATCCTTGGTCGTGTGTGTAGTATCTATTCTCATTTTTGGAAATTGTATCCTTGTAAATATCTTATGTCCAAGCCTGGTCATCTTGTTATATTGTTGTAAATTGATTGGAATTGTTCCGTTGATTCTATCCTTGGCAGCTTGATATTCGCATTCCATCCATATTATCACAGCTTTTGCCTGTAACATATTAGAATGCCATAAATTAAACAGAAAATTCCAATCACATTTCAAATCCTGTATTGTACCATACATAATTCCAGATGGCAATGACCTGTCCAGTATAACATCGGTTGGAGCCATTCTCAAGAAATCACTAGCATACACATCTTCATGAAAAGTATTGATAGCAATTCCATTGGCTTGTAATTGTACAGGATCAACACAAAATTCTTTGCTCTGATCAGGTGATACTCTGAAAGCCTTGTAGATAGGAACACACAACTCTTGCGACAGTCTCAAGGCAACATGAGACTTACCAGCGCCATTCAAACCTTCCAGAATAATAACAGGCATCACACCCTCATTGTCTCTGCCACAGCTTCTTTGAACCTTATTAAGCCTGTGTTAATACTTGACAAATCAACATCCAGGTGAGGATAGACACGCATGCGTGTTGATCTAAAACATCCGCATATGAGTCCATGACGCATAGCCACCTCACCAAATTTCTTAGCATCCAAACCTGGTGTGTCTAGGCACAGCATCAGACCAGTCCACCTGACCTCTCCTAAAACACCCTTGAACTCTCCTCTTGATAATTGCTCAAACTCTGCCGCCAAATAATCGCCCAACAAATTGATGCGTGTGAAAACATTTGGTTCAGACAACTCATCCAGTACCTTGTGTGCTAGTAAACATGCTATGTTGTTACCACCAAATGTACTGAATTGGCTGCCAGGAGTAAGCACACAGAATGGTTCTATGGCTAGTGTGGCACCTATGGGTAATCCTGCGGCCAGTCCTTTAGCAAAGCACATGATATCAGGTTGGACACCATATAAATGTGCCGCTGACCAATCGCCACAACGTCCATGTCCTGATTGAACTTCATCAAATATCAATGGAATGTTGTGTTTAGCACACATATACCTGATGTGCTTCAACTCCTGTACATCTGGCAAACGCACATCGCTGTTGTCGTATATGGGGGTGATCATGACTGCTTGAGCATTGTAAAACTCAATATCATTCACTGTGTCGAATGCCATGAATCCAGACAACTCAGGAGCAAAACCATTGTGGTGATATGGTGTAATTTCTTGGTTGATTGATGCTGACAAGGCACCATATGTTCTGCCATGAAATGAATTCTTGCGCACCCATATCGTATCACGGCCAGGTGATCCTTTATCATGATTGTATTTTCTGGCTAGTTTTATGGCAGTCTCAACAGCCCCAGTCCCATCATTGCTGAAAAATACTTGGTCCATCTTGTGTATGTTACACAAACGTTCAGCCAATGTCTCTCTTGGTTCAGAATAGAACACGTGGGGTATGTGTACAGGTGGTTGTTTGGTTGCCATGATATCGCACAACCACTGAGTAGCCTTGCTAAAACTATTGACGCCTGTGTCGCAATACCAGTCAATCACGTTGTTGTATGTTACGTTTGTGACCATATCGTGCGCCACAGTTTTTGGATTGCGTGATATTATCTCAAAAGGATAATGGACAACTGTGTCCATGATTCTACTTGGTTTCATTGTTGTTTATCCTCTTGCCTGTCCATACATCCCTGCCCCAGAATGATTGATAATCTTCATGGCGTTGAGTTGTGAAACTCCTATATGTTTCAACTGGTGGACGTTGTTGATACAGTTCATAATGTTGGAACAATGGGCACATTGGCATGTTGTCCTCTCCTGATACACGCCTTTCATTCTCATGAATGAAGTGACAACCGTTATATGTGTCACCTTCCATACATGGTGGACTTGCCATTTCATAAAACACTGGATGGACTTTGGTGGCCGTTTCAGACACAATTCCTTGGATGATTGGCCCCCACAATCCCAACTGCAGTATCCAACATGATCTCTTGCCGATTATGTGGAGCATGCTGTTGATGTTCATCGTCCATGATATTCTGTGTTGCGCTCCAAGTGGCATCAAATCACGGGCATCTTCCATTGGCACTCCAGCATCAACCAAATCCTTGTACAGCTTTTGAATCTCTCTCATAGCAATGTGGTATGCGTTGTGTAGGATTGGGTTGCTATGTTGAAGTGCTTTGATTGTGTCGGCAACACGATATGCGCCATCATCAGCAAAGTGTTCCATGGATAGTATCCGCATAGATTGACTCCACCAGCTTGAATCTGCTTGGTTGGGCACTATGTCCATTCCTATCCTATCATCATGTTTGTGGCCTATTCTGTGTCTGACTGCTTGTTCACGCCAGCTAACACTCACCCCTTCCATCATGAATGTGAAATATATGGATTCACTGACAGGTATCTTTTGCGCCACCACTTTTCTGAATAAGTCAATCAACCCACCGCTGCCCATGTGATCGTCAGGATCACGTGCGCCTTGAGCAACTTGCTCAGGAGTGATCAACTGGTTGTTGGTTTTGCTTGCCCACCATATGCTGTATAAGGTTTCAAGCGGCAACCTTGTCCATGATATTAGTGTCACTTTTGGTTCCATAGATTTTTGCGCCTCACTTTTCTTGTTTATTTATTGGCAGCAATTGTGCTATTGCTTTTAACACAGCTGGCCAATTATGTACAATCACTACTTTGCCCATAAAAGGCTCAAAGGAATGGATGTTGGATTCACTACCATTGTACCATACCACACCCAAACCCATCTTGCTCAAATCATGAACATGCTTGAAGGAATTTTCAACCACGCACACTCTATCTAGCTTCAATCTGGACAATGCCTCACACTTGTCCCTCTCCCATAAAATGAAATCAACAACTATATTGTGTTGCTTCAACCACGTCAGTGTGTCTGTATATATTGTGTTAATTAAGTGTGCTGGTCTGGCTGTTAGTATCCCAACCTGATATCCCAATTCTCTTAAATGCTGTATTCCGTTGACAGCGCCATCAATAGTAGGCAACAAGCCATAACCACCTACCATCCTAAAGTCATGTTTGGCATCCTCATGATCTTTATGAGTGGGGTTGTCTATCCTTCTGGCTTGTAGCCACTGCGCTTCATAGGCAGCAAATCCGGTGGCATAATCAGCCACTACATCATCCATGTCTAGCACAATTATCTTATGTGGGCTTGTTATATCGGATAACCACCTGACGTCAACCAAATCAGACTTGGCATAAAATGCTTCAGCAAACTCCTCTGGTTCTATGCCTAAGCAAATCATTAAAGCCAGCAGGTGCTTGTAAACGTCCACGCACTCTATCAAAGCCTGTCTCCTATCTGCTTGGTTGTCCCGCACATTCTGTTTCAACAACCCCAAAGCCTTCTTGATCTCCACTGCCTCTTCATGCAATCCGTGTATGTGCTCCAAGAGTGCTTGAGATAAATCTACAACAGGCCAGTGTCGTTGTTGAATTTTCTGACGTTCCCACATTTCTTTAAGCATACATGCTCCACAAAGTCAGATAGTTTGTCCATGATCTTGTCGACAGTTTCACGTGGATTCCAGGAAGCAAATCTGCCCACTGGTAACACATTAATAGGATAGTTCAATTTTTCAGTCAATGGATATATGTGTCCAGGCAATGTTGCTCTGACACGTCCCAATCTAGCATCCTTGATTGTTTTTTGGATGATTGTTATAGCCTTAATCCAATCTGGTTCTGTCACTCCAGTGATCTCAGCCATCCATACTTTCTGTTCGCAATCGCTGGTTGATATGCGATGTGGTCCACCATTCTCAGGAAAATACACATACTTATAGCGCCAGAACATTCTGGAGTGTGTGTGTGTATCTGCTATGTGTACTTTATTACACATAGTGTTAGGCATATGCCAAGCTGCCACTCTCCTAAACAACCAAAGTGGCAAACTGGTCACTACATAATCGAATGTGTCCACTGTATCATCATCCATATCTATGGACACTCCTGTTTGTATCAAACTGAGTTCAACAACTTTGGCTAAATGAATGTTGATGTTTTTTCTGGCACGCTGTACAAAAGTATTAAAATCAATATCAATAATTTTTTCCTGCCCTGAGGCAGCATTCATACAAGTATTTGCGTATCCATCCATGGTTCCTCTTGTTTTCAAAAAATGAGCTTGCTGAATCTTTTCTGTTACCTCACTCAATGGAATGATGTGCTCCTTCCACCATACTGCCCCTTCCACTTCATCAACAAAAAAAGGCACCTTCAATTGAGCCAAAAGTTGCTCCAATTGAGGGTGCCATTTCAATAATTTCAATCCACCTGATTGCCATGAACCGCCAATCTCTTCTGATATCAGCGTCACATCCAATCCTTGGTTGACTAAATAGTTTGCTGAAACAAGCCCAAGAATGCCACCACCTAACACAGCGACCTTGGCTGTGTTAGATGGTGTAGTTTGTGTGCGAGTATAGTGTATCATCTGTGTTAGGATTATATGGGATGAGGCCAACTTGTGGCCTCATTCCCTTTACACGTGGATGACACCGTCTGTGTTCAGTTTCTGTATAGCCTTGACCACGCCATCGGTATTGGCCTCAACCACGCCCATGAGTCTGGCCTTGAACGCTCCATCAAACGCTGTGTCCTTGATGTCTGTCTTGAATGGTACAGCCTTTTGAGCGATATTTGTGTCTGGACATGGCAACCCCACATCGATGTTTCCGGTGCGTGGTTTGATATAAAGGATAGCCAGACCTTGCTCCCTGCCTGTAGTCTTATGGCAGTACATGGTCAGGTATCCAGAACCACCACCGCCCAATGGCGTCTTGTCGATGATGTAAAAATCGCCATCATTCTGTGCCGCTGCTTTGTCCATTAACGTCTTGCTGAACGCTGCCGCTATCTTGTGGGCCAGAGTCATGGCCAAGAGTCTGGACGGATTGTTAGGATCAAGCATGCCCGATATGACCTTGGGTTTTGGTTCTGCCTTGGCCTTGGGAGCAGCCTTCTTTGTCTCCTCTCCTGCTGGTTCTGTCGCTGGCTCAGAAGCATCCGCAGGGGCTGGTTTTTCTTTGGCCTTGGTATCCGATTGAGGCTTGGCTGTTGCTTTGGCAGCTTTGGGTTTTTCCTTGGCAGCTTTGGGCTTGCTTTTGTCCGGTTTGGCCTTGGCATCTGCTGTTTCCGCAGGAGTTTCAGTTGATGTGTCCGCTTTGGGTGCTTCCGCTGGCGCTGGCGTTGGTGTGTCCGCTTTGGGTGCTTCCTGTTTAGCCTTCTTGCCTTTGGACTTGCCACCCTTCTTCATCAACTCAGTTCCCTTCTGAAGCAGTGCGATGATTCCATCCTCTCCTGCTGTTGCGGCTGTTTTGACGATGTTAGTCCATTCGCCACCCTCAGCTTCTGCCACCGCTCTGGCGGCATCAGCTATAGGTTTGCACTCATCACGTTTGGCACATGGTTCCTTTTCCTTTTCCTGTTTGGCTGATGGGTTGCCATCGCACTCTGCGAGTCCAACCTCATAAAAGCCAACGCATCCACCACTTCCCTGTTCATCCTTCTGTTCGTCTGACATGTCGTCACCTCCAGTTAAAATTTGGCCAACCAAAGATTGGCTTGTCAATACACAAGATTTTTCGCCTGTGTCCTTATTATTTGATGTTGTAGCTAAAAGTATCATTTTGGCCTTGATCCTTTTTAAGCTGCTTTTAATTTGTCCAGTTGTTGCTCCTATCTTTTGAGATAGATAACTGATCACCTGAAAACTGCGAGTCAACACTTCTGCCAAATCCCGCAAGTCTTGTGGTGGATTCAGAACCATCTGTAGCACCTTCCTGTCTATAGGTTTGTCCAAAGATTCAAACAAACGTTGCCTATTCATTTTGGACACACGATTATGTTCCAAATCCATCAATATGGTTTCTGGTGTATTTCTGTGTACAAGCCAACAATCCTCTCTCTTATGGGCATGGTGGCCTAATGCCAATGGCTCCTCTGCCAACCATTGTTCTGGACTTGGATACACAGAATGTGGGCTCAATTGTACTTTGTTGGTTTCGCTGTCTATATAATGTGGATTGCGCTTTTGTGCGAAGTGATATGATATAATCATGGGCGCCACATTATTCAGAGATTGGTAGAAATATGTGCTAAATTTGACACCTTTGTTGGGATCAAATTTCACCATAGCAGCCATAAGAGTCATCCTGAACATCTGTTCAATATCTGCCACATCCTCTCCTATCTTGAATGATAGTTGTATGGCCTTCTTGTGTATGAGTGGTGCTACACCATTCAACACCGTCTCAAACTTTTTTCTCACTTCATCCGGACAAGTGAAATTGTCTGGTACCAATTTGATCATAATTTGCCATCCTTTCATAAGTGTGCTTGGCCCCACCACTCCAAGCACGTGTCCCGTTGGACATGACCTTGTGTCCAACTACCATTGGCTGGAAGACTTTGATCTGACTCTATCTCTGTCAGGCTGGAAGCAAGTCAACTTTCCAGCGACATCCGCTGTGTGTAGCGGATGTTTCGATTGTCTTGACCAAGCCTTCACGGTCATTAATATCTTTGTCACTTCATCCGTTCAAGATCATCCCTGCTCCAACTCCTCTGGTTGGTTATATACCTGGCATAATGCCTGTGTAAACGTTTCATGTCATCCAGATTATCACCGCAAATTTCATTCCAAATATCGTGCCAACCCCAATCAAATTTGCGGCCATCGGATAACGTTGGTTTGAATGTGTAGGCATCATGGCAAATGACATGTAACTTGTTTAAGTGTGTAAGGTGTGGCATTACCAAGTCTATGACTTCAGGTTGAATCTCTATTACCAAAACATATTCAACTTCATCCTTGCTGGCAACCGCACTGGCAATCACACCCAAACCCAATCCTGATATGAAGACACGACCTTCTGCCTTGTGGTAGAAATGTTGGTGCATCCTCATCTCCATAGGAGTGTCGGTCATCACTATGCCGCCTTGATGTGTCAATCTTGTGTACTCTCCTGGATCAACCATAGTCTGTGGCCTTCTGTTGATGAGAGCACGCAAATTGGCAAACTCTGCTTGTTCTTTTGTGATTGTGAACTTATCTATAGCCCAATCACCCTTCTTGCCTTCTGGCACAATCGCTTTGCTTAACATGGTCATTCTCTCCTCTTAACTGAACTTGTATTCAGGTGGTTCATTAATGTTTTGGATTTCATGTTCCTGCTGGTCAACATCGCCAGTGGTGAAGATAGAGACAACATGGCAATATGAAGCATCTGCCAACACTTCCGCAACTTCACTTGCGTAGTCAATCAGATCAGACACAAAGCTCAATACTATTTCACCGCCATCAGAAGTGCGGACAACATGCCAGTTATCCCTATCAAACATATATGAATATTCATGTCCTCTTATCCGCACTGGTTGTTTACCTTCTTCATACAGGAGTGTGTAAAACTCCACAAATTGATCCTTCATATCGTTGATACTGGTTCTGTCATCTATGTCGGTGCCATATAATTTACACAACAGTATCAGATGTTTTGGATTGATGATATCCTTCTTGCCTGGAATGCTTTTCATTTCATCCTCTCCTCTTTACTTTCTGGCTGCGTTGACTATGTTGTTGATTGCTTCATTGATCTTGCTTACAGCAGATGATAAATCTTTGTATGTGGCGAATAGTGTGGCACGCTCTGGTGTAATGTCATGAACCTGATTCTTGGGTATGCGAACATAGTCACTTTTATCCACTAATTTCCACACGTCCGTGATCTTTGTTCCCTGTGTTGTTTCTATGTGTCCAATCAGACTGTATTTGTCCTCAAGTGTTTTTGGTCCAATTGCGAACACATACTCTGGTGTCTCTTTAACATACACCATCTCTATGATTGCCGGTTGCCAATCGCCATACCTTCTGTATGACACCCAATAAAATTTGTCTCCTCTGTTCATTTCCTTGTACCATCCTTTCATGTGTTAAATTCTGGTGACTTGCCATCATCAGGCCAACGGTGGTCAACCATTGACGACATCCGCTGTGTGTAGCGGATGTTTCGGCATGCTTGTTAACAAATTCCATTCACTTCACCATGCTCCATCTTGCGTTGGAATTTGATTTTGGGGTGATACCTTTTGGCTGTCTCTTTTATCCTCTTTAATCGTGTGTCCTTGAAACAGTCAATCAACTCCTCTCCATCAAACACTTCAACCCTGTATCCTTCCAACTCGCCTGTGTTCTGCCAAACCACTCTTACAATCACTGCTCTCATTGGACATCCTTTCATATGTGATTTCAGAATACACTCTGATTGTTTCATATCTTGATGCGAATCCAAGTGGCCCTTTTTGTGGATAATTCACAGCCAAACCCCAGTGCCTTATTTTTGTCACTTTGGGAGCAGACATTTTCAGCCACCTATTGCCATGCTTTTGCCAAGCCTTCTGCGCTGCTTCACTCCTGCTATTGGCAAACATTTTCACTGTTTCCATATATAGCGTAACACCTTTGGGCCAGCTATCCTTTGGAAAATAACACTTTGGTATGCTGACCTTATATAGTTGTGTTCCCTTGGGCGCCATTGGCATCCTCTCCTCTCCGCATATAGCGTTGTCTGACCTGATCCAAAGAATTCATGTCCATTTTGGCTTTGTTATCAGTTGACCCCAGCACCGTCTGTTTTCCGTTGTTTCCAACTTTTACCACTTCCACAACTCCACCCTTCCAACTGAATGTGGTCTGTTCCTTCTGCGGTTTCATTTCCTTTGTCTCAGGAGTGGCTTCAACTTGTGCTGTGGATTCCGGTGTGTTGCCGTTATTCTCATTGGCAATCTCTGTCAACTGCTTGCGATATTTGGTCAGCATTTTCCTGATCGCTGCCGCTTGCTTGTCTGTGAAATTCTTGCACTTTCCAAACGATTCAATCAGTGATCCAGAGAATGGTGCGTCCATCTTGTTGAATCCTCTTTTGTTAGTGATGTGGGTATCATGTGTGCTCTGTTCATCCGTTGTTTGCCTGTCCCACATTTTATTGAGTGGTCTGATCAAAGCCTTCTTGTCCATTCTTTGAATCAGCGCCACCACCTCATCCTCTGTCCATACCTTGTTCGCCATTGTCATTCTCCTCTCTGTGTAGTTATCCGTTGATTTGTCTCATCGGCACGCAGGTAATCAACGCTGCGTGGACAGAGGAATGTGGCTGGTCACTCCTCTGTTTCGACAGTTGATCAAATATGTTTGATCATGTGTTTCTTTAGGATGTTTAGAATAACAGCAGGCATCTTGTCCATGTCATTGATCACAGCATACTCTGGATAGAATTGCTTAACATAGTCAACGTCCAAACCTATGCCAATCAACTCTATTCCTGCTTTGATCACTTTTCTAATGACATTATTCAGATCAGATTTCAACAAGCTCAAATCGGTGCCCCACTCCAGATTAGGTTGGCCATCCGATAGCACTATCAGCATCTTGCGTTTTTCTGTACGCTCAGCCAAACGTTTGGCTGCGAACATGATGCTTTCATTATCACAATTACAACTACTACTATTATTATCCAAACCAAGTAATCTATACTTGGCCTGATTATAGTTGTCGTTGAAGGATTTTGCGATGTAGTGTCGCAATCCCCAATAACGGTTGTAGTGACCATGAGCTTGTTCATAGTGCTTCTGAAATTCTTCAAACTTCTTATCGCCAGACTGTTTGGCATCGCCACAACGTCTTGGATGTAGTGCGTTGAAGCCAATAATTTCTATGGCAATCCCCAGCTGATTAAGTATTTCAGACAAGATCAACGCTGTCTGCCTTGCCATATGAATCTTGTTTCCTGCCATGGAACCAGAACAATCAATCAATAGCGTCACAGCAGTATCCAATTCCACTTTAGCAGATGGCTGAAAGAAAATTTGTTTGCTTCCAGTCCTTAACCTGTACAGTGCACCGTTGTCCAAGCTGCCGCTATCCTGATCCATGACAGCGCCACGATGAGTGCGTGATCTCAACAGTGAAATGATCTTTGATCGCAACGCAGACACATTCCGTTTGACAGAATCAAACTCAGCCTTGTAGTGATCGTGTCCAACCGCAAGTGGTGTGATCTCTCTGTCCAACTTGACAGCTTCAGGATGAGGCAAATGGCGATGCTGTGATTTAGCTGTGTCCATTGCCTTCTGTGCCAACTCATCCTTTGTAGCGTTCATCAGATCATCCGTGGTTTTGGTAGTCTCAGCTTCGTCGATGAAATCAGCGATGTCCTTTGGTTCTATTGAGTGATTGTAGTCTATATCACCACCGCTGGACTTATCCGTCAACTTTTTGCCATCAGATTTGGCATCGCTGCTGTCGTTGCTCTCAACCCCTCTCCCTTGACCTGGGCCATCTTCACCATCCTCATCCTCTTCATCGCTGTCGCCATCGCTGTCGCTATCCTCTCCAGCGTCACTCTCCTCTTCACCACTCTCCTCTTCAACGTCTTCACCCTCATCCTCTTCATCAGCACCACCGTTGCCCTGTCCACTCTCCTCTTCACCACTCTCCTCTTCAACATCATCCGGTTGAGGAGTGTTCTTGCCCTTGCCTTTGCCGCTATCCTTCTTGTTATCTTTTTGCTCTTGAGCTTTCTGCTGTTTAGCTTGCTGTTCCTGCTGCTGTTGTAACTCCTCTTTATAATCGCCCAAAGCCTTGAGTGTGTCTCTGGCTAGATCAAAAGCCTGTTGGTAATCGGATACAGAATTGGCTTTTGACCAAGTTGGCCTTAAAGCCTCAACGATGGCCTGTGCCTCTTTAGGTAACCACGACACGTCATAACCCATCAACCTGCCCAAGATACCCATGCCAATCGCTTTGAACGGATCAATCTGATCTCTATTCCTTTTGGCAGATACAAAACCATGATCATTGGCAGCTTTGATGTTCTGCGAACAGCCAATCAACTCTCCAGATAGTTCACGTTCAATCCTATAATCCTCAAACACGTTGAACAACTGCTTGAGTTTATTGTCCGTTGTGTTCTTCAGCAAATCCAACGGTGTAGTGCGCCCAGCTTCTTGTGCCTTGCGCTGTACTTCCACGTGCTTCCACTCATGATCCAACAATCCTTCCAACACACTCGCATCCGCATCCTTCATATCGTCAGCATTGACAGGGATGTTAATGGTGTCTATCATGTTAGTATCACACCTGAAACCAGACAGCTGAACGTTGATGTTAAAGTTGCGTGAGAACGTCCTTGCTATCTTTGTCCATCTTGTGTCCAATCTGTTACCAGCCATTGTCTTGTCCTTTCATGTGTTATTTTCTGACAACCTATCATCGTCAGTTACCAGAGGTCAACCTGGTAAGACAGCCGCACTGTGTACGGCTGTTTCGATATGTCAGTATCCAAAGATGCGCTGGACGATGGCTTTCACATAAGTCTCATCCTCTTTGGATAGTTTGTTAAGAACAGCAACCTGCGCTGCCTTGTGAACTCCCAGTTTACCTATCTTGTTTGCCCACATGATAAGTCTGCGAGTGGACAGCGTGCAGTGGCATTCCTCATGGATCAATCCGTTGCGAACATACTTGGCCACTTCAACCAGCTTCTTGGCCACATCCAAACCAACATTGGCTTTTCTGTGTATTATCATGGCTTCTTGCGTTTGTGGAATGTAATCCTGAAAAATCACCGTTCCAAACCTATCCAAGAAGGCTTCATTGAGTGTGTTAGTGCCAACATATAATCCAGTGTCATCACCGTGTCCAGTCGTGTTCGCTGTGGATATGATTCTGAAATTCTCATGCGGCTCAACAACCTCACCATGATTCGCAGTCAATACCAATTGGCCACTATCTAGCACAGACTGTAACACGAACAGGATTTGCGGTGTGGCGGCATCTATCTCATCTAACAGCAACCAGTATCCTCTCCGCATGGCATCCGGCAGGACACCATCTTTCCAAGAGACAATCGCTTGATTTGTGGATGTCGCTATTTCTACAACCTTTTCACCTACAAAATCGGATGCCCTGATATCACCATGTAGATTCACACGCTTAACAGGTTGGTTGAGCAGCGCAGCCAATTCCTTAACAGTCGCTGTTTTACCGCAACCTGTCGGGCCAACCATCAGAACGTTATCACCTTGCTCTATCCCCAAGGCCAACATTTCCGTGACCGCTGGGTCAAGATCAAAATTTGGATCGTGGTTTGGGATGTGCTTCTTATCTATCTCATCCAAACCGTTATCCGGTCTCAAGGACAACTCCGCAGCCCCAAACGTTAATGCCAACCCGTTTGCCACCGCTGGGCTTACAGTTGGCTCAAGTGTAATAACGTTTGCGCCATTCTCTGGCTTATCAGCGTTGCCATTTAAGTTGTTCAGTTGCTTACCTTTTTGAGCCATGCTTATTTGGTTGCTACCAAACAGACTAATCGTGGGTGCCCCAAGATGTTTAGCCTTGTAAGTATGGACATCCATTCCATGTCTGCTTTTGAGGTGGACGGCCAGAGTATGGTACCATCTACCACACTCTTGGCATTCGATCATCTCATTGCCATTCCTGTCTAACTTTCCAGCCATGTTCTTATCCTCTTTTCATGTGTTATTTTCTGACAACCTATCATCGTCAGCGTTTGGGTGGTCAATCCCAAACGGACACCCGCTGTGTAGCGGATGTTTCGGCTTGTTACTCTGCTATTGTTACTAAAGTCAAATATCCACCGCCACGTTGCTTGTTTGTTTGCGTAACATCAAAACCTATGCGCCTCAACATATCCTCTTGTCCAACTGGCCCACCACCTATTCTCCAACGTCTGCCAGACTTGGGTGAGTATGGACTGCGCCAACTGCCTCTCAGCCCACCTATTACATCAGATATGGCTGCGGCACCGTTTGATTGTTCGATGATTGACTTTATATCCTCTTTAATCTCAGCAATCATCTTCAATTCCACTTCTTGCCTCATGTCTTTATCATCCTTTCATTGTGTGTAATTATCTGGTGACTTGCTTCATCAGCGTCCAGGTTGTCAACCTGTGACGTACAAGCCAGTGTGTTATTTCAACACCAGCTTGTTTCAGCTTTGTACTCTCTCACATGCGCCACTTTCAGCCCCCATGCGTAAACGATTACACATGACGCTCAGCTTATCTGACGCTGTGTTTTCCCTTGTCCCTGTCTCTCTCCTCTTTAAGTCTGTGGGCTTGCTCCCCTGTCCCCACCAGGCTACACCACTCACCTGTCCACTCCGCACCGTGTGGAAAACTGATTTTTGCTTACTGCCAGACTGGTCTAACTGGCCTCAGGCTTCACCCGTTTTTTGCGTCAGGCCTGGAAAATCTTAACTTGTCAAAGTGGTGTGGGCGTCCGTTTATCCCGCTCAGGCTTCACTTGTGCACCGCACTATGTCTATAAAGTAAAGCGAAAAACAAGCCGTCTATCCTATATCTTATATATTTTCATCAAAAACTATCCCAATTTTGGCACAATTTGATATCAATATAGTGTGTAATACGAACAATAATATGACAATTTTGTACAAAAGACAAAATAATTTTGACATCAAAATTTCCCATATCATAGTATCCCAAATTATAACAATATTGATATAAATTTCTTTACTATCTCATTGTCCATAACTGTTGTCCAATCTGATGAGCATTCACAATTTATAACAATTTTGATAGTAATATGTGTCCACTTTGATAGTATGTTTTCTTTACTTCATAGTAAAGAATCTTTACCAATTTGATTGTGTAATGTTACCTATTTACCCCAACAAATAGTAATTTTTTCTTACCAATCATTACACACATAATATTGTCTATAAATGGCGACACAGACAAGATTGGTATTTGACAACAACCTGTCTGTGTAATCGTTGTGTTGATTGACTAAGAAAATTTTAGCTGGCAACTAAGAAAAAAGTAGCCAATTATTGTGTTTTAATTCCTTTATATTTGTCAATGTATTCAGACTTCCAACGCAATAATTGTATGGAATCTATTGATTGAGCATTGGCTATAGCTTCAGCAACTGTGTCTTTACTTGAAGAATCTGGATCACCAGACTTCAACCATGCCACTTTTGTGGGAATCAATCCTGATGTAATTTGTGCCATTTTGATGGCTGTTGGTAGGGCATCAGAATCCAGCATAAAAACAAGGCATTTAGGTTGTAAGGATAGAATCAAGTCAACCCTATAATCAGACAAGCCTTTGCCAAATAAGCCCAAAGGATAGTGGCCATAATCATCTAATCTCATAACATCCATTGGCCCTTCACATGGAATTATCCTCTCAACTCCTCTTGGTATGTTATCATAATTCATCATAAAGTGGGCCATAGGTGCCTCTTTTGGATTGTCATACTTTGGGCCACGTCCCAAACCTGCTACACTCCTAGCAACAAATGTGGTGCTTCCTGCTGTAGAAATAGGCCAGAGGATACAACCCGAATAAAAGCCAGATGTGGCATATCCAACTTTGAATTTGGCCAACATCCTGGGCGTCACTCCTCTGTCCCTTAAATACACAGGCATATTGACTGCTCCTGTTTTCTTGTTAACACAAGGTATGTAACCATCTGGCAAGGATATGCTATATGTCTCTGCGGTTGTTTTGGTTGTTTGCCCTGTGTCCAATCGTGGTGAAAGTAATTTTGCTTTATTTAACAGATCAACCAATGGTTGTGTAGCCTTATGCTTACCTTCACGCATGAGTCTAGCAACAACTTGGGATTCAGGTGTGCCTTCAACTTCAGCCAACAATCTGAAAAGCCTTCCTGATTCACCGCATTTGTAACAATTGAACACACGCTTATGTATATTGACATAGCAATGTCCATGAGTATCACCACAGAATGGACATTCAGATAAAACCAATTCACGGTCTTGTTCGTGTCCAGCCCTTCTTTGTATGCCGACATTCTCATCAAAATACTCTTCAGGATCAAAGCTCATTCCACTATCTCCAAAGGCTTGTTTTCTTGGAACATCATAATGGAGAATGCTGCCTTGAGTGTAATGCGCTTTTTGGACTCACCATCCCTGTGTTTAGCTAACCACAAGTCCACTTCCGGTGGTACCATCAACTCTTGCTCCTCTGTTTGATTTAGTGTCAGAATGATGTCTGCTATCCTTGCCTTGTCATACGATTCACTAACACCTTCTGAGTGGATTAACTTATATTTCAACTCTGCCTTTGCGTGTGTACTACTCCACACGGCGCAACCCATCTCTGGATCTTCAGCAAGTGCTTTCAACTCCCAAAAGACAGAGGATGTGTCCAACCTGAAATTTTGTGTTGAACGCACAGGATTCATGTGATCACCTGAGTCAACCAATACGACATGAGGCCTGTGCCCCTCTGCTATGCGCTGTTTCATGATATCACGCAAATGTGTAGTATTACATGAGCGCACTGGTAGGTTGACAATGAACACCTTGTCCTTGAACTCTTTTCTGCGCCTTTCAATGGTGTGTTTGATAAGCTCCTCTTCAATAGGATTCAAGTCATAATTCTTCAGCTTTTTGTGTGGTATCTTTAACAATCTGGAATCATAGCGTGTCGCTATCTGGTGCGCTGGCATCTCCAGAGTGATGTGTAGAACATTCCAACCCGACACTGCCGCCATCAACCCTAAATGTACAAGGAATATGGATTTGCCACGGTTTGTTGTTCCAACCACCAAACCCAATTCACCTTCACGCAGTCCATCTATCACCTTGTCCAACTCTCTTATCCTGGTAGGGACACAGACAGTGCTGCGTGGATTGATCCGTTGTTGTTTACGTTCTGATTGACGTTGCTCCAATTCTTCAATCCAATTCACCTCAGTTGTACTCTTGACCTTGCCAGAGTATAACACATCTGTGATCTTATTGTATGCCTGATCAATGTTGCCTTTGCCAAGCTCATCCAACACTTCTGTGACCGATGTTTGAAGTAATCTGAACCTAACAAATTGTATCAGTGTGTCTAATGATGACAATGGACTGGATGGTGGGAATTGAAACACGGATTGGATGATGGTAGCATATTGTTGTTGCAATGTTTTATCTTTCACCCTGTCAATCGCTGTTTTAGCATACAGCTCAGTTGGCGTCTCAGCGTGAGCTTTATACTGCTCAAGCATTATCCCAAAAAGCCAACCATGGGCTTTGGACAAGAATAAGTGTTGCTGTAACAGGTTGGATGCCTTGGTCATATACCTGACATCATGAGCACAAGCTCTTAACACATCCAGTTCATGTTCCTCAGTGAAAATCATTTTTGCCCCTTCAATAATTCATCCCAACGTTTGCCTTGCTCTTTTCTATAATCGCCTGGAACAAATCTTAATTGCTTCAGCTTGCCTGTTAGGATACTGGCAACGCTGGAACCAAATGAGTTGAACAACTCCACTTCAGTCATGTTGGTTATGATCGTGGTTGGCTTCATGCTCGCAGCCCTGTGGCGCAAAATAGAATCAAGCTTGGATTGTATAAAAGTTGAATCTGTCTTTATGTGTACCTTATCCAACTCATCCAACACCATAAAATCGCTGGCCAATCGTTCATCCAATATCGGCAACACATTCTCATCCTTGACGGATAGATACAAGACATCAGCTAGATCATGGCTGGTGATATAAAATGCTGAATGCTTTTTGCGAATGGCACCGCAAATGATCATGGCACTAGCTGTGGTCTTGCCAACACCATTCTCACCCATCATTAAAAATCCCAAGCCATACTTCAAAGCATTGTCAATATTTTCAACATATGATTGGACAGCATGGAAGCAATCACGATTGTGTTTAATGCTGGCATTCTCAACATCCCAAAATTCTCTTGGCAGGTTGGCCTTGATCTGCCACAACCTAAAGTGCCACAGTTCAGAACACTCGCAAGGTACAACATTTGCTGTGAGTGTTTCCGGTTCAAGAGCATCACCTGTAGAGTATCCTTGACCGCCACATTTAGGACAACCGCTTATGATCTGTGTCTTTATTGTGTTCAACTCTTCCAAGTATGAATTTCTGTCTAGTGCCAACAACATACTGCCACCTATTCTTGGTTATAACCCACTTTCATCGTTGAGTCTGTTTCATAGTGTGTAGCTTATTGGCCACCACTTTTATCTCTTTGTTAAACGGAACATTGTCCAAGTTGACATTTCCGAACACAATGAAGTCATTTGCCGTTGTCTCAATAAATCTACACTCATCCTTTGTGTATTCTCTTTGGGTGAAACCACTCTCAGTTAATATGTCTATAATATGGGGTGACGCTGGCTTGTAGTGCTTACCACCCAACTGCCGCTTGACACCTTTGGATAGCCAACGATTGGCCAGCCAATCACCAGCGATATTTGGGGGTGTTGGAAATGATTTAGTCCAAGAGTATTCTACAACAGCAAATCGCACATAATCCTCTGGCTCAACGCCATGCTCATGACAGAACATAGCAGCCCTGAAAAAGTGATTGTCTTGGGAACCATTCCTGTTGTAGTGCCTGGGTGCTCCACTCTCCTCTCTCACTGTGGCATATGAAATTTCAAATTTGTGTGCTATGTTTTTCTTGACTAAACTGAATCTTGGATGTTTGGGATTATTGGCTATTTTCCACTTATCATAAGATTGATCTGGGTTCATTGTGTTAGTATTTGAATTTGATTGATTGCCATTTTGTATTTGTGTAATAGCCTTATTATCTTTGAATTTCTTAACTCTCTGAATAAAATTATCATCTCTATTTATAATATAAGACACATGTTGCTCTGTGTTATCCCTACACACTCGTTGACACCCACGTGATACCACCACTTTTTGAGTCAATAGCCTGGGTTCAACCATCAAATACACATGATAATGATCTTTGTGCTTAATTAGAGTGTGTATTATGTGTTTGTATTCCAGCCTTTTGAGAGCAGATTTCACCTGTATAGAATGTGGTGTCCTATCTTTAATCAAGACAGATAACTGTGTAACGGTCACACTCACTTGTTTAGACAGTGCTCTGTACACAATTTGCTCAATCAAAGACATCTTGGGTTTATCAAATAATACACCTTTGGCTTGGATGTGTATCTTCATGTATTTACTTTGATGTTGAACATTGGCTCTGTTTTGTATGTGTGTATCCGTTCCAGAGCATGATCAGCTAGATATTTGTTTTGTAAATCGGCAAAATCAATTAGTACAGCCTTGTGCTTGCCATCGTGTGTTGTGAGATTCCTGATGCGTTGCATAGTTGATATTTCACTCTTGCCGCCAGCAGCATTAATTACACAGTCACATTCTGGTATGTCAACACCTTCACCAAATAAATTTCCAAGTAATATCCTCACTGTCCCTTCTTGGAATTCAGCAACACGTTGACGCCTGTGTGTAGTACTGGTCTCACCGATCATAACATGATGCTTAGCACCCAAAGTATCCAACATCTCAGACAGTATGGATATGTGATCTAATCTTATGGCATGAATCAACACCAGACCATTTTTAGATAACTCCATTGCCTTGTTGATTATTATGGCATTCCTGACCATGTTGTTTATTATCCCAGATTCATATGGCAAAGGCCATTTGCCTTTCACTGTGGCAGTCCTTATGGGAATGATGATAACATCCAATGGTACCAGATAACCTTGTTGGATTAAGTGTGAGGCAGATACCTCATAAGATATTGGCCCACAACAAGCCTTCAACCAGATGGTACCACGCTCTGTCTCACCTTCTGGTGCTAGATATGCTGTGGCAGATAAGCCAATCCTATACCTGGCATTGCTGTGTAATAGTATGTCCTTCCACAGCTTTGCTTCCAAGTGATGGCACTCATCAAAAAATATAAGATCAACATTTGCCATTAAATCCACAAACTCTGGTGTTGGTTGGACAGCCTTCTTGCCTGGTTCTGCTTTGCGTGGCCCACGTTCAACCAGAGTCTGTATGGTGGCAACTGTTATATCTCTCCTCTCCCAAACACCTGAACCCACTTGACCAATATCCGTTTGAAAGTGCTTTTGGAATACCTTGATGGTTTGATTCAACAGCATTTCACTGTTTACTATAAACAGTGCTCTGACACTGTACTCTGATATGATTTTTGCTGCTGTCAAAGTTTTGCCAGAACGTATGGGCATCTTCAGTATGAGCCTTCCACGATTCATGCCATCAGTTGTGGCTATCCTTATGGCTTCCTGCTGGTAATCTCTTAAAGTGATGTTATTATCTGACCATTTGATTGATATGGTATTTGGTGTGCTACGATTGTCTTCAATGACATGAGGTGAGTTTGTGCTGTTTAAGATGTGGACAACGTCTGCTAACAGCCCTGTTGGAAAGTGGTACCCATGATTTCTGTTGTACCTTAACAAGTGATCCTTCCCATCCCAAGCATGAGCCTTGTACACTTTTGAGTGTTTGTAGTTCTTGGTATGATAACTCGTGTGTAAATCTATGATCTTTAACAGACGTTGATCCACACCTGTTATCGTTGTGTAATCGTTGTGTACTAGCAGTTGTATCATCTGCTAGTATTCTATGGTATCACGTTGAATTGTTAGTGGTGATCGTCCAATTGGCCAGCACCCCACACAGAAAAGACCATGAAAATGGCTCCAATAAAAAAGCCAACTCCTTGATTGAAGCCTGGACGCTGATACCACTTCACTTTGAGAGCACGTTGATATTCTGTTGTTTCGATGTCTCTCATGCGTTCGCACAAATCCAATTTGGTTTTGAGCTCATCCCGTTCTATTTCTGCGGCCAGCAACTCTTGTACCCTTCCAGGTGATATCAAAACGCCATCGAATGGCGCTGTTTCACCTTGTTTAAGCGGCACAGCCTTTGGCTCAGCTGCCATTGCCAATATTGTTCCTTGGAATAGGATACAGAGACATAACATTACTGCCAGAAACTGTCTCACGGTTTGCCTCCCTGCTTGTTGACTAGATCAGCCAAGGCATTTAGTTTATCATCGGTGTTTTTTGTGTTAGCTGCTTGGTTCAACTCATCCTTGCGTTTTTGTACATTCAACGCAGCCAAATCGCTTTCAGCCTTTAATTGTGCCTCTTTGGCATCAATGCGCTCTTTGGCTTGTTCGGCTGTGGTATCCTTTGGCTTGCGAGTGAACCATGCTCTGACTCCATAAAATACAAGGGCAGCCACTGCTGCCCCTGCTACTATCCAAATTGCCGCTGTGAGCGTTGGACTCATGGCGTGGCACCACCCGTTGTGTCGCTGCCCTGCTTTCCTTTGATCGTGTACGTCCATATTTGATGGTAAAGCAAGGCAAAGATACCAGAGTCAATCATGATATTCACAGCATTACCCCAACCGCCTGAGAACCAGCCCCAGGCAACACCCACAATAGCACCCAGAATAAGTGGGATGAATGGCATGACACGTTTGGGTATAAATTTGCCCCATACCTTCTCAGATAATCCTCTGGCAAAGCCCACCACGATAACCAGAAGCAACGCTATGGCAGCTGGCCACTTCTGCTGTTTGATTTGTTCAACCAGCTGAGGTATGAGTTGTAATACTTGGTCAGGTTGAACTTGTGGTGGTAGGTTGATTTCACCTGTTGCTGGTGGTGAGGCCAACGGTTGTGTCGGTGCTGGTGTTGCTGGCTGTATTGCTGGTGGTTGTGTCGGCTGTGTAACCGCTGGTGGTTGGGTAACTGCGGGTTGCGCTTGAGCTATGGTTGTGTATCCGAAACACACGGACAACACCAATATCATAGCAATGATTGTACTCTTGTGTCCCTTCATGATTTTCCTCCAGTGCTTTTTTTTGGCTTGTTTGGTTTAATCTCTTTCACATTTGAAGGCTCAGGGATAGTTGGCTGTTGTTTGGTGTGTTCATTCCACAACAACTCTGCCAACTCTCTTATGATTGCTTTGCCTGCCCCCATATCCTTTTGTATGGTTGTGGCTTCTTCAATCATGGCATCAAGCCTTTTTTCATGTCTTGAGAATTCATCCATCTTATTCTTGATTGAAGGAATCAGTGTGGCTGCCAAGCCTTCTAACACAGCCCCTGGCTTCAACAATGATTGGATGTATTCTGCCTTGGCCTTATTTGTGTCTGTATCGCTCATGTTTTATTATTTGAGGCAGAGTCAATCTGCTTGCTACAACATTAAATGGTCTCCACATCTTGTCTGGCAGATGCTACAGTTTCACTGTCCAATGTAATTATTGTGACGCCAACTGATGTTCCTGAATAGATGTAACCTTGTGCCTCACCATCCTCAAGATTGCCTTGAGCAGTCTGACCTTGAACATCTATTGTGTACAATATTGACATTGAGCTATCCATGTCAGGTAATGTGTAAACTCTGACTTTTTTAGATTCTATAACATCATACTCAGCGACATCCAACACAGTGCCATCTATTATCACAGCCATTTGCGATGTGTTGATTGCTTTGGTTGTTTCATAGATGTCGTTGATCCACACAGCCAAAACGTCTGTTCTGTTCACACCAGGCAATGAAGCTGGTGTAACTGTAACATCGATTGTGCTGCCTCCATTAGCAGTCAAAGTAAATGCTCCACCAGCCCCTACATTAACTGCCACACCAGGAACAACCTCTGTAGGTGGTTGCCAAGCCAACGTTGTTCCAGCTACAGTGAAAATCAATTGACCACCTGCTCCAGTTGGAGTGTTGCTTGATATGGCATCTATCACAACGCCTGTGACTAATGTAGGTGGATCAGACAGTTTGACTATCTGAGATTTTACATCATCACTTTTGAATCCTCTTTCCACTCCATCCACTCCGCCAGCAACCGCATCTCCACCAGCATATCCTACATAGAATAAGTCATCATCACTTGGATCAGTGTGATAATTGCCTTGGATGTCTTTTTTCTTCAATGTGAGTAAGAACCTGTCGCTGCCACCCTTATTGAGTCTTGGGATGCCTGTAGCTGGATTGTGTTGAACGGCATCCTCTGTTATCTCCAAGAAATAATATTGCTTGGCATTGATAATAAGAGCACCCAAAAGAGTGAATTTGTATTTGCTACTGAAGATGGTAACATCCTCTTCAGGTATGCTCACCGACACAACTTCCTGGTTGGCTCCTGGATCATACACGCCACCCCAAGATAATATGGCCTTGGTAGTGGCATCTCTCAAAACGCTCAAATCAACATTAGCCATCGTTGTCTCCTCTGTGTTACGTTAACATGCCGTTCATTAAGTCTTCAACCCAACCAACACGCCATGTGTAAGATATAACAGATGCACCACCAGTGTATGTGTTGGTGACATAATAATCCCTGTCTGATCCTAATTCCAATGTAAACATACAAGCATGGTGATTGGCATGTACTTCACCTGAACCTGCATTGCCTGCCCATACATCTGTAAATCCCCAATTAGTTGTTGCTGGTGCGACTGGTGCCCACCAAATGCTGGCGCTGCCAGCAGAAGCATAAACTTGTCCGGTCATTTCTTCAGATAGTATGATCATCTTGGCTGTTTTAGGGACAACATATTCAGCCCCTTCAACGCAAGTCATGTGAACGTCTGTGGCAGCGCCACCATGAGCAACTGGATTAGGATGGCGTGGCACTTTGACAATATTCTCCACTCTATAGAATTTGACCACGTTTTGCGAACCATCTGTTACAAATGCTCCCATGTACATCCATCTCTCTTTACCAGATGCTGTGTGAAATCCACGCACAGGTGCAACATTGCTTATCTTGCCTGAAAATGTTTTCAACGGTGATGTGGCAGGTACAGCATAAACATAGTATGCTCTGTATGCCAACCTATCCACACCTGAATCCAAATCGCTCCAAGACAAGGATAAGTCACTTGTATTCTGTCTGATAAATCCTTTACAGTTGATGGCTTGCGCTGGAATGGATGCGTGCGTTCCATTGAAATATATGGGCAATGGTGGCTTCCAATTAGAGTTCAATAAAATACACAAATCATCAATCACACCTTTTGCTCTGATGTTTTCCCAAGCACCGTTGTTTAGATTGGCATGACCTATCAGATATGTTCCCAATGCTGCATCGCCTTGATTGCCCAATTGTGGCTTGGTGAAATACCTTCCATCGTGATCTGAATTGGTTCCTGATATGTCTGGCATATCACCCAACTCTATATGGTTGATAGGAGATGTTGCCACTTCATTTATGGCACCTATAATGTTTTGTTTGGTAGTGACAAGTGCTGTGTCCGTTGGTGAAGAGAATGGTATGGCAGCTGGTGTATCCACATCCTTGAATTGAAGAATGTTCGTTGCTGATAGAATGCCAGGTGTTCCTGAAATGATTAACTCCCAAGCCTTCATGGCAGCAGTGCCTGTGCCATCATTCAATATCTCCAATATGAGCTTGTTTGGAGTGTTGACTGTGCCACGCACCTCCAACACATTCCCAACGCCACGTGCTGTGATTGGAGAATATCCTGTTTGTAAAAATTTCAGATATGGACTGGGTGAAACAGAAGCATCACCAATTAACACATCCCCTGTCCTATTGATCTGACTCACTCCATTGGCACCCTTCAAATCACCTTGTACTAACACATTGAGAACACCACCAGCAACATTGCTGTTAAGTATCCTTAGAATGCTTTCAGCAGCGTTGGCATCGTTGCGTGCTATGTACAGATCATTCCCATTCCTGTAATTCTTTATGGATGCGAATGGAGCACCAGCAGAGTGCCAATCTATGGCTGGACTGATGGCAAATCCGTTATCCATTACCAAGTCTGAAATGATGTAGGCCAGCACAGATAAGGTATCAGATGAATCATTCCCCAATATTGTGTTGCCTAACACATCTAAAATGTTATTGACAGTTATGTTGTGAGCCGTAACATCACCTGCTGGCGTGATCCACGCTGTGTCGGCACCTGTATGATCCTTCATTAAGAATTTTTTGATTGCGTCATCGGCCAGATCAAAACCTTGCATGGTTGATTGTGTGCCTGCCAATATCTTAGCAATCAGAGTATCATATGTCACATCGGCATGTGTATAATCTGTTTCATTGTGCTCTTGTTTCCACCAGTATTCTATGGGGTTGCTGAACTTGGGATTGCCATCATTTGGAAATGTTGGATCAATGTACACATCCTTGAAGATGGTTCCAAGATTAAGCGCAACATTTGGATCACTGGCCAGAAGGTTTTGATTTGTGTAGTTAAACACAGCAGGAATGTTACCTGGCCCTGCGCCTGTTACTCTGCCAATGTAAGCATAATCGCTATCGCTGTGCAGATCAGATATATGGATGGTTGGCCCTTGCTCCCAAAGCATGTAATCATAGTGCCAAGTGGAAATGATTGTTTGTCCTAATGGCCCAGTTGTAGTTATCTTGTTGTTGACTCCATCCCAAACAACTACACAATCCTCATACCAATCCACAACGTTTATCGGATTGACAATCCAAACACGAACAGTTCTACCAGCATGTGATACACCTGCTTCACACACATTATCCACTATAAATGTGATGGTATTATCGCCATTATCCGTCAGAGAATCTGGTGGCATGGTTCGGCCAACACTTTCTTGGATGTTGCGATACTCCACAATTCCTGTTCTGGGATTGATTTCAGCTTGATAAGGAATTTCAGCAAGCTTCAATCCAACATAATAGAACACACCAAGAGCATTAGCAAATGGAACGTTGGAATATGCCACAGGGCCAATGATGTTACTCACACCATCCTGACCATGACTACCTGAAACACTCACAGCATCAGCCAAAATACTTGACAAGATTACAGGGCTGAAAAAACCATCACTGGCATAGATGGTCTGTTGGCTGCCCCTTATTAGTTTGTGTAGATACTTCAAGAAGTGGTCAGACAATGATTCCTGATCCATGATCTTCTTGTTGTATATGTTAGTGTAAATATCTCCAGTTGCCATATTACTCTCCTTCAGGTTGTACAGTCAATCCTCTGGGTTGGATAGGATAAACTCTCAAAAAATCACACCACAATTCAGCACTAAAAAGATTTTGGAAATGAATAGTGCCACTATTCCATGGTATAATTGTGTCCACTTCGTTGTCTTGTATTCTTTTACCATCCGCATACAAGATGAAGTGCTTGCTTTCATCTGGCATACCACTGTGTTTAGTCTGTACGATAATGGTGAAAGTGTACCACACATCTAAGTCTATGTATTCATAACTGGGTGCTAATATCATGGGATACCATACACCAGCAATCACTTTATAAAATATCTGTAAATCTCTGTGTAACCATAACACATAACCGTTTTGTTCCACAGCATCCATATTAAAATACACAAGAGCACCACGTGATGATCCTGTATGGAATTTGATCTTGAATTTTATAACCTTATCAAAATCAGACATAGGTGGCACATCTAATTTCCAACGTGAATTACCTGATGTGAATTTCATATATCCATCTTCCACCTTGGCTGTCCCGATGCCACTTATCTTTGTCCAACGGAACATGTCATCAAAATTCTCCAATATATCCAAAAGTAATATATCAAACCTTTCAGAAATTGGTCTGCCCAAATTGGCCAGATTCCTCAACACAGTCTGATTGATATTGTGCTCTGTGTCTTCTATCAACATCAAGCTGCGGTATTCATCATAATAAGGATCACGTGGATCCAATACCCAAGAGTCCAAACCATCCCATAATTCAGACAGTGAACTCTCATTCACGATCCATCTGAAAAAAAAGTAATCATAAAAATCCACATATTTCTTGGCAAGAGTGAACCTGATCAAATCAACCACAGCTGCTTGTGTCCCCTTCTGTTTCCAAAAGGCCATCATCACCGATGCCAAACGTCTCATGTCATTATATGATAGGCCAGCAACCAGATAGTCATATTCACTTGTCAAGCCAACGTGCCATAACAAATACCTTATTGCCTTGTCTGGTGTCCTCTCCCAATCAGATATTTCAGGAATGCTCTTGATTTTATCGTATGTGGTATTCCAAGTCAATTGCATTCCATGCATAAATCTCTGTAACAACAGACCTGGTTGATCTGCTGTCCTGATTGGTTCTATTATGAATTTGTAAATATCGTATGGCGCACTCATGTTATGGCTCCACTGTTATGACGATTGATCCTGCCATGGGTAATTCTTTGGGCAGGAGTGTTATGTCAGTTGATGGTGTAGTTATTACCACTTTGCGCACTCCAGCTACAGTGAATATTTCTGATATCAAACGTGAGCGTGGCACTTCATCACCAAAATCCCATTCATAGCGCAAACCATCCGATGTTTTAGCTTCTGGATGTAGCAGTGCTGTTATGGCATTGACAATTTCATCTAGTGTTCCGCCATACACAGTAGCCACAATGTCTATGGTCTTGGGTGAATAGTCCATAGCGAACACACGATGATTGAGTACAAGCACTCCATCAATTCCTGCTGTGGCGTTGCCATTGAAATAATTCTCCAACTCCTCTTTTACAGCCAATGGCAGTATGGATCCACCTGTTCCTACCAACACAGCGCCAACAGTCTTGACTCCAAATGCTTCTTCAATAGTGAGTGCTCTGCTGATAGGTTTGGATCCACCAGAAGTGATAAAGCCAACAGCCAAAGCCTCAACATCGGCTGGGCCAACAGCACGTCCCAGTGTGGACACAGTTGCTGGGCCTTCTACTTTTACCAATTCCAAATCCTCTGGAGTGTCACCACGCCTTGCTGTCCAACCATAAGCTGCTTTTGGGTTGGTGATACGATTGATGAATGCTACCCCAGAACCATTGACAACTATTGTGCCAGCGCCAACATTTCCATCTTGGCTGGCTCCAACACGATAATCTGCTGTTACATTATCCGCACCAGCTGGTGGTATGCGACCATTGATGCCGTTGCCAAACTTTACAACGCCATATCCATCATCATCCGATTCAAATGTGTAGTGTTTGTCTGATACCCCAGAGTTCAAGAATGTTTGGACTTCTGTCCACTCCTCATCATCAACATATATTGTTTGACTACCTTGGATGAGATCATTTTGTAGTGTCTTAAATGTTTGATTTGCCAGGCCAGTTGAACTGCCCATCACTTCTTCAAGCACGCTGCTACCTTGATCTGCCTCCACTATGACATATTGCTTGCCCTCAGATATACCAACAAGATCAATGGATGGAGACACAGGAGTTGTTGTATTTACAATGCGATACCTGATCCAATAAGCATTGTGTCCGTTAACAACAGACTTGTTCCAACTCTTTAAGAGTGTTACAGGCAAATCATAATCTACATTGCCTGAGGATTGTAAGTTGGTGGTACCATCAATGCTTGTGTCTAAATCAGCCAATGGATGCCATAGCACTCCCACTGTGTAATCGCTTGTGGTTAATGATGGAGTTGTTTGCCCCAACAGGGATGTTGTGATATAATTGGTTCCATCCCATTCACTGAGAACATCCTCATATGCGCCAGTT
>Ga0315289_10000269_pt1 | contig 82970 bp, 60 predicted proteins | sample YL17G11_40_MG_FD_203452 | JGI IMG/M metagenome (GOLD analysis project Ga0315289, IMG submission 203452) | Sediment microbial communities from Yellowstone Lake, YNP, Wyoming, USA - YL17G11_40 | ecosystem: Environmental > Aquatic > Freshwater > Lake > Sediment | place: USA: Wyoming | collected...
TCATTTTCGTCTCTCCCACCGAGCTCCAGATGGTCGATTCGCTTCAGAGCAAGGTCCGAAGGCCTGTCGTCGCTCTAGCCTCCATGGGGAGCTTTTCCAGGCTCCTGGATGAGATCAAGCTGTTAGGACGCGTGCTCGGACGCGAGGAGCGGGCCGCCGAGCTCGTCGGCGATTTTCAATCGAGGGTCGAGGCCGTGCGGAAATCGGTCTCTTCGGTCCTCCCGGGTAAGAAACCGCGGGTCTATATGTCCTTCTGGGGCTCGCTGACACGGACCCCGGTGACTTACGAGCCCGTGGACATTGCCGGCGGGATCAATTGCGCGGAGGGCATCCTGCCCGCGTACCTGGGAACCATCGCCACCGTCGTTCAGCTCGAGCAGATCGTGATATGGCAGCCGGATGTCTTCCTCGTCCAAGGCAACTATCCGCCGCGCGAAAGACCGGTGACCGTTGAGGGCGTTCTCCTGGACAAACGGTTCGGCTCGCTGCCGGCGGTCAGGAACAGGAAGGTCTTCTATACCTTCGGGTATTGGTATTGGTGGGACCCGGCCGAGGTCCTGGTCGAGACGCTCTACCTGGCCCGATTGTTCCATCCGGAGGCTGCGGGTCCTGTCAGCCTCGAAACGGAAGGGAACGAGATCTTCAAGAAATATTACGGGATCGAGGGCGGGTTCTCGTCGTTATGCCGGGTCCTCGAATGCGGACGATGGGATGAAAAATAAGAAGGCGAAGGTCCTCGCGGTCGTTCTCTTCCTGCTCCCTTTTATCCTGACCCTGGCGTCCTTGAGCATCGGCCGTTTTCACATTCCGCCGAAGGACCTGGGGCGCACCATCATCCAGGCGATTTCGCCGTCAGCCGGCCCCGAGGTTTCCGCTGCTACCCGGGACATCCTTTTCCGCATCCGCCTGCCGCGGCTCCTCCTCGCCCTCATGGCCGGGGCGGCTCTTTCGGTCTCCGGGGCCTCTCTCCAGGCGCTCTTCAAGAACCCCCTAGTCAACGAATATATTCTCGGCATATCTTTCGGGGCGGCTTTCGGCGCGGCCCTATCCCTCGTCTTCCTGGGCAAGAATTTCCCTGCACAGGCCGCGGCCTTCATCTTCGCCCTGGGAGCGGTCCTCGCGGTCCTGCTCATCTCGGGACGTTTCGAGTCCCATACCGTCTCCCTCCTCCTGACCGGGGTCATCGTCTCGGCCTTCTTCCAGGCCCTCTTGTCCCTGGTCGAATTCTTCGCCAGCCCATATGCCCTCCAATCTCTTTTCTTCTGGCTTATGGGGAGCCTGTCCTTGGCGACGTGGAAGGACCTTTCGATCTCCCTGCCCGTCATGGCCGTCGGCGTCGCCGCCCTCATCCTGATGAGGTGGAGGCTCAACGTCCTTTCCCTGAGCGAGGAGGAGGCGAAGTCCATGGGGGTCAATGTCCGCCGGGAGAAACTCCTGGTCATCCTCCTGACCTCCATGATCACGGCCGCGGCCACGGCGGTGGCCGGGGTCATCGGCTGGATCGGGCTCATCGTCCCCCACCTCGTCCGGATGATGGTCGGCGCGGACAACAGGAAGGTCGTCCCGCTGTCGGCCGCCCTGGGGGCATCCGTTCTGATCATCGCCGACGACATCACGCGCGTCGCGGCCACGTTCGAGATCCCCATCGGCATCCTGACGAGCCTCATCGGCATCCCCTTCTTTATCATCCTGCTCCGGCGGTCCGGGAAGGTCTGGCTGTGAGCATCGAGGTCCGCGGGCTTTTTTTCGGCTATGAAGATTTCCGGCTTTCCATAGAGGGCCTTCGTTTCGAAGGCCGTAAAGTGACGTCCATCGTGGGAAGGAACGGAGCGGGAAAATCGACCTTCCTCAAGTGCCTGGCGGGTGTCCTCCCGGTTCCCAAGCCGTCTCTCTTTCTGGACGGCAGAAACCTCGCTTCGTTGAGGGTCCGGGAGCGGGCAAAACTCATCAGTTACGTGCCGCAGGAACTCGTCCTGGCCTTTAATTACAGCGTCCTGGACTTCGTCCTGATGGGCAGGGCGGCGTTCCTTTCTCCGTTTTCCGTCCCTTCGCGGGAGGACCTCGGGACGGCCGCGGAAGCGCTCCACTTCGTCGGCCTGGAGGGATTCGAGAAGCGCGACTTCTCGCGGCTGAGCAGCGGCGAACGCCGTCTTGTCCTCATCGCCAGGACCCTGGCCCAGAGCGCCGAGATCCTCCTCCTGGACGAGCCGACGACGTTCCTTGACCCCAAGCACGAAGTTGAGGTCATGAATCTATGCCGGAAGCTGGCCCTGGACAAGGGCAAAACAGTCATCGTCACCCTGCACAACCTGGAAATGGCGATTAAATACTCGGACGCCATGGTTTTTATGAAGGAGGGGAGGGTCGTGGCCTCCGGGAGGCCCGACGAGGTCCTGAACACGGACCTCCTGGAACAGGTCTATGACATCCCGATGTCCATCGTGACCTATGACGGGAAGAAGATCATCCTAAGGTAGGACGCCGCCCAAAAAAAACCCGCCCCCGGTCTTCCGGGGACGGGCCTTTCTGCTGCTACTGCTTAAGAACTAGAACGAGAACTTGAATCCGAGGCGGGCGCTTAGGGGCAGACCGCGTTGGGTTGTACCGACCGCACCCTGACCGTCACCGTAGAGCCAAAAGTCTTTGCCGAAGCGGGGATTCAATACTGGATTGTAGTCATTGATGTTCCAGTTACCGGCGAGAAGCGTATCATAGCTAATCTCGACGCTGCCGGAATTGTAAATCTGGTAGATTCTCTGTGCGGTTCTGGTGTTGAAGACGTTGTCCACGTTAAGGTTGATGTTCAGGTTGTTCTTGCCCAGTTTCAGGTTGTATTCGAGGTAGATGTTGGCAAAATAGAAGAAGGGGGTGCGGCCCATGTCGCCGCGACCGAAGGGCAGGTAGCCCTGGACGTCCATGGCGTATTCGGTGGAGACCGGGATGCCGCTCATGGCGTTTAAGACGACTCCCGTGGTCAGACCGAAGGGGAAGGAATATGAGCCGTAAACTTTCAAATAGTGGGGACGATCGCCGGACATGGGGCCGTCGATGGGGTTCATTTTCTGGTCAAAAGCCAGGTACCAGAGGTCGAAGTAGCGCGCGACGTTGGGGTCAGCGCGGCCGCTCTCGTCACCCGAGGCCAAGCCCGAGTAGTTGCCCCTCAGGCTGCTCAAGGTGTAGGAGATGCCGCCGGTCCAGTTGTCGGAAAAGCGCTTGTCCAGGGCGAGGTTCAGAGCATAGTATTCCCTCTTGGCTTTGGGGATGTCCGGGGCGCCCTGGGGGATCGCGCCGCTTGCTTTTTGTTCTTCCCATCTCGCTTTGATGTAGGGGCCGCCGGGATTGGTGATGAAGTAAGCTTCGCCTAGGGGTGTCATGATGCCGATGTCCTCGATGGCCCACAGGAGATTCTTTCTGACCACGCGGGCAGAGAAAGCCAGGTTGTCGGAAATTTTCTTTTCCAGGCCCAGCGCCATTTCGATCTGGCTCATGGCCTTCATGTCTTTGTCGGTGGTTTCGTAGGAGGGGATACGGAAATCAAATACCGCAAGAGGTGTGCCGTAGTTCCAGCCCGATTGTCCGATTTTATCAAATTCGTAGGTGTCGAGATTGTAATAGGCGCTCTTCCATTTATCACCGCCGAAGGAGCCCGCGGCCATTCTCAGCTTCTGGACATCGTAGAACATGCCGACCGAGCCGAAGACCTTTAGGGTGGAGTCACCCTTGACGTCCCAGATAAAGCCGAAACGGGGTGCCAGTTTGTCTGCGAAACCCCATTTGACCGGGATGGCGTCCACAAAAAGGGGATTGTCGCTGTAGGAAGGGATGTATTCCGATTCGGTGCGGAGCCCCAGGTTCACGGTCAAACGGTTGGCGATGGTCCAGCTGTCCTGGAGGTAAATGGCCCAGCGGTCGGAGTAGGCCTTGTAGACAAATCCAACCGGACCCGTAGCTTCGTTGTTGCGTACGCCGTAATAGCCATACTTGCCGCGGCCGTAATCTTTCCCATAAGCGATAAAATTGCGGTCCCAGCCCAAACGGACGATCGGGAAAATATTTCCCTGGTCGTAGTTCTGGCCCTGGTGGACGAGCTGCACGCCGGCTTTCCAGTTGTGTTCGCCGCCCAGGTTCATGAAATAGGAGAAATCGGCGTTGACGCTGAACATTTCATCCAGCGAATTCGTGCGCGCGACAGGATCGTTTGCCGTGCTGGCCCAATCGGAAGGACGTTGGTAGGAAGCGGGGACATCGAGAAGGTCCTGATTGGTGGTGGGGAAGTAGCCGCCGGGAGCTTCGGTCTGGAACATGTAGCGGGGGCCGGGAGGAGTGACCAGCGGTTTGTAATTGTTCTGCCCGAAGTAGCTGCCGCGCAGGCTGGCCATGAAATTGTTGCCCATGGTCAAATCGAACGAGACGTTGCCCGAAAGGTTGGGGTAGCTAAAACCGTAGTCGTCATAGGAAATCGCGGGGCTGGCATTGCCGGAACCGGTGCTCAGGTCGCCTTTGTACTTGTAGAAGTTGTTGACCACGCTGGCGCTCACGCGCAGGTTCTTCATCGGCTGGGCGGTCAGTTTAAGCTGGGCGTTCCAGGTGTTTTCGGTCCTTTCCCAATCTTTGACCGCCCCGTTGGAAAAGTAAGTGACGGTCCGGGTGTTGGTGTAGTAAACGGGCATGAAGGAGCCGAAGAACCAGAGTTTGTCCTTGATGACGTAGCCGCCCAGACTGAATCCGCCTTCCAGGCGAGAATCATTGTTTTTACCGATCAACTGATCGTACGTGTAATACTTGGCAAGTTTTGAATTTTTTTTGTCGACCTCGAGCGAATCGCTGAAGGGGGCGCGCAGGGCGGAGCCGTTGTAGTAGCCGAGGACGTCGCCGTGAAACTCGTTGCCGCCGGAACGTGTCACCACGTTGATGACACCGCCCAGCGAGCCGCCGAATTCGGCAGCGTAACCGGAAGACTTGACCTGCACTTCATCGACGAAGTCGAAGGAGACGCTCTGGCCGACGTTGCCTCGCACCAGGTTGGTGGTGTTGGCGCCGTCGACGTAGTACATGTTTTCCAGTCCCGTGGCGCCGTCCACTGAAGTGCCGCCGATCATGGGCTCGGTGGAGATGCCGGGGACGGCGGTGACCAATGAGTCGAAGTTACGGCCCTTGGGCAGGGTCTGGAACACTTCGCGGGTCAGGGTCATGCCTCTGGCGGTGCTCTTGACATCGATCAAGGGAGATTGGCCGATGACCGTGATCTGTTCCTCGAGCTTGCCGAGCTGCAGGGTCTCCTTGATCGAGATCGTCTGTTCCAGGATGACGGGGATCTGTTCCCGGACCAGCGTTTGGAATCCCGGGAGACTGAAGACGAGCTTGTACACGCCCGGCACCAGGGAAAGGAGCCGGAAGGTGCCGTTCTGGTCCGTGATCGCCGTAGCCTTGCCCACCATCTTGGGAGACGTCGCTTCGACGGTAACCCCGGGCAAGGGATTGCCGTCGCTGTCCATGACCGTGCCCACAACCTTGGAGCTGGTCTGCTGCGCGGAAACGAAGCTTCCGACGAGCAGAAGACAGAAAGCTAAGTAAATAGTCTTTTTGAGCATTTTTAATGCCTTCCTTTCAATTCAAAAACCAAACCCCAAAAGAAACCTTGCCCTTTTTTTATCTTCTCGCCTTGCCGACTCACCTCCTTGATAAGGTGGCTTAAACACTTTATAAAGCTCATAATTATTGATTGACAACCGTTTAATTATGCAAGTTTCATGCCAGAGAATAATTCTTTTATTTTATTTATTAACAGCCACTTAAAATCCAGTGTCCCTTCGTAAAATCCAACTATTTGAATTATATTCAATAATATGAATCTCATAAGAGGCTACTGCAATTTTTCCAGTCCCTTAAATTCCCGGTAGGGGCTGACGTAGGACAGGACCTCATCGTCTTTGGCTGTTTGGGCTTTCAGGACCATGCGAACGAGCATCTCTCCCACACCGGGGCCGAGCATGAATCCCTGGCCGCACATGCCCACGGCCAGAAGGTACCCCTCGACCTCCTTCGTCCAGCCGATGATGGGGAAGGCGTCCGGCGTCATGGGATAAAGGCCGCGCCAAGTCCTCCGGACCCGGAGGTTCTTGAGCCTGGGGATGACGTCGACCATCCGCCGGGCCGCCATGGGAAGGAATTCGCTGGTTTCCCGAACGTCGTAACCCCAGAGGTTGGGGCTCGGCGTGATGCAGAAGAGGACCTGGCCGGTGGCGTGCTGGTAGAAATAATAGTTCGCGGACCCCTTGGCCGGCCGGATGTCCACGACCAGGGGCTCTAGGAAGCGCGATACGGCCTCCGTGACAGCCCCTTCATGCTGGTCCGGCGTCACGGCGACGTCGACGCCGGCGAACTTGCCGACCTCGGCCGCCCATGGGCCGGCGGCGTTGATAACGACCTCCGCTCCGTACTCGCCCTTGTCGGTCCGGACGCCTCGGACGCGGCCGCTCTCAATTATGAGGCCGGTCGCCTTTTCTCCGAAATGGAATTCCGCGCCGAGGCGCTTCGCGTGTTCATAGAACGCTTCGACGACCAGGAGGGGAGAGGCGTTGCCGTCATCCGGGGAAAGCGTCCCGCCGATGAGCCCGTTGGGATTGATGCCCGGAATGGCCTCCATAATCCCTTCCCTGTCCAGCCAGCGGATGTTCAGACCGAAGGAATTCTGAACGATGAGCAGGTCCTTGAGGATTTTCTCCTCTTCCGGCCGGTAGGCCACATAACAGTAGCCTCCCTTGTGCCACTCCAGATCGTCGCCATGGCGTTCTTTCCAGGTCGAGATGATCTCGAGGCTCCTCAAACAGAGGCGGATCTTGGCCGGGTCCGAATGGGTCGCCCGGAGACCTCCGATGGCGCTCTTGTTCGAGCCCTGGCCCGGACTCGGAAATTGGTCGATGACGAGCGTCCGGACCCCCGCATCCGCTAAAAAGAAGGCCGTCGGAGTGCCGACGCTCCCCGAGCCGATGATGATGGCATCCAACGATCTATTGGGAGACATGTTCGTCCTCTTCGGATGAGAGCCCCGCGAAGACCCCCAGGGGGACCTCCATGAACAGAGGCCTCTTCGGCTGGTCGATGATCTCGCTCTCAGGCACCCCCTCCTCCCGGAAGAGGCCGTGGACGAGCGGAGTGCAGGTCTTGGCGCCGCAGGACCCCATGGACGTCCTGGTCACCGCCTTGATCTGGCTGATGTCGCGCGCCCCTTCCCGGATGAGCTTCCGGATCTCTCCCGCCGTGACCCTCTCGCATCGGCAGACAATCGTGTCATCGGCGGTCCTCTCAACATAGCGGTCCATGGGTTCGCTCGCTTTTTCGGGTTGGATGCGTATCCCCGCGATCCTCTTGGCATATTCTTTCGGGGCGCGGACCTTTATGATGACGGTGCGGTCGTTGGCTTTGACGGCCTTGACGGCGACGACCTCCACGTTTCCCAGGGGAGCGCCTTCTATATCCTGCATCATGACCCTTTCCCCGGCCTTGAGGCTCTCCTTCAGGAATTCGTAAGAGATGGACACGGTGGGGAACTCGGCGTCCTTGCGGAAGTCGACAAGGGTGATGGCCAGGCCGGGGCAGATGGCGACGCACTTTTCGCAGCCGGTGCAGTCCTTGCCGTCCCCGCGGACGAGGAAAGCCGGCAGCCCTCGGATGTCCACGGGATCGATCTTGATCAGGTCCCTGGGGCAAACGGCGGTGCAAGGATCGCATGGGATCTCCTGGACGCAATGGAGGACCGGGAAAACCCCCGTTTCCGGCCCCGGCGGTTCCTTTTTTTCGGTCTTTCCGGGCTTGGATTTCAGGACCTCGGCGGTATCGTACCATTCCGGAGAGATCTCCCCGATGTCCAGGCCTAAGGCCCTGGCGACCTCGAGACCCCGGATCTTTCCCGAGAAGATGGCCGCGGAGGCTTCCGTGATCTCCTCGGCATCGCCGGCGGCGAAGGCCGGCAGGCCGAATTCCTTGGCCTTCTCGAAGAACTCGTTGACGGGATCGAGCCCGACAGCGATGAGGATGGTATCGCAGGAGAAGGACCGCTCGGTCCCGGGAACCGGATGGAAGCGACGATCGACCCCGGCAATGGTCACGGACTCGACGGAATCGGCGCCATCGGCGCTGAGGATCGTGTGCGACGTGTAGATGGGGACTCCGAGGCGGGCGAGCTTGTCCCTGTGGACCTTGTAGCCGCCGCACTCCGGCATGGCCTCGACGAGGCCGACGACCGAGATGCCGGCCTGGAGGGCGTGGTAGCCGGCGATCAGGCCGACGTTGCCGCCGCCGACGATGAAAAGACGTTTCGTGGGCCGGACAAGGTCCCGGTTGACGAGCGTCTGGAAGGCGCCCGCGCCGTAAACGCCAGGCAAAGTGTTGCCGGGGAAGGCGAGGTTCTTCTCGCGGGCCCCTGATGAGACGAGCAGAACGTCGGGCACGACGAGGACGTAGCTATTCCCCCCTTTCAGAACGCCGACCTTTTTGTCGCTGAAGACGGCCAGGGCCGTGCTTTGCAGCCAGATGCGGACACTGGGATGCGATCGGACCTCATTTTCCAGGCGGGTGGCGATGTCGATGCCCCGGGTCCCGGCGTAGACGGTCTCGATCGAGCCGAAAAACCGGTGGGTCTGGAGGATGAGCTTACCGCCCAGGCGGTGCTTGTCGTCGATGACGATGGTTTCGACGCCGCGCCTTCCCAGCTCGTTCGCCGCTGAAAGCCCGGCCGGACCGCCGCCGACGATGAGGACGGGGACCCTGACCTCTTCAATGTTCCGGACGCGCGGGGAAGGGGCGCCCGCGTCCGGGCTTTGCGGCAACTGGGGAAGTCCTTCGACGGGCTCGACCTTGACATCCGGGCGGACCAGTTCCATGCAGGATTTCACGGGATGGCCGTCGGCCAGGACCAGGCACTGGGCGCACTGGCCGTTGGCGCAAAAGATCCCCTGGGGGGCGCCGTCCTTGGCGTGGCGCCCGAACGTCCTGACTCCGTTGGCGAAGAGGGCGGAAGCGATGGTCTCGCCCTGCCTGGCTGTGTACTTGCGGCCCTGCCAGGAGAACGCGAAGGCCGAACGTTCCTCGATGGGGAGGATGGGATGGGCTTCGATACGGTACTCGGCCATTGGTGCGCTATTATAGCACAACGGGCCGTTCGCGGTCCTTCGTCCTAATATTGCCGATAGGATTCTTTCTTCTAATACGAACGCATTAGATAGTTTGACATCTGACTTTAAGCGGCCTGAAGTCGCCCTCACTCCCCCGACCCCCGGGGAACCAGTCCCGTCGGTTCCCCCCGTCGAAAAAGCCGACGGGTCCCCCCTCCGCTACGGGGGCTTGAGGACGGCATTCAGTGCCGTTCATATATTGTAACTTCTTTTATTGCGTTCGTATTAGTTCACGTTCTATCAACAATTATGGGCGTCTTTTGCCCGCTTTAAGTCTGAAGCCGAACCTGCTAAAATGCCCTTTAAAAGATAAGAGATCGACGAACGAAGGAGGGGAACACGATGATAAAAAAAGCTCTGATGACGGTGATCTCGTTATTGGCCTCGGCCCTTTTCATTCTCTGCCAAACGCCGGGGACCGCCTTTGCCGGGACCGAAAAACCCATCCTGCACGGCAGACACTGGGTGGCCATCACGGGCAAACCCCTGGGCGCTACGGCCGGCGCTTCGATATTCCTGAAAGGCGGAAATGCCGTGGACGCGGCCTGCGCTATGCTGGGAGCGGTCAGCACCATGTACGACGTCTTGAGCTGGGGGGGAGAGACGCAGGCGCTCATCTACAACCCGAAGACGAAGAGGGTCGTCGCCGTCAACGCCCTGGGCGCCGCGCCGACCGGGGCCACTCCGGAGTTTTTCAAGCGGGAGGGCTTGAAATACCCGCCGGCCTACGGACCACTGGCAGCCGTCACCCCGGGAACGCCGGGGGGGCTGATGACGATGCTCGCCGAATTCGGGACGATGAGTCTCCGGGACGTGCTGGCCCCGGCCCTCCAGATGGCCGAAGGCTATCCGGCAGAGAAGGAATTCGCGTCAAGCGTCGAGGCGGCCAAGATGAGGATCAAGGAATGGCCTTATTCGAAAAAGGTCCTTCTCCCTCACCCCGGGGAAGCTTATGAGGCCCCCTATCCCGGAGAGGTCTTCCGCCAGCCCGAGCTTCTCGCGACCTTGAAAAAGCTCGTCGAGACGGAGCAGAAGGCGCTCGCCAAGGGGAAGAGCCGGAAGGAAGCCATATACGCCGCCTACGATCGCTTCTACAAAGGAGACATCGGTGCGGAGTTCGCGCGAGGCTGCCGGGAACAGGGCGGATTGATCACAGCTCCGGACCTGGCTAATTGGAAAGTCTATCTCGAGGAGCCGGTCATGACCAGCTACAAGGGGATCGAAGTCTACAAATTGAACTGCTGGGTGCAGGGTCCGGTGATGCTGCAGGCCCTCAACATCCTGGAAAACCTCGACCTTCAGGTGATGGGCTATAACAGCGCCCGATACATCCACGCGCTCTACCAGGCGATGAGTCTGGCCTTCGCGGACCGGGACTTCTATTATGGGGACCCCTATTTCCCGCCCGAAGAGCCGGTCCACGGGCTCCTCTCCAAAGCGTACGCCAAGGAGCGTCTCAAGCTCATCGACTGGGAGAAGAACGACCGTTCCATCAAGCCGGGAGATCCCTATCCTTTCGAGGGAAAAACGAACCCGTTCCTCGCTCTCCTGGAGAAATGGTCTTCGGCCGGGAACGGCGGGGAGGAAGGGCTGACGCCCGGCAAAGAAAAGGACATCACCAGGAGCTTTTTTCTGGGGACCACGTCCGTCCAGGCGGCCGATGAAGAAGGCTGGGTCGTGTCCATGACGCCGAGCGGCGGCTGGATGCCGGCCTGTCTGGCCGGGACGACGGGGATCGGGATGAGCCAGCGCATGCAGAGTTTCGTCCTGAACGAAGAGGAGAACCCTTTCAACGTCGTCACCCCGGGAAAGCGGCCGCGGGCCACGTTGACGCCCGGCTTGGCTATGAAAGAAGGCCAGCCCTATCTTTCTTTTGCCGTCCAGGGAGGCGACACGCAGGACCAGAACCTTCTTCAATTCTTCCTGAACATGGTCGAATTCGGTATGAACGTCCAGGAGGCCTGCGAGGCCGCCAACATCACGAGCTATCAAATGAGGAACTCGTTCAATGAACATGATTCCCTCCCCGGCAATATGGACCTGAACGATCAGGTGCCGGACTGGGTCCGGAGAAAGCTCGTCCAAATGGGCTATAAGCTGAACTTCGAGAGATACACCTCGGGCCCCATCAACGCCATCTTTTTCGATAGGGAACACGGCACGTTCTGGGGAGGGAGCTCGAACTACGGGGAGGACTACGGGATCGCCTGGTAGCGCGGTTTGGAAGCGAGATTGATTTCCCTCCCTGTTTTGTTATAATGGATTTTTTCTCAGGGATCATAGGACTCCGAACATCGTGATGAGACACTGAAATGGACACGCGGAAGGTTTTCATCGGACTGGGCCTTGTACTCATCACGGCGGCCGCCGCTTTTCCGCAGGACGAACTCGGCGATTCCATTCCATTCATTTGCGCGGGGACGGCCGGGCGCGTGTTCGTTCGTTCCATCCCGTCCGGAAGCTCCGTCATCCTGGAGAGCGGAGGAGGGGAGGTCACGTTGTGCCCGGAGGCGGGAGGGGAGAACCTTTTTCCCAACGTGCAGGTGTTTGCGGACCGGTTCTTCGTGATGTGGGCCCATTACGGAAACGGGGAAACGGGACTCGGGATCTACGATTCCCGGGCCGCAGGCGGCCGCATCATGCCCCTCCCTGGATTGTCGTTTCTTTCTTCCCCGAGGATGATCCTCCAAGGACAAAGCCCCCGCGGGGTCATGATCCTTGGAAACTCATCCCATAACGATGACATCTTTTTCCTCGACCTCAGCGATGGCGGCGTGACCAACCTGACCCGCACCGAAGCTTCCGAAAAATGGTTTGCGATCCAGCCCGCGGCCGGCGGTCTTCTGGTTTCCACGGAGACGCTCTGGGAGAAGGTCCTTTACTATTTAAACCTGCGGAACCTCGGGGTGGAGGTCCGCGAACGCGCGGTCCTCAAGCCTCGAACCCAGGCTTTGGAAAGGACCATATCGGCCGATGAGACCGATTGTGCCCTGTCCAACACGTATATCGCCTTTGGCGACAGCATCACTTGGGGAACAATGAACATGTACAATTTGCAAGGGGACTATCATCCGGAGCTGGCCTATCCGGAACGCATGAAGGCCTTGCTGGCGGCCTTTTACGGCCCGGCCTATCCCGTAAATCTCGGAGTGCCGGGGGACAACTCCTACGACGGCGCCCTGCGCGTCGATCAGGACCTTGACGGCCACCCCGGTCTTTATTTCCTCCTGATGATAGGGACGAACGACTGCATTTCCGGGAGGTTCTCCATAGACAGCGTCATGGAGAACATCGGCTATATCGTCGACAGCGCCGGCTCCAGGCAGATGAGGGTCATCGTTTCAACCATCCCGCCTCGCAAGGACAAGTTCGGCGATAGAAATTACGTCCTCAGGCAAATCGCCGATCTCAACAGCCGAATCGGCCTGCTCGCATCCGATAAGAGCATCGGTTTCATCGACACTCATGCGGCTTTCATGAGCTTCAATCCGCCGGACGGATGGAAGTCCCTTTTGGAGGACATCAGGGGAAACCATCCCAACCCCGCGGGTCATATGGTGATCGCCGAGCTTTTCGCCGGCTGCCTGGCCGCCTTTTCGCCCGGGATACCCACGGGCGTCAAAAAGCTCTCCAGCGAAGAGTCTTCCCTGAAAATGATCAGCTGGGACCCTTGCTGCGAATCCGATTTCGCCTTTTTCAGGCTGGAATTCGGTTTGACGCCCCAAAAGATGACGGGCACGGCCACAACGGCCGGGAGCTCGTTCAGCTTTCACGGTCTTCCCTCGCAGGACCTCTATTTCAGGATCCAGACCGTCGACAAGGCAGACCATTCGAGCCCCTTCACGAGGATCTACGCCTTTGTGGAACGGGATCGCTCCGATCGCCGGCGCCGCCATGATCGCTCTTGAGATCCTGCGGCAGCCCTCTTTACGGCGCCCTTCCGGGGAATATGGAAGTCCCCTATCGCGTTAAGCCATGAAAAAGCCGCTTAGAACAGCCGGTCTCGTTGCAGGCGGCGCGGCCGGACTGATCCTGGCCTTAGCCGGATGCCGCGCGCCTCGTCCCGGGAAGGTCCTCGAAATTCCGTGCCTTCCGCCCTGGTCATAGGATTCGCATTTTTTTCCGAACGAAAGGCACGATTTTGGAGCGGAGAGACAGAGCGGGTGTCTCCGGTCCTGAAGCCCGCCGATCTCAGCGATCGGAGCTTCTTCCTTGCCGAGGACAACTACCTTCTGCGCCTCGACTCTCGTCAATCGAGTCTTATCTGGAAGATCGGCAAGCCGGCTCTCGAGATCGCTCGGCTTCCTCGCCGTCGTCACGAGTTCAGAGATCTGGCCGGATGGCCTCGGCGAGCATTGGCGTGAACAGGCTTTCGGAGCTGAGATGATCGCCGCCCCCATAGTGCTCGATGCGAATGCGTGGGTCGTGGGAGAAATCGATGAACGTAACCTGCTCCCGCGCAAGGTATTCGCGCAAATCATTGACGTACGCCAGCAATGGCTCTGACTCCGTCTCGCCCATCGCCTGACTTCGCCGTTTCATGCGGACAAGGATCAGCCTGATTCCCTTCTCCCGCGCTATCTGAATGATGGGCGGCAGGAACGAGCGATCAATCCATTTCGAGAACTCCAGCGAGTCCCTCAGCAGACCTGAAAGATTCTCCTCCATCAATTGCCGTTGTCCAACGAGGTCCTGATTGAGTGCGTTTTCGGCAAAAACTTGACGGAACACGCGCCTTGGTGTCCTGGACTCGGGGCCGAAGAGCAACCTCGGGAAGAAGGCCTCGACACGCCGCAGCACGTCCGATTGCAACTTCTCGCGCAGCCTGAAAGCCGGCCAGAGACGTTCCAATCCGTAAAGAAGGAGCCCTCTCTTCTCCCTGTAGGCCAGCTTCTCGAGAAGCGGTTCCTCCGGTCCCGAAAACGGGAGGATCTTTGTCGCTCGGTTGTTGCCGTCAATTCCGTCTGTCGGCACGGTCAGGAAGTTATCCTGGAAGTATATAAGAACGAATCTCGGCTTGTGGGAAGCGGCCCCGATTACGTTCTTTATGAACAGGTAGTAGCATGCCGAACTTGCGCCGCTCCGCCACAAGAGGTACACTCTCAGCCCGGTGAGGCGAGAGAGCTCCTGAGGGCTGACAGCCGCGGCCAGGTAAGAACTGCCGACACAGATCAAGTCAGGGAGAGTCCTCTGGATCATCGCGATTTCTTGCCGGACCTCGGTCCCCTTAGGTTCCTCCCGGGGGTCGATGAGAAAGGAGCCCCCGAGGATCGCCACAAAAACGATGACGGCGACGCTGGTTCTTCTCTTCGAGGTTGTCATGTCAGAACTGTAGATAGATGAAGTCCTGGGTCTGTCCGTGGTGAAAAACGGCGATGATAACGATGACGGATGCATAGAACGCAGCCCTTGCGACGGAGCTGTCGGGCAGCCAGCGATCAAGAGCCCGCCGGATGAACAGCGGGGAACAGTAAAACAAGATCAGGCCGAGCATCATGACGAAGGCGGCGCTCTGATGGCCGGCAGTCCCCCACCGAGGCGCATGAAAAACGGACGCAAGCCAGTGCAGGCTAGGCGATCGAAAGAGAGTCCACCCGGCGAGCGTCAGCAGGGACATGATCGCCCATGCGGAAACGGCGCGGAATCCCCGCGGTTTCCAGTTTCCCTTCACACCGCACAGGTGATACAGGACCATGAGCAGGCCGTAATAGGAGCCCCAGGCAACAAAGTTCCAGGCCGCCCCGTGCCACAATCCCGCCAGAAACATGGTCCCCATCGTTCCGAGAATGTAGGCGAACGATTCGGTCTTGAGAAAGAGCACGCGATCCGAATCGATCCGCCGCATGACAGCGTAGGAGAGAGGCAGAAAGAGGTAGTCCCGAAGCCAGGTGGAAAGCGAAATATGCCATCGCCTCCAGAAATCGGAAGGCGATACCGCCAGATAGGGCGAATGGAAGTTCTCGAAGAGCTCGAAACCGAATAGCCGCGCCGTGCCCCGCGCGATGTCGGTATACCCTGAGAAATCGGTATAGATCTGTATGGCGAAGCCGAATGCGCCCAGGAACAGAAAGGGCAGGGGCGGGTGACGCATCATGAAAATCTTGTCAACCCAGATGCCGACGTTGTCGGCGATGACCAGCTTCTTGAGGAACCCCATCAAGAGGAGGGGGGCGGCGGACGTCACGATGCTCACGTTCCACCGCCTCCGCATTTGGATTTGAGGGAGAAGATGGTTGGCTCTCTCAATGGGGCCACAGACTGTCTGCGGGAAGAACGCCGCGAATAGCGCGAAGTCGAGAATGCTCCGGCAGGGCTCGACGCGTCCCCAGTAAACATCGACGACATACCCTATCATGAGGAAGGTGTAGAAGGATAGGCCCAAAGGGAGGAGGATCGAGCTGGCGAATGGCGGGAGCTCGATACCCATCGTTGACAGAAGGGCACGAAAGTTGTCGAAAAAGAAATTGAAGTACTTGAAGGCGGCGAGCACTCCGAGGTCGGCCGCCAGGCAGCCCCAGAGGAGGAGTCTCCGGTGAGCCGGGACGGCCGTCATCAAGCGGGCACTGCCATAGTTCACCAATGTCGCACCGGCAAGGAGCAGGCAGAACCACGGGTGAACGAAGCCGTAGAAAAAGTAGCTGGCCAGAACGAGGAGCATGTTCTGCCAACGCACCGACGGCAGAAACCAGTAGAGTAGGAGCACCGCGAAGAGAAAATAGATGAAGTCGATACTTGTGAAGAGCATCAAGCGCTCAAAACGCTCTCAACAATCGCTTCCGCCGCCTGTCTCGGCCGTGACTGGATGAATCTTTTGCGGGAAAAATTTTAGCGTCATCTGGAGGAATATAGATAATTTAGCGGTGGCTGTCAAGAGCAGGACGGGCCGGGGCGGTTGATTCCGGCCTCTGGTTGCCCTAATATGGTCTTGTGATGACCAAGCGGCTGCACCCGGGGCTCCTGACCGGGATTTTTTCTTTCTGGCTCTTCCTGCCGACGGGAGCTGCCGCTTTCCTTATTGGTTCCGATGATTGCCGGATGGGGCGGGCGCCGTGCCGCCCGGATCATTTCTTTTTTCGGAAGATGAACGTTCCCGCAAGATAAGCCCCGAGGAAGATGGCGGCGATGGCCAGCATTAAGAGCCATGGGTTTTTCGGCCATTGGACGACGTGTTCGATATGGCTGTGGATGAAGCCGATGACGACCGTTCCCCACCATCCCAATTGTGATAGGACGGCGGTCAAACCCATGTGGTAGATGAGGACCGCCGGCAGCCTGGCGCCTTCAGGGACCTTCTCTCCCGCGCGTCTGACCGCGTCAAGGAAGAGACCGTTGAGGCCCACGAGCAGAACGAGGAAGATCTTGAGTTTGATCAGGTTGTCCACGGTGGCCTTCATGACGAGGAGGGGGACCCCCGAGGCGACCAAGCCCGCCCAGCCGATCCAGATCAGCTTCTGCGTGACGCCGGCGACCTTGAAGACATGGGGCAGGGAATGCTTTCTCAAGATCCAGAGCAGGCCGAAGACGTCGATGACCAGGACCGACCCGAAGGCCACGATCAAGCTGACGAGATGAGCGAACAGGACGATGTCAAAAGCCGTTGTGTCCATTCTTCTCTCTCTTCCCGGGCAAGAATATCAAAAGGCCCGGATCCCGTCAAACTTGAAATGTTCGCGGTTTTGACTTATATAAACGATCAGGGCCTTCCGGGGCCCAAGGCGTGAGGCCGGCCGGGTGAAGGAGTGACGGCGATCACGCTTAAGTCAGAAGGAGACGAACATGTCGGGAGCTCGGTCATTCATGGCCCATCCGATGGCGGCCCTGGCCCTTGTTCTTGCCCTGACCGGAACGCCGGCGGTCATGGGCCAGGAGCCTTCTTCGCGGCTCGTTCAGCCCGATTGGCTGGCGGCCAACCTGTTGAACCCGAACGTCAGGATCATCGACATGAGGGGAGACATCCGGGATTATTGGGAAGCCCATATCCCGGGGGCTGTTTTTCTGGATTCGGAAGCCCTCCGCTGGCCCGACAACGGAGTCCCGGGAAAGCTGATGCCGCCGGCCGCCCTGGCCCAGCTCCTCGGAGAAATGGGCGCCGGCCGCGGCACGACGGTCATCATCTATTCCGAGATCAATCATTACCGCGCCGCCTATATGGTCTGGGCCCTTGATTATGTCAAGCACCGGTCCTGGGCCATTCTGCAAGACGGGTTCCAGGGTTGGAAGAGGCAGGGCCGTCCGCTCTCTCAGGAATACCCGAAGATCAAGCCGACGAGGTACGAATGGAAGGGAGAAACGGACCCCGGCGTCCGGGCCATCCTCGAAGATGTCAAGAACCGGGACGCCGCCAAGAGCGTTCTTATTGACGTACGCCCGGCCGAGCTTTTTTCCGGAGAGAAAGGCACGTGGAAACGCAAAGGCCATATCAAAGGCGCCATCCATCACTTCTGGGTCGAAGACCTCAACAATAACGGGACATGGAAGGACGTCGAGGTCCTTAGAAAAGCCTACCTGGACAAAGGGGTCACTCCGGAGAAGTTGATCATCGTCTCCTGCGGCCAGGGTCAGATGGCTTCGCACATCTACTTCACGCTGAAATACATCCTGGGATATCCGAAGGTCAAGAATTATGACGGGAGCTTCAACGAGTGGAGCAACATCGATAGCCTTCCCGTCGAAACGGGTCCGAAAAAATAGGAACGGGAATTCAAGGAGGGAAAAATGTTCAAGGAATTCAAGGATTTCGCCATGAAAGGCAATGTCCTCGACATGGCGGTGGGCATCATCATCGGGGCCGCCTTCGGAGCCGTGGTCTCGTCCTTTGTCTCCGACGTCCTCATGCCCCCCATCGGACTTCTCTTGGGGAACGTGGACTTTTCCAACCTTTACGTGGTCCTCACGGCCGGCAAGGCGGCCGGGCCCTACGCGTCATTGGCCCAGGCCCAGGCGGCCGGTGCGGTGACATTCAACTACGGGCTTTTCGTCACCCGTATCATCAGCTTCCTCATCGTGGCCTTCGTCCTCTTTCTGATCATCCGGAGCATGAACCGGTTGAGGAAAAAAGCCGAAGCCCCGGCTCCCGCCGCGGAGCCGGCGATGAGAGAGTGCCCCTACTGCTTCACGACGATCTCCATCAAGGCGGTCCGCTGCCCGAACTGCACTTCGGAGCTTAAATAAGGAACGGGAATGAAAAAAAGATGGGCGTTCGTCGTGTTCATCATCGCGCTCGCCGTCGCCGGCATCGGCCTCGCTTCGGGCGAGTACGGGGCGGTCCTGGAAAAGGCGAAGACGGTCTGCCTCGAATGCATCGGGATCGGTTGAAGCCCTGCGCCCATGATGGATACTCAAAAGAAACGCCGCTGGTATCAGGCCATGAGTGCGGCCGCGGCCAACATCTGGCTCCCGTCCTTCTTCAAGGCGAAGATATACCAAGGCCCTACGAAAGGCGTCTGTGTCCCGGTGCTCAACTGCTACTCCTGTCCCTCGGCCATCGGCGCCTGCCCCATCGGGTCGCTCCAGAACTCCCTGGGCTCGGTCAAGCTCAACCTGTCCCTGGCCCGGAGACAGTTCGGTCTCTATGTCGTCGGGGGCCTGGCGGCCGTCGGCAGCCTCGTCGGCCGGATCCCTTGCGGCTGGCTCTGCCCTTTCGGCCTAATCCAGGAGATGGTCCACAAGGTCCCTTCAAAGAAATTCCAGGTCCCGAAGTTCCTGACCTACATGAAGTATGTCGTCCTCCTGGTCATGGTCATCCTCCTTCCCCTCCTCGTCCTCGATGAGTTCGGCGGTGGAGAGCCATGGTTCTGCAAGTGGATTTGCCCGGCGGGAACGATTGAGGCCGGGATCCCTCTGGCCATCCTCAGCCGAGGCATCCGAAACCAACTCGGTCTTCTTTTCGCCTGGAAGATGGTCATCCTGGCGGGATTCCTGGTCTGGATGGTCTTCGTCATGCGGCCGTTCTGCCGGACCACGTGTCCCCTGGGGGCGATCCTGGGGCTCTTCAACAAGGCCAGCCTGTTCCGGATGACCGTGGACGAGGGAACGTGCACGCTCTGCGGCAAGTGCCAAAACGAGTGTCCCGTTAACGTCAGGATCTACGAGTCTCCCGACAGCCCGGACTGCATCCGCTGCCTGAAATGCGAAAAGGTCTGTCCGTTCGGGAGCATCGGCCACGAATTCCTTTCCCGGAAGCCGGTTCATGCCGACTTCCCCGAACCTGAAAAGGGATGAAAAATGGGCCTCTTTTATGGAGATAGAAAGGACGCGAAAAGATGAACGCATCGCGCAGCGTTTGGGCGGGGATCATGTTATTTGCGGCCGTCGCGGGACTGGCCCGGACGGAGGGTCTGACCATCCAAGCCCGGGGTTCATATTTCCATCCGTCGGACCAGGTCTTCCGCGACATTTACGGCAACGGAATAAATTGGGGCGGAGAGCTGGGATTCAAGCTCAGCAAGCGGATCGGCGTCTGGGCCGGCGGGGATTACTTTTCCAAGGTCGGCAAGCTCGTCATCACCGAGGAAGAGACGAAGATCAGGATCGCCCCTCTGACCGCGGGCGCGAAGTATTATCTTGCCTTAGGGAAGTTCAGGCCTTATGCGGGCGCGGGCTTGGGCTACTTCCACTATAAGGAAACGAACAGCATCGCGATCGTGGAAAAAAACGACATTGGATTTCTCGTTCGGGCCGGCCTTGTATTCAAGCTGGGAGCGGCCTTTTTCATGGATATTCAGGGGACATGGAGCACGTGTTCCGTCCAGCCCCTGGAGGTCAAAGCCAACCTCGGCGGACTCTCGGCCGGGGTCGGCCTCGGGTTGGAATTCTAAGAGCTCCGGCCTGATCTCAATTCACGAAGCGTATCCGCGAAAAGATCTCCGCGTTGACCGCCCTTGTCGGCGTTTCAAAGTCGACGACCTTGACCTCGAACTCGACGTTCAAGGTCTCCGGAGAAAGGCAGGATTTGTCATTGCAGGCCTGGTAGGTGAGGGCCCCATGGAGTTTGTATGTCCCGGGAAGGACCATGTCTCCGGCCTTGAAGAGGACACCGATGAGAACGCTCTCCGCATAGACGAGGACTTCGGCTTCCGAAAACTCGAAGCGGGCCGGGAGGGGAGGGGGGTAGATGATGTTCACGGGCTTGAAATTTCTGCCCTCCGGGAACTCCAGCATCGTGGGGATGAGGAAGTTGTCGTTCACGGGATTGGCGTTGATATGCCAGTCCGGGCCGATGCACAAGCGGAGGGCGGCCCTGAAGGTTTCGCCGGGGTGGACGGCGTCCCTGGCCAAGAACGTCTTCGTTTCAGTGATCACCTCCTGTTGGGCCCGGAAGGCCGATCCGGCGCCAAGAAAGGCCATGCCCAAAACGACGACCTGTAAAGCTGAACTTTTGTTCGAGAGCATCATGGGATCCTTTGTCATCCAACTCCGGTGACCATTTTACACCGTTCGTCGGGATCTGGGAAAGCCTTGGACCGGGCAAGAATACGGCGAACCTCGGTCCGGAAGCCCCGCCTCAGAACGATTCGCCCGCGGTGAAGGTAACCCCCGACGCGTCTTTCCCCCAGGAGACATCGACGCTCAGATTCGCGGCCCCATGAAATCCGAGAAGAACGAAGAACGATGATATTTTTTCCGCGTCATCGGCGTCTAATAGGAGAGGAGAAACCCGTGAGGATCGTACGTTTTTCTATCGACCGGCCGGTCGCGACCGTCATGTTCTTCATCGCCGTCGTCCTGCTGGGCTTCGTCTCCCTCCGCCGGCTCAGCGTCGATCTCTTGCCGAACATCAGCTATCCGAAGATGTCCGTCGTCACCCGGTATCCGGGAGTCGCCCCCGAAGAGATGGAGACCTTGGTCACGGCCCCTCTCGAGGCCGCCGTCAGCCGTATCCCCGGCCTCCAAGGCGTCGAATCCATCTCCAAGGAAGGCGTCTCCACCCTGACCCTCGAGTTCGCCTGGGGGACGAACATGGATTTTGCCCTGCTCCACACGCGGGAGAAACTCGACGGCGGCCGGGACGGACTCCCCCGTGACGTCGAGAATCCGGTCATCATCGCCCTCGACCCCAAGGACAGGCCCATCATGGTCCTGGCCGTCTCGGGGCAGCGGGGCCTCGTCGAACTCAAGGAGTTCTGCGAGGAACTCCTCAAGCCTCGGCTCGAGCAGGTGGACGGCATCGGCTCGGCCGACATCGCCGGCGGTGTCGAGCGGGAGATCCAGGTCGAACTCGACCCCCGCCTCCTCTCCCTCTACGGCCTGAGCGTCGAGGCCGTCTCGACCCGCATCGACGCCTTCAACCGCGGCCTCCAGGGCGGGACCATCCATAAGGGCCGGTTCAAATATGCCCTGCGGGTCTCGGGCGAGTTCGGGGCCGTCCCGGAGATCGGCGAGATCAACCTCAAGACGACGAAAGACCGGGGCGTCATCCGGCTCAAGGATGTGGCCGGGGTCAAGGATTCCATAAAGGAGCGGGATGGGCTGACCCGGCTGAACGGCCGGGAAAGCATCGGCGTCCTCATCAGGAAGGAATCGGGGGCCAACACGGTCAAGGTCACCCGGGCGGCCAGGGAGATCATCGAGGGCTTCCGTGGGGAGAACCCCGAGGTCCGCATCCAAACCGTCTCCGAGCAATCCAAGTCCATCGAAGAAGCCATCGCTACGACCGCCGGCGAGATCATCGAAGGCGCCATCCTGGCCTTCCTGGTCCTCCTCCTTTTCCTCCAGGAGGTCAAAACCCCCCTCACGATCGGCGCCGTCTTCCCCATCTCCATCATCGCCACCTTCAACCTCCTCTTCTTCGGCAATATCACCCTGAACATCATGTCGCTCGGCGGGCTGGCCCTGGGGGTGGGCATGCTCGACGACTGCGCCGTCGTTGTCTCCGAGAACATCTTCAGGCACCGGACTCTCGGAAGGAGCATAAAGGAAGCCGCCGATATCGGAACGCGGGAAGTGGGTCCGGCCGTCACGGCCGCAGCCCTGACCACGGTCGTCGTCTTCCTGCCCGTCATCTACGTCCACGGCGTCGCCGGCCAGTTCTTCAAGGACGCGGCCCTGACCGTGACCTTCTCCCTGATGTCATCCCTCGTCGTCTCGCTGACCCTCCTCCCCATGCTGGCCTCGCGGAAGTTCGGGAAATGGGGCATCGGGCGGGAAACCGCCGCGGGAATGACCGGCGCCCCTCCCGTTCCGGGCGGGAGGCCGCGCGGCTTCGCCCGGGTCATGTTCAAGGGCCTGGGGTCGGCCGTCCGTTTCGTTGTGAGCTTCCTTCTCCAGCTCGCGGCCTGCGCCCTAGGCCTTATCGGCCTGCCGTTCAAGCCTCTCCTCCGGCGGATCGCCCGGTCCTTCAATTCCGGTTATGAAAGATTCATCGCCGTTTACCACCGCTCCCTCGTCTGGTCGCTCGACCACAAGAGGGCCGTCCTTATGGCCTTCTTCATCTTTTTGTCCGTAATGACCTTCATCGGGACCCGGATCAAGCGGGAGCTCATGCCCAAGCTCAAGGCTTCCTCCTTCGAGATCAACCTGAGGACGCCCGTGGAGTATTCCCTCGACGAGACGGCCGTGGTCGTCTCGTCCCTCGAGACCTGGCTGGCCCGACGGCCGGAGAGGCGATTGACCTATTCTCAGATCGGCATCGTCAGCGGCATGGAGGCCATGAACCCGGATGTTTCCCTGAACTCCGCCCGCGTCTTCGTCGAGGCCGTCTCGCCGGCCGGCGTCGAAGGCCTCATCGAAGCCCTGAGGCTGAAGTTCCCGTCCTTCGAGAACGTCGGCTTCTCCATCGTCCGCGAACAGTCCATGCTGGCCGAGTTCCTGGCCTTCTCCAGCGCCGAGGTCGGGCTCAAGGTCAGGGGCGACGACCTCGACAGGCTGAAACGGATCTCTTCGGACCTGGCCGGCAAGCTCGAGACCGTGCCCGGGATCGCCGATATCAACGCCGACGTCGGGGAGGGAAAGCCCGAGTTCCTGGTCAAGATCAGGGACGAAGCCCTGGCCAAGTACGGCGATCTCACTCCGGCCGTCCTTGGCGCCTTCATCGTCGACGCCATCCGGGGCCGGGTGGCCGGCCAGTTCAAGGAGTTGGAGAACAAATTCGACATCCGCGTCCGGCTCGAGGAAGGGTCAAGGACGGACATCGATACTCTGCTCAACGAGACGGTCCCTTATAAGAGCTTGTCCATCCCCCTTCGGGAGCTCGTAACGGCCGAAATCGTCCGCGGCCCGCGCGAGATTCGGCGGGATGACCAGCAAAGGGAATTCCTGGTCACGGCTAACCTGAGGGGGAAAAAGATCAGCCAGGTCATGCCGGCGATCCGGAAGGCCATCGATTCCATGGCCCTTCCTGCCGGCTACCGGATCCTCACAAGCGGCGAACAGGAGGAGATGGCCGGGTCATTCCGGAGTCTCGTCGCCACTTTCCTCCTGGCCGTTCTCCTCAACTACATGATCATGGCCGCCCAGTTCGAGTCCCTGGTGCATCCCTTTCTCATCCTTCTGACGATTCCCATGGGCCTTTGCGGTTCGGTCCTGGCCATGGCCCTGACCGGGCAGACGATGAACGTCATTTCCGCGATCGGCATGGTCGTCCTCCTCGGGATCGTCGTGGACAATGCCATCGTCAAGGTTGACTGCACGAACCGGCTCCGGAAGGAGGGCACGGACCTCCGGGAGGCCATCGTCGAAAGCAGTCATGTCCGGCTGAGGCCCATCCTCATGTCCACGGCGACGACGCTCATCGGCCTCGTCCCCCTGGCTCTGGGCATCGGCAGCGGCGCGGAACTCCTCCGGCCGCTGGGCATCGTGGTCATCGGCGGGCTGGCCTTCTCGACCCTCCTGACCCTCGTCCTCATCCCGGTCGTCTACGAGATCGTCGAGGCCCGCAAGGAGAAGAAGAAAACGACATGAAGTTCTTCGTCGAACGCCCTGTGGCCGTGGCCATGATCTACCTGGCCCTCCTGGTCCTCGGCGTTTACTCCTTCCTCAATACGCCTCTTGAGCTGGCGCCCCGGGAGGACTATCCCCGGATTGACATTCAGACCTCATGGCCCGGAGTTTCACCCGAGATCGTCCAGACGCAGGTCACGGCGCCCCTCGAGGAGATCTCGGCATCGGTCAAAGGCGTGCGCAAGGTGAGTTCGGAGTCCCGGATCGGGGCCTCCAGCGTCACGCTCGAGCTCGACCCCAAGGCCGACATGGAATTCGTCAACCTGGCCCTGCGCGAAGCCGTCGCCCAAGCCCGGGCGAGGCTGCCCTACGGCGTCCGTTCTTCGGTCCAACCCTTCGTGCCCGAGGACTTCAGGGTCGATCCCTTCCTGAGTTTGACCATCTCGGGCGACACCACGATTCAGGAAATGAGGGGCCTCCTCAAGGAGAGGCTGGAGTTCGGGCTGGGCGCGGTCAAGGGCGTCACCCGGGTCGATGTCAGCGGCGGCTCGGACCCCGAAGTCCAGGTCGTCTTCGACGAAGGCAGGCTCAAGGCCCTCGACATCCAACCCTACCAGGTGAACGTCGCTCTCGACGAAGGCTTAAAGACCTATCCGGCCGGCCGGATCAGAAAGTCCGGGCGGGAATATATCTTCAAGCTGACGGGTTCCGTCCGGAGCATGGATGACCTCGGCCGGACGATCATCGGCCGGTCCGGGAATGTGCCCGTCCGCCTCGCCGACGTGGCCGAAATCCGGCCGGTCCATGCCGACGTCTTATTCATCAACCGGATCAACGGAAAACCCACGGTCATGCTGACCGTCCTCAAGGAAAAAGGCGCCGACACGCTGAAGGTCGCCCGGGAGGTCAAGCGGCGGCTCGAGGCCGTGAAGGCGGCTCTGCCCGGTGACCTCGTCTTCAGGACCGTGGATGACGAGAGCGCCGAGATCGGAAAAAGCCTCCGTCACCTCGAGCTTTTGGCGGGCATTGTCACGGTCCTCGTTTTCCTCATGATCTTCGTCGTCCTGAGACGCTTCGTCCCCTCGCTCCTCATCCTGTCTTCCATCGCCTTTTCCGTCGTCATCACCTTCAACCTGATCTACCTCCTGAAGATCCCCCTCAACATGCTGACTTTGGGGGCGTTGGCCTTGGGTTTCGGCATGTTCGTTGACAACTCCATCGTCGTCTTCGAAAACACCCTCCGGCTGAAGGAAAGTGGGATGGAGCCCGTTCAGGCGGCCCTCCAGGGGGCACGGGAGGTCTTCGTTCCCGTCCTGGCCTCGACCCTGACCACGATCGGCGTCTTTTTCTGTTTCCCTTATTTTCAAGGCCGGCTGAGGATCTATTACCTGCCCCTGGCCTTCGTCATGGCCTCGGCCCTGGCGGCCTCGCTCGTCGTCTCCTTCTCCCTCATTCCGGCCCTGAGCCCCGCCTTGCTCAAGGGCGGGGGGGGGCGCGGACACGGGGAAGGCCGGGAAGGCCGCTTTCCCGGCTTCCTGAGGTTCGTCCTCCGTCATCCCGTTGAGATCGTCCTTGTCTCGGCCACGATCCTCACCGGAAGCTACAAGTGGTTCCGGGCGGAAGTCACCCTGGGCGATTTCTTCCGTTGGTATTCCAGGGAGAGGCTGGCGGTAGACATCCGCATGCCGCCCGGGACGGATATCGATACGATGGACGCCGTCGTTAAAAAGTTCGAGGCCAAGGTCCTGGAGTCGGATGTCGAGAAGGAGATGAACGCCCGAGTCCAGCCGGAAGACGCTTATCTTTCCATCTCCTTTCCAGCCGCCGTCGAGAATTCCTCCCGGCCCTACGCCCTCAAGGAAGAGCTTATCCAGCTGGCCGCGCGATTCGCCGGCGTCAGCGTCGGGATCTACGGATTCGACCCCCAGGGCTATCAGTCGAGCATGGAGGCCGGAACGTTTTTTGATTCGAGGATCAAGTTCACGGGTTACAACCTAAACAAGCTCAAGGGCATCACCGCCGAGCTGGAAAGCGCCCTCAGGCGGAACCCCAGGGCCAAGGACGTCCGGACGACGTCCAGCCGGGTCGGCTGGTGGCTTCAGGATTCATTCGAATACGTCCTCCGGATCGATCGGAAGGCGCTCCGGAAGTACGACATCGATCCCCGATCCCTCTTTTTTCACATACGGACGCTCCTGACAGGTCGTTTGGACGCACCGATCCGGGTCCTTCTCGACGGGAAGGAGACGGACATCGTCTTCAAGTTCCCGCAAGCCGATCGGATGGACGTCGGGCGTCTCCTGGACGCGCTCCTGAAAACAAAGGGGGGCGAATCCATGAGGCTGGGGGATGTCATGACCCTGGAAGAGAAGACCGTGGCCGGCTCCATCGATCGGGAGGACCAACGGTTCCATCAGACCGTCATGTGGAAGTTTCGAGGCCCTTCAAAGGCGGCTGACACCTTCAAGAGGTCCCTCTTTTCCTCTTTGAAGTTGCCTCCGGGATTTTCGGCGTCGATCGATGAGGAGGGACAGATGACCGGCGAGGAGAAAGGCCGGATCGCGTTCGCCATCGTCTTCGCCGTCATCATCATCTATATGGTCCTGGCCGCTCTTTATGAATCTCTGCTTCAGCCGTTCATCATCCTTCTCTCGGTGCCCCTGGCCTTGATCGGTGTCTTCGCGGCCTTCGTCATCGCCGGCTATCCCTTCGACTCCTCGGCCTACATCGGGGTCCTTCTCATGGCCGGCATCGTGGTCAACAACGCCATCCTTCTTGTGGACCACATCAACCTCAAGAAAAAGCGGGGGCTGCCTTTCCTGGAAGCGGTCATCACCGGGACGAGAGAGAGAATCCGGCCCGTTTTCATGACCACGGCAACCACGATCCTCGGCATGTTGCCCATGCTCCTTATCCAGGGCGAGGCCGGGCGCCGGGACATCTGGTCGACGCTCGCCCTGTGCACCCTGGGCGGCCTCTCAAGCTCGACGATCTTCATCTTCATCATCATTCCCGTCTTCTATTATTATGGAGAACGAAAATGATCTTTTCCAAAAGGACCCTGGCGTTTTCCCTAGGGATCATCTTCGTCGCCGCGCTCTCCTATGTCTTCATCCTGAAGAACGGACGGACGCGGGACGGGGACGCGACGGCCGGACCCACCGATCAGCCGGCGGCGCCGGGCCCGGCGGGCCGGGTCGAAGAAACACCGCTTCCGGTCAAGGCGGTCATAGTCGAGCGAGGCGATCTCGTCATCCGGATTAAGTCGCCCGGGGAGGCCTTTACGGAGAAGAAGACTTTGATCAAAGCCGAAGTGCCGGGGGTCGTCAAAGAGGTCAAGGCCGAGGAAGGAAAGCGTGTCCGGGCGGGCGAGGTCCTGGTCGTCCTGGACGATCGAAGTTACCGGCTTCGGCTCGAGAAGGCTGAGGCCGAAAGGCTCAGTCGGCTCTCCGAGATGCTCTTGGAGAATCCGTTCGCCGATACGGAACGGAAATCCCCGGGCCCGATGACAGAAGAGCTCCGCCTGTCGAACGAAGAGTTTGAAAAGGCAGCCTCACGTCTGGCCGTGGGCGAGATCGGGCGGGCCGAATTCGACAAGGTCCGGAACGCCCATGAAGTCCTCCTTATACAGGCCGGGCTGAGAAAGGACGAGGTCCAGGCCGCGGTCAAAGGTCTGACCCAGGCCGAGATCGAAGTCGCCATGGCCGTCATGGAACTCGACAAGACGAAGGTCCTGGCCCCGTTCGACGGCATCGTGACCGGGGTCAAGATATCGGCCGGGGAGAGCATCGGCCCCGGACAGGACCTCTTCACCCTGGTCGATATCCGGGAGATCCGGGTCGAGGCCAGGGTCCTGGAAAGCGAGATCGGCCGGATAAGAACCGGCCGGGAGGCGGACCTCAGGTTCGCCGCTTATCCGAACCGGGTCTTCCGGGGGAAGGTCAAGGCCGTGAGCCCGGTCGTCGACCCGGAGACCAGGACATGCGGTGTCCACATCGTCTTCGACAATCCATCCGGGGAGATCAAGCCCGGCATGCACGCCGAAGTCGAGATCGAGGCCGAAATCTTTAAGGACCGCCTCCTCGTCCCCCAGGAGACTGTGCTTGTCCGGGGGGGCCGGAAGCTCGTCTTCGTCGTCGAAAACGGCCAGGCCAAGTGGACGCATATCGAGCCGGGGCTGGAAAATGAGCGCTTTGTCGAGGTCCTGGAAGGCGTCAAGGAGGGGGACGAAATCATCACGGACGGCCATCTGACACTTGCCCATGATGCCGAGGTCAAGATCGTCGAGTGAAAATCCCGAAGCTTGCCAAGGCCGCGACTCTGTCCGATAATAGGCCTCGTTCAAACCCATGGAGGCGAAGATGGCCGCTTTTTCTTTGGCAGACATCCGGGCGAGGATCGCCAGGTTCCCGAGAGTCGATCTCATCCATCTGCCGACGCCGCTAAGGAAACTCGACGCGCTGACGGAGGAGTTGGGCGGGCCCGAGATCTACGTCAAGCGCGACGACCTGACGGGCCTGGCTTTCGGCGGCAACAAATCGCGGAAGCTCGAATTCATACTGGCCGACATCCTCGAAAAGAAGGCCGACACCGTCATAACCTGGGGGAGTCTCCAGTCGAACTGGTGCCTGCAGACGGCCGCAGCGGCCAGGAAATACGGGGTCGATCCCATCCTCATCCTTTTCAAATCCTATGACCTTCCCCCCGGATTCGACGGGAACATGCTGCTCGAGCGCATCCTAGACGCGGACATCCGGATCAGAGAGGCGCGCAAGGGCAAGGTCGTCACCATAGCGGAAACGATCGAACTTCTGAACGAGATCGCCGACGAGGAGCGGAAGAAAGGGCGCCGGCCGTATATCGTCCCGGTCGGAGGCTCCATGGTCGCGGGGGACATGACCCGGCCGCTGGGGGCCGTCAGTTACGTGAATGCCTTTGGCGAGATGCTGGAGCAGACCGCGGCCCTGGGATTCGTCCCGGACGCCGTCATCCACGCCACGGGATCGGGGGGGACCCAGGGCGGATTGCTGCTCGGCGCCGTGGCCCTGACCGAGAGATGCCGGGTCGTCGGCATCAGCGTCTCCGACGGGAAAGAAGTCTTCTCGGGCTGGGTCCGGGAGATCGCCGAAGCCGCCAATGAAACGATGGGACTCGGGCTCAAGATCGGCGGGGACCACATCATCGTTCTCGATGAATATATGAAGGATGGCTATGGCGTCGTCAACAAGGACGTGGCTGAGGTCATCCGCCTCGTCTTCCGGACGGAAGCCATCGTCCTGGACCCGGTCTACACGTCTAAGGCCATGATCGGCCTCGTAGATCTCGTCAGGAAGGGCTTTTTCAAGAAAGGCGAGCGGGTCGTCTTCTTCCACACCGGCGGGACCCCGGCCCTTTTCCCGAACCGGGACACGCTTGTCGAATATCTCAAATCATGAGCGACGTCCGTCCAAAAATTGCCGATAAGCCGTGAGTCGGAATTCCGGGACATGAACCAATTCTCTGGAATTGATATCGTGTCCCAGGAATTCCGGGTATTACCAGAAGTCGGCGTCATCGCTTGAGAAGAAACAACCCTGTCGGCAATAGGTGGTCTTTTATCTATCCGTTTTCTTCAGGTACTTAAAGAACTCGCTGTCCGTGGAGAGCAGCAGCCACGTCTCTTTTTCCAGCGCCGTCCTGTAGGTCTCGAGCGTCTTCATGAACTGGTAGAACTCGGGGTCCAGGTTGTACGCCTGAGCATAGACCTTCGTCGCCTCGGCGTCCGCCTTCCCCTTGATCTCCTGGGCCTGGCGGTAAGCTTCGGACTGGATCCTCTTCAGCTCCTTTTCTTTCTGGCCGCGGATCTCCGCGCTCTTGCCGTCGCCCTCGGACCTGTACTTGGCGGCGATCCGCTGCCGTTCGGCGATCATCCGGTCGAACACCTTTTTCTGGACCTCATCCACGTAGTTCACCCTCATGATCTGGACATCCTTGAGCTCGACTCCGAATTCAGACGTGATCTTCGACGCATTCTCCAGGATCAGCCTGGACAACTTGAGCCGGCCGACCTCGATAACTCCGATGACCCCCGAGAGGTCGAGGAGGGCCGCCTCCTCGCTCAATTCGAATTTGCGGTTCGAGGACCGGACGATCTCGATCAGATCGTGGTTGGCGATGATGTTCCTGGTCTCGCCGTCAACGACGTCGTCCAGCCGCGACTGGCCGCCCCGTTCATCCCTGACCCTCTGGAAAAAGACAAGCGGATTGCTGATCCGCCACCGGCAATAGGTGTCCACCCAGATGTATTTCTTGTCCTTCGTCGGAATCTGGTTCGGGTCGCCGTTCCATTCGAGCCAGCGCTTCTCGAAATAATTGGCTTTCTGGACGAAGGGGGCCTTCATGTGCAGACCAGCCTTGGTCACGGCTCCGCCGATAGGCTCGCCGAACTGGGTGATGATGACCTGGTTCATCTCGGTGACGACGTAGATGGAGTCGATAAGGACGAGGAGCGCGATGAACCCGAGCCCGACAAGGATGGCGTTCCTGGTCGATGTCTTCACTTCTTCACCTCCTCGCCGAGGTTGAGCAAGGGGAGGACCCCCTTCTGGCTCTGATCGATGATGATCTTTTTGGTGAGCTTGGGAAGGACCTCATTGAGGGTTTCGAGGTAGAGCCGTTTCCGCGTAACGGCGGGAGCTTTGGCGTATTCCCGGTAGATGCTGGTGAACCTGTTCGCATCGCCCAGCGCGTTGTTCACCCGCTCCGTGGCATAGCCTTCCGAAGCGCGGAGCATCTGGTCCGCTTCGCCCGTGGCCTTGGGGATCTCCCGGTTGTACTCGGACCAGGCTTCGTTGATCTTCCGCTCTTTCTCCTGCAGGGCTTCGTTCACGTCGTTGAACGAAGGCTTGACGAGGTCCGGCGGATTGACGTCCTGGAAGATGAGCTGGTTGACGTCGATGCCGATCTCGTAGGCGTCGCAGAGCTGCTGAAGAGCGTCCTTGGCCTCGTTGGCGATCCTGGCCCGGCCGACCGTGATGACCTCGTCGACGGAGTTATCGCCGACGATGCGCCTGACAACGGCTTCGGTCATGCCCCGGAAGGTCGTTGTGGCTTCCCTCATCTTGAACAGGAATTTGTACGGATCCTTGATCTTATACTGGACGATCCACTCCGTCACCACGACGTTCAGATCCCCCGTCAGCATCACGGATTCGGATTTGGTGGAGGCGTTGCTGATGTACTCCGACTGAATTCCGGGCTTCGCCGTGCGGAAGCCGAACTCCAGCTTGAGCTGGCGCTGGACGGGAACCCTGGTCATAGTCTCGATCCCAAGGGGAAGCTTGAAGTGAAGCCCCGGCTCGGTTGTCCGGGTATACTTGCCGAAGCGGAGGATGACGCCCATTTCTTCGGGACTGACCTGGTAAACGGACCCATAGAGAAGGACGATCGCGACGATGCCGATGACGACCCATTGGAGAACACTTTTACTGATCTTCGGCATCTTGAAGTTGATGTCTATCGGAAGACGAAAATCATCTTTCATTCTGACCTCCTTGTTGGATTAGCATTTTCTTCATCTTAGCACAGCCCGTCCACGGAATAAACCTAATTCGAGTTCTTTTTCGAGGCCGGCCAACTCGGCTTCCTCGATCCGTAGGGAATGGGCTTCGAGGGCTTTTGGCGCCTTGAGGCCGCTGCCCGTCAATACGAGGACGGCGATCTCAGATGGAGCCAGTTTTTTCCCTTTGTAAAGTCGGTTCAGCCCAGCCAGCGTCACCGCCGATTCGGGCTGACAGAAGAGGCCTTCCCCGGAGGCAAGCGTCCTCTGGGCGTCAAGGATCTCGTCGTCCGGAACGGATAGGATGAGGCCGCCGCGTTCGCGGACCATTTTGAGGACGACGTTCCCGCCCGGGGGCGCCGGATTGGAGATGGCATGAGCGATCGTCTGCGTCCTGCCGAGACGCCCATAGCGCTCTTTTCCGGCCGCGAACGCCCTCGCCAAAGGAGCGCAACCCTCGGCCTGAACACCGACGAAGTTCGGGTATCTTTTTATGGACTTAAGGCTCAACAGATCATCGAAGGCCCGCATCAGACCGATGAGGTGCCCTCCTGAGCTGATGGGAACGAAGATATAATCGGGAGAGCGCCGGCCGAGACCTTGGAAGATCTCGAAGCCCGTGATCTTGTAACCCTCAACCCGGACGGGGTCGATGGAATTCATGAAATAGATGCCCAGCTTCTTCCCGATCTCGAGGCTCTGATAAAAGAGACGACCGTAATCGCCTTTGACCCTGACGAGGCGCGGGCCGAAGATCCCCGCGGCTAAAAGGCTCGGCAACGAGGTTTCTTCCTTGAGTAGGACCGTAGTCTCGAGACCCGCCCGGGCGCCGTACGCGGCCGTGGAAGCGGCCATGTTGCCGGTCGAGACCGTGCCGATGCGGCGGAACCCGAGGGAAACGGCCTTCTGGACGGCGACGGAGGTTCCCCGGTCCTTGAAGCTGAGAGTGGGGTTCTGGGCCTCGAACTTGGCATAGGTCAGCGGCAATCCGTCCAGCCCGCCGACCTTGTTCAGCTTCACAAGGGGGGTGTTCCCTTCGCCGAGGCTCAGACTTGTGTCGACCCGCTCGAGAGGGAGAAAATCAAGGTATCTCTCCAGCGGATGTTCTTCATCCGTTCTGATCTGCCTTTGACCGCGGGCGCGGGCGAAGAACATGGGTTCGCGGCATTCGGGGCAGAACGGGGAAAAAACATCGAGGGGATAATGTTTCTTGCAGAACAGGCATTCGAGAATGTCCATGGAACGCTCCTTAAAGAACCCGCCGTCTAGTTTATCCGTTTTCCGCTCTTCAATCCATTGCCAGGAGAACGGAAGGGAGTTAAAATCAGCCGCGGGTCCGAAGATGCTGAAAGATGATCGCTATTTCATGCGCAGGGCCATGGCCCAGGCCGAAAAGGCCGCCGATAGGGGAGAGGTGCCGGTCGGGGCCGTCGTCGTCAAGGACGGCACGATCGTCGGCTGCGGCTGGAACCGGCCGATTTCGAAGAAAGACCCGACGGCCCACGCGGAGGTCGTCGCTCTGCGAGCCGCGACCCGAAAGCTCGGGAACTATCGCCTTACGGGATGCGACCTCTATGTCACCCTGGAACCCTGCCCGATGTGTCTCGGGGCCGTCGTCCAAGCCAGGGTCCGTCGCCTCGTCTACGGCGCCCCGGACCCAAAGTCCGGCGCCGTCCGGTCCGTCATGCAATTCCCGTTCCAAAAGCTGAACCATCGGCCGGATATCGTCGCCGGCGTCCTGGCCGAAGACTGCGGCCGTCTCCTCCGGAGTTTCTTCAAGGCCCGGAGGTAGGGTTCGATCCCTATTTTCCCCTTGATAAAACCCGCGAAGTGGATAAAATGGAGGACTGTGCGGAGAGGTGGCCGAGTGGTTGAAGGCGTCGGTCTCGAAAACCGATATACTGAGCAATCGGTATCGCGGGTTCGAATCCCGCCCTCTCCGCCATGCCTCTACCTGAGCCGCCTGCCATTTCCGGGCCCCCCCTTGATTAGGCCAAGGGGGGTAGGGGGAATTAATATCACTCATTCAAAGTCTTCAAGGGCGACTCAGGAACCATGCCTCTACCTGAGCCGCCTGCCATTTCCGGGCCCCCCCTTGATTAGGCCAAGGGTGGTAGGGGGGACATGGGGATGACTCTTTCATGAAGAGCGTCAACATCATCGTTGCCGGCTTCGGCCGGGTCGGCCGTGCCTTCTGGAAGGTTGTCGAGGACAAGCGCGAGGTCTGCCGGGAGCGCTACGGCCTCGACCTCGTCCTCAGGGCCGTCTTCAAAAGCGACGGAGGCATCTTTGGCGAAACCCCCCTTTCCATGGAGCCCTTCCTGACGGACGCTCCGCTCAAGCCCCTGGAAAGCCCCGATTGGAAACCGGGTCTCCGCGTCCAGGACATCATCGGCGATATCGAACCCGGGGTCTTGGTCGAGTGCACGCCTTCCGACCTGCGGACCGGCGAACCCGGCTTGTCTCACCTGACGGAGGCACTTGAGAAAGGCTGGCACGCCGCCGCGGCAAGCAAGGGAGCGCTGGTCCTCAGATTCAAGGAGCTTACCGGCCTCGCAGGAAAGAGCGGCGTCCACCTGAAATTCAGCGCCGCGGCTGCGGCCGCCCTCCCGACCCTTGATGTCGGCATTCGATCTCTCGCCGGTGCCGATGTCCTCGGGATCGAGGGCATCCTCAACGGCACGACGAATTTCATACTGACCAGAATGGGTGAAGGCCTTGATTACGGGCAGGCCCTTCGAGAGGCCCGGGACAAAAGCATCGCCGAGCCCGACCCCACTCTCGACGTCGACGGCTGGGACACGGCCTGCAAACTGCTTCTCATCAGCAACGCTGTCATGAGAACGGACTTCGGCCTGGGCGAGGTCCAGGTGGAGGGCATCCGGGACCTCTCTCACGAGCTTGTCGTCAAGGCAAGCCGGTTGGGAAAGGCGATCAAGCTCATGGGGAAGTGCTCCAAGGACGAACAGGGCCACCCCTGGAAGCTCGAAGTCGGCCTGACCCTTCTCGACGGTTCGCACCCGCTTTACGGCGTGAACGGGACGACCAAGGGGATCACGTTCTACACGGACATCATGGGTTCGGTGACCGTCACGGGCGGTAAGTCCGACCCTCTCGGCGCAGGCGCAGCCCTCTTGAAAGACATCATCGGCATCTATCATGATCGCTCGTTTTAATCCCCGGCGTGTCATGCCTTGACATCTCGGGCCAGGAGCCGGGCCCGGCGCCTGGGCTTTATAATGTGGTTCTCTTACGTTTGGTGTGGGTTGGGGGTTTGGACGGGATGGACTCAGCGGACCTTGGGCGCCGAGAAGGACGGTTCGGGAACGGCGTTAAAAACCTGAAGGGGAGCGAGGGCCGTCCCGGCCAAGCCATGAACCCCGCCCACGTTAAATGGAAGCGAACCGGAAATGTTAACGTCGAGGCCGCCCAAATTGACCTCGTCTTCGTTTTTTGATAACGTAAGGGTTCCTCGCGAGTGTCCGCGCCGCAGGGAACGATCATGGAGAGGTGTCCGAGTGGCTTAAGGAGCACGCTTGGAAAGCGTGTGTGCGCCGCAAGGTGTACCGCGGGTTCGAATCCCGCCCTCTCCGCCAGCATGAACAGCTTGGGAATTCAAGATCGCAAGGAGAAAAGACCATGGACAGCAAAGACCTGATCCTCATCGAGGACCTCTACGGCGCCCATAACTACCATCCCCTGGATGTCGTCATCAGCAAGGCCAAGGGGATCTGGATGTGGGACGTGGAAGGGAAGAAGTATCTCGACTTCCTAAGCGCCTATTCGGCGGCCAACCAGGGTCACTGCCACCCGAGGATCATCAAGGCCCTCCAGGGCCAGGCCAGGAACCTGACCCTGACCTCCCGGGCCTTCCGCAATGACCAGTGGCCTATGCTCGCCAAGGAGCTCTGCGATTGGACCGGCTACAACATGGTCCTGCCCATGAACACCGGGGCCGAGGCCGTCGAGACCGCGGTCAAGACGGCGCGCAAATGGGGCTATCAGAAAAAGGGCATCGCCGATGGCCAGGCGGAGATCATCGCCTGCTCCAACAACTTTCATGGCCGGACGGTGACCGTGATCAGCTTCTCCACGGAGCCGCTTTATCGCAACGACTTCGGTCCGTTCACGCCCGGATTCCCCATCATCCCCTTCGGCGACGCCGATGCCCTGGAAAAAGCGATCACTCCGAACACCGCCGCATTCATCCTCGAGCCCATCCAGGCAGAGGCGGGCATCCTGATCCCTTCCGAAGGCTATCTCAAGAAGGCCAAGGAGATCTGCGAAAGGAACAATGTCCTCTTCATCGCCGACGAGATCCAGACGGGCTTGGGACGGGTCGGGAAGCTCTTCGCTTGCGACTATGAGGACGTCAAGCCCGACATGATGGTCATCGGCAAATCTCTCGGCGGCGGCTGCTATCCCATCTCCGCCGTCCTGGCGAACCGGGAGATCCTGGGAGTCTTCAAGCCCGGCGAGCACGGCTCCACGTTCGGCGGCAATCCCCTGGCCTGCGCTGTGGCCCGCGAGGCCATCCGGGTGACCCGGGAAGAAAAGCTCGTCGAGAACGCCGCCGAGCTTGGCGGTTACTTCCTGGCCAAACTCCGGACGATCAAGAGCAAGCATATCAAGGAGATCCGCGGCCGCGGCCTGCTCATCGGGGTCGAACTCCATCCCGAGGCCGGAGGGGCCAGGCGGTTCTGTGAAGAGCTGATGAAGGAAGACCTTCTCTGCAAGGAGACCCACGAGAACGTCATCCGCTTCGCACCGCCCCTGGTCATCAGGGAAAAGGACCTCAACTGGGCCTACAAGCGGATCAAGGCCGTCTTCAAACGCCTGGCCTGAGACCGGAGTTCATCGCCGGAGCGGCTTTTCGGACCGGCTGACATTTGTCGCCTTAGGAGGACACGCCCTTGTGCCTTTGCCCGGGATTTCCCGGGAGGGGCCTTTGGCATGGATTTTGCTTAAGATCTCTTCGGAGAGGAGGAACGCAGGATGAAAAAATATGCCTGGATCGCGGGTTTCATCGTCGTGGCCCTGTCGGCCGCCTGCCTGATTTACGTCCCCTACGACGAGAACGGCAGGCCCGTTCCACGCGGGCAGACCTATGGCCGGGATTACGGGAGCGGGGGTCAGGATGTGGAATATTTCTACGAATATCTCTCGCCCTACGGGACCTGGGTCTACAATCCGCCCTATGGGTACGTCTGGGTGCCGCGCCACATGCGGCACGGTTGGCGCCCCTATACGGCTGGACGCTGGGCATGGACGGACTACGGCTGGACCTGGGTTTCGAGCTTTGAATGGGGCTGGGTGCCCTTCCATTACGGGCGTTGGGGCTGGGACCGAGACCTGGGCTGGTTCTGGGTCCCCGACACGGTCTGGGGGCCGGCCTGGGTGACCTGGAGGGCTGGTGACATCTACATGGGCTGGGCGCCGCTTCCGCCGGAGGCGGAGTTCATCCCCGGCCTGGGGATCCGTTCCTTCGATTTCGACTTCCCGCCGCAATATTGGGTTTTTGTCAACGCCCGTTACTTTCTGGTGGATCGGGTGGACCGTTACGTCCTTCCCTATGAGCGAAACTATACGATCATCGACTTTACGATGGTCCACGCCGGAATCCGTGTCCGCGGCGGCCGCGTGTTCAATGAAGGGATCGACCTTGAACGCGTCCGCAGGTTCACCCGGCAGGAGGTCACGAGATACGAGCTTCGCGATCCCAACCGACCTGGACCCTCCCGGATCGAAGGAGGCAATGTCTTTCTGCATAAACCCTCCATTTCCAAGAACCAGCTGGCGAGGCCGAAGACCTCTCTGAGCCGAGACGAAGCGGGGGAAAAGATCCCGATGGAAGAGTTCGAGGCCGAAGCGGCCGGGGGCACAGGCCTCAGGGATGACCAGGAACGGGAAAAAAGGCTCGTCGAAGAAAGCCAGGAGATCGAAATCAACGAGATCCGGCGGAAGGTCGAAGACGACAAGAAACTCGCCCGGACCCTGAAGGATAAGGAGAAGGTCGAAGAGGAATACAAGGCCAAGGTGACGGCGCTCAGGAAAAAGCACGAGACCGAGAGATCCGAGCTTGACCGGCGCCACAAAGAGGAAGAAGACAAGGTCAAGAGATCGATGATCCGAAAAAAGGATTGAACGCCATGACGCCGAGAAGATATCGCTCCATGGAATCGCGCTTCCACCTGGACAGGCGGCAGTTCTTCAAGGCGGGCGGCGCGGCGGGAGCCGCGGCGGGACTCGGCCTTCTGGCCGGACGCTCGCTCGTCTTCGCCCAGAACGCCGCGCCCGCCAGGATCGAACGGCCGAAGACCAACGTCGATGAGGCCATAAAGGTCCCCAGGACAAAGCACTCGCTTCCCGGCCCCTTCCCGGGCAGGGTCGTCGAGGTCCACGACGCGAACTGCCTGGTGGACGGCAAGGTTGATTGCGCCCTCATCAAAAGCATGTTCGAGAAGGGGCTGACGCGCCTGACGGGTAAAAGCCTCATGGAGAGTTTTTCGCTCTTTTTCGAGAAAGACGACATCGTCGGCATCAAGGTCAACCCGGTCGGCGCCGGCCTGATCAGCACGCGTCTCGAGGTCGTGGACGCCGTCATCGATTGGCTCGCCGCGGCCGGGCTGCCGCGCCGGAACATCATCATCTGGGACCGGTTCGACTACATGCTCAAGGACGCAGGCTTCACCGCTGAGAGGTATCCCGGGGTCGGCATCGAAGGCCTTCAGACCATGGACGAGGCGGCCGCAGAAGGGAAGGCCAAGGACAACAGCCGCTGGCTCAAGCCGGACGGGACCCATGTCAGCACGGACAACTTCGACAAGGACGTCTATTATTGGGCCGACGTGGAAGGCCCCAAGGACGAGGCCTATCTCAACCAGCACGTTTTCAACGGGAAATATTCCTACTTCGGGAAGCTCCTGACCCGGAAACTGACGAAGATCATCAACGTGCCTGTCTTCAAGAACACCGGCAACGCCGTATCGATGGCCACAAAAAACATCGGCTACGGCGCCGTTTGCAACACGAACAGGCTCCATCAGCCGCTTTTCCTCGATGTCTGCGTTGAGGTTCCGGCCTTCCCGGCCGTCCGGGACAAGCTCGTCCTGAACGTCACCGACGGGATCAAGGCCCAGTACGAAGGCGGGCCCGACGCCGAGGCCAAGTTCATTTACGATTACGGAACGCTTTTTTTGGGGACGGACCCGTTCGCCCTCGACCTCGTCTGCCATGGCCTCATCGTGGAAAAGCGGAAAGCCATGGGGATCAAGGTCAACGAACATCCCCGCTTCACCGAGTACTTCCGATATGCCCAGAAACTCGGTCTGGGCGTCGGCGACCCGGGAAAGATCGAACACGTCAAGGTCTGATAAGCGCGTTCGTCCAAGGCTTTTGATGTTGATGAGAAAGCTTCTCGCCGCCTGTGCGGCCGCCCTCGCCGCCGCGTCGCTCAACGCGGCGATCGTCCTTCCCTCCGGCGGCTTCGCCCCCGGCTGGAAAAAGTCCGAAGGCCTGCGGGAATTTCACGGCAGCCGGCTATTCGATCACATCGACGGCGGGGCGGAGCTCTTCCTGGAGTTCGGTTTTAAAGGGCTCTGCCTCCAGCGTTATAAAAAAGGGGAAGACGAGCTGGCCCTGGAGATCTATGAGATGGAAAGCCCGGAAGCCGCCTTGGGGCTCTATCTCATGAAGTGCGGCAGGGAGACTCCCGTAAAAGGTCTGGAGGCCAGGAACTCGGGCGAGCCGGCCCAGTTCACGATCCTCCAGGGCCGATGCTTCATCCATGTCAACAATTTCTCCGGACGCGAAGACCTTCTGCCGGTCATGACCGAGCTGGCGCGCCGGGCGTTGGCCGGGATTCCCGCTGAAAAAGCCGCGGACTTGATCGGACGTCTTCCCGGCCGGGGACTTCAGCCCGGTTCGGCCTGCCTATTCAGGGGTCCCGTGGGTCTCCAGGCCTTCTATACATTCGGAGAAGGGGATATCCTCGACCAGAGGGGCCTCCTCTTCGGCGTCGCCGGGAGCTATGATGACCCGAAATCCGGACATTTCACCCTCATTTTGATCGATTATCCCGATGCCGGCAGGGCCCAGACCGCGTTCAAGAACCTAGCCGGACGGCTGGATCCTTATCTTAAGGTCCTGAAAAACAGCGAGAAAGGCTTCGTCTTCGGGGATTTCCAGAAGAAGTTCGGGACCGTCGCACTCAATGACGCCCGGCTCGAGATCCGAATCGGGCTTGCCTCGGAACCGGCCCTGTCTCCCCGGCCTTAGCGTTCTCCTGCCGCTCGCCGGGTCACGGTGAGGGCGGCCCCAAGGATGACGGCCCCCCCCAGGATCGTCCTCAGGGCCGGGACCTCGCCCAGGAAGATCAGGGCCAAAAGAACCCCATAGACCGGTTCGAGCGAGCTGATGATGCTCGCCGCCCGGGCCCGGATGCGCTTCATCCCATGGATGAAAAGGGTGTGGGCCAACGCCGTGCAGAAGATACCGAGGACGGCCAGGAGGAGGATGTCTCTTGGGCTCAAGACGAGCCTGCCGCTGAAGAAAAAGGGCAGAAGCAGGACGCCGGCGAAAAGGTCCTGGTAAAACGCGATATGAAGGCTGGATCGCTTTTGTGAAAGCCTCCTGTTGACGACAGCCAGGACGGCGAACGCCGCGCCCGAGAGAAGCCCCCATAGGACGCCCCTGACGACCGAGTCGCTGAGGCTCAAGCGGGGGATAATAAGGGAGACACCGAAAACGCACGCTCCCGCCGGGACGAGGTCGCTCCATTCCAGCCTGTCCCTTGAAACGAGCGGCTCGAGAAAGACCGTGAAGACGGGGAAGGTCGAATAGGAGAGCAGGCCGACGGCGACGGTTGAGACTCGCACCGATTGGAAAAACGCCGTCCAATGCAGGGCCAGGACGGCCCCGCAAAGAAGCAGAAGAAAGACGTCCCGGAGCGGCATCAGTCTGAAGGACAATCCGCGCGCGAGGATGATCACGGACAGGGCGAGGGCTGCAAAGAAGACCCTTCCCAGGACGAGAAGGACAGGCGAAACCGGAACCCATCTGGCGAACAGCCCAGGGAAACCGAACAGGGCCACCGCCAGATGGATCTCAAGAAGGCTCTTCTTGTCGGGACTTGGAACGCTCATCGGATCGCCCTTGGGCTTATTATACCCAACAGTCCGGTCTTTGCCAGGGAAATGAATCGTTGAAATTTCTGGGATTTGTGTTAAGATATTCTTTACAAAAAAGGGCATACGGTCCCTTTCCTGGTGTCATCTTATCAAATGTCATACGAGATTTTCGCCCGCAGATACAGGCCTCAAACGTTTGAGGAAATGATCGGCCAGAGGTCTGTCGTCCAGACCCTCCAGAACGCCATCAGGACGAACCGGGTCACGCAGGCCTATCTGTTCTCGGGAATGAGGGGCACCGGGAAAACGACGGCCGCCCGCATCCTGGCCAAAGCCCTCAACTGCGCCAACGGCCCGACCCCGACGCCATGCAATACGTGCGAGTCCTGCCTGGAGATCAAGGAAGACCGCTCCATCGACGTTTTGGAGATCGACGGGGCCTCGAATCGGGGTATCGATGACATTCGGGCCCTGCGCGAGGGCTTGAAATACAAGCCCATCCGCAGCCGCTATAAGATCATCATCATCGACGAAGTCCACCAGGTCACCGGGCCGGCGTTCAACGCCCTTCTCAAGACACTCGAAGAGCCGCCGGAGAATACGGTGTTCATCTTCGCCACCACGGAGTTCAATAAGGTGCCTCCGACGATCGTCTCCCGCTGTCAGCACTTTGAATTCAAGAAGATCTCCCAAAAGGAGATCATCAATCACCTGATGGACATCTCCAAGAGCAACGGCATCACGATCAGCCCTTCCGCCCTCACCCTGATCGCCCACGCCGCTGAAGGGAGTCTCAGGGACGCCCAGAGCCTTCTCGACCAGGCCGTCGCCTTCAGCGGAGAGGTCATCAACGACGATGATCTCAAGGAGATCCTGGGCACGATCAACCCCGAGTTGCTTTACGAGTGCTCCTCGGCGATCCTGGAGGAAAAAGCGGGGTCCGTCTTCGCCCTTGTCGACGGGTTGATCGAAGGAGGGCATGAGCTCCGCGTCTTCTACAAGGACCTGGTCGAACATTTTCGCAACCTGCTCTTGGCCGCGTCCATGGAAAAGCCGCAGGACCTTCTGTTCATGAACGCCGAAGAGATGGGACGCCTCGTGGAGGAATCCAAGAAGGCTTCCCCGGAAGAGTTCCTCCGCTATCTTCTGGCCCTCCAGCAGGGGGAGGCGGGGCTTCGCTATTCGTCTCACCCCAGGATCTATCTCGAATCCCTGCTGGTCAAGCTCTGCCACTTCCGGAAGCTTGTCCCCCTCGCGGACCTCGTCCGGGAGCTTGAGGATGCCAGGAAGGATCCGGGGCCATCCGGCCCGGGCGCAGCCGGCGGGCAGGCCCCCCCCGGAACGGCCCCGGAGCGACAGGTCAAGCCCTCGTCCCCCTCGGCGCAAACCCAGCCCGGGTTCCAGGCTCCGCCGAAAGCCTACAATGAGACGCCGGCCGCTTCCCGGCCCCGCTCCGATAATATTCCCTCCAAGACGCAGTCAAAGGCTGTCCCTGCGGGCCCCTCTCCCGAGGCGAAGGCCGCCTTTGCCCGGATCCTGGAAGGGCTCCGGAAGGAAAAAGCGGCCCTGGCCGCCGTCCTGGCCCAGTATTCGTCGTTTAAGATCGGGGAGGAGGCTCTCGAGGTCGTTTTCGCGGGCGACAAGAAGTTCTATTTAGATACGATCAAGAGAGATGCCCGGCTCATCGAGCGCGTCGCGTCCGAAGTGACCGGACGAAAACTGGTCCTCCGGCTTTTAGAAAGGGAGGATGATGCCGCCCCGCGCGGAGACTCACCGGAGAAGGAGGCCGTCCTCAAGGACCCCGCGGTCCAATACTTCATGAACACCTTCAAGGCCCAGGTCCTTTCGGTCGACCCGGTCCAGAAACCCCAGGACCGCGAGGTGGCGGGAAGGGACCGTAAGAGGAGCGAACGATGAAGAACATGGCGGAAATGCAAAAGATGCTGAAAGCGGCCAAGGAGATGCAGGACCGTCTCCAGAAGGAGCTGGCCGGGATGCGCGTCGAGGGCACGAGCGGCGGCGGCATGGTAACCGTCGTCCTGGACGGTCATAAGGCCCTCCTTTCGATCCGGATCGAAAAAGAAGTCGTCAACAGGGACGACGTCGACATGCTCCAGGACCTCGTCGTCGCCGCGTGGAACGACGCCGCGGCCAAGGTCGACGGGGCTCTCGGTCAAAAGCTGGGGACTCTCGGCGCCGGCCTGAAGATCCCCGGGATGTTCTGATGTTCGAGTACGCCCAGCCCCTCCACGACCTCATTGAAGAGCTGAAGCGGATCCCCGGCATCGGCGCTAAAACCGCCCAGCGGATGGCCTTCTACGTCCTCGGCCTTCCGCAGGAGGACGCCGATCGGCTGGCCGAGGCCATCCGGGAAGCCAAGAGGAAGATCTTCTATTGCTCCGTCTGCAACAGCATCACCCACGTGGACCCCTGCCAGATGTGCACGGACCCCCATCGCCAGGACGACGTCCTGTGCGTCGTCGAGGAGCCGTTCAACATCCCGTCGATCGAAAAGACGGGCGTCTACCACGGCCGGTATTACGTTCTCCTGGGCGCCCTCTCTCCCCTCAAAGGGATGGGGCCCGACGAGCTTCGCCTGGAGAAGTTTCAAAAGAGGATCGAAGCGGGGAATTTCAGGGAAGTCATCGTCGCCACCAATCCCACCGTGGACGGAGAGGCGACGGCCCTTTATCTGGTGAAGCTCCTGAAGGACATCGACCTCAGGATCACGAGGCTCGCCATGGGCCTGCCCGTGGGCTCAGACCTCGATTTCGCCGACCAGGTCACGATCAAGAAAGCCCTGGAAGGCCGGACCGAACTGAAGGAATAGGATCTCGTGGTTCTTGATTATAAATAATGGATTTTGCCGGTAGGCAATAATAGGAGAGGAATGATGACAAGGATCTTTAAGGCCATCGATGGAAACACGGCAGCAACGCATGTGGCTTATGCGTATTCCGAAGTTGCAGCGATTTACCCCATCACGCCGTCCTCGACCATGGGCGAGATGGCTGATGATTGGGCCTCCGAGGGCAGAAAGAACATCTTCGGCCAGCCGCTGACCGTCGTCGAGCTCCAGTCCGAAGGAGGCGCGTCCGGGGCTGTGCACGGCAGCCTCTCCGCCGGGGCCCTGACCACGACGTTCACCGCGTCCCAGGGACTTATGTTGATGCTTCCGAACATGCACAAGATCGCGGGCGAGATGCTGCCCACGGTTTTCTACGTCTCGGCGCGTTCGCTGGCCTGCCAGTCCTTGTCCATCTTCGGCGACCACTCCGACGTCATGTCCGCCCGGAACACGGGATTTGCCATGATGGCCGCCGGCTCGGTCCAGGAGGTCATGGACCTGGCCATTGTCTCGCAGTTGGCCACCTTAAAGTCGAAGGTCCCCTTTCTATGCTACTTCGACGGCTTCCGGACCTCGAGCGAGGTCCAAAAGGTCGAAATGGTCCCTTACGAGGTCCTTGCCGCGCTTCTTGAACCGCAGTATCTCGAGGAGTTCCACAGGCGGGCCATGAGCCCCGAGCGGCCCATGATCAAGGTCGGTCAGCAGAATCCCGACGTCTACTTCCAGGGACGCGAGACGGTCAACAAATATTATGACGTCGCGCCGGGCATCGTCCAGGAGTACATGGACAAGGTAGCCAAGGTCCTCGGCCGGTCCTACCATCTTTTCGACTACGTGGGCGCCCCCGACGCCGACAAGGTCATCGTCATCATGGGCTCGGGCGCCGAGACGGTCGAAGAGACCATCGCCTTCCTGAACAAGCGGGGTTCGAAGGTCGGGGCGGTCAAGGTCCGGCTCTACCGGCCCTTCGACGCCAAGGCCCTGGCCGCCGCCCTCCCGGCGAGCGTCAGGAAGGTTGCCGTTCTCGACCGCACGAAGGAGCCGGGCTCCCTCGGCGAGCCCCTCTACCTCGATGTCGCCGTCGCCTTGTTCGGCCGGAACACCAAGGTCGTCGGCGGCCGGTATGGGCTCTCCTCAAAAGAGTTCACGCCGACCATGGTCAAGGCCGTCTACGACCACCTCGACGGCGCCTGCACCCACGGCTTCACGGTCGGGATCGACGACGACGTGACGGGCCTTTCCCTCAAGCCCGGGGAGGACATCGATACCGAACCCGGCGACGTCGTCAGCTGCAAGTTCTGGGGCTACGGGTCGGATGGCACCGTTGGGGCCAACAAAAACTCCATCACCATCATCGGCGACAACACCGACCTCTATACCCAGGGCTATTTCCAATACGATTCCAAGAAGTCGGGCGGTGTCACCATCTCCCACCTTCGCTTCGGCAAGAGCCCGATCCAGTCCCAGTACCTGGTCCAGAAGCCCTCGTTTGTCGCCCTCCACAAAGCGTCCTACATCGGCCGGTACGACATCCTCGAGGGAATTCGAGAGGGCGGTGTCTTCCTTATCAATTCCAACTTGCCCGCGAACGAAGTCTTCGAGCACCTGACAGAGGACATGCAGCGAACGATCATCGCCAAGAAGCTCAGGGTCTACAACGTCGACGCCCTTAAGCTTGCCCAGGAGTTGGGGCTCGGCACCCGGATCAACACGATCATGCAGGCCTGCTTCTTCAAGATCTCCGGCGTCCTCCCCGAAGATAAGGCTATCGAGCTCATCAAGAAGGCCATCAAGAAATCCTACATCAAGAAAGGAATGGACGTCGTCGAAAAGAATTGGGCGGCGGTCGACCGCGCCACCGCAGGCCTCGAGGCCGTGCCCGTTCCGGACCGGATCACCGTTTCCGCGCCCGTCCTGAAGCTCGTCCCCGACGATGCCGACGAATTTACCAAGAACGTCATTGCGCCCATCATGCACTTTAGGGGCGACTCCATACCGGTCTCGAGGATGCCCCTGGACGGCCAAGTGCCCACGGGCACGACGCGGCTCGAGAAGCGCGGCATCGCCCCCGACGTTCCTTCCTGGCTCCCCGAAAACTGCATTCAATGCAACCAGTGCGCCCTGATCTGCCCACACGCCGCCATTCGGCCCAAACAGATCGATCCGGAGGACCTGAAGGGAACCCCGGAGACGTTCACGACGCTCAAGTCGAACGCCAAGAACGACCGGAACCTGGCTTACCGGCTCCAGGTCTACGTGGAGGACTGCGTCGGCTGCGAGAACTGCGTCGAGGTCTGCCCGTCCAAGGTCAAGGCCCTCAAGATGGTCCCTATCGAAGGGGCCCGGGCGGCCGGCGAGAACATCAACGAGGCGTTCTTCGAGAAGCTTCCCTACGAGGTCCTTGACGGCCTCAAAAGAGAGACCATCAAAGGCAGCCAACTGCTTCAGCCGCTGTTCGAGTTCAGCGGCGCCTGCGCCGGCTGCGGCGAAACGCCCTATGTCAAGCTGGCCACCCAGCTCTTCGGCGACCGGATGTTCGTCGCCAACGCCACGGGCTGCTCGTCCATCTACGGCGGCACGTTCCCGACCATGCCCTTCTGCAAGAACAAGGACGGCCGGGGTCCGACGTGGGCGAACTCTCTGTTCGAGGACAACGCCGAATACGGTTTCGGGATGAGGCTGGCTGTGGACGCGAACCGGAAACAGCTCGCCGAGGCAATGGAGAAGCTTCTGGCCTTGGGCACGACGCCGGCCCTCATGGACGCCCTGCAGAAGATGAAAGGCCTTTGGAATTCCATCGACGTCGAGGCCCGAGCCGCCGCCAAAGCCGTGATGGACGCCCTGACTGATGCGCTGGACAAGTCGAAGCCCGAAACAAGGCCCCTGCTCATGAAGATCGCCGAACTCCAGGACAACTTCATAGAAAAGAGTGTCTGGTGCATCGGCGGTGACGGCTGGGCCTACGATATCGGCTACGGCGGGCTGGACCACGTCCTGGCCCAGGGACGTAACGTCAATGTCCTTGTTCTGGACACCGAGGTTTACTCCAATACGGGCGGGCAGGCATCCAAGTCGACACCGACCGGATCGGTGGCTAAGTTCGCGGCTTCGGGCAAGAAGACGGCCAAGAAGGACCTTGGCCGCATGGCCATGACTTACGGTTACGTTTACGTGGCGGCCGTGGCCATGGGTGCCAACCAGAACCAGTGCCTCAAAGCCTTCCTGGAGGCCGAGGCCTACAACGGGCCTTCCATGATCATCGCCTATTCCCCGTGCATCAACCACGGCTTCGACATGACCAAGACCCAAGCTGAAGAGAAGCTCGCCGTGGACACCGGCTACTGGATCCTCTACCGTTACAATCCCATGTTGGCCCGGGAAGGCAAGAACCCGCTCAGCCTCGATTCCAAGGAACCCAAGCTCGACTACCAGACGTTCCTGAACAATGAGATCCGTTACAGAACGCTCACCCAGCAGCATCCCGACATCGCCAAAGTCCTCTTCCCGCAGGCCGCCGAGGAGTCCAAAAAGAGGTTCCAGGACTTCAAGAAACTCGCGGAGTAGTTTTTCCCCCGCACGAGCCCAAGCCCCGGGGCTTTTTTAGCTATTCCTGTTTGGGCCCGATAATGACCTCCACGGACCTGTCCATTTTGAAGACGTCCCTGATGAACGCATTCCATTCGGCAGCGGTCACGTTTCGGATCTCTTCAAGAAACGTCGCCAGAAATTCACAGCCGAGGCCCCGGGCCTCAAAGAGGGCCGCGGTCCTGGCGCGGGCCTCCTTGGTCTCGTTCGCTCTGAAGAACGACGCCACGGAATTGTTCCTCGAGGTCACGAGGTCCTCTTCGGTCAGTTCGGCCACGGCGAGTTCCCGGACGACCCTCTCGAGCGACGAGCGGGCGGCTTCCAGCTTTTCAGGCGAGGTTTCGAGGTAGGCTTCAAGAAGGCCTTCGCCCATCGGGTAAGAGATCGTTGAATTGACGGCATAGGCGAGTCCTTCCTTGAACCTGAGGGTCCAGAGCTTGGAGCCTACCCCTCCGCCGAGGACGTCCTCGGTGAGGAAAGCCAAGGCGTAATTCCTGGCGGAGAGAACGGGAAGAGAGAACCCCAGGCCCAAGTATGACTGCTTGGCCTCTTTTTCTCTGTAAATCCTCCTATCCGCCGGGACCGTAATGGCGCCCGGACGGGTTTCCGTTCGGGCGCCGGTCATGAGGCCCCCGAAATATTTCCGGACATGAGCGGCGACCACAGGCTCTTCCAGGTCGGAAACCACGGAAAGGACCATGTTGGAGGCTTTGAAATAGGTCTCATAGAAACGGATGACGTCGTTTTTCCGGATGGACTTCAGGATTTCTTCCGTTCCCCAGACCGCCCCCCCGCGTCCTTCAGGACCGAAAAAAGCCCGCATGAACTCGGCGTGGCCGGCGTTGGCGGCGGAATCCAGCTCCGCTTTCCCCTGGTGTCGCATATTTTCGATGAGAGCGTCGATCCTCAACCCTGAGAACAGGGGGGCCCGGATGATCTTGCTGACGATCCTCAGGGCATCCACGAGGCTGCCTGAGAGGCACTGGACGCTGATGAGCGTGCAGTCCTCAAGGCTGGCCACGGAAAGGCGAGTGGACTGGACCATGAGGTTCCGGATCTTCCCCTCATCCGGGACTTCGACTGCCATCCGGGTGGTCAAGTAAGCCAGCCCGCTCTTCCCGGAGGGTTCGGCGCTCCTGCCCCCCCGGATGAGAAGGATGAGACAGGTGAGCTCGGACGAATCGTCCTTCTGGAATATGCAGGTGAGGCCGTTGTCCAGGGTGCTCCGGAGCGGCGGGTTCTTCCATGGCCCCGACCCCTGCCCGGCCAAAACGCTCCCGGCCAGGGATAGGATCAGAAAGCCGGAGGATAGGAGTCCGGCCCTTTTCCCGAATAGCCCGCCGGCCGGCTCAGGACTTCTTTTTAGGCACGATGGTGACAACGACGCCCTCTCCTTTGCTCAGGTATTTGGCCGCGGCCTTCCGGAGGTCGGTTGAATCGACACGATCGATCCTATCCAGGAAGCTTTCCTTGTCGCCCTTATCCTCGAAAAGAAGCAGGTGGCGGGCCATGGAGTTGGCGAGGAGCAGGCCCGTCTCCTGAGCTTTTTGGAAGTTGAATCTGACCTGGTTCTTGGCGCTTTTCAGGTAGTCAAAGACAAAGAGTTGATCCTGGCCGAAATAGTCCTCCTTGGCAAAGTTCAGGTCCCTGACCCGGTTCAGGAAGGCGATCGCCTCGCTCCTGGCCATGGGGACGTCCTTTGGATCGAGAGTGAAAAAAGCGATGAGGGCGCCCCCATATTCATGGGCGGAGTAGTTCATACCGACCGTCTGAACGAGGTCCCGTCTCCCCCTCAGGGCGGAGTTCAACATCGGGTTGACCCCCCGGCCCAGGATCTCGGCGAGCAGGTCGACGGCGTACTGGTCGGGGCTGTTATAATCGGGGCCGATGAGACCGATGGCGAGATATGCCTCCTTGACGTCCATCTCCTCCTCGACCTCCACGCTTTTCTCGAGAAGGCCGGCTTTTTCAAAAGCCGCGGGCTTGAAGGCGGAGGCCTTGACGGACGAGAACACGGCCCTGACCTTCTCTTCCATGTCCTTGAGCGGAAGGTCCCCGACCACGGCCAGAGAACAGTTGCCGGGGACGAAGAAGGACGCGTAGAAAGCCTTGAGCTTGTCCGGGGTGACGGTCCGGAGATCCTCCGCCGAACCATAGGCCGGGTTCCTGTAGGGGTGCCCTTTGAACAGGTTCTGGTAAACGAGCGAAGCGGCGTGCTTCCTGGGGTCGTCACGGACCATGCGGATCTCTTCCAGGATAATGTCCTTCTCCTTGTCGAGCTCCTCGGCCGAGACATCGAAGTTGAAAAGGATCTCTTTCTGGTTCGCCAGGCCGAAGTCGAACCGGTCGGACGGCAGGGAGATATCGAAGACGGCCAGGTCCTGGCCCGTCGTGGCGTTGAAATAGGCGCCGTTTCGCCGGATGTCGCGGCTGATCTCCGTCCCGCTCCTGAACTCCGTTCCCCGGAAGAGGATGGCGTGTTCCAGGAGGTGGACGAGGCCGCTCGATCCTTCGGGTTCATCCTTCGTTCCGACGTTCACGGCGGCCGATATGTTGATGAGCGGGAGGCCGGCCCTCTCATAAAGGGCGACCTTGAGGCCGTTGTCCAGGACGAAATATTTACCGGCGTTCTGCGGGGACGAGGCCGTGGGGGACGCGGGGAATGCGGTGGCCAGGAAGAGGGCGGTGAGCCGGAGGATCGCAAGGCCTTTTTTAATCATCGTCCCGTCAAAGGTGCAATATTCATACCACTTGGCTCGGCCTAAGGCCGCGGGGGAACCCGGCACGCGTCCGTAAGTTCCTTTTACATTCCCTGGAAGAATCTTACAGCAGTTCCATCGTGCCGGACAAGCCTTCTTTGGCCCGGGACCCAAAATTGCCGATAGGATTCTTTTTTATGGAATTCCGACTCGCGTCCTATCGGCAATTTTGGGCGGGTGGGCAGGCTTGGACGGGTTCGGGAAACGTGATAGAATCTCGGGGCGAAGGACGGACGCGCGATGAAGAACGAACGCAAGGCCAGGATCCTGGTCGTGGACGACGAAGAGAACATCCGTAAATCCCTCAAAATGATCCTGGAGTATGAGGGCTATTCACTCCTGGAGGCCTCGAATGGGGAGGACGCCTTGGACATCATCCGGGAGACCGTCGGGCTGGACCTCATCCTGCTTGACATCAAGATGACGGGACGCGACGGCCTCGAGATCCTGGCCGAGATCAAGGGCAGGCCGTCTTCCCCGGAGGTCATCATGATCTCCGGGCAAGGGACCATCCAGGCCGCGGTCGAGGCCACAAAGCTTGGAGCCTTCGATTTCCTAGAGAAACCCCTGCACCGCGAGCGGGTCCTTTTGAGCATCCGCAACGCCCTCGACCGGAACAAGCTCCGGACGGAGTGTCTGGACCTGAGGAAGCGGTCCGATAAGCGATATGAGATCATCGGCGAACATGAACTGGTCAGGAACCTCTGGAAGGAGATCCTCAAGATCGCCCCAACCAACGCCACGATCCTGATCCACGGGGAGAGCGGAACGGGAAAGGAGCTCATTGCCCGGGCCATCCACGGCCAAAGCCTCCGGGCCAAGGAGAAATTCGTCCAGGTCAATTGCGCCGCGATTCCCGAGGAGCTCATCGAATCGGAGCTCTTCGGTCATGAAAAGGGGGCTTTCACCGGCGCCACGGAACGGAAGATGGGCAAGTTCGAGCAGGCCGACGGGGGCACGATCTTTCTGGACGAGATCGGGGACATGAGCCTAAAGACCCAATCCAAGGTCCTTCGGGTCCTGGAGGAGGGCGAGGTCCAGCGGGTCGGATCGGCCAAGATCGGCAGGGTCGACGTCAGGACGATCGCCGCCACGAACAAAGACCTGCGGGCGGAGATGAAGGAGGGACGCTTCCGGGAGGACCTCTTCTTCCGGCTGAACGTGGTCCCTCTCTATTCGGCGGCCCTGCGTGAGAGGAAGGAGGACATCCCCATCCTGATCGGGTATTTCACGCGGACATTCTGCGAGGAGAACAATTTCCGGCCGAAGACATTCAGCACCGACGCCATGGCCGCCTTGACCGAATATTCGTGGAAAGGCAACGTCCGGGAGCTCAGGAATGTCGTGGAGCGGCTCATCATCCTTACGGAAAAGGACGTCATCGATAAGAAGGACCTGCCCGACCAGTTCCGTGAGGAGAAGGAGGTCGATCTCCCGGACGAGGCCGGCATCCGGACGCTTAAGGAATTCCGCGAGATCGCCGAGAAGGAATTCATCCTGACCAAGCTCCGGTCCAACGGCTGGAACATCTCGCAGACGGCAAGGGAGATCGACACGCCGAGGAGCAACCTCTACAAGAAACTCGAGCAATATGGTATAAAGATAACTGCTGGAGTAGGCGAGGCGGTTGCTCCTTCACCCGATACCGGGGACGAAGGGGAGGAAAGTCCGAACTCCAAAGGGCAGGATGGTCGCTAACCGCGACTCCGGGAGACCGGGGGAAAGTGCCACAGAAAACACACCGCCCTCCGGGAACGGCGCAGCCTTTCCGGGGAGCAAGGGTGAAATGGCGAGGTAAGAGCTCACCGTCCCGGTGGTGACATCGGGAGCCTGGCAAACCCCATCCGGAGCAAGACCAAACGAACCCCGCTTTGGGATGGCCCGTCCCATGGGGTGGGTAGGTCGCTCGTCCCTCCGGGCAACCGGGGGGCCAGACAAATAACCGCCCCCGCTTCGGCGGGAACAGAATTCGGCTTATGTCCTGCTCCAGCGTTTTTTCTCACCTAGAAATTCATGGCCTGCTTGATGAACGCCAGGATGTTCCCCGGCGCTATCCCAAGTTGGAGGACGGCGCAAAAGCAGAAGAAGAGCACAAGGAAGACGCCGGGCTGATCGCCTTCGGGACCGGCCTCCTCGAGGGAAGGGCTCATATACATGACGACGATGACCCGGAGGTAGTAATAGACGGAAACCAGGCTGGCCATGACAGCGATGATGACGAGGCCGCTTAAGCCGCGTTCAACAGCGGCGTCGAAAACCAGGAACTTGGCCAGAAATCCCCCGGTCGGCGGGAAGCCGGCCAGTGAGAGCAGGAACACGGACAGCATGGCCCCGATCCAAGGCGACCTTAAGCCGGTCCCGGCGAATTCATCAAGATCCAGCCGTTCTTTTCCGCCGCGTCCCAACGCCACGACGGCGGTGAACGCGCCGATGTTCATGAAAGCATAGACGACAAGGTAGAAGGCCAGACCCGGGCCGTCCCCCGAGACCACCGCGATGAGCGCGTAGCCCGTGTGGGCGATGCTGGAATAAGCGAGGATCCGCTTGATGTTCCTCTGACGGAGGGCCGCCAGGTTTCCGACGATCATGGTCAGAGCGGCCGCGCCCCCCAGCAGCCAACGGATTTGCCCCGGCCTTCCCGCCCCGGCCCAAAAAGGACCCAGGAGGCGCAGGAGGACGGCAAGTCCGGCCACCTTGGGAACGACGGAGAAAAAGGCCGTTACCGGAGTGGGCGCGCCCTCATAGACGTCAGGGACCCACATGTGAAATGGGACGATGGCGATCTTGAAGCCAAAGGCCGCCAGGACGAGACCCGATCCGGCCAGAGCGGTCCAGGACGGAGGCGATTTCCGGAGCGCGGCGAGGATTGCCGGAACGTCCAGCGAGCCGGAGACGCCATATAGAAACGCGAGCCCGAAGATCAAGAAGGCGCCGGCGAGGCTTCCCGTCATGAAGTACTTAGCGGCCGATTCAGCGGACCGCAGGTCATCCCGTTTGAGCCCTGCCAGGGCGTAGCTCGCGACGGAAAGGACCTCCAGGCCGAGAAAGATCACGATGAGGTCCAGAGAGGAAACCATGATCACAGCGCCGGAGATGGCCAGGAGGAGGAGGGCATGGAAGGCGCCCGCGTCCATTCCATGCGCGGGGACATACCGAAGGCCGATCAGGATGATGAGCACCCCCGTCAAGGCCAGGAGGACAAGGAAAACGATGGAGAAGTCGTCCAAGATAAGCCTGCCTCCGAAAAAGGAACAGGCTTTCCCCCAGGAACGAAGGCCGAGGACGGAGCTCACGGCGAGCGCTAAGGCCCCGATCGGCCCAGGGAAGCGGTCGGGCCTCCCGCTGAAGAAGGCGTCGACAAGGAGGACGAGGAGCGCGGCCCCGACGATGACGGCCAGCGGGGCCGACGCAAGGAGCGTGTTCATCGCATTTCCCTCATTCCGCTGTCCGCACCCAAAACTCCGGGAGACTTGGCGATGGCCGGCCCAGACGTCAGGGAAACGCGTTCTTTCCCCCCCGCGAGCGCCAGGGCCCTTGCGACCGAGGCGTCCATCTTCCTGAGAAACGGCCCGGGGAAGATGCCCATCCAGAACATCAGGACGATCACGGGCACGAGGAACGCCAACTCCCTTTTCCCGATGTCCTTGAAAGCCCGGATGGGCTCATGGTCGATCGGCCCGTGCATCACCCTCTGGAAAAGCCAGAGCAGGTAGGCTGCCGAAAGAATCCCGGTAACGACCGCCGGCACCACGAGGGCTCTGTTCAAGGTAAAGATCCCGAAGAAGCAGAGGACCTCACCTACGAACCCGTTGAGCCCGGGGAGCCCCATCGACGAAAGCATGACGATGAGGAAGAGCGCTGAAAAGACCGGCATCCTTTTGCCGACCCCGCCGAAGTCCTTGATCCGCCACGTGTGAGAGCGTTCATAAAGGATCCCCACGCAGAGGAAAAGGGCCCCGGTGCTCAGGCCGTGGCTGAGCATCTGGAAGAGGGCCCCCTCCAAGGCTTCGAAGTTCAAAGAGAACACGGCCAGCATGATGAGTCCCATGTGGCTAATGCTCGAGTAGGCCACGAGGGATTTCATGTCCTTCTGGACGAGGGCCATGAGCCCCCCGTAAATGATGCCGAAGACGGCCAGGAGGGACAGCCACGGCAGGAATCTCCGGGTCGCTTCGGGGAAGAGGGGAAGGGCAAAACGGATGAATCCGTAGGCCCCCATCTTGAGGAGGACGGCGGCCAGGATGACCGAGCCCGGCGTAGGCGCTTCGACGTGGGCGTCCGGAAGCCATGTGTGCAGGGGGAAAAGGGGGACCTTGACGGCGAAGGCCAGGGCAAAGGCCAGGAAGAGCCAGGTTTGGGTGCCTGTCCCAAGCGTAAGCCCGTAGTAATCCAGCACCGAGAGTGAATAGGCCCCCGTCACCTTGTAGTATTGGGCGTAAAGGACGAGGATCGCGACGAGCATGAGGAGGCTCCCGAACATCGTGAAAATGACGAACTTCAGCGTGGCATAGACCCGTCGCCGACCGCCCCATATCCCGATGATGAAATACATCGGGATGAGCATGGCCTCCCAGAAAACATAGAAGAGAAAGAGGTTCAAAGAGACGAAGACACCGATAAGCCCGGTTTCAAGGAGCAGCATGAAAAACGAGAATTCCTTGATTCTCTCTCCAATCCCGCCCCAGGAGGCCAGAAGGGCCACCGGCATGAGGAAGGTCGTCAGGAGGACCAGAAAAAGGCTTATCCCATCGATCCCGAGGTGGTACTGGATCCCGCGGCCGAGCCACGCCCTCTGTTCAACGAACTGGGAGGACGCGGTTCCTGAATCGAATCCGAAGTAAAGAACGAGGGACAGGAGGAAGGTCAGGACCGCGACGCCCAGGGCAAAGGACCGGACCAGCCGGGTCCTTTCCGCAGGGAGGAAGATAAGGAGGAGAGCCCCCGCGAGAGGCAGGAACGTCACCAGGCTCAGGATCGGGACCATCATGTCTCTACATCAATAAAAACCCCAGAAAAAGAACCGCTCCGATGAGGAAGGCTAGGGCATATTCCTTAATAAGCCCCGTCTGAAGGAGACCGAGACCCTTTCCGGCGGCCCCGGCGGCCGCGGCCGTGCCGTTGAGGGCGCCGTCCACCACCCTCTTGTCAAAATGGTCAAAAATGGCCTCTCCCCCTCGAACGAGCGGCCGGACGAAGACCGCGTCATAGGCCTCATCCACATAATACTTTCGACCGACGATCGCATAGAGGGCAGGGAACCTGGAGATGAGCGCATGTGGGATACGGGTGTTCTTGACATAAAAAACGTAGGCCGCCGCGATGCCCATGAGCGCTGCCGCCGCGGAAAGAAGCATAAGAATCCATTCCGTTCCCGGAGCCGGGCCGTGTTCCGGGACGTTCACGAAGACCGGTGCGAGGAACCGCCCGAAGAGATCAACCTTCTCTCCAAGGACCCTTGGCAGGCCGATATAACCCGCCGCGACGGCGAAGAATGCCAATACCGAGAGCGGGACCGTCATGATCGACGGGGATTCGTGGATATGGGCTTTTGTCTCAGCAGAGATTCGATCATCACCCCCGTAGAACGCCAAGAAAACCAGCCGGAAAATGTAAAAGGCCGTGAGGATCGCAGTCGCGAGTCCGAGGGCCCAGACGACGTACTGTCCCTGGGCGAAAGCCCTGCTTAGGATGGCGTCCTTGGAAAAGAACCCCGAGAGGAACGGGACACCGGCGATTGCCGCCGCACCGACAAAGAAAGCGGGGAAGGTTCGGGGAAGGTATCTTCTAAGCCCGCCCATCTTTCTCAGGTCCTGTTCGCCGGAGAGGGCATGGATGACACTCCCCGCAGCCAGGAAAAGCAGGCTCTTGAAAAACGCGTGAGTGACAAGGTGGAACATGCCGGCCGAGTACGCCCCCACGCCGCAGCCGATGAACATGTAGCCGATCTGAGAGATCGTGGAATAAGCCAGGACCTTCTTGATGTCGTTTTCCGTAAGCGCCATGGTTGCGGCAAAGACGGCAGTCACCGCCCCGGTGAGGGCAATCCCCAGAGAAGCGGTCTCCGAAAAGGCAAACAAAGCGTTCATCCTGCAGACCATGTACACTCCCGCCGTGACCATGGTCGCGGCGTGAATGAGAGCGCTGACCGGAGTCGGACCTTCCATCGCGTCGGGAAGCCAGACGTAAAGGGGGACCTGGGCCGATTTACCCGTCGCACCGATGAAGAAAAGAACGGCGACCAGGGTGGCCATTTCGGCCGGGAACCGTCCGCCCGTCACACTCGCGGCGAGGTCCTGGAACTCGGCGCTTCCCGTCACCGCCAGGACGAGGAAAATGGCGACAAGGAAGGCCGTGTCTCCGATCCGGTTGACGAGGAAGGCCTTCTTGCCCGCGGCCGCCGCTGCAGGCTTCTCGAACCAGAACCCGATGAGGAGATACGAGCAGAGCCCGACGCCTTCCCAGCCGACGAACATCAGAACGACGTTGGACGCCAGGACGAGGATCAGCATAAAAAAAGTGAAAAGGTTGAGGAGCCCGAAGTACCGGGCCGGCGACCGGTCGTTGGCCATGCAACCCGCGGAATAGACGTGGATCAGGAAGCCGACCCCGGTCACGACAAGGCCCATGATCGCCGCCAAGGGGTCAAACGTGAAAGCCGCCCGGGCCGAGAACGAGCCGCTCACGATCCAGGAAAAGAGCTCTTTCACGATGGGCGCGGATCCGTGTCCCGGGCCGAGCAACCCTATGAAAGCCAGCAGGGAAAGGGCGAAAGCGGCGAGCACGGACAGGCAGGCCTGGGCGGCGATCCATCTCCTGGAAAGACGGCCGCCGAAAAGGAACAAGAGCAGGGCGCTCAGGCCCGGGACGAATGGAGAGAGCCAGAAGACTTCCGTCATCTCAGCCTTTCATGACGTCGAGGTCGTCGCATTGAATGCTCTTTTTTCGCTTGAAGACGACGAGGATGATCGCCAGCCCCACGGCGGACTCGGCGGCGGCGACCGTGATCACGAAGAGGACAATGACCTGCCCGTCCAGGGAGGCCGTTGATTTGGCGAATGTGAGGAAGGCCAGATTGGCGGCATTGAGCATGATCTCGACGGCCATGAACATGGTAATGAGGTCGCGCTTGATGAAGAAAGCAGCGACGCCGAGGGCGAATAGGACGATGGAAAGGACAAGGAAGAATGCCGCCGGGATCATTTCGGCCCTTTTTTCCCGGCCAGGGAAATCGCGCCCGTCAACGCCGCGATGATGAGGATGGACGTGATCTCAAGAGGGTAGAGGTACTTCTCGAAGAGGAGCGACCCCAGGCCGGCCGTTTCCGAGCCTCCGGCCGGGCCGCCGTTCCCCATTCCCGGAAGAATCCCCTTTACGGCCAGGAGGAGTTCGGCAAACAGGGTTATCGCCAAGACCGCGGCTAAGATGCCGACCGATTTTTTCTTTTCAATGCCACGGCCGTCCCTCTGGTCAATCATCATGATGACGAATACGAAGAGGACCATGATGGCTCCCGCATAAATAAGGACCTGAACGGCGGCCACGAAGGGAGCGTCGAGGAGTCCGAAAACGCCGGCCAGGGCCGCGAAGGCCAGGACCAGGAAGAGGACGCTGTGGGCCCTGTCTCTAGAGACGATCATTCCCACGACGCCCCCCGCGGACAAGATGGCCAGGATAAAGAAGAGGGGCAATGCCATGGCTGATTTTTCCCCCTCTATTTAAAAGTGACTAGGGAACAAAGTCAAGACAAAGTGCTCGGGCTTTTTTTCCTTTGACAATCCGATCCGATTTGCTATAATGATTCCGGTACCGCGGGGTAGAGCAGCCTGGTAGCTCGTCGGGCTCATAACCCGGAGGTCGTTGGTTCAAATCCAACCCCCGCTACCACCTCTTTTCCACTCTTCAATCTTCCGCTTCCGTCCACGACTAAATATTTGAATGCATTGTTACCGAAAAGCTCAAAACGCATGAATTACACAAACGTCCTCATCGTCGAAGATGAAGCTGTCATCGCCGCGGACGTCCGCCTCATGGTTGAAGATCTGGGGTTCAGGGCCTTGGGAATCGCCTCTTCGGGAGAAGAGGGCCTTCGCAAAGCCGGAGCCCTTCGCCCGGACCTGGTCCTCATGGACATCAAGATCAAAGGCGATATGGACGGAGTGATCGCGGCCGGCGAGATCTTCAGGCGTTTTCGAATCCCCGTCGTTTACATGACCGCTTACTCCGACCCCCAGACGATCAAGCGTGTCAACCGGCCGGGCACTTTGGGCTGCCTTATTAAGCCCCTGGAGCCAAGCGAGCTCGAAAATATCCTCCTCGGTTCCGCCGAAAGCCTTTCCATGTGATCGGCGGGTCAAGCGTTCCGGGATTCAAGCCCGCATCATCCTCCGGACCTCGATCAAAATAGCCATCTCGAGAAAATCTGACCAAATCGACACGACCGGTCATCATGGCGTTACCTTGACAAACGGCAATATCCGGTTGATTTGGGTCCGGAGACGTGCTATATCAAGGCGAGGGATTTGTTATCAAGGAGCGTCCCATGTTCGAGAAAAAAACATATGTCCGAAGACGGAACCTGCTGAAGAAACACCTGGGATCCGGGCTCATCCTTTTTCTCGGGAACGGAGAAAGCCCGATGAATTATCGGGCCAACGTTTATCCCTTCCGTCAAGACAGCACGTTCCTCTATTTCTTCGGCCTGGACAGTCCCGAACTGGCCGCGGCGATCGACGTGGACGAAAACAGGGAAATTCTCTTCGGCGACGACGTCGGGATCGAGGACATCATTTGGATGGGCCCTCAGCCCAAGATGAAGGACCGGGCGGCCCAGGTCGGGGTTAAGGAAACGCTCGCTTTCGGAAAGCTTGACGGCGTCGTCAAGGCCGCCTTGGAAAAGCGGCGTCCGGTCCACTTCCTCCCGCCATACAGGGCGGACATCTCCGAGAGGATCGGCGAATTGACGGGGGTGCCGGCCCGCGAGGTCCGGTCCAAATCCTCCGAGGGCCTCATCAGGGCCGTCGTCGAGCAGCGCTCGGTGAAATCGGATGAAGAGATCTGCGAGATCGAGGAAGCCCTTGAGATTACATATCCCATGTATATGGCAGCCCTGGAGATGGCCGGGGCCGGGCGCTTCGAACGGGAGGTGACGGGGGCGATGGAGGGGATCATGCGCTCTCTTGGCCGGGCCTTCGCTTTTCCTCCCATCGTGACGATCAACGGGCACATCTTCCACAACACGTTCTCCGGTAACGCCCTCAGGAAAGGCCGGATGCTCGTGGCCGACTGCGGCGCGGAGTCGTCTCTCCACTACGCCTGCGACATCACACGCAGCATCCCGGTCGGCGGAAGGTTCAACCGCAGGCAGAGGGACATCTACGAGATCGTTCTCGAGGCCCAGCTCACGGCCATCGCCGCCATGAAGCCAGGGATCAGGTTCCGGGACATCCATCTCAAGGCGGCCCGGACGATCGCCGGCGGGATGAAGGACCTCGGGTTGATGAAGGGCGACCTGGACGTGGCCGTCGAGAAGGGCGCCCACGCGCTCTTCTTCCCCCATGGCCTCGGCCACCAGCTGGGCCTGGACGTTCACGACATGGAAAACTTGGGGGAGACGCACGTCGGGTATGACGCGAACATCAAACGGAGCGAGCAGTTCGGACTCGCTTACCTGAGGATGGCCAGGGAGCTCCGGCCCGGCCATGTTATGACGGTTGAGCCCGGCGTCTATTTCATCCCCGCCCTCGTCGATGAATGGCGGAAGAACAGGAAACACACCGACTTCATCAATTACGATAAAGTCGAAACGTTCCTCGATTTCGGCGGCATCCGCATCGAGGACGACGTTCTGGTGGTCGACAAGGAGGGCCGCCGGGTTCTCGGCCGTCCGATCCCCAAGACGGTCAAGGACGTCGAAAATGCGGCCTCCTGAGAACCGGGGGCCCGGCCTGCAGGAACGAGCCGCGCGCGACACGAAATTGAGGATCGCCCTGGTTCAACAACGCTCCGGTCCTGATGTGGAAGAGAACATCGAGCGGGGGGCCCGGAGCTTCGCCAAAGCGGCCCGGGCGGGGGCCCGCCTGATCGCGTTCGCCGAGCTTGCCTTCTCGAGGTTCTACCCGCAGGTCCCGGCGGGCAGGGGGTCCCGGGCCAAGGCGGAGCCGGTCCCCGGCCCGATCACGGACAGGTTCCGGAGTCTGGCCAAGGAATACGGCGTCGTCGCGGTCCTCAACCTTTTCGAACGGAAAGGCGGCCGGACCTACGATTCCTCACCGGTCATTGACGCCGACGGGAGGCTTCTCGGCGTGACGCGGATGATGCACATCATGGAAGGGCCGGGCTTCCACGAGCGCGGCTACTATCACCCGGGCGGTGCCGGGAAGCTCGTCTACCAGACGGCCGCGGGGCGGGTGGGGGTTGCTATCTGTTATGACAGGCATTTCCCGGAATACACGCGCGGGTTGGGACTTCTGGGCGCGGAGATCGTCATCATCCCTCAGGCCGGGGCCGTGGGGGAATGGACCGAGGGCATCTTCGAGGCGGAAGTCCAGGTCGCCGCCTTCCAGAACGGGTATTTCGCGGCCCTGATCAACCGCGTGGGGCGTGAGGACGCTCTTCGCTTCGCGGGAGAGTCCTTCGTCGCCGACCCGGACGGCCGGGTCATCGCCCGGGCCCCTCAAGGCCGTGACGCCATCCTTTTCGCGGACTGTGACTTCGACAGGATCCCCGGGTCCGCGGCCAAGAGGCATTTCCTCCGGGACCGGCGGCCAGGCGCTTACGGGAGATTCGGCCTCACGGACGGTGAATGAGATGGACCCCTGGTACGTGATCAACATCAAACCCAAGAAGGAGTTTCAGGTCGAAAGGCTGTTCATGGAAGGGGGCTTCACGATCTATAGCCCGAAGTACCTCTTCGAAAAACATATCAGGCCCTTTTTCCCGGGCTACGCGTTTTTACGGTTCGATCATCCCGCTCAATATCAAATGGTTAAATACACGCGGGGAGTCAAAAAGATCGTCGGGAACCCCGAAGGCCCCATCCCCGTCCAGGAAGAGGTCATCCGGGAGCTCCGGGCGCGGGAGAAGGATGGCCATATCGAACTTGATAAGTACGGACAAGAGCCCGGCATCGGCGACGAGATCGAAGTCGCCGAGGGACCCCTCAAAGGCCTCAAGGGGATCTTCAAGAAGGAGCTCGATGAACGGGAGCGGGTCATGATCCTCCTCAACTACGTCTCCTACCAGGGCATGCTGCTCATCGAGAAGAAGAAATTGAAGAAGGTTATAAAATAGCCGCCGGTTGATTGATAAAGCCCTGGCTTTCGATTAGGTGCGGGGTCGATTTAATAAAGGAGCAAAGCATCATGAACGTGCCCAGCTTGGACTTGAAGGCCCAATACCTGGCCATCCGGGATGAGATGGATAAAAAGATCTTGGAGGTCCTCGGTTCCCAGGGGTTCGTCCTGGGTCCCGAGGTCGAGTCCCTGGAGAAAGAGCTGGCGGCCCTGCACGGCGTCGGTTACGGGATCGGCGTGTCTTCGGGGTCCGACGCCATTCTCGTCAGCCTGATGGCTCTGGGGATAGGGGAGGGAGATTCGGTGGTGACGAGCCCGTTCACCTTCTTCTCGACCGCGGGCGCCGTCACCAGGCTCAAGGCCAGGCCTGTCTTTTGCGATATCGATGAAAAGATCTACAACCTATCGCCGGAATCGCTGGGCCTGCTCCTCAGAAAAGAGGTCCGGGAGAAGGGGAACCCGCGCGTCAAGGCGATCATCCCCGTCCACCTCTATGGCCAATGCGCGGACATGGACGCCATCAATGATTTGGCCCGGGAATATGGGCTCGCGGTTGTCGAAGACGCCTGCCAGGCCGTCGGCAGCGAGTATCCCTCCAAGCTCGGGACCAAACGGGCCTGCGCCCTGGGAACCGCCGGAACGCTCTCGTTCTATCCGACGAAGAACCTGGGCGGCCTAGGGGACGGCGGAATGGTCCTCACCAACGACGGAGGACTGGCCGCCAGGGTCAGGGCCCTCCGGGTCCATGGCGAATCCCGTCGCTACTATTATGACGCCATCGGAGGAAATTTCCGGCTGGACGCGCTCCAGGCTGCCGCTCTCCGCGTGAAACTCAGGCACTTCGGGGACTGGCAGGAAGAACGCCGGAAAAGAGCTGAGGCTTACGACAGGAAGCTCCAGGAAGCTGGCCTGCCTGGGGACGGCTTCGTCGCGCTTCCGCATGCCCTTTACAAAGATTCCGGGGCCGCAAACTACCACACCTATCACCAGTACGTGATCCGGGCCAAGGACAGGGACGCGCTCCAGGCTGCTCTTAAAGAGAATGGGGTCGGGACGGCCGTTTACTACCCCCTGGGGCTCCATATGCAGAAATGTTTCTCGGAGCTGGGTTACCGGCCCGGCGATTTCCCGATCACGGAGAAAGCGTGCCGCGAGGTCCTGGCCCTGCCGATGTACCCGGAGCTCACGGCCGAGCAGCAAAACCACGTCGTTTCCTGTATCGCCGAATTCTATGGAAAGCGCTGAACATATCCTTAAGCCGGCCGGGCGTCAGGTCATCAAGCCGATCTTTCCGTCCTGGCGCAAGACTCAATTTTTTTGACGGCTTAACGGCTGATTTTCAACCTGTCCTGGAACGGTTCGTTCAAGCTGTTCGGTGTCGACGCCGACGCGAACCCCGTTCCCGGCTAATGGCATGTGCCGCAGGAATGGCTGGAGCACGTCGAACAGCCGCTCGAGGATGTCTTCAAGCGGCCACCGCCCCCCCCGATTCCGAAGGAGGACAGGAGCTTCCGGACGTTCTTGCTCTTGCAGACCTCGCAGTCGACATCCTTCTCTTTGCCGATGCGGACAAGCGACTCGAAGCGGCGTCCGCAGGAGCCACAAAGGAATTCGTAAAGAGGCATGCTATTTAAGGATCGCGACGGCTTCGATCTCGATCTTGACGTCCCTGGGGAGGCGGGCCACCTGGACGGCCGCCCGGGCCGGATAGGGGGCTTTGAAGAACTCGGCGTAGACGGCGTTCATCCTGGCGAAGTCGTTCATGTCCTGAAGATAAACGTTGGCTTTCACGACGTGGTCCATCGAGCTTCCTGCGGCCTCGAGGACGGCCGTCAGGTTCTTCAGGACCTGCCGGGCCTGGTCTTCGAGACTCCCCTGGTTCAGTTCCCCGGTCGCCGGGTCGACGGCGATCTGCCCTGAAGCGAAGACGAATCCGTTGGCTACGATGGCCTGGGAATATGGACCGAGGGCCTTCGGCGCCTTGTCGGTCTTGACTTCTTTCTTCATCTCTTCTCTCCTTTCGTTCTTGGCCCGGGCCGTGGCCGTGAGGAGGCCCGGGAGACTCAACGCGATCAAAACATCTCTTCGTGTCATCTCAGAGTCCTCTCCGCAAGGTCACGTGATCACGATGATCCGGACCGGACGGCTTTCGATCCTCAGGACGCCGGTCCCGGACGCGGCCTTTATTGTATATGAACCGGGCGCGAGTTTCCAGGAAAGGCCCGAGGGGGAAGCGGAGGTCCCCGCCATCCGCCCGTTGACCCACCACTCGATGGTTCGGGGGCCGTCGACGCCGCTTCGCTCGGCCTTGAGTCCGATCATTTGGTATTCTTTCCGCAGGACGGGATCGATCTTGAAGATGCCGCCTTCCCGGGGAAAAACGATCCTGAGGACGGGTTCCAGGCGGGACGGGGCCTCGGATATGGAAGCGGTGGTAAGACCGGGGCCGGCCCCTGCGCCATGGGAGGTCCAACAAACCTCCCGCGGTTCCGTCCCGGAGATGAAGATCTCATCCATCCTGCCGGGACATAAAGCCCGGGCCAGCCGGCCCGAAAGAGGACAGATCGACCTCCGGACGAGCCCCCGGGGCTCCGCGAAGGGCGGGGGAGGGTCCTTGGCGTTCAGGAGGAGCATGATGTCCCGGAAAAGTGGGCCGCAGCCGGTGATGCCGGAAACGTCATGCATGGGCTTCCCGTCGAAGTTCCCGACCCAGACCCCCACGGTTTGCCGGGGAGTATACCCGATCGTCCAGTTGTCCCGGTAATCTTTGGATGTCCCCGTCTTTGCCGCGCACGGAAAAGGGAGATTAAACGGCGAACGATAGCCGAATGAGGGAACCCGGGCGTCTCCGTCAGACAGAATGTTGGTGATGATGAACGCCGCCCCCGGAGAGAAGACATCAACGGCCCCTTCGGGGCCGGGCATCTGGATGTCCTTCCCGTCCTCTCCGGTCATCCGAATGACCATCCTGTCCCTCTGAAATCGGCCGCCCCTGGCTAGGGCGGCGTAGGCCCCGGCCAGTTCGAGAAGGCTGACCTCGCCGTTGCCCAGGGTCAACCCAAGGCCATAGAATCCAGGTGATTTCCGCAGGCTGTCGAACCCGAGGTCCTTGAGCCGCCGGTAGAGCAGGTCGGGTCCAATGGCTTCCAGCACAGCCACGGCGGGCACGTTGTAGGAACAGGCCAGAGCGCTGCGCATGCGGATGGGACCATGAAATTTCCTGTCGTAGTTCTGCGGCTCGTAATTCCCTTCGAGGGTCGGAAAGGCGTAGGGGGCGTCATCGATGACCGAAGCCGCCGTCATCCCCCGTTCCAGGGCCAGGGCATAGGTGAAGGGTTTCAGGGCGGATCCGGGTTGTCGCAAGGCCAGCGCGCCGTTGACCTGGCCATCATGTCTGGAGTCGAAGAAGTCACAGGACCCGGCCAGGGCCAGGACATCGCCTCCGTCATTGTCCAGGACGATCACGGACCCATTGGTGATTCCCTTTTCTCTCAAGGAATCCAGATGTCGAGAGAGCAAGACCTCGACTTTTTTCTGAAGGCCGTAGTCGAGGGTCGTCCGGACCTCGCTCAGCCTGTATCTCTGAGGGCCTTTCAAGGACCCGAGGATAAGGTCGCAGAAGTGCGGGGCCCGGAAACGATCGGCTTCGGGCGAGACGCGGATGTCCTCGGAGGCCGTCCGATGGTATTCTTCAGCCGTGATGAGCCCGCGTCGCGCCATGGCCTGCAGGATCTCTTTCTGTCTCCTGAGTGCAGCCGGAAAGTCCCGGTAGGGATTCGACGCGGAAGGGGAGCGGGGGATCCCGGCCAGAAAGGCCGCCTCGGCCGGACCGAGCTGCGAACAGGGTTTATCAAAATAAAGCCGTGAAGCCGCCTCGGCCCCTTGGGCCAGGTTTCCATAAGGGACCCGATTGAGGTACTGGGCCAGGATCTCTTCTTTGGACAGGGTGTTCTCCAGCCGGACCGCGAGCCAGGCTTCAAAGAGCTTGGAGAGGAGGGTCCGAGGCCGGCGTCCCAGGTTCCTCACGACCTGCTGGGAGATCGTGGAGGCGCCGGAGATGATCCGGCCGCTCCGGAGGTTCTGGAGGAGCGCCCGGATGACCGACGGAATATTGACCCCTTTATGGAGGAAAAAATTCCTGTCCTCCGAAACCAGCGTCGCTCTGATGAGGTGGGGAGACACCTCCCCGAGTCCGACCCACCGGCACCGGCCGCCCTCATCCGAAAGGACCTCCCGAAGAAGAACGCCGTTGCGGTCCGTAATGCGAAGGGAGAGGACAGGCCCGGGGTCGAGCTTCGACTTCGGGAAAGGAAGATATAAGGACCCGGTCACTCCGATGACGAGCACCAGAACGCCGAACAGGAGAGCTCTTCTCCGATTCCTCATTTCTCGATCGTGACGGTCTGCTCCGCGCCCCGCCCGAAGACCTCGGGCGAATACATCTCTTCGACCTTCGTCCCCGGGACCTCAAACGTGCCGAACGTCAGGGCCCGGGCCAGGTAGCGGTGGGTATGAAGTCCAGCCGTCAAGGAATCCGCGAAAAGGAGGACGCGGTCGTCGCGCATTTCGACATGACGGAAGCCTTCCCACCACCGCTCATTCCCTTCGTTGATCTTGTCCAGCTTTCTCAGCTCTTCCTCGCTCTCCGTGAGGAACGAAGGATTGACCGCTTCGAACCCGGCCGGCAGCGGATCCTCCACGACGATGAATAATCCCTCCTGGGGCATGACGATATCGACGGCGACAACGACCAGGGAGCCTGCTTTGACCGTCCGGATGGGCTTTCCGTCGAGGGACTCGAGGCGCTTGAGGACTGAGATCCCTTCGTCCCTGGCCGCGAGTTTTTGTCTCGGCGTATAGGTCATGCGCGCGGTGTAATATAGGGTCCCGTCCCCCTCCTTCCGGACGGCCAGCGGAAGCTCCTTGCCGACGGGGTGCGTTGAAAGCTTTATCCGGGCCGTCTTGATCCCGGCGGCGAGTCCCTTGAACGAATCCTCGAGGAGCGTCCTGGCGTCCAACGTGATCTTGAAAGCGAAATCCGGGCTTTCTTTTTCATGGGTCCGAAAGAAATCGTTCAGCGCGTAAAAGACATAGAAATTTTCCTGGGTCGAGTGCCAGTGTCCGGACCTCCTCTTGTCGATGATCCACTTGGCGATTTGCGGAACCAGCGGATGATCGGAGCCGATCTCAATGAGCGTCTGAAGGATGAAGGCCGTGGTCCTCAGGTTGGATGAATAGATCCATTCCAGGCCGGCGGATTCGCCTTCTTCGAAATGAGCATCCGCCGGGGTGACCTTGACCATGTTCAAGAGCTCGTCGAGGAGCATGTTCTGCGCCCGGAGCGTCCCTTTTCCATAATGGAGGGCCTTGAGGAGAAGGGCGCGGCCGAAGACCGGCAGATCCTCCCTTTCGGCGAAGAGTCTTTCGGCATAGGCCGGCTCGGGTCGGCCGAGCAGGGCGAGGTCATACAATGCGAAGGCCCGGGTTGTCTTCCAACCCCGGACCTCATAAGGATTCCCCCCGGAGCCGAAATCCTCCCTGAGCCAGTCCACGAGGAACTGGGCCGCTTGATCAAGTCGCGAAGCGTCGATCTCATAACCCGCCTCCCGAGCCTTGAGCAGGGAGAAAACTCCGTAGCACGTAAGGTATGGAGACGTCCAGTTCCCGTCCGGCCAGAGGCCGAAGGCCCCCTCTTCTTTTTGGTAGCCATAGATATCCCGGAGCGTAGCTTGGACAAACTTCCGGACCGCCGGTTCTTCCATCGGGCTTAGCTTGAAGCCAAAGATCACTTTCGAAGCCACGAGGTAGGGAAGGACGGCCGACAATCTTTGCTCCAGGCAAAGGTAAGGATAGTCCTTCAAATAATCCAGGCTCCCTTTGAGACCGCTGAGGGCCGTTGGCGAGGCCTGGACGTCCAGAAAACTTTCTTCGAGGAACGCGTCCCCGGGGACGCGGAGCCGCTCTTCCACGGCATCCTTGACCTGGCCGGAAAGAGCGACGGTTTCCGTGGGCCTGGGCCTTAGGACCGGGAGTTTGATCTCGAGGCCGTCCGATTCATCTCCCATTCGCGCCCGGAAAGCGAGCCGGGCCAGGCCGGGACTTTCCGCCTGGAACGGGAAGAGCACTTCCCTGGCTTCCCCCGGCCCGAGGTCGAACGTCCGGACCGAGGCGTCCGGACAGAGGATATCCCGGGCTTCGAGGTCCAGGTTGACCGTTCCTTTCTTGTCCGAGAGGTTGCGGACGACGACACCGGCCTCGAACCTGTCTCCCGACCTGGCGAAGCGGGGCAGAGAGGGCTGAAGTTGAAGGGGTTTGGAGACCCGGAAGGTGTCGTCACCGCGGCCGAATTCCGAATCCATGGTCTGGGCGACGGCCATGACGCGGAAGGATGTGAGGTTGGCGGGCAGTTCGAAGGTGACGCCGGCCTCTCCCTGATCATCGGTGATGAGGGTCGGATCCCAAAAGGCCGTGGATTTGAAATCGCCGCGCAGCTCGACCTCGGTCAGAGCGGGTGAGGCGGTGAGCATCTTTTCTCCGCCACCGCCCGAGTCTTCGCCCTTCTCGCCGTATTCCCTCCGCCCCACGACGTGGAGCCTCGTCTCCGACGTCTGAATGGAGAGGGGCTTTTCTCCGTAGAATCTGCCGAAAGGATCGGGCGTCTGATAACCGATGAGGTTGAGGACCCCGACGTCCACCACCGCCAGGGAGAGGCAGGCCTTTACGCCGGCATTCTTCGAATCCCTGACCTTGAAACTCAGGCTGACCTTCTCTTTCGGCTTGTAGTCCTTCTTGTCCCTGGCAATGTCGACCTTGAGCATCTTTTCGGAGGGGCTTACGCTCAGCTTGACGTAACCCATCTTAAAGGACGGCTTGCCGATGTCCTGCTTCTCGTCGGCCCGGGCCTGGTCCGTCCGGCCTTGGAGAAGCAGGATGGAGACGAAGACGTTGGGCATGTATTCGGGCTTTATGGGAACCTCGATCCGGCTCGAGCTTCCCTGGATCTCCAGGACCCGGCTTTCGATGACCAGCTCGCGTTCGATGGTGACCAGGGCCTTGGCCTTCTCATAGGGGGACTTCACCAGGATCCTGGCCGTCTCGCCCGGTGCGTACCCTTCCTTATCCGCGACGAGTTCGATGGTATCGTCGTCGCGTTGCTCCCACGAGACGTAGTCCTTCCCGGTCACGTAAAAATAGGTCGATGTGGTGATGACGTTGCCGCGGCCGTCCTTGCCTTCGGCGGCAAAGAGATAAAGCCCGGACTTTTCCGGGATGAACTCCAACACCGCTGGCCCCTCCTTCGTTTCGATGGTCCTCGTCGAGATCTCGATATCCTCCTTCTCGGTGTGCCAACGAAAACGGCCGCCGACGCCGGCCTGACGGACGGAATGCCACTCCCTCTTGACCAGTTTGACCCCGACCCCCTCTCCCGGGAGCCGCCGTCCCTGCGGATCGACGGCGATGACGTTGAGGGAAACGCTCTTGCCCTTCTCGAGGAACGTGGTGCTTGGCTGGAGACCGATATAGAACTCACCGCGGTGGACGGTCGTCTGGATCCGGCTGGAAATGGCGTTACGGCTGGGGCTCTGGACAGTCGCCTCCAGGGTGGCCATGACGGAATCCTTTTCCTTTTCGGCTATGAGGGACGCTTTGATCTCGAGCAGGCCCTGGGCGCCGAGCTCCGCTTCACCGGAAGCGATAAGACGGCTCTCTTCGGCGCCTTGATCGTCCTCCCAATCCATTTCGTTCCCGAAAAGGAAGCCGTCGCAGCCCGGCGGCGTGAAGCCGGACGGATTGAGCCTCAGGAACCAAGCGGCCTTCTGACCGGACATCTCGCCGCCGGAAAGATAATTGGCCCGGACCTCCCCGCGGTATTCGTCCCCGAAGACAAAACTTTCGAGCGGGGTCCGAAGATGGACCTCGAATTCCGCCGGGCGGAAGGCCTCGACGCGGAAGGAATCGGAAAGGATCAATGGTTTGTCGCCCGCGACATCGGGGGGCACACCGGCCAGGACTTGATAGTTGCCGAGCGAAGCCTCCTGGCTCGTTTCGAGATCGAAAGCGAAAGAGCCGTATTCATCGAGGGGCGCTTTACCTTTGTGGACGGATTTCTGGAAGGGGTCCTGGACCTCGCACATCACTTCCTGGAACTTCGGGAGACGCCACGTTCCCTTTTCCCTCATCCGGATGATCCCCTTGATATGGACCTTTTCCCCGGCGCGGTAGATGCCGCGTTCGGTGAAAATGTAGCCCTGGATCGTCTCGGGCCTGGGGTTCCAATCATAGTCGAGGCGGAACCGGTAGGGATCGATCCCGGTCCCTGACTCCGATGAAGTGAACGCGACATCCTTACCGCGGCGGGCAAAGACCCACTGTTGGGGTTTGGACCATTCATCGCGGCCTTTGATGTTCAGTTCCTTCCATCCCGGCGTTTCGGCTCGCCCGGATTCATCCGTCTTCCCCTGCCAGCGAACGACGTTCGCGTCGTCCCGGACCTCGACTTCAGCGCCGGCGACAGGCAGGCCGGTCCGCAGTTCCGAAACCCAGATCACGTTGTTCTCGGGAGAGAACTTGGCCGAGATCCCCAGCTCGGTGACCTGGAGCATGACCTTGGGGAACCTTTCATACTTGTCGGGAAGCCCGGTGTCCAGCTGGATAAAGACAAGGCCGCAACGGTCCGGAAGGACGGGTTTGAGGTCAATGGGAACGGCCTGCCGCTTGTTCGGCGGAAGCTTGAACGAAAGGGTCTTCTCCAGGCCGTAAAAGCCGGGACCGGGCTGGACCTTTTCATTCGTCCAAAAGATCCTGGGTTGGGAGAGGAGCGGGATGACGCCGGCCTTGGGCACGTTCGCCGCTTGGACAAAGACCCGAGTCGTGTTCAGGGCGTAAAAAGGATAGAGCGGATCGGAATAAGCCTCTATGACTCCATGTCCGGTGGTCATGGAAATCGACGGCGGAAAGGGGGACGTTCGGAACCTCTGGACGACCTCGTTCCCGAGCCTGTTGCCGAACTCATCCTCGAGGTCCGGAGAGATCCGCACGGCATACTCCATTTCGGGTTCGAGGGGAAGGTTCAGCCAGATGAACGGGTTCGAAGAATCCCACTCGGCATAATAATCAGGGATGGCGACTTCCGGTTCGAACCTGACCGCTTGGATAAACAATTTGGTGGACACGGGGTTCGAAAATTGGAACTTCAGCGGCTCGTGAGGATTGTGGTTCATAGCGGCATTCATCCCCACGAAGCGGAAGGTCTTGAAAGTCTCGAATTGGAACGCATAGTCCTGGTCCGAGCCCAGCGGGCCTTCGGCAGCGGGAAGACCCGCCTTGATCTCCACCCTATACACGGAATCGGGCCGGAGACTATCGACGGGCTCCACGAGCAGGACTTCCTGCGGAGAAGCCTTGATCTCTTCTTTCTTGAGCATCTTCTCCGAAGGTGTCCTCAGGTCGAAACCCACGGGGACCTCGCGGCCTTCCGGGCCCAGGCCGGTGAACGTGAGGAACTTCCCGGCCTTATCCCTGGAAACCGGTTGATTGAAGACGATGAGGACCCGGGTGTCGGGTTTGAGGCTCTTTTGATCGCCGGCAGGAAAATGGGCCAAGACGCGCGGCCGGACCGTGTTGAAACTCCAGGTGAAGTCCTCGGGCAGGCAAAAGCCGTCCTTCGAGCAGGTCCCCGCGGGGACGGTCACTTCGAAGGCCGTGGCATAGGGCAGGCGCGTATTCGGGGTGAAGGCCAGGGCCCGGGTGCCTAGCCAGCGGTGCTTTCCAGAAACGGCCGGCCGGACCTTAAGAAACGATGACCCGTCCCCTTCAGGCAGGGCTTCGAGAGCGACCATGGGATGGTCGAAAATGACGACGATGGCCTGGGATTCCGACGGCGTCCGGGTCGCCCCTTTCGGTGTCGCGCTCAGGACCTTGAGGTCGCCCCTGATCCCGCCGGCCGGCGGGACGGGGTTCATCGGAACTTCAGCATTCTTCTTTTTGCAGCCGGAAAAACCGACCAGCAGGAGAACGACGAGCAGACAGATCCCGAGACGAAGCGCTTTTTTTCCCATCGATATCCATCCTTTCCAAGAATTGTGTTCATCCTAAAAGAAAAGGGTGGAAATATCAAGATTGGGGGACGCCTCCGGATCTTTCAGAGTTTAGCTCAGCGCGGCGAGGGCGGCCGTCACGAACGTCCAGAACCTCTCGACGGAACCGATATGGACACGCTCGTCGGGGGAGTGCGGATGCTCGATCGTGGGCCCGAAGGAGATCATGTCCATACCCGTGTACTTCTCGCCGATAATCCCGCATTCGAGCCCGGCGTGGATGGCCTTGACTTCCGCCTCCTTGCCCGTCGTTTTGCGGTGGACGTCCAGAAGTTTCGCGAGGAGCCGGGATTGGAGGTTGGGCATCCATCCAGGATAGCCGTCCTGCAGAGAGATCTTCGCTCCGGCCAGGGCACAGACGGCCTCGAGGACCTCACGGGTCGCCTGGAGGGCCGAAGCGACGGAGCTCCGCGTGCTGCAGACGATCTGCGTCTGCTTCTTCTCGCAGCGAATGATGGCCAGGTTGGTCGAAGTCTCGACCAGGCCGGCGATCTCCGGGTGCATGGCCACGACCCCGTGGGGAAGCCCCGCCAGCAGGTTAAGCAGGTTCCGTTGGGATTCGGCGGCCAGAGCGAATTCGCGGCCATCGACTTTGTCGAACGCATATTTTACGCCCGTCTCGACAGACTTATATTCGGCCCGGATCTTCTCGAACGCCTTCTTGAACGATCCGGCCAGAGCCTTGACCGCGGCCGGACGGACGGAGATGAGCGCCCAGGCCTCACGCGGGATGGCGTTCCGCTTGTTCCCGCCTTCCATTTGGATGAGCTCAACCCGGTGCTCTTTCTGTGCTTGAACGAGCATGCGGGCCAGGAGCTTGATGGCGTTGCCCCGGCCCTGGTGGATGTCTATCCCCGAGTGCCCGCCTCTCAGTCCGGAGATCAATAGTCGGTACAGGTTCCCGGAAGCCGCCTTCTTCCGCTTCAGCGTCCGCGTGATCACGGAGTCGGCACCGCCGGAGCAGCCGATGGTGAACGTCCCTTCTTCTTCGCTGTCGAGATTGAGGAGCATGGTCCCTTTGAGGAAGCCCTTGGCCAGCTTGTTGGCGCCGGTCAGCCCGGTCTCCTCGTCCACCGTGAAGAGGAACTCAAGCGGGCCGTGGACCAGCCCCTTGTCTTCCATGACCGCGAGGCAGGCGGCGGCGCCGATACCGTTGTCCGCCCCGAGGGTCGTCCCCTCCGCCTGGACCCATTCGCCCTTGATCGAAGCGCGGATAGGGTCCTTGGCGAAATCATGAACGACGTCCGAGTTCTTTTCGCCGACCATGTCCAAGTGCCCCTGAAGGATCACGCCCTCGGCGTTCTCGCGCCCCGGCGTCGCGGGCTTCCGAACAAGGACGTTGCCGACCTTGTCCCTCTTCGCCTCGAGGCCCAAGTCTTTGGCCGCGGCAAGGATGTATTCACCGAAAGCCTTCTCGTTGCCCGAGCAGTGGGGGATCTTCAGAATGTCCTCGAAACGTTTCCAAAGATGGGTGGGTCTGAGTCCGCCGAATTGGGATGCCATGGGTCCTCTCCTTTTCGATGATGATGAAATAGAAATCATGCCACAAAAATCCGGTGGATTCAAGCGGATTTCTCGGGTATAATTTATGAAATCCGAGCCAACATGCCCATGCCCAAACGATGGACCGTGTACCTATGGACGGTCCTAGGCTTTATCTTCGGCGGCGCCGTGAACGCATCGGCCGGCGTCAAGGTACGCATCGAGACAAGCGTCTTCCCCCTCAGGGAATTCGCCGCTTCCGTGGCCGGCGAGAGGGGAGAGGTCCGACTCCTCCTCCCTCCCGGGGCCGGAGTCCACACATGGCAGCCGCGCGCCGGCGACCTCATCAGGCTGGCAGAATGTGATCTTTTCATCTATATCGGCGCCGACCTGGAGCCCTGGGTCCCTGACGTCCTGAGGGGCCTTGGGGGCCGGAAGATCGAGACGCTGGATGCCGCCCGTCGTCTCGATCTCATCCGTGAGCCGGAGGACGCAGGGCATGGCCGCGGCGGCAAGGGGCACGGGGCCTTCGACCCTCACGTCTGGCTGGACCTGGAACTGGCCGGACGCATCGTCGACCTCATCAGGGACAGGCTTTCGGAGATCGATCCGGAGGGGGCCCCCGTGTATGGGCGGAACGCGGCGGCCTTCCGGGAAAGGCTCAGGGTCCTGGACCTTAAATTCAAGACGGAGCTCGGGGCCTGCCCCCGGAAGACGTTCATCCTGGCCGGTCACGCCGCTTTCGGCTACCTGGCGAGACGCTACGGGCTCGAGCAGGTCGCCCTCTACGGGCTGAGCCCCGACTCCCAGCCGACCCCCGGCAAGTTCACCGACGTCGTCGGCCTCGCCCGCGAGCTGGGCATCAAGGTCATCTTTTTCGAGGCGGCGGCCTCCCCGGACGTGGCCAAGGCCCTCTCCCGCGAGCTGGGGGCCACGATCCTCGTCCTCAATCCAGGCCACAATCTGACCCGCGCCGAGATCACGAAGGGCGTCGGATTCTTTGATATCATGGAAGAGAACCTGAGGAACTTGAAAGATGGACTTGGCTGCCGCTGACACGAGGGAATTGATCGCCGTCCGTAACGTTTCCTTCGGCTATGGCGGAGGACGCGTTCTCCTGGACATCTCGTTCTCGATACGCCGCGGGGATTTCCTGGCCATCATCGGCCCGAACGGCTCCGGCAAGACGACCCTGATCAAGATCATCCTGGGACTTCTCAAGCCTTCGCAGGGAGACGTCCTCCTCATGGGGGAGCCCATTTCAAAGTTCCGGAACTGGCAGAGGATCGGCTACATCCCGCAGAAGGCCACTCACATCGACCCCTTCTTTCCCGCCTCGGTCCGGGAGGTGGTGGCCATGGCCCTTCTTTCGAACAGGAGGACTTTGATCCTATCGAAAAAAAAGGGTGAGGCCGCCATCGACAATGCCCTCCGGCACGTCGGCATGGACGCTTTTAAGGCGTCTCCGGTCGGGAGCCTGTCCGGCGGCCAGCAGCAGCGCGTCTTCATCGCCCGGGCCCTCGTGACGAGCCCGGAGGTCCTGTTCCTGGACGAGCCGACCACGGGTGTCGACGCCGAGACGCAGGACCATTTTTACGGGATGCTCGACAGTCTGAACAAGAAGGAGGGAATGACCATCGTCCTCATCACCCATGACATCGGCATCGTCAACAAGCACATCACCCGGGTGGCCTGCCTGAACCAGAGGCTCGTCTATCACGGGTCCCACGAGGATTTCTGCCGCAGCAACGCCTTTAAGGACTTGCTGTCCGGCGGGCACCTGGTTTCCCATGAACATTGAAAGGGCCTAGGGGACCGCATGAACGCGCTGCTCCATTTCGGCTTCCTCCAGAGAGCGCTTGTCGCCGGGATCTTCATCGCCGTGGCCTGCGCCGTCCTGGGGGTCTTCCTCATCCTCCGGAAGGACGCCATGATCGGCCACGGGCTTTCCCACGTGGCTTTCGCCGGCGTCGCCCTGGGGCTCTTTCTGAGCGTTCTGCCGCTTATCGCGGCGCTCATTGTTTCCGTAGCCGCCGCCCTCGGCATCATGCGGCTCAAGGAAAAGGCCGGGCTCTACGGCGACACGGCCATCGGTATCGTCAGCAGCCTCGGCATGGCGGTGGGCATTCTCCTGGCCACGCTGTCCGGGAGCTTCAGCGTCGATCTTCTGGTCTATCTCTTCGGGGAGATCCTGGCCATCTCGCCTTTGGAGGTCTGGCTGTCCCTAGCCCTAACCCTTCTGATCATCGCCGCCGTGGCCCTCAATTATTCCAAGCTCATGTTCATGACCTTCGACCGGGAATCGGCCCGAGTTGCGGGGATAAGGGTCGGCCGCCTCGACGCCCTCCTGACCGTCCTGACGGCGGTCACGGTCGTCCTTGGCATGAAGGTCGTCGGGATCCTCCTGGTGGCCGCCCTCGTGGTCATTCCCGCGGCGGCCGGCCTTCAGGCGGCCTCCAGCTTCCGGATGGCGGTCGTCGTTTCTTCGGCGGTCGGCGCCATTTCGGTCCTTCTGGGGCTCGTCGTGGCCCTTTCGCTGAACATCCCCGCTTCCGCTTCGATCGTCATCCTCTGCTTCCTCATCTTCGGAGGGATCTACCTTTTCAAAAAGAAAAAGGGCCTGTTCGCGGGCTGATACCCGCGGCCGGGCCGGAGGGGCCAAGAAACCAGGGACCGGTCACTTCAAAGCGTTTCCCATGTATTTTTTCAAAGCCAGGGCGGAACGTTCGAGTTTCCTCCTCAAGGCTTCAGCCTGTTTGGCCGTCCGGGCCTTGAATTTTTCATCCTTGATGCCCGGCAGGTTGATCCGAACGTTGTAATAGGCGCCTTCGCCTGCGGCCTGGGCCGTCAGGCCGGCGACGCCGGCATCGCTCACGGAATTCCTGTTTCCCTTCCGGGCGACGGCCTCGGCCAGCTCGATGAGTTCCGCGGCGGCCGCGAGAACGCCCAGAGGCACGAGCGCGGCCCCCTTGGACGCGTCCTCTACGGCGGCTTCCCGTTCCCTGCTCTGTTCCTTCGTCCCCTTGGGGAGCCGGAACGCCTCCATCACCTTGTTGAAAGCACGGGCGTCCAGGTCCACCGCACGCAGGAGCTCATCCTTCAGCTCCTGGGCGCGAACCGCGATCCTCTTCATGTCCTCGCCGGTCCTCTCGTAACCCTTTTTCCCATAGGTCAGATTGGCCACCATCGAAGAGAGGGCCGCTGAAAGCGCTCCGCACAAAGCGGCGACGCTTCCACCTCCCGGCGCCGGCGAATCCATGGAGACCTCGTCGGCGAACGCCCGAAGGTCGAGCGAACCAAGCATCTTCCCGGCCTCCTTGAACTGCCGTTCGATGATCTTCTTGTCGGGATCGAACCTGGAGACATCGTTCAGCCCGAGCGAAAGCACGGCCGTCCGGATGATCTCCTCCTCGGGGACACCCGCGGTCTTCCCCTGCTTCTCGAGGTAGTGCCGCCCGGCCATGAGGACCGCCTCTTTGGGGATCATCCCGACGAGCTCGCTTCCGGTCACCCGGAGGCCGAGCTTCTCCGCTTGTTTGATCGTCTCGTCGAATACCGCGTGGACCGGGGAGCGCCTGTAGTTCGTGAAATTGATGGAGATCTGGGCGATGCCGTAATCCTCAATGTACCAGCCGACGGCCTTGACGTCCTTGAACTTTCCCGGGACCTTGACCGTGTGGCCGAGGCTGTCCCGGACGATCGTCCCGTCCTTGTCCTTTTTCACACGGCCGCTCTCCCTGAGATTCAAGGCGATCTCTTGGGCCAGCCGGCGGTCCCTCGTGTTCAGATTGATGTTGTAGGCGATCAGAAACTCCCTGGCTCCGATGACCGTCGCTCCGGACTTCGGATTGAAGACAGGGTCCCCGTAGTCGGGGGCCCAATTCGGGTCCTTGAGCTTCTCGGGAAGTCCTTCATACTCCCCGGCCCGAATGTTCGCCAGGTTCCTGCGGTCGGGTTTCTGTGCCGCCTCTTCATAGAGGTAGACGGGGATGCCGAGCTCCCCGGCGACGCGGCCGCCCAATTCGTGGGCCAACCGGACGCAGTCCTCCATGGTCACGCCGGAGACCGGGACGAAGGGACAGACATCCGTGGCCCCGATCCGGCCGTGCGCCCCCTTGTGCGTCCGCATGTCGAGGACCTCGGCAGCTTTTTTTATGGCCTTGAACGCGGCCTCCTTGACGGCCTCCGGCTCGCCGATGAAGGTCACAACCGTCCGGTTGGTCGATTCCCCGGGATCCACGTCCAGGAGCCTGACTCCGGGAACGGCTTCAATCTCCCTGACGATGGCGTTGATCTTGTCCTTGTCGCGTCCCTCGCTGAAATTGGGGACGCACTCCACGATCCTCATTTCTCCACTCCTTTGTTGATCGTCGACCTCAGGTTGCCGCTGATGTCGTAGATATCGACCTTGTCGAATTCCCGGAGGGTGTCCGCGACCAGGTCCTTGTTCCCCACGATCACGACGACGGGCCGCAGCTGGAGGAACCGCCGAGCGGTCGCCAGGACCCTCTCCAGGTTCACCAGAATGATGTTCTCGTAATACTGGCTCCAATGGTCTTCGCCAAGGTTGAAGGCCTTGTTCCGGGCGACCTCCAGGGAGAAGCTGGTCAGGGGCTCGTTCTTCAGCGGGAAATTGCCGATCAGGAAGGATTTGGCCTGCTCGATCTCGAAGGAGGAAGCCCTCTCCACGGCCTCCGGCCCGATCTCTTTGAGGACCTCCTGCACTGAGTCGCGGATGGCCTCGGGTGTCACCTTGGCCCTGACCCAGAAGACCCCGCAGCTCTTGAAGAAGTCCGCGCCGCTGAAGGCGTAGCTGGCGTACCCCTTCGACTCCCGGAGGTTCATGAACAGCCGGCTGCCCATCGTCCCGCCCAGGACCTGGTTCAGGACCATGAACGGGAAATAATCGGAGCTCGTGGCCGGGAAGATGACATTTCCCAGAACGATCGTCGCGTCCTTGGCTTGGGGCAGATCGATGAACGCGACCTGCTCCCTGTCGTTGGGAGGAGGGGAGGGGAGGAGGGAACGGTCGATCCGGCGGGCGGTCCAGGTGTTGAAATAGTGACTGATCTTGCGCGAGGCCGTCGACAGGTTCATGTTCCCGGCGACGACGAGCAGGGCGTTGTTGGGGCGGTAGAATCGATCGTAGAAGGCGAGAATGTCCTCCCGCCCGACGTCCTTGATGACATCCTCGTTGAAGATCGACGTTTGATAGGGATGGCCCTTGAAGAGCATGCGGAAAAGCTGGCGCTTGGCGACATGCTCCGGGTCCTTCTCCCTCTCGAAGAGATCGTAGTACATCGTGCGCTTGACCGTGTCCATCTGACCCTCGGGGAAAGAGGCCTTGAGGACGATCGCGCTGAGGATCTCGAGGGCCTTGTCAAGGTTCTCCTCCAGGACGTTGAATGTGAAAACGGTAATGTCGAGGGATATGGACGCCGCGAATTCCCCACCGAAGGACTCGATCCTTTCCTCGATCTCCCCAGCCGAGAGAAGATCCGTGCCGCGGCCGATCATGTTGGCGGTCAGGGAAGCCGCTCCGGGGAGATCGGGACGGGAATCGCTCTCGCCCGCCAGGACGACCAGTTGAAGGCTCATCAGCGGGGAAGACGCTTTCCGGGCCACGGCTAGGGTCAGGCCATTGGAGAGGGTCGCGGATTCGATGAGAGGAAGCCTGAGCTCCTGGAACGGGTCGGGAATGGGCGGAGACTTACGGAACTTCTCCTGGGGCAGCGCCGGGAGAGCGAAGGTCACGACGCAAATTCCGGCCAGGAAACAGGTCCCCTTCCAGTGCGTAAGGCTCCGCATGATCATTTGGTGGCGAGGCTCAAGGTGAAGGCATTCTCAGGGGCGAAGAGTCTATTGGCCAGGCTGATGATGGCCACCGGGGTCACCTTCAGATATTTCGCGTATTCCGCGGCCAGGTCCTCCAGCCTGTTGCCCGATAGAACCATCTCGCTCAGGAAGAGCGCCTTCTGCAGGGAGGTCGAAAGCCGGCCGAGATAGTCCATCTTGAAAAGGTCCTTGGCCTTGGCCAGCTCGGCCTCGGAAACGAGGGTCGTCCTGAGCTTTCCCATCTCCGAGACGATGGCCTTCCGGCTGAGGTCGGACATGACGGGATTGTTGCTGATCGTGAAGACCTTGAACGCCCGCAGCCCCATTCTTTCCTCGACGCCGCCGCCGAGATAGAGGGCAACCCTTTCCTTCTTCACCAAACGCTTGTAGAGCCGCGAACCCTTTCCGCGGAACATCAGGATGTCCAGGATCCTCAGGCTGTAGGATTCTCCGGTCTGGAGATGGCTGATCCGATACCCGAAATGGAAGGCCGGGGAAGGGGCCAGGGATTCCTTCAGGTGCGAGTCCCTCAGCCGCCCGGCATCGATGAGTTTCGGGGCCGGGAGATCGGGAACATCGTTCCCGCGCGGGATCGTCTCGAAGTATCTGGCGATGAGCTCCTTTGTCCTCGGAACGTTGAGGCTTCCCGTGATGCAGAGGACGGCGTTGTTGGGCACGTAATAGGTCCTGTAAAAGGACCGGACGTCCTCCTCCGTGATGTTGCGGAGGTCCTCTTCTGTGCCCAGAAGGGGATGGCCGTAGACGAAGTCCGGGAACAGGATCTCGTCGAAGAGGAAGAAACTTTCCAGATAGGGTTCGGCGGAACGGCGCTGGCGCTGCTCCGTCACGAGGGTCTCTTTCGCCCTTTCCACGTTGACCCCCGTGACGCTCAACGATCCCATCCGGTCGGATTCCAGCCAGAGGACAAGGGCCAGCTGGTTGGAGGGAACGGTCTGGTAAAAGAAGGACTTATCGAAAGCGGTGTTGGCGTTGAACTCCCCCCCGATCCGCTGGATGTAATTGATGTGCTGCATCGGCGAGATGTTCTCCGAGCCTTGGAACATCAAGTTCTCCATGAGGTACGCCAGGCCTGATTGGCCGGGCTGTTCGCGGATGGGTCCGACCCCGTAGGCTACGACCACGGACACCAACGGCAAGGAATCGTCCTCCGACAAAATCACTTGGAGGCCGTTCTTCAGTTTGTACTGGGTCAGGGGAAAATCGAGGCCCTTGGGCGGGGCCTGCTCCTGCGCGTTCAGCCCCCCCGGAGGGCAGGAAAGGACGGCGAGGAGAAGCCAGGCGGCGTTCTTTTTCAAGGACATGACAGCCCCGGATGATGAGTCATAATGGGCCTTAACAATAACACAAGTAAAAACGATAATTCAATTCCCGCTCCGGAACCGCAGTGAGCTCGGCCATGCCGGCGTTTATTTCCTTACCCTTACGTTTCCCATTTCCTCCGCTGAGCGTCAACTCCGGTTGACGTTTTCTGGATTGATTATCCCGTCCGAGCCGGGCCGCATCGCGTCTTTTCAGGGAGACGCGGGGGTATCCGTGACGTTGGCCCGTTTCGAGCGGGAATACGGTTTAAAGATCATCGCTTTCATCACGGAGTATGCCGTCGTGGACCGCATCATCGATCACCTGAAGCTGACGTTTTCGGCGGAGAAGCCCCCGCCCTCCCATGTTTTTACCGAGATCGCCCTGATAGCCGCCGAGGAGAGCGTGGAATATTTTTGATTATTCGTGATCAGGGGGAGTAAGAGTCTGTGATTTTTCGGCCGGTGCGGGAGGGTTTTTGGCCCCCTCCGGCTCTTCGGGCGCCGATTTCCGGGGTTATTGACAGCGCCGCCCGGCCGGCGGTAGTATTCCATCATGATCAGGAGGGGATATTCATCGCACGGAGCGGCCATTCATCGCGCCGCGGAAAAAGGGAAATCCTAAAAGGAGGTATCGGCGGGGTTGGATGAAAACACCTGCCTTCGCGATGACTTCTGGAGAGCCGGATGCATAACGAAATGTGCATGTGGGTAGTCCCGAAAAAAAGGATCAAGATAACGTGCGAAAATCCGTCAAAATAATGTGAAAATCAACACTATGAACATCGCCAAAGAAAAAAGCGCCGTCTTCTGTAATCAACGCATCAAGATCCTCATTGAACGATTCCCCATCATGGTCGCAGCGCTCCTGTCCTTCTCATCTCTTTTTTTGATAAGTATCTTCTTCCATTTCACTTTTTGTGCCGACGACTATGCGTACCTGGCCCGTGTCTATTCATCAGAAGGTCTCACGTTCTCTTCTTTTGGGCCTTTCATCTATCGGGTTCCGTTATGGTCGTTCTTCACATGGGGGATTTTCCATATCGCACAGTTTGTCCCGATCCACGCCTTAATCTATTTGACAATCTTGATCTTTTGCATCGCCTTTGCCATGCTGGCTTTTTATGTTTATAACCATTTGATAGGGAAGCCGGTTCCGCTGGAAACACTGGGATGGATCATTACAACCACGGTCTTCGCCCTCTTTCCGAATTATTATGAAATCCTTTATTGGCCGACATGTATGACCTATATCCCAGGCATGATGTTTATGGCCCTAGCTTTTCGATGTCGTCGCTCTTGTGTGATAGTTTTTTTTCTTATGTCGAGTTTCTTAACCTCCGAGATGTATATTTTGCCGGCACTTGCCTACACACTGCTTTCAGCTTTGGTAAAAAAATTTTCTCTCAAAGCTCTTCTGATAAGATCACGCTTTTGGATAGCCGCGATTTTCTTCACCTTAGGAATAAAAGGTCTTATTTTTCTGACCCTTCGTTTTCAGTATCGCTATGATCTCAGATTCGAACCATTTTATCTGTTCAACCAGATTAAAACCGCCCTAATTCGAACTTGGACGATACACTTTTATAAAACAAATTATCTCTTGTCATTCATCTATCTTGCCGCGCTGATTCTGGTCTTTTACGTGCTCTACAGAAAAAATATATTATCTTCTCGTTTCTTCCGAGTTTTATTGGGGACAGCCTTTCTTGTTACGGCCATCTACTGGTTTTATGGCCACCAGGCCATACGGTCCCTTTTCGCCGCCCAAGTCTATATCGTGACCATCCTTGTCTTCGTGTTCATTAAACTCGATGTCAAGACAAAAATTTTCCTTCCTATTCTCTTTATTGTTTTTATTGCCCAGAATCTCTATGTCTATTCTATCAAAGACAAAAATTACCATATCCTCAAGAAACGTACAGCAGAACTCATCAGCCAGATTGAACAAGCTAAAGATCCCTGCGTTCTTGAAATTGAACAATTGAATGCCGGGCTGAAACGCGACTGGGTTCTTCCCTCAGACTACTGGGAATTCTACCTTCAGTGGCTTAACGGAAAATATTTTCCAAACAAACTCATCACTTTCAAAATAAAAAAATAATTTTGACCTTCTTTTGTGTGCCAGCCGAGTGCCAATTGCTCGTGTTAACGCTAAATATTCGGATAAAGCCCTCTGACGCATAAAGAATCGCATGAGATCCCCTCCGCGGTCGCGTTTTTTCGTTAAGAAACGACCATGCGTCCGCTGGAGCGCGGAGAAAAAAACCAAGAACTTCGCGGAGATCCGAGCCGGAACTCCTCATGTCTTGTCAGGGGAGACGCGATCATCTCCGTGACATTGGCTCGTTTCTTGGAGCTTTTCTCCCGCTATGGCGGAAGTCTATCGTCCTCGACATCCGGAGCGGACCGTCCTAAACCGGGTGCTGTTCTATCATTTCGAGCGGTTCGTTGCGGAGTATGAGAGTCATTTCGAGCGGGAGTACGGTTTTTTACGGTTTCACCCCCACCTCCATTTCCTGGTGATCGAGGACGGCGTGGACGCAGTAGTATTTCATCATGATCAGGAGGGGATAATCATCGCACGGAGCGGCCATTTGACACGCCGCGAAAAGCGGCCAGTCTCAATGACGGCTTCCATCGCCTCCCCACCTTCCAGGAACTTCTCGATCTCGGCCCGAAGGTTGGGAACCCGGCCCGATCGAAGCACCTGGCCTTCCTGATCCATCAACGTCATGTGAGAGTATTGACGATGATGGTCAATTCCGACATAATTCATCTGTGCACCTCCTGAAAAGATTCTCTCTGATGGGGAATCTATCACAAGATAGCCACCCATCGGGAGGTGCATCACATCACCATGTTACCTATAGGAACCGCTATTGAAATATGCACCCTTTTATGCTATTTTGTGAGGCTATTCCATGATTGAGTACCAAGGAGGTCATCCATGAGCAGGAACGGAAAATATTTTTTTACTTCAGAATCCGTAACCGAAGGTCACCCGGATAAGATCTGCGACCAGATCTCGGATTCCGT